>Ga0209068_10001510_pt1 | contig 11570 bp, 9 predicted proteins | sample ColStrG_CSR_2012_FD_187200 | JGI IMG/M metagenome (GOLD analysis project Ga0209068, IMG submission 187200) | Freshwater sediment microbial communities in response to fracking from Pennsylvania, USA - Cold Stream Run_MetaG_CSR_2012 (SPAdes)... | ecosystem: Environmental > Aquatic > Freshwater >...
GTGCACGTGGCCGCAGAACATCCATCCGTCGCCGAATGGCCGCCATTCCTGGTAGCGGTCGGCTCTGCCGGGCTGCGATTCTCGCCCCCGGGGGAAGTGACACAGCGTCACGTCGCGGGGTCCACCGGCAGTGTCGACCGGGAGCTGCCCGGTGGGGAGGATCTGTGTGAAGCCCACAGCGTGAGACTGGTCGATCCAGCGTTCGGGTCGATCGGCGCCTTCCCAGCAGCGGTCGTGGTTGCCGGCGATGAGGATCTTCTCGCCGGCGAGCTCACCGAGGAGCGGCAGGCTTTCGTCGATGCGGCCGAGCGCGCCGTCACCGAGGAGGTACACAAGGTCGTCGGGAGCGACGCGTGCGTTCCAGGTGGCGGTCAGGATCCGGGTCATCTCTTCGAGGGAGGTGAACGGCCGGTGCGTGTAGCCGATGATGCGTTCGTGCAGGAGGTGCGGGTCTGCACTCAGCCACGTGCGTCGGGTGCGACGAGTGTGGGCGCTTCGTGTTCGGTCGGAATGCATGACGTTCACCTCCTTCAGGGCTGTGTGCGCGCGGGGTGGAGCGGACGACGAGGGTTGAACTCGCGGCCTCGAGCTTGGGAAGCTCGCGCTCTGCCATCTGAGCTACGGCCGCGTGGTAGATGCTGTCGTGGGGTGCGCCCGCCGAGACTCGAACTCGGAACCCTTCGGGTAAATGCCGAGAGCTCTGACCAATTGAGCTAGAGGCGCAAGACACGGTGACGCGGTGACGCGGTACAGGTGGTGCGCCCGGAGAGATTCGAACTCCCAACCTACGGATCCGTAATCCGTTGCTCTGTCCATTGAGCTACGAGCGCAGATTCGACGAGACAGCACATTGCCGCAGCTGAGGCACCCTGGCAGGAGCCGTCCGCTGTCTCGCCGTTCCGAGTGGACAACGGGGCTCGAACCCGCGACCTCAACCTTGGCAAGGTTGCGCTCTACCGACTGAGCTATGTCCACGCGACAGGTTGCTGTCGTGCTGGTGCTGTGGTGCGCGTTTTCGTGCGCGAAGCGGGAGTCGAACCCGCACGTCCTTGCGGACACCAGGTCCTGAACCTGGCGCGTCTGCCATTCCGCCACTCGCGCATTGCTGCGAACTCGACAACGTGTGTGTGTGTGTGTCGACGTGCTCGGTGGTGCAGACGGAGAGACTCGAACTCCCAATGGCTTTCGCTCGTGGTTTACAACCACGCTCCTTCACCCGATTTGGATACGTCTGCAGGTGGTGCCCGCACGTGTGCCTGTGCGGTTGGCTCGGGGACCAGGCTTCGAACCCGGGATACGAGGTCCAGGGCCTCGCGTGTTGCCAGCTACACCATCCCCGATCAAGTGGCGCGCAGACGCGCCATGGGTGCCCCCGGCGAGAGTCGAACTCACGACCTCGCGGGTAAGAGCCGCTCGCTCTGGCCGGACGGAGCTACGGAGGCATGGACGTCGCGTGCACGGCGCGACTCGGTATGCGTGTTCGTCGACGCGGCGCCTGTGTGCACGCGTGGTTGGTGTGGTCGGGATGGCGAGATTCGAACTCGCGGCCTCAGCGCCCCGAACGCTGCGCGCTACCAAGCTGCGCTACATCCCGAAGGGGTGACCTCTCGTCGCGGCGTAGGTCGTGCCGGCGGGAGCGGTGGCGGTGGTGGAGATGGTGCGCCTGGCGAGATTCGAACTCGCAGCCTTCTCCTCCGGAAGGAGATGCTCTGTCCGTTGAGCTACAGACGCAGGAACGGATGCCGCGCCGACGTGGTGCGCAAAGGTCGCGGCAGTGAGGATGACGTGGTTGGCCCGGGCGGTCTCGAACCGCCGGCCTCCTGCATGTCGAGCAGGCGCTCGTACCAACTGAGCTACGGGCCAAGGTGATGCTGTGTCGATGCCACGCGGATCACGCGCGTGGGAAGGTGGCCTCGTGGTGAACGGGGCACGCTTTGAACGTGCGGCCGACGCCGTGTGGACACGTTGCTCTCCCGGACTGAGCTTCACGTCCCAGACGTGTTGCTGTGCGTTGCGGGCTTGCTGGTCGGCACGGACGGGATCGAACCGCCGACTTCGGCCGTATCAGGGTCGCGCTCTCACCGACTGAGCTACGTGCCCATGTGCGACATGCTCGAACTGCAGTGTTCGTGCACATGGTGGGGTGACCGACGGGGATCGAACCCGCAAACCTCCAGGACCACAACCTGGCGCTCTACCAATTGAGCTACGGCCACACTTGGCGCCGGACTGCGGTCCGCCAGAACGTGCGCGACTGCTCGCGCGATCACCCGACGGTGGCGGTCGGATGTTGGTCGGAACGGCGGGCTTCGATCCCGCGACCCCTGGTCCCCGAGACCAGCGCGCTACCTGACTGCGCCACGTTCCGCTGACTCGATGTTGCGGTGCTGATCTCTGCACGGGGTTGTCTCGCGTGCAGGTGGTTGGCATGGCAGGGAGGACTTGAACCCCCAACACGCAGGTCTGGAATCTGCTGCCCTACCAATTGAGCTACTGCCATAGGTCGTGTGTGCGCCCGGGAGGGGTCGAACCTCCGACCGTTCGGATAGGAACCGAATGCTCTGATCCACTGAGCTACGGACGCTCGAGAGTGCGATGGCAGCCCGATAGGCCGTCCGAGTTCCCGGCCTGCGGCGACAATGACGGGTTGGACCCCGCCCTGCGCGTGGGGCCACCGCGCGCCACCTCTCGGGCCAAGACGGCGGTTGCTCGCACCGGGGCAGGTACGGCTGCATGTTCATCGTTCTCGTGGTGCGCGAAGCGGGACTCGAACCCGCACGTCCTTGCGAACACCAGCCCCTCAAGCTGGCGCGTCTGCCATTCCGCCACTCGCGCGTGCATGGTCGAGGTGCGTGCACCTCGGTGGTTCCCCAGCGAGATTCGAACTCGCGTTCTCGCCTTGAAGGGGCGCCGTCCTGGTCCTCTAGACGATGGGGGCAGAAGTCGATGTTGCGTCGTGTGCTCCGCGCAGGGTGCGCCGTGGTTGGTACCCCAGCGAGAGTTGAACTCGCGTTCTTCTCCGTGAGGGGGAGACGTCCTCGCCCGCTAGACGATCGGGGCAGGAGTGCGTGCAGAGCACGCTGAATGCTGGTGGTGGCCCCAGAGGGGATCGAACCCTCACGTCCGTGGGACACGGCGTTTTGAATGCCGCGCGTCTGCCAGTTCCGCCACAGGGCCGTGGGTGACGCACTGTGCTGCGTCAGGGGAGATGGAGCCGAGAGTGGGAGTCGAACCCACGACATCCGCGCTACGAGGGCGGAGCTCTGGCCAGACTGAGCTATCTCGGCGAGAAGGAACGAGGAGGCGGGGTGCACGCCGGCGTGGCGCGCACGGGACGAAGCTGTGGAGCCCGAGGCGAGGATCGAACTCGCGTTGCCGCGTTACAAGGGCGGAGCTCTACCACTGAGCTACTCAGGCGGGTGAATGTTCGTGTCGCGATGGCGGAGGAGGAGGGATTCGGACCCCCGGAGGCTTGCACCTCTCGCGTTTTCAGGACGCGTGCATTCGGCCGCTCTGCCACTCCTCCTCGAGGTGCGAGGTCGCGTTCACGACCGCGCAGGTGTGTCGGTGTGCCCCTGAGCCGGTCCGAGGAGCTGTGCCTCGATGGCGGGCGTGGCGGAAGAGACAGGATTTGAACCTGCGTGAGCTTTCACTCAACACGCTTTCCAAGCGTGCGCATTCGGCCGCTCAGCCACCCCGCCGGGTGTGCGACTTTGCAGCAGTGTTTGCCTGCTCTCCCGGCACCTGTGCGCACACCGGATGGCTCCGTCGCCGAGCACCAGCGGAAGGACCGGGATTCGAACCCGGGGAGGACCTATGAAGCCCTCACTCGCTTAGCAGGCGAGCACGTTCGGCCGCTCTGTCATCCTTCCGGACTTCGACATGCGCGCGTGCTCGAGCGCGGGCTCGAACGCATGCCGTGAAGCAAGCGTGCTTGGGTGCGCGCGTGGAGATGGACCCGCGTCGATGCCGGCTGGGTCTGCGACAGCATCGACGCGGTGCTCAGGATGGCGGGCTTCGATCCCGCGATCTCGCACTCCCAAGGCGCGTGGTCTACCAAACTGAGGTACATCCTGGCTGCGAGGGGCGGCCTCGAACCGCCAACCTTCCGGGTAACAGCCGGCTGCTCCGCCAATTGAGCTACCTCGCAAAGATGTCGCGTGGCGTGGACTGCTCGAGCACACCCGCGACGTGGCGTGCTCGAGGTGGAACAAACGCGTGTTGGGCGTGCAGCGGGGACGCGAGGACTCGAACCCCGAACGGCAGGACCAGAACCTGCAGTGTTGCCGTTTACATCACATCCCATCAGGCGCGTGTTGCGGGTGAAACGCTGTCGCACGCGCGCTGCGGAGCGTTCGCGTGTCGGGAGCCCGCGGTGAGCATGGAACTCACGGCCGCTTACCGGGTGATGATCCCGGATCCGCGAGGCTTGTGTCCCGCCGGCCTCTGGGCCCTGCCTCCCGCATGGCGGGAACGGTCCAGGATTTCGCTCGGGGGCCAGGATTCGAACCTGGACTGCGAGGGCCAAAGCCTCGAGTGCTGCCCGTTACACCACTCCCGATTAGGGGTGCGCGCGGTAGGGAGCACCGCTGGCTGTCGTCGTGGAAACGACCGTGCTCGAACCGCCGACCTCCTGCTTGCAAAGCAGGCGCTACTACCAACTGAGCCACATTCCCTCGCTGTTGTGAAGGTGTCGTCGGTGCGGGGTGCCGCACAGGCAGTGGTGAAGCTGGTGCGATTCGAAAGCACATACCTCTCCGACGTGGTCGGAGCGCTCGCCAGTTTGAGCTACAGCCTCAGGTGCTCTCACGCCGTGTCGCGAGCGGTGCAACCGTCCAGGGTCTCCTTTCCGGTGGCATCGACGCGCGTGGCGCGAATTTGAGCGCGCGTGCGGTGACAGGCGCGGTGTTGGTGGAGCAGCGGAGACTCGAACTCCGGACCTCCTCGGTGCGAACGAGGTGCTCTGCCAGCTGAGCTACAGCCCCAATGGGGAACGTGCGGTGCGGCACGGTTGCACGCACGGAGTGGGGGTGGACGCGGTGGTCGGACTCGAACCGACGATCTTCGAGGTATGGGCTCGCTGCTCTAGCCGTCTGAGCTCCACTGCGAGAAAGGTGGCGAAGTGTGAAGTGAAGTGTGAAGTGGAGCTGAGGCGACTTGAACGCCCGACGTCCTGTCTGCCAGACAGGTGCTCTGCCAGCTGAGCTACAGCCCAATGGGTGCTTCGTGTTGCGCTGGTGCGTGTGCGGTGTCCTGGGGGGCGGCGGACACCGATCACGACGTCCTGGACGACGACCTCGACAAGGCCGCCCGTCGTTGTCCAGACTTCTGGTGATGACTCGACGCCGGCACCCTGGACTCAATCCGGGTGACGAACCTGTGACCTGCCTCCGTGTTCCCGAGCAGGTGCCGGCTATGTCGTGAACCTGTGACGTCGGTTCTGCGCTGACCGGGGCTCTCCAGTCTGGGATTACGGGTCCCGCGCTTCACGTGGCGTTGCGGTCTAGGTAGGTCGTGCAACTCCTGGTAGGTCCTCTGGTTCGTGTCGTAGGTCGGAGAATGAAGAAAGCCGCCTCGGTGGAGGCGGCTTCGCGGTCGAGATCTTGGGGAAGATCGTCAGGACAGGAAAGCCACCTTGTCGGTGAGGTCCGTGCTCGTGATCGGGTACTGCTGCCGTGAAACTTCGGCTTGACCTGATCCGGAAGCGCGCGCGACCAAACCTCGCTCTGTGAAGAGCGCCGGGCACCAATTCGACTTGGTGAGCATGGTCGTGGCTTTCATGACTTCGAACCTGTTTCTCGTGACACTCGAGATCGGTGTCGGCCTCATCGATACTCGCCGCACCGTGCGGCCCAGCCAGAGTATGCATGCAACCTGGACGTACGTCCAACGAATTTCAAGGTGCGGTGAGCTGCGCGTTGCACACGCCGACTCGGTGGTCGTCTCCGGCGTGGCAACTCCCAATGCGGCCTCCGTGCCGATGCAGCGTCACTCGTGGCTGCCCGGCGTGGGGTGCACCTCTCGTTCGCGGACGCATGCTCGCGCCGGCGCCGGCTCCACACCAGGCACCATCTGCATGTCTTGTTGCTCGTTGACGTCGGCGTGATCGCGGCGATCGCCGCGCTCTTATGCTCCGGGTGAGCGGCCCATCGCCAAGCTCAAAGAGCGCCGAACGCGCGCACAGAACGTGCGCCCAGGCGCCGGTGCGAGCCACGCAGAACGGCACGTCCGCGTGCGCGCTCTGGGAGTGCTACTCGTTCTCGCGGGCCCGCCGCTTCCCACAGCTGATAACTATGTGTCTTTCGCTCGGGCAGGCTTGAGCAGTGCGCATGGGATGAAGGAACGAGCACAGCGCTCAGCCGTCGCCCACTCGTAATGAGCAGGTCAAGGGTTCAAGTCCCTTCTCCGGCTCCAGCTCAGCACCATCGTTCACGACCCGGTCCCCGCGGCCGGGTCGTGTCGCGTGTGGGCCGACATCATCTCGCGAGTCGTGCGTGTCGGTACGAGGTGCCTCGGCCATGACGCTGAGCTCGTGAATCACGAGGTCCCGTCGATGATCGGGAGGACGAGGCAGATCCCGGCGCGATAGCCCACACCGTCCGATGCGATGTCGAGGACGGCGGGCTCGCCGCCGGTGGAGAAGATCCCGTCGGTGGCGTTGTTGGTGTCTCGGCCGGGTCGTTCGTTGTACGGCTCCTGCGTCAGGACCTGGTCGCTGATCGCGTCGGGGAAGTACAGCTGGCTGGTCAAGACGACGTCGTCGACGTGGACCATGACGTGCACATGGACGGTTCGCCCTGGATACCAGCCGGGGTAGATCGTGCGGAACTCGACCATGCCAGCCTCGTCGGACGTCTGGCGGCCGCGCAGGAACGTCTGGTCGGCCAGGTACTCGCCACGGGGTGCGTTCCCGGCGGTGACGACGACCGAAGAGTCCGGCGGCGGGAACCCCGAGTAGCGGCCCAGCGCGTCGCACTGCCAGATCTCCACCACGGCCCCAGCACAAGGAGCACCGTCGTCGATCGTGAGGCGGATACCGAGTTGCAACGCGACGCCTTCTCGGTCCTCGACGACATCGCGGCGCGTCGGCTCGGCGTCGCGGTGGTACGGCCCGAGGTCCTGCTCCGCCCACAAACGGCGCACGGTGCACGTCGACAACATCGACGCCAACTCCTCGTTGACTGCTCCGGTCCGGCTCATGCCTCGGCGACCTCCTGAGACGGCTCGCGTCCTTCGATCATCACGTCATCCTCCCCGGGCTCACCGAACGCTCGCCCTGACCGTCATTCTGCGAGGAAGCGGTGCACGAGTCCGACCGCCATCGCGCCCTCGCCAACGGCGGCCGACACCCTCTTGGTCGAACCGCGTCGCACATCGCCGGCTGCGAAGACGCCGGGCCGTGAAGTTTCGAGCGGATAGGGATCTCTGGCGAGGGTCCAACCCTGACGACTGCCGGTGACACCGGGGTCGCGTAGGTCGAGGCCGGTGACGAGGTAGCCGGCGGCGTCGACGATCAGGTCCGCGCCGCGGAGCCACTCGGTGTACGGATCACCGCCGATGCAGATGAACACGGCGTGGGCGTCGACGACCGAATGGTCTCCGGTGCGGGTGTCGAGCAGCGTGATGGTGCGGAGCCACTCGTCTCCATCGACCTTCACGATTTCGTTGTGAGCGCGCACCGAGATGTTGGGACTCGCGTCGATCCGGCGGCTGAGGTATGCCGACATCGACGCGGCCAGACCGTCGCCCCGCACGACGAGGGTCACCGATCGAGCAAGGCGGGCGAAGTTCATGGCTGCCTGGCCCGCAGAATTCCCGCCTCCGACGACGAAGACATCCTTGGCCTTCACGCCGGGCGCCTCACTGATCCCAGCGCCGTAGTAGACGCCCGCGTGCAACAACCGGTCGACACCGGGAACGTCGAGGCGGCGCCAGGCGATGCCCGTAGCACACAACACACTGCGCGAGCGGATGCTGGTCCCGTCGGAGAGATCGCCTCGGAACTCGCCATCGATGACGCCGCCGGCGACGGCCTCGCGGAGTATGAGCATGTGCGCTCCGAACTTCGCAGCTTGTTGCTGCGCCCGCTCGGCGAGGTCCACGCCGGCGATGCCGTCGGGAAATCCGAGGTAGTTCTCGATGCGTGAGCTGGTGCCGGCCTGCCCTCCCGGGACTTCCCGCTCCACGACTGCGGTGTCGAGACCTTCGGATGCCGCGTAGACGGCGGCAGCCAGTCCGGCGGGGCCGGCGCCCACGATCATCAGGTCATAGGTCGCGGTCGATGCCGGCGCCATGAGCCCGAGGTGATCGGCGAGCTCGACGAGGGTGGGCGACTCGAGGCGGGTGCCGTCGACGAGTGTGCACACCGCGACCCCCGTCGGCCCTTCGCCATCGAGGTAGTCGAAGTCGACGTTCGCCCTCGTGAGGAAGTCGCGGATCGGGAAGGCTGCGGACCCTCCGCTGATCTGCACGCGCGGCGTCAAGTCCCTGCTCGCATCAGGACGTGGGTGTGGGTGCGGCAACGCGCGGTCACGTCGACCAGTTGAGCACGGCGCGACGTCCAGTGCTCAGGTTGCTCGTGCTCGTGTTGTTCTGCCGTCCGCCCTGGGCTTCATGCACCCTGTGCCACCTCGTCGAACGCAGCGAGGACGGTCTCAGCGATCTTGCCGACGGTGGCGAGCTGGTTGGGTGTGAGTCGATCGACGAACAGACGACGCACCGCGGCGACATGGCCCGGCGCGGCAGCTTCGATCTCCTTGCGACCCCGTTTGGTGATGACGACGAACGCGCCGCGCCGGTCGGCATCACACTTCTCCTTCTTCACCAGTCCGCGACCCGCCATGCGGGCGACGTGGTGGGACAGCCGGCTCTGCTCCCACCCGAGCACTCCCGCGAGCTCGAAGAGGCGCATCCGGCCGTCGGGCCGATCCGTGAGGGCCACGAGCGCGACATAGTCGGGATACGAGAGGCCGGAGTCAGAGGCGAGCTGACGGGCGAGCTCACCTTCGAGGCGCATCTGCATGAACTGCAGTGCCCGCCATGCCCGCTCCTCGTGCTCGTTCAGCCATCGGACATCTGCCATGACGATCAGCCTACTGGCGGAATAGATGACGTGTCCTCTATGTTGGTTGAATCGTCAACTACCTACTCTCAGGAACGAGATCCCGATGACGACGCTCACTGCCTCCACCAACCTGACCGGTACCTACGCCATCGACCCCACGCACAGTCGCATCGGCTTCGTGGCCCGCCACGCCATGGTCACCAAGGTCCGCGGCTCGTTCAACGAGTTCGAGGGCTCGGGCTACTTCGACGCCGAGCACCCGGCCAACTCGCGACTGCAACTCACCATCCAGTCCGCGAGCATCGACACCCGCAACGCAGATCGCGACGCGCACCTCAAGAGCAACGACTTCTTCGCCATGGAGACCTACCCGGAGATCACGTTCGTCTCCACCGCCGTCGAGCAGGTCGACGACACCAACTTCCAGGTGACCGGCGACCTGACGATCAAGGGCGTCACCAAGCCCGTAACCGTCGACTTCGAGTACGCCGGCGGAGCCGTCGACCCCTACCAGAACCAGCGGATCGGCTTCGACGGCACGACCACCGTCAACCGCAAGGACTGGGGCGTCAACTGGAACGCCGCGCTCGAGGCCGGCGGCGTCCTCGTCAGCGAGAAGGTCACCCTCGAGTTCGAGGTGTCGGCCATCCGCACCAGCACCGTCTGAGTTTCGTCCGCCCCCGTGCCCGGGCCGGATCTGCTACCGGCCCGGGCATGGCACCCGTTCTCGAAAGGACTCGTCTTGAGCATCTCGCCCGTTCGTCTCAATCACGCCGTGCTCTTCGTCGCCGACCTCGATCGAGCCGAGCGCTTCTACACCGACGTGTTCGGCATGGAGGTCATCGCCCGCGAACCGCGCGCCAACGCCGCCTTCTTGCGCCTGCCGCGCTCCGGCAACCACCACGATCTCGGCTTGTTCGGGGTCGGGACGTCCGGCGGGCCGAGGTCGCGCGGCGGCATCGGTCTCTATCACCTCGCCTGGCAGCTTGACACCATCGACGAGCTCGCCGCGGCCCGCCAGACTCTGATCGACACCCGCGCCTACACCGGCGAGTCCAGTCATGGCGCCACCAAGAGCCTCTACGGCGCCGACCCCGACGGCAACGAGTTCGAACTCATGTGGATGCTGCCCCGAGACGAGTGGGGTCCGTACGAGAACGCCGCGCCCATCGACCATCTCGACCTTGCCGGCGAGGTGCAACGCTGGACCGGCGTCCGCACCGCCGGGCGCATTGCACCCGACACCGAAGGAGCGCGGTTATGACCACGTTCGCCACTCCCGCCGTCGAATGGCGAGGAGACACGGGAGCCGACGGTCCTCTGGTCGTGCTCCTCCATGGCCGGGGATCGAACGAGCACGACATCATCACCCTCGCCGAGAGCCTTCCCGAGGGTGTCACCTACGCGGCCGTGCGCGCACCCATCTCCGAAGGCGGCGGCTACGCGTGGTTCGCCAACCGAGGTATCGGACGGCCCGTCGCCGGATCACTTGCCGACACGATGGCCTGGTTCATCACGTGGCTCGACGACGTAGCCCCCGTCGGTCGCCCGGTCGTGCTCGTCGGGTTCAGTGGCGGCGCCGCCTTCGCCGGCGGCCTCGTCCTCGACGACCCGAGCCGCTACGCCGGCGCCGCGATCCTCTCTGGGACACTCCCGTTCGACGCCGGCGTGCCCACCACGGCCGGTCGGCTCGACGGTGTGCCGGTGCTCGTCGCCCACGGCGACGCCGACGATGTCATCCCGCGCGAACTGCTCGAGCGCACGTGGCAGTACCTGCACGATGGCAGCGGCGCCACCGTCGTCGGTGTCCGTGATCCCGGCGGTCATGGAATCAGCGAAGGTGTTTTCGCCGCGCTCGACACCTGGCTCGGCTCTGTCCTCGCACTCGGGACATCCGCGTGAGCGCGCGCCCGTTCGAGATCGGCCTGTTCACCTTCGGCGAGATCACCGCTGACCCAACCACCGGACAGCCCATTGATCCCGCGGTGCGGCTGCGCGAGTTCATCGAGCTCGCCACGATCGGCGACGAGGCCGGACTCGACGTCTTCGGTGTCGGCGAACACCATCGACCCGACTTCGCCATCGCGTCACCCGCGGTCGTCCTCGCCGCCGTCGCGCAGACCACCGAACACATCCGTCTCACCAGCACCGTCACCGTCCTGTCCACGGCGGATCCGGTGAAGGTGTTCGAGGACTTCACCGCTGTCGATCTCATCTCGGGCGGCCGCGCCGAGATCACCGCCGGACGCGGTGCCTACACCGAGTCGTTCCCTCTCTTCGGTCACGACATCGCCGACTACGACGAACTGTTCGAGGAGAAGCTCGACCTGCTGCTGCGACTGAATCGCAGCGAGCGGATCACCTGGACTGGAGCGCACCGGCCCGACCTCGTGCATGTCGGTATCTACCCGCGGCCGGTCCAGGCCGAATTGCCTGTGTGGATCGCGGTGGGCGGGACGCCGGCGAGCGTCGTGCGCGCGGGCCGCCACGGGCTGCCGCTGTATCT
>Ga0209068_10001511_pt1 | contig 11566 bp, 14 predicted proteins | sample ColStrG_CSR_2012_FD_187200 | JGI IMG/M metagenome (GOLD analysis project Ga0209068, IMG submission 187200) | Freshwater sediment microbial communities in response to fracking from Pennsylvania, USA - Cold Stream Run_MetaG_CSR_2012 (SPAdes)... | ecosystem: Environmental > Aquatic > Freshwater >...
GGTCTGAGGCGCGTGACCAATGCAGGGTGCGGCCGCCCAACACCCGCGAACGAATCCAACGAAATGGTTTGTCTGGATCGGTGGTGTAAGGGTTGTCCCGATCGTCGGCCATGATTCGGTAGTTGTATTCGGTGGAATGCCCGAAGTATTTGCGCAGCAGACCAGGTTGGCCGGCGCCGCGGAAATCGAGTTCATAGGGCCAGCGATGATGAAAATCGCGAAACGGTTCGACGGCCGAGCCGGCTTCCAGCAAAGCTACTTTCCAGCCTTGCTGAGCCAGGGCCATGCACGCCCATCCGCCCGTGGCGCCCGAGCCGACGATGATGGCGTCAAATTTCGGCATGTTGGGGATGAGAACAACCGGGGAACTCGGTCAAATAAGCGTTGCCTTGGTATTCAAGGACATCCACCAAGCCAATGCGCGAGGTGTAGAAAGCGCGAACGGTGAGTTCCTTGATGAGTTGATAAGCAGCGGCTTGGGCGGCGCTGGCGTCGGTAATCAAAGCGATCTGCCGTTCCAGGGAAAGTTTGCCGAAATTGCTGGAGCGCAGCCAGCGCATGGCATCGCGCCACTGGTCTTGCACTTCGGGCGCGAATTCGGCTGCGGCATCCACCACGAAATCGATGAAAGCGGCGATGTGCGCCTCGCGCGCGCCCGGCGTGTCGTCCGTGGGAATCAGAATGGCAGTGAAGGAGTCGAGCCATTGAAACTCTTCCGGCGAAAAGAACTTGGGTTGGTAGGCGGACCAATCGTGCGGATCGGGCGGCGCGGCACTGTGATGGTGCGTTTGCTGGGCGGCTAGCCAAGGGACCAGAAAGGCGGCCGCGCCGCTCGTGGCGGCGGCTTGCATGACCAGCCAATTGGCGTCGCGGCGGGTCATCGCGCGCACCAGCCTCCGTCGATAAGAATGTCGGTGCCGGTGATGAACGACGCGGCGTCGGAGCAAAGAAAGCCGGCAAGGCTGCCGATGTCTTCCACCTTGCCCCATTGGCCGACAGGGATGTTGGCCAAGAACTGCGCATTGAGTTCCGCGTTGTTCACGATGGGCTGATTCATTTCGGTGGCGAAAGGGCCGGGACTGATGCCGTTGACGGTGATCCCTTCGGCGGCAAGTTCCAGCGCCAGGGCGCGAATCAAACCGAGGACCGCGGCTTTGCTGGCTGAATAGGCGCTGCGTTGCGGAAGGGAAACGTGGCTCATGATGGAGGTCATGCAAAGTACGCGGCCGTAGCCCGTACCGCGCATATGCGGCACAAAGCGGCGCGACATCAGGAATACGCTGGTGAGATTGGTGTTCAGAACGCTTTGCCACTCGTCGAGCGTGAAGTCGGTGAGGTTCTTGCGGACGTTGATGCCGGCGTTATTGATCAGGATTTGCACCTTGCCCAGGCGCGCGGAGACTTCGGTCTCCAGCTTGTCGATTTGCGCTTCGCTGGTGACGTCGGCGACGAAGAATTCGGCTATGCCGCCGGACTTTTTGATTTCGGTGTGGACATCGGAGAGCTTGGAAGCGTCGCGCGAAACCAGCGCGATCTTTGCGCCGGCGGCGGAAAGAGCAAGTGCCATGGCTTTGCCGAGCCCTTTGCTGGCGCCGGTGATGAGAGCGGTCTTGCCGGATAGATTAGGGATGGACATTTGACGATGCGTGCGGCCCTCAACATACTATCGCGGCTGATTCGTCCTTTCACGGCCAAAAGACAGAATGGGAGCGAACAGACTGGGAGGCGTTATGGTAACTGACCTGAAACCTGATCAACAGCGTGTCATCGACTTGGCGGTTGGGTCTGGCGCCTACCGGAACCCCTAGCGAAAGTTCTGGATCAGGCATTTGAGATCATCCGCGAGCAAACTCGAACTTGAAGACTGGATGTTCGAACAACGTGAAGCCATCGCCGCGCATAACGAAAAGGGTTTTGCTCAGAGCGAGCGGGGTGAGTTGCTGGATGGCGACGCCGCGATCGAGATGTTGCGAATGCGGCGGGCGGAGCGGCGAAAATCCCAGGCATGAGCGCGGATTTTCAGTTCACGGAGCAAGCGGCGGAGGACGTCGCGGCCTGAAGATTCACAGGAGTCGGTGCACTTGGCACGGTTCGCCAGCCCTGAGAAGGGACACGCGGCTGAACGGCCCCCGGTCTATTGATAGCTCGGCCACGACAGCCTCCGAGGCGATATCACGAGCGGCCCGATTTAGCGTTGTTACCGGCGAACAGTAAGGAATCGCCTGGTCGTGGGCGATTACCAAGTGCATCTCGTCGCAGTCAGTTTTGAGCGTCCTGCACCGCGCTTGCTTCTTACGCAGTATTTTCCGCAAAGGGTCGAGCATCGTGTTGTCGTCGAACCAGTCGACCGGAGAGGCGGGCACACTCCAGTCAACATCGGAGTCAGAGGGAGAGCGTCGTCAACGCTGATCTTCTCTTCGGGGTTGCGCTGCGAAAACCCGACCGATTCCAGGTACTTCTCTAGAGGCGGAAAACGTTTCATTTCTCTAAATTGATGAGACCGTCCCGGCGGCTTCGATACCCAAACCTCGTCAACGTGCCTGATCAGCCGGAGCAAGGAATCTCTAAAGATAGGGCTTTTGTGCGGCGTGAGGCGACCTTGGGATTTCGGAAAGTATACGGCCAACCAAAAGTTTTCGAATTGTTCACCGGCTGGGGCTTCCCGATGGCGTCCTGGATTTTCTTGACGAAGGTTTCGCGAAGCTTGCCCGCCTTCATCTGCCCTTGATGCGCCCACTGGCAGATCTCGACGCCAACGCTCCGCCCGGAAGCATCGGGGTAGATCACATCTGGTGGGTCGTGCTCCGGATACCATTCGTCGCAGGAAAACCCTTGACAAGCTTTGAACGCCTCAAACAGTTTTTGTTCTTCGCGTTTTTGCTCCGATGTGCCGCTCGGCGTTCGCCTGCCTGGGCCGATTTCGTCCATGAGGCAACTGTACAACTCACCGGTATGATTGACAATAAGGAAAACCCCGCATGTGATGGAGGAGAATAAAGGTGATGACTATTCAGCTGACAGAAGAGCAAAAACTGATAGTTGGTCTCGCTGTAGCTTCCGGGGCTACCATAATTCCGGCGAAGTGATCGGTACCGCGCTCACCATGCTCCACGAAGACATTGAGGACGGGATCATTTCAGACGCGCGGGCGGGCGAGCTACGTTTCAGCCTGGATGAGGTGGAGGCGGAACTGCGGGCGCTTGGCAAAATTAGGTGACGTTGTATTCAGTCACCTTTGCTTCGTCAGCGAAACAACGCCGGATGTCATTGAACGGATCCGGCCAAGACTACATGAACTCGCCTCTAATCAACGGCCTCCTGGATGCAAGAAGCTTCACGGCTATCGAGACCGGTGGAGGATTCGGGTCGGCGATTACCGGGTAGTCTACTCAATCGACGACGCTGCCAGAAAGGTCGATGTAACGCGGATCGCCCATCGCCGCGAGGTTTATGAGTGAGCCGGGCCATTTGTTTCGGACGGTATAATTCAACCGATGAAGGTTGTGATTCTTTGCGGCGGCCTGGGCACCAGGTTGCGCGAAGAAACCGAGTTCCGGCCAAAACCTCTGGTAGAGGTTGGCGGACGCCCGATTTTGTGGCACATCATGAAGCTGTATGCGCAGCAGGGCTTCCGCGATTTCGTCTTGTGCCTGGGCTATCGCGGCAATATGATCAAAGAGTATTTCCTGAATTACGAGGCGATGAACAACGACTTCAGCATTTGCCTCGGGAACAAAGCGCGCATCGAATACCACGGGGATCACGGCGAGCAAGGCTTTGCCGTGACCCTGGCGGATACTGGCGGAGACTCGATGACCGGCGGCCGGCTGAAGCGCGTGGCGAAGTACCTCGAGGGCGAAGAGCGCTTCCTGGTGACGTATGGCGATGGCCTGGGCGATGTGAATTTGCATGAGCTGGTCAAATTCCACGCATCTCACGGCAAGATTGCGACCGTTACCACGTTTCGGCCCGCGTCGCGCTTCGGCATTTTGGATATCGGCGATTCGCACCGCGTGCTGAGCTTCAGCGAGAAGCCGCGGTCAGACGCCTGGGCCAGTGCCGGCTTCTTTGTTTTTGAGCGGCAAATCTTCGACTATCTGGGCGGCGACGAATCGATTCTGGAGCGGCAACCGCTAGAGCGGCTGGCGCAAGAAGGGCGGTTGGTGGCCTATCATCACGAAGGTTTCTTCTGCGCGATGGATACCTATCGCGAATATGAGTTACTGAACGATCTGTGGAAGACGGATCAAGCGCCGTGGAAGACATGGTAGAGACAACTGGTTTCTGGCGAGATAGACCTGTTTTGGTGACCGGAGCCACCGGATTAGTGGGCGGCTGGCTCACCAAGCGGCTGCTCGATGCCGGCGCGGATGTCGTTTGCCTGGTGCGGGATTGGGTTCCGCAAAGCGAAGCGATGAGAAGCGGCGCTCTGGAGAGGGTGAAAGTAGTGCGCGGCGACGTTTGCCAGCGTGATGTCCTTGAGCGGGCGCTCGGCGAATACGAGATCAACACTGTTTTTCACCTAGCGGCGCAGACGATTGTCGGCATTGCCAACGGGAATCCGGTCTCGACGTTCGAAAGCAATATTGCCGGGACCTGGAATGCTTTGGAGGCGTGCCGCAGATCGCCCGCCGTGAAAGCGGTGGTTGTGGCGTCGTCGGACAAGGCATACGGCAGTCAGGATCGGTTGCCGTATCGCGAAGATGCGCCGCTTGCCGGGAGCCATCCTTACGATGTAAGCAAGTCGTGCGCGGATTTGATCGCGCAAACCTATGGAAACACTTACGGGATGCCGGTGGTGATTACCCGCTGCGGGAATTTCTACGGCGGCGGCGACTTGAACTGGAACCGCATTGTGCCTGGGACTATTCGCTCCATCTTGCGCGGCGAGCGGCCGGTGATCCGTTCCAACGGCAAGTTTGTGCGGGATTATTTCTACGTGGAAGACGGCGCCGCCGCTTATATGTTGCTAGCGGAGCGGCTGTTAAGCGATAGTAAGATATTGCGGGGACAGGCTTATAATCTGTCCAACGAAGCCGCGGTCAATGTTAGCGAATTAGTTTCATTGATTCTGAAAAAGATGAAATCGGGACTGGAACCCGATATTAGAAACGAAGCACCGAACGAAATTGAATTTCAGTATCTCAGCGCGGAGCGGGCGCGAGCGGAACTGAGCTGGCGTCCACTCTTCACGCTGGACGAAGGTCTGACGGCAACCATAAGTTGGTATCGGCGGTTTTTCGGAGGCGCGGACAATGACATCGCAGGCCGGGATCTTGCGGCAACGCATTCTCGATCTGGTGGCTGAGTACCACAGACTTGTCCACGCTCCTGCGCCGTTCGTTGCGGGAGAGAGCATGCTGCCGGTTTCGGGGCGGGTGTTCGGCGCGGAGGATTTGCAATCGCTGGTGGATTCGTCCTTGGACTTCTGGCTCACGGCGGGACGTTTTGCGAATGAGTTCGAGCGGCGATTGGCGGCCTGGTTCGGAGTACGCTGCGCGACACTGGTGAACTCCGGATCATCGGCTAATCTGGCGGCGGTAACGGCGCTCGCATCGCCCAAGTTAGGAAACCGCAGGTTGGTTCCGGGCGACGAAGTGATTACGCTAGCGGCGGGTTTCCCCACGACCGTCAATCCCATCGTGCAGAACGGGCTGGTGCCGGTGTTTATCGATGTTTCGCTGCCGACTTACAACATCGATGTGAAGATGCTCGAAGCGGCGAAATCGGATCGAACGCGCGCGGTGATGGCGGCGCACACGCTGGGGAATCCATTCGATGCCGGGGCGGTGAGCGAGTTCGTCCGCAAGCACGATTTGTGGCTCATCGAAGATTGTTGCGATGCGTTGGGTGCGACTTACGACGGCAAACATGTTGGGACCTTTGGCGACCTTGCCACCGCCAGTTTCTACCCCGCGCATCATATTACGACGGGCGAGGGCGGTTGTGTCCTTACCGAGAAGCCGATTCTGAAGACGATTGTGGAATCGGTGAGAGACTGGGGCCGCGATTGCTGGTGCGATCCGGGCAAAGAGAACACCTGCGGCAAACGTTTTGATTGGCAGTTGGGCGGACTGCCTCATGGCTACGATCATAAGTACACGTATTCGCATCTTGGCTACAACTTGAAGATGACCGATATGCAGGCGGCCATCGGCGTTTCGCAGATGGATAAGCTGCCGGAGTTCATCGCCAAGCGGCGAGCGAATTTTCAATTGCTGCGCGAGGGCTTGAAGGACTTGGACAAGCTGTTTATATTGCCCGAAGCTACGCCCAAGAGCGAGCCGAGTTGGTTCGGGTTTCCGTTGGCGGTGCGGCGGGAGGCGCCGTTCAGCCGCAGCCGGGTGATTGCGTTCTTAGAGAGCCGGAAGATTGCCACGCGATTGCTATTCGGCGGCAATCTCTTGCGGCAGCCCGCTTACCGCGAGGTGAAGCATCGCGTTGTCGGCTCGCTGGCCAATACCGAGTTCATCACGAATCAGGTTTTCTGGGTGGGGATCTACCCGGGCATCACCACTGAGATGATTGCGTATATGGTGGACACGTTCCATCACATGCCCGTTTCACATTGGAAGACGCTTTGGGTTTGAATGGCAAATGAGATGGAACTGGACCGGCAGCACGTGTTGGCGCGCGCCGGCTCTATTTGGGAAGATCTCGCTGGGTCGAACATCTTCATAACCGGCGGGACTGGGTTCGTCGGTTCCTGGCTGCTCGAAGGTTTTGTTTGGGCAAATGAGTGCTTTAAGCTTAATGCGCGCATGTCGGTGTTGACGCGCGACCCGAAGGCGTTCCGGGCGAAGAATGCGGAGTTGGCCGGCAGTTCGTGCCTCGAAATATTGAGCGGCGATCTAACGGCGTTTCGTTTCCCAGCGAGGGAATTCCACTACGTGATTCACGCAGCGGCCGCGTACGAAAATTCCGAGGTGAACGTCGAGGGTCTTCGGCGAGTGCTGGAAATGGCGCGAACACATGGAACGCGCCGGTTGCTATTTACCAGTTCCGGCGCGGTGTATGGTGAACAACCTTCCGATCTAGAGAAAGTGGACGAGGATTACACCGCCGCGGGCAAGTTTGGAACCGCTTATGCGCGAGCGAAACGAAAATCCGAATGCTTGTGCATCGGAGCGGCCGACTCCGGACTCGCTGTTTTGATCGCACGTTTGTTTGCTTTCGTGGGACCCTATCTGCCGCTGGATGCGAACTTTGCGGTTGGAAATTTTGTGCGAGACGCGCGGATGGGAAGCCCGATCCGAATTGAAGGCGATGGAACGCCGTTGCGATCGTATCTTTACGCTGCCGATTTGGCGATCTGGCTTTGGACTCTACTGACTAAAGGCGTTTCCCTCCGGCCCTACAATGTGGGAAGCGACCAGTCGGTCAGTATCCTGGACCTAGCCAAAATCGTTGAAAGAACATGCGGCGCCAAGCAGGGCATTACGATCGGTAGGACAGCAAAGAACGGAGCAAAAGTGCAGCGGTACGTTCCCTCAATTGTTCGAGCGCGCACGGAACTAGGCTTGGAGCCGTGGATTGGCCTAGAAGAAGGAATTCGACGGATGTCGAATTGGTACGGCCAGAGAAGCGGTCAGTTCTCGATGAAGTAGTAGCAGAGCATGTGGCAGACGATCAAATGGCTGTCTTCGATTCTGCCCATGTGCGGATTGCCCACATGAATCTGCAGTTTCGCCAGGGGGCCGAGCTTGCCTCCGTCGCGGCCGGTCAGGGCAATGGTTTCGCAGCCGATGGAATTGGCGTATTCGAGGGCGCGAAGAACGTTGGGGGAATTGCCTGAACCGCTGAGCGCCATCACCACATCGCCTTTTTGCGCGAAGTTCTTCAGTTGTTCGGCGAAGATGCAATCGTAGCCGGCGTCGTTCGAATAAGCGGTGATGGTGGGTAACGAGTCTGTTAACGCCATAATGCGAAAGCGCCGCTCACGCTGAAAGCTGGCGCCTTTGACCATGTCGCATACGAAATGAGAGGCGGTGGCTGCGCTGCCGCCGTTGCCGCACACAAAGATATGGCGGTTTTGATCGCGGGCGGAGCGCAAGATCTCAATGGCTTTGCCGATTCCATTCAGATCCAGCGTTTCGAGCGCACGCAAGAGATTCGCTTTGTATTCAGCCGCGAACGCGGCGGTTTCTACGGCCATACTTCATGCTACATCCTGAATTGCATGGCATAATCGCAGATAGGTGCCGACTATTTGCAGCCTAAGAAGACGGTCAAGATAGGTAGCGAACTCGCTGGCGACGACCAGCCTTGTTACGTCATAGCCGAGATTGGCATTAATCATAACGGCGATATGGAACTGGCAAAGCGGCTGATAGCCGTGGCCTCCGCCGCGGGTTGTAACGCGGTCAAATTTCAAAAACGTACGATTGATCTGGTTTACACGCCGGAGGAATTGGCGATACCGCGCGAGAGCCCTTTTGGAACGACTAACGGCGAGTTGAAGCGCGCGCTGGAATTCAGCGTTCGGGACTACGAGGAAATTGACGGCTATTGCAAGGCGGTGGATATCCCATGGTTGGTTTCATGTTGGGATGAACAGTCGCTGGACGTGATGCGGCAGTTTGCGCTGCCTTGCTTCAAGATAGCTTCGGCCTTGCTCACGGACGATAGCTTGCTGCGCAAAACCCGCCGGACGGGGAAGCCGATCATTCTTTCCACTGGCATGAGCACCCTGGAAGAGATGGATCGCGCGGTGAATGTTCTAGGCAAGCAGGATCTAATTCTGCTGCATGCCTGCAGCGCGTATCCGGCGCGCTATGAGGAGCTAAATCTGCGGGTGATTCCAGAATTGCGGCGACGCTACGGCGTCCCGATCGGCTATTCCGGGCACGAAACCGGAATTCCGTCAAGCGTGGCGGCCGTGGTGATGGGCGCCTGCTGCGTGGAGCGGCACATCACAATGGACCGAGCCATGTGGGGCAGCGATCACGCCGCTTCGCTCGAACCGAACGGCATTACGCGGCTGGTGCGCGATATTCGCTTGATTGAGAAGTCTTTAGGAGACGGTGTTAAGCGCGTCTACGATAGCGAAATTGCCGTGGCGAACAAACTGCGGCGGATCAAGCCCGCGGCCGTCACTGTATGAAAGGTATCCGGGCGATTGCTCTGGACGTGGATGGCGTGTTAACGGACGGCGGCGTGTGGTGGGGTCCCGCTGAGCAGGAATGGAAACGATTCTGCTATTCCGACATCATGGGTGTTTCGTTGGGAAGGAAAGCCGGATTGGTATTCGCGTTGATCTCTGGCGAAGACAGTCCGCTGGTAGACCGGTTTGCTTCGAAGCTTGGCATTGCTTACGTGGAGAAGAATTGCAAAGACAAAGGTGCGGCATTGCGGCGATTCTCGGAGGGAGTCGGCCTGCCGCTGTCAGCCGTCTGTTTCATGGGAGATGACGTGAACGACCTTGGCGCAATGGGAGCCGCCGGTTTGGCCGCCGCGCCGGCAAACGCGCATCCGGCAGTCAAACATGCAGCGGCCTTTGTCGCAATTCGTTCCGGCGGTGATGGCGCGGTCAGGGAGTTGATCGATGCGGTGCTGACAGCCGGAGTTGCGGAGTCTGGAGCATGAGAGTCGTCAGCATCATTACGCCCTGTTATAACGAAGAAGCGAATGTAGAGGAACTCTACCTGCGCGTTAGGGCGGCCGTGGCGAAGGTGGGCCGCTATGCCTACGAGCACGTATTCATCGACAACCATTCGCGCGACAACACCGTCGCGATTTTAAAGACGATCGCGGGCCGCGACACAAACGTCAAAATCATCGTCAACGCACGAAATTTCGGCCAGGTTCGCTCGCCTTTGCACGCATTTTTGCAAACCGGCGGCGACGCAGTTATTGGCTTGGCCGCCGACATGCAAGACCCGCCCGAGATGATTGAGGAGATGATCGCGAAGTGGGAGGAAGGCTTCGCGATGGTGCTCTGCATCAAGAAGAGCAGCCAGGAAAACCGCCTGATGTTCTGGATTCGCTCGCGCTATTACCGTTTAGTGCAGCGATTGTCTTCTCTGCAGACCTTCGAAAACTTCACTGGGTTTGGGCTGTATGACCGGAAAGTGGTGGAAGCCGTGCGCTCGTTCGGAGATCCGTATCCTTACTTTCGGGGGATGATTGCGGAGATCGGGCTGCCGCATTTTGAGTTGATCTACGATCAGCCGAGGCGCCGGCGCGGCATCACCAAGAACAATTTCTACACGCTTTACGATTTGGCGATGTTGGGCATCACCAATCTGTCGAAAGTGCCTTTGCGTCTGGTTACTTTTTTCGGATTTGTGGGCGCCCTGCTGTGCGGGCTTGCGGGCGCCGGCTATCTGGTTTACAAGCTCATTTACTGGAACAATTTTTCCGTGGGAATTGCGCCGCTGGTGATCGGGCTCTTTTTTCTGGGTTCGGTGCAACTGGTCTCGATGGGAATTCTCGGAGAATATATCGGGGCGATCCACACTCAAGTTCTAAAGCGGCCCCATGTTGTCGAGCAAGAGCGCATCAACTTCGAATATGAGCCCGGCATGCCGCTCAGCGAAGACTGTAGCGTTGAAGCCGCTATCCAAGCTGCGCGTTCCCGCTTTTGACGGCCTGCGCGGCACTGCTGTGCTGGCAGTGCTGTTTTACCATTTATCCGACTATTGCCCGGTTAACTCAGTGCCCGCCGTCAAGCTAAAGATGGTGTTGCGCGGGGGATGGTGTGGCGTCGATCTTTTCTTTGTCCTCTCTGGATTTCTGATTACCGGCATCCTGCTCGACACGCAAAACGCGCAAAATTACTTTCGGGGATTCTACGCGCGCCGCGCTCTGAGAATCTTCCCCATTTACTACGCCGCATTGACTCTTGTGTTGCTGACGGCGCGATTCACGCCTGCCCTGGATGGCGTGCTTCCCCCGGCGCATGACCGGGTGTTTTATTTCCTTTATCTGAATAACTGGTGGGTTTTGCTGCACGGCGCCTGGCGCGCGAACGTGATCGGCCACTTCTGGAGCCTGGCGGTGGAAGAACAGTTTTATTTGGCGTGGCCGCTGATCGTGTGGCGGCTCTCCATCAAGAGTGTTATGGTAATCGCGATCAGCGGAATCGTACTTGCGCCTGCGATTCGGGTCGTTCTTTACGCGCACTGGGGCGCTATTCGCGACATCGTGGAGAACCCGTTTTGCCGGATGGATTCGCTTTTGATGGGGGCACTCTTGGCGTCGCTAGTGAGATCCCCGAATATTGCCGAACGGCTCCGGTCAATCTTCGGCTGGATGGCAGCGACGGCTGCGATCGCAGTGGTGGTCGGTAATTTCTCCAATTCAGCCATTCTGAGACTAGGGGGTTCGCCACTCTTTATCTTTAGCGGATTGGCGGTAGCTTTTGGCTGTCTCATTCTGCACGTGTTCACGAATAGAAACCCGACCTCGGCACTGCAGCGGATACTTAGTTGTCCGGCGTTGACTGCTTGCGGGAAATATAGCTATGGAATGTATATTTACCACGTGCCGCTGCTCTGGATTTGCACGCGCTGGGAGACAGGCCTGAAACCGGCGGACGACCTCTTAGCATTTGTCTCGTTAACCT
>Ga0209068_10001512_pt1 | contig 11561 bp, 9 predicted proteins | sample ColStrG_CSR_2012_FD_187200 | JGI IMG/M metagenome (GOLD analysis project Ga0209068, IMG submission 187200) | Freshwater sediment microbial communities in response to fracking from Pennsylvania, USA - Cold Stream Run_MetaG_CSR_2012 (SPAdes)... | ecosystem: Environmental > Aquatic > Freshwater >...
GGGCACAACTAAGGTCAGGAAGTTGTGCCCCTACCCAATGCGGTTGCTTCCCTCGCCCAGACCAAGTCTCAGAGGGCCGCTCCGGGTTGCGATATTTTGGGTGAACCTTCGGGTAGGGTCGACGCGCCCTTGGCTTGTCCTTAGTGGGCCCGTTGAGTCGGGCCAAGCGACGCTCTAGCTCTCGCTTCTCAGCATCCAACTTCGTCCACAGGACCTTGCGGCTTTCTTCGTGCAGGCTCCAGAGTTGGTCGACCGACATCATCGCGAGATCTTTGTTCTTCACGTTCGTCTCCCCAAACTTGTTTCGGTTCTTACGCCCCGGTTGGTTGATATGGTTTGCGTTGGGTTTGGCGATATCGCGACTGAATTGCGTCATACAGTTGAATTTTTCAGCCGCTCGCAATCGACCGCGCTGAATCAGCTCTGCAGTGGTCTGGTGGTCAATATTGCTCATCATTCAAGATACTACGCACGTTCCGTGGCCGCCGCCGTCTTGAGGAAGATCAAGGCCGCCGCGCCGAGGCGTTGATAGATTTCAACCATCATATTGCCGAGCGGCGGTCCCAAAGGCGCCGGTGCGGTATTATGTGTGGGACCTGAGCTTTCGCCCCTTCTTGTTTGGGTCCCGCTTTTTTATTCCGGCTCCGCTGATCGCCAGCCCCATCAGCGGGGCCGTGTTTTTGTTGCGCCAATGACCGACACCCGCACCATCTCCAAACTTGAGGCTGAGGTTTACCCGCGCCAACTGAACATTCCGCCTTGGACCACGATGCATTAATGATCCAAATTCCCGACGTGTTGGGAGCCGGGAATGCAGTACCAGAGCCGAAGTAGTTTAGTTGGTCCGGCTCGCAAAGCCTGCGAAGCGCTCGTGCTTTGTACTAGGTGCGGGTCATGGACGATACGAATCGCATTGACTTTCACGCCCCGGCAATCTTGCGAAGGTGGCCATCCCTTAAAGGCGGGCGCATTACCGCCGCCGAGGGTGCGCGCCACTACCTGATCGTTGACGGCACTTTGGGGGATTGCATCCAGCAATTCATGGCGAAGCCAGTAAGCCAACATCACCTTTATGAGATTCACACCGTTCCGCAAGGAGAACCGGTCCCCGGTGTCATGTCTGCGAAGCTTGTTCTCGAAATCACCCGATTGCGGGATTACCTGTAATTGAGCATCGCAGCGCGAACTCGGGGTCCGAGGCGCGAGCGCGCTATGGCTTGGCTCCGCCGGCCTGCTTTGCAAACTCGATTTCAAGGCAATTACTGAGGAAGGCGGTCCGTTCCCGAGGCATCACCTTTTCGTTGTCCGCCTTCTTGGCGCACGTCTGCTGCCTGATCTGTTCGGCGCGGCGCAGATTCCGATCCTCGTTCGCCTGGCGCGGTTTCCCGAAATGATCCGCGGCTACGGCCACATCAAGGAGCAAGGCATCAGCAAATCGCTGGCCGAAAAAGCCCAGCTGGAGGCGGATCTGCAAAGCAGCCGTTTCGCGGTTGCAGCGGAATAGCCCCTCGAAATGAAACGGTCCGGCATCGGGATGCCGGACCCGGGCTACTCTCTAAACACTGTCAATCGAATCCAGATCGGCCATCGCGGTCGCGATTCGCTCGATCATGGTCAGTGTCGTGGCCTCGGGCTGCATGGCAGGCAAGAACCGCGAGTGACATAGCGTGATCGTCCACATCGCGAGCGCGTGTGGAATTTGCTGCCGGTAGTGCAGGAAACTGCGATCGAAATCAGGCTTGATGCCGGTTTTCTCCGCGAACCGATCGATATAGCGAGCCAGCAGATCCCGTTCCCAGTTCCGGCGGTCATCCGCCGTCAGCGAGGCCGTCACGGCGTAGGCGAAATCGCGTGACCAGTGGCCGCGCGAGATACATTGCCAGTCGCACAAACCCATCTGGCCGGCACCTGTCCGATACCAGTTTCCGATGTGCACATCGGAGTGAATAAGTCCTTGCGGTTCGCTTTCGTGCACGGCCAGGGCACGCATCGTTGCCGGCCAGACCTCGTCGCGGCGGCTCAGGACCTTGGCGGGAATCAGGTGAGACGCGGCGTCGAATGCCTTCTGAGTGTAATATTCCGTACTCATCTTTGCCGAACCGATGGTGAACCATCTCGGATAGCTGGCGAGCCATCGATAGCGCTCGGCGAGCGTCGGATCACCGTAGAAGCGGCTGTGCAGCGACGCCAGCAGGTCGATCATGTCGTCCGCCATCGCACGCGTGACATATGTCTTGTGGTTGCAAAACGTCGCCGACTTGGTGGCAACCATATCTTCCAGCAGATGGATCGCCGCGAATGTTCGCCGGTCGTAGGCGGAATGGTAGCACAGCGGTGCCTCGATCTGCAGCAACGGGCGAAGCTGGGTGTAGAAGTTTCCCTCGGCCCGCGCCGTGCCGTTGAAGCCGCCTATCATGCGCGTGACGACGCTCGGCAGCGACTTGGTGAAGATCGAGGTAGGCAGCCCGGCGCGCTGGCCTTCCCGGTTGTAGGACACAATCAGCTGGTGACGTTCATGTGTACCGGCGCTCGCCGCCTTGACCTCGACGTGCGTCACGGCAGCCCCTGGAGTCTTGCCGCATAGCACCGCTGTCAACCATTCGGTCGTGATGGCGTAGGGCGAGCAGGGTACATCCTCGAACCGGCGGGCCTTTGGGCGCGCGATACGCTCGAACGCCACACGGCCTCCGATCTTCAGCGCTGCAAGGGCCGTACCGCTCGATGCACCCATGATCCCCTCCCGTTCAGTGCACGCCGCATGGCCTCGATCAATCCTGACCAAAATCCGGCGTTCGGCGCCACCGCGCAATCCGTACACTATATTACGATATACCCATAATCATTTTTGCGCTCGGGCGATCCATGGTCTACCCCGGCGACGGCGTGTTCGAGGGTGCGCGATCGTCGCGCATTTCCCAACGGACAACGCGCGGTTTCAAACGCATCAGCCGACCACGCCGGACCGCCGCAGTTCACCTATTGCCTCGGAAGAAAGACCTATTTCGCTCAGGACATCATCGGTGTGCTGCCCGAGCATGGGCGGCGGCAAGCCCGCCTGGCGCTCCACACCGTCAATCAAGACCGGATGGCCTACCCCCTTTAGCCGGCCCGCGACCTGATGGTCGTATTCGACAATGATCCCGCTGGCCTGCGTATGCGGATGGTCCAGCAATTGAGCGATCGTATTGATCGGCGAGCACGGCACGCCAACGCGAGAAAGCGCGTCGTTCCAGTGGGCGGCGGTCTGCTGCACAAGGGCGGATTGGACGTGACCGATGGTTTCGTTGCGATTCTTGACGCGATCCGCATTTTTCCTGAACTTCGGATCGTCGACGATGGCGTCCAGTCCCGTGACGCCACAAAATTTGCGCCACAGATTGTCATTGGCGACCCCGATCATGATCGGTCCATCGGCGGCCTCGAAGGCTTGATAGGGGCAAAGCGACTCGTGGCTAGAGCCGCATTTCGGCGGCTGAATGCCGCGCTCCCAGAATGTCTGGAGATTGTAGCCCAGCAGGCCAAGCGCGGTTTCGAAGAGCGAGACCTGGATCGAACCTCCCTTCCCCGTCCTTTCGCGCGCGTACAGCAACGACAATATGCCGCTAAAGGCGTGCACGCCCGTCATCTGGTCGATCGGCGAAATCGGACTGCGGATATAGCCACCATCCTCGTCCCCCGTCATCGACATGATTCCGCAGAACGCCTGCAGGATCACATCATAGCCCGGCGAGTTCTTCAGCGGTCCCGAGCGGCCAAATCCGGAAATGCTGCAGTGGATCAACCGGTCGTTCAGGGCGCGCAGCGTCGCAGCATCAATACCCAGCCGCTCGGCGACCCCGGTGCCGAAGCTTTCGATCGCCACGTCGGCGGACTTTGCCAACGCATGAACGATCTCGCGTCCTTTTTCCGACTTCATGTCGACGACAATGCTGCGCTTGTTGCGGTTGGCACTGAGAAAGACCGTGCCAAGGCCGGGCGCGGGGAACGGCGGCCAGCCGCGTGTTTCGTCGCCCTGGCCGACGGCCTCGACCTTGATGATGTCGGCACCGAGATCACCCAGATATTGGGCGCAAAGCGGGCCGGCCAGGACCTTCGACAGATCGAGGACGCGGATACCAGTCAGGGGTTTTGCCACTGTTTTTCTCTCGATTGAATTTGCCCAGCGCGCGATGACGGTGACTGGTAGCAGGCCCGCTCACGCACCTGGCTGGACGGACGAAAAGACCCCGCCCAGATAGGCGGGAAAGCCGGATTTCCTCACCAGCAGATAATCTGCCGCGCGACGCTCATCCTCCGAGAGGAGCGGCCGCCATTTTTCCGCGACGGCATGCGCATTCGCAAGCCGTTCGCGCAAAGCTAGCTTGCCGTCGGTCGCGGGCTCTGTTTCCGACCAGAACGCTGCTGCCTGTGTGATGACGCCATCGAATGCCGGTGCCGGAGTTGCAGGCCCGCGAAAGCCGGCGCGAGCGAACGCTTCCGCGACGGCGCGATCCCCATGCGGGTCGATTTCCAATGTCTGCCGCACCGCCGCCACGGCCTGTTCGATCGACGCCGGGATGCCTCCTGCCTTCTGGAGGCGGTCATGATCGAGCCTGCCGAGAAACAGCGTCCTGATCATGTTGCGCGGCTCACGCCGCTGAATGAGTTTGGAGAATATTTGCATCTCGGTGCGAATCGCGTCGTCGAATGGCTGTGGCAATCCCTGGCCGACACAATCGAGAATGGCGAGCGGTGCCGGATAGTGCCCGAGGGTTTCGGCAAGAACGTCCGTGCGTTTCCGCTCGACGAGGGCAGCCGCGCGCTCGAGGTCAGCCGGCTGCCAGCCCGGGCGATCCCAGGGTTGCGCCGCGGTCGCGCGGGACAGCACCCAACGCTCCGCCGCCGCCACCTCCTCACCGGCAGGAACCAGTTGATCGATCACGCCCGCGGCGACGGCAGCCTGTCCGGACAGCCGCGCACCTTCCAGCAGCACCGGAAGCGCCGCTTCAATTCCGATCAGGCGAGGCAGCCGCTGGGTCCCCCCCGCTCCCGGCAACAGCCCGACCAGCGACTCCGGCAACCCGAACGCGGCCCTGGGGTCGTCGACCATGACCCGATGATGAGCGGCCAGCGCCAGTTCCCCGCCGCCACCAAGCGCCAGTCCTGCGATCGCAGCCGCGACGGGCTTGCCCGCGGTTTCGAGCCGGCGCAGCGCACGGCTGAGGGCAAAGAAATGGTCGAACGCCACGGGGTCGCGTGAGTCCACAGGCGCGGCCATGACCATGTCATACGCCAACCCCAACTCGCCAAGATCGGCGCCGGCACAGAACGCCGACGTCTTTCCGGAGCGGATGACAACGCCCTTTGCATCACTTCCGTGCAGCCAATCGCTGAAGGCGCCGAGTTCGGCGATCGCCGCATTGGAGAACACGTTCATCGGACGGCCAGGCATATCGAAAACGAGGTGAAGAACATCGTTACCGGAGCGCTCGATCCTGAATTCCCTCAATCCCTGCAGCACCGTCATGGCATTCCCCGCGACAAACATTGACGCAATATAGCATACTGTATATCTGCGTACTAGTTCATCGAAGCGGCTTACAATGCCGCCCGAAGGGCGCTTGCTGCCGCGGGCCGATCGCCGGTGGGTACTTTTCGCAACGCTCGCGGCGCCCGGCGACGCCAAGGATCTGCCGCTCCAGCTTGCCTTTCCCCGACTCCGAACATATAGTACACTACCTAACTAAATCCATTTGGATCCCCAGCGATGATCGAGCGAACTATTTTCCGCGAAGAACACCAGATTTTCCGGGAATCGGTCCGGCGTTTCGTCGATCGCGAAATCGTGCCGTTTCATGCGCAATGGGAGAAAGACGGCATCGTGCCGCGGGAGCTGTGGCTCAAGGCCGGCGCAGAGGGTCTGCTCTGCTGCACGGTACCGGAAGTTTATGGCGGGATGGGCCTCGACTACCTTTTCGACGTTGTCGTGTTCGAAGAATTATGGCGATCCGGCGCGAGCGGTCCGGGGTTTCTGATCCACACAGATCTCGTCGCCACCTACCTGTTGTCCTTCGGAACCGACGCTCAAAAGCGCCAATGGCTGCCGAAGATGGTGTCGGGTGAGGCGATCGGCTCACTCGGCATGACCGAGCCGCACGCAGGCAGCGACCTCAAGGCGATCCGGACACGCGCCGTTCGCGACGGTGACGATTTCATCATCAACGGCCAGAAGGTCTTCATCTCGAACGGCCAGCTCTGCGATTTTGTGGTACTTGCGACCAAGACCGACAGCAGCGCCGGGGCCAAGGGCGTCACACTGTTCATCGTCGAGAGTAACCGGCCGGGGTTTCAACGCGGACGAAATCTCGAAAAAATCGGCATGAAGGCCCAGGATACGTCCGAACTGTTCTTCGAGAATATCCGCATTCCCGCGACCAATATGCTTGGACAGGAGAGCAAGGGTTTCTCGTTGATGATGACCAAGCTCGCGCAGGAACGGCTTGCCCAGGCAATCCGGTCGGCGACGGTCACCGAAACCGTGCTCGACTGGACCGTCGCCTATACCGCGGAACGGAGCGCGTTCGGCCAAAAGCTCGCGAACTTCCAGAACACGCAATTCAAGCTTGCCGATCTGAAGACCAAGGCGGCGGTCGCCCGGGTCTTCACCGACAAATGCATCTCCCTTTTCATGGAGGGAAAGCTGGATCCGGTCGACGCCGCGATGGCCAAGATGTTTACCTCCGAGCTTCATTGCGAAGCCGTCGACGAATGCCTGCAACTGTTCGGAGGCTGGGGGTACATGTGCGAATATCCGATCGCCCGCGCCTATGTCGATGCCAGGATCGTCAAGATCGCGGGCGGGTCCGTTGAGATCATGAAAACCATCATTGCGCGCCAGATGTTCGCACAGCATGGTTTTGCGTTGACCAAGAGCGGCTGACTCCGCCGGCCAGTGGAGCCGGCAGACTCGCCAAACAAAGCAGGCGGCCAATGCGCCGCAAACCAGGGAGTGAGACCTTGAGAGGCTTATCAGGCAAAGTAGCGATCGTAACCGGCGGAGGCCAAGGCATCGGGCGCGCGATCACCCTTCGGCTCGCAGAGGAAGGTTGCAAGGTCGCGATCTTCGATATCAATCCCGACGCCGGGAAGGCAACGGCGAAACTCGCGCCGAAGTCCGTGATCACGACCTATGCCGTCGACGTCGGCGACCGGGCATCGGTAGATCGTGCGGTCGCCCAGGTCGAGGCCGAGATCGGTCCGATCTGGGCTCTGGTCAACAACGCCGGATGGGACCGGCCGATGCCATTCCTGAAGACCGACAGGGATCTCTGGGACAAGATCATCCGAATCAACCTTTATGGTCCCCTCAACACCCATCACGCGATCGCGCCGCTGATGGTGGAACATGGCGGCGGCCGCATCATCAACATCGCGTCCGATGCCGCCCGGGTCGGTACCAGCGACGAGGCGGTCTATTCGGCCTGCAAGGGGGGGCTCATATCCTTCACCAAGTCCATCGCCCGCGAGCTCGCGCGGAAGAACGTGCTGCTGAACGCGGTGTGTCCCGGCCCCACCAACACGCCGATGATGGCCGCGGTGCTTGGCGAGGGCGAACAGGCGGTGAAATGGAAAGACGCGATGGTTCGCGGTATTCCCCTGAAGCGGATGGGCGAGCCGGAGGATTATGCCGGAATCATCGCCATGCTGGCTTCGGACGACGGAAACTACATCACCGGTCAGGCCATTTCGGTCTCCGGTGGAATGAACATGATCTAGCAGATGGGAGGTAGAGATGCTGTCAGACCCGACCAAATTCACCGATGTGATCTACGAGGTCCGCGATCGCGCCGCCTGGATCATCATCAATCGGCCCAAGGTCTACAACGCCTTTCGCGGTCAGACGCTTGAAGAACTCATCCAGGCCTTCCAGATCGCTGCGAACGACCGCCAGGTTGCCAGCATCGTGCTGACGGGCGCCGGCGACAAGTCCTTCTGCACCGGCGGGGACCAGTCCGCACACGAGGGACAATATGACGGCCGCGGCGTCGTCGGATTGCCAATCGACGAATTGCAGGGACTGATCCGCGACGTGCCAAAGCCTGTGATCGCGCGCGTAAACGGCTTTGCGATCGGCGGCGGAAACGTGCTGGCAACGCTCTGCGATCTGACCATTGCGGCCGACACTGCTCAATTCGGCCAGGTCGGCCCAAAGGTCGGCTCGGTCGATGCCGGTTGGGGCACGGCGTTGCTGGCGCGCCACGTCGGCGACAAGAAGGCACGCGAGATCTGGTTCATCAACGACCGTTACACCGCCGAGCAGGCGCGCGAAATGGGCCTGGTCAACAAGGTCGTTCCGGCAGCAGAACTCGACGCCGCGGTAAAGGACTGGACCGATAAGCTCGCGCAGCGCTCGCCCACGGCGATCGCGCTGGCGAAGCGCTCGTTCAACGCCGACAGCGACAACATCCGTGGCATCAGCAATCTGGCCCTGCACGCCGTCAAGTTGTTCTACGACACGGCAGAATCCAGGGAAGGCGTCGCGGCTTTCAACGAGAAACGCTCGCCGGACTTCCATAAGTTCACGTCGTGATTCTACCGGTCGACCGTCGTCCTGCGGGGTCGACCGGCTCAGCTGCGATGCGATCGCCCGGACGTTGCTGAACGCCTCATAGGGAGGAGAATACGTGTCACGTAAGGTCATCATTTCCTGCGCGGTCACCGGGTCCATCCACACACCGTCGATGTCTCCTCATCTCCCGGTGACGCCGTCGGAAATCGCGGAGTCCGCACTGGGCGCGGCCGAGGCCGGCGCGGCGATCGTCCATCTTCATGCCCGCAATCCGCAGGACGGACGGCCGGATCAGTCGCCGGAAGCTTTCGAGCCGTTCCTGCGCGCTATCAAGCAGCAGTCCAATGTGGTCGTTAATCTCACGACCGGCGGCTCTCCCTATATGACCGTCGAGGAACGGATCAAGCCCGCGGCGGTCTGGAAGCCGGAGGTTGCGAGCCTGAACATGGGATCGATGAATTTCGGGCTGTTCCCGATGCTCAAGCGGTTCAAGAAATTCAAACACGATTGGGAGCCGGCCATGCTGGAGGCTTCCCACGATCTGGTGTTTCGCAACTCCTTCAAGGACATCCGCTACGCGCTCGAAACGCTCAATAGCACCGGCGCGCGCTATGAATTCGAGTGCTACGATACCAGCCACCTCTACAATCTGCATTACTTCTGGACCGAGGGACTGGTGAAGGCCCCACTGTTCGTCCAAACGGTGTTTGGCTTGCTCGGAGGGATCGGCCCTCACCCGGAAGATGTCATGCACATGAAACGCACCGCGGACCGTCTGTTCGGTGACAACTATCGCTGGTCGGTGCTGGGCGCCGGGCGCGCGCAGATGCCGGTCGCCGCGATGGCCGCTTCGATGGGCGGCAACGTGCGGGTAGGACTGGAAGACAGCCTCTGGATCGGTCCTGGCAAACTCGCGCCGTCGAACGCCGACCAGGTGACGCAGGTTCGAAAGATCATCGAAGGCCTCGGACTGGAGATCGCGACGGCCGATGAGGCGCGCGAAATCCTGCAACTCAAGGGCGGCGAAAAGGTCGCGTTCTGATCCGCCGTCGGCCGTCGCCATGACGCAGCCGATAGCCATCGATACCAATGAAACGGGAGGCCAGGATGCTGCCCCATCGCCGGGTGTACGACGAAGAACATAATCAGTTCAGGGAAACGGTGCGTCGCTTTGCGGCGTCGAAGATCGCACCCAATTTCGCGCGATGGGAGGATGCGGGTCTCATGGACCGGTCGCTCCTGAGCGACGGAGGAACGGCCGGACTGCTGTGCCCGCAGGTTCCGGAGGAGTTCGGCGGCGCCGGCGGCGACTTCCGGCACAACGCGATCGTCATCGAAGAACTCAGCTACTCCGGCTTTGCGGGTCCGGCCACCGACTTTTCCGTGCACAACGATGTGTGCTGCGGCTATATGCTCAGCTACGGAAGCCCCGAGCAAAAGAAGAAATGGCTGCCGCGAATGGTGTCGGGCGAAACCATCTGCGCCATTGCCATGACCGAACCGGGCACCGGAAGCGACCTGCAGGGCATCCGCACCCGAGCGGTGCGCGACGGCGATGACTATGTGGTCTCGGGGCAGAAGACCTTCATTACCAACGGACAGATGTGCGATCTGGTTATCGTGGTGGTTCGGACCGTCCCGGAGGGCGGATCGCGAGGAATGAGTCTCATTCTCGTGGAAACCGACAGACCGGGTTTCCGGCGTGGCAGGAACCTGGAGAAACTCGGGCATCTTTCTTCCGATACATCCGAATTGTTCTTCGACGACGTCCGCGTCCCCGCCGCCAATCTGTTGGGAGCAGAAGGCGGCGCTATGGGAGCGTTGATGAGCGAACTGCCGCAGGAGCGCCTGACCATCGCGCTACATTCGATTGCGGCGGCGCAGAAGGCCTTCGACCTTACCAAGGACTACGTTCGGCAGCGCAACGCATTCGGATCTCCGGTCGCGAGCTTTCAGAATACCCGTTTCAAGCTGGCCGACCTCAAATCCGACCTCGCGGTCGGCTGGGCCTATGTCGATCAATGCCTGCGCGAGCACATTGATCACGAACTGACGACTTACGCCGCCTCGTCAGCGAAGCTATGGGTCACGGAAATGCATGGCCGGCTGGTGGATCAATGCCTGCAATTCTTCGGCGGTTACGGCTTCATGCGGGAATATGAAATTTGCCGCCTGTATGCCGATGCGCGTGTCTTGCGGCTATATGGCGGAACCTCGGAAATCATGCGCGAGTTGATTTCGCGAAGTCTCTGAACCGGGACCCGTTCGGGCTCCCCTTCGGTTCAAAACGCCAGGCGGGCACTCTAGTAGCTCTTCGGCAGTTGCAGCACCTTCTCGGCGATAAAGCTGAGAATCAACTGTTCGGTGATTGGCGCCAGCCGCGTGATGCAAACTTCGCGGAACAGACGTTCCACATGGTATTCCTTGGCATATCCAAAACCACCATGGGTCATGATCGCCTGCCAGGCGGCGTCATGACCCGCGCGCGCCCCGAGGAATTTGGCGCTGTTGGCTTCGGCGCCGCAAGGCTTGCCGTGATCGTAGAGCCAGGCGGCACGCATCGCCATCTGCCAGGCCGACTCGAGGTACATCCAGTTCTCTGCGAGCGGATGCTGTATGCCCTGATTCTGTCCGATCGGACGATCGAACACCACGCGTTCCCTGGCATATCTTGCCGCGCGGCGCAGCGCGTCCTGGCCAATTCCGATCGCCTCGACCGCGATCAGGATACGCTCTGGATTGAGGCTGTGCAGGATGTATGAAAAGCCCATGCCCTCCTCGCCGATCCGGTCGGAATCCGGGATAAAGAGACCATCGATGAAGATCGCATTCGAATCGACCGCCTTGCGGCCCATTTTCGGAATTCGATGGACATCGATCTTCGATCGATCGAGATCGGTATAGAAGATCGTAATGCCGTCCGTCGGACGCGCGCAATCTTCATAGCGGGTGGTCCGCGTCAGCAGCATGATCTTGTTTGCGACTTGCGCGGTCGATGTCCAGACTTTTTGAC
>Ga0209068_10001514_pt1 | contig 11546 bp, 11 predicted proteins | sample ColStrG_CSR_2012_FD_187200 | JGI IMG/M metagenome (GOLD analysis project Ga0209068, IMG submission 187200) | Freshwater sediment microbial communities in response to fracking from Pennsylvania, USA - Cold Stream Run_MetaG_CSR_2012 (SPAdes)... | ecosystem: Environmental > Aquatic > Freshwater >...
ATCGAACGACCGGCCTCGACACAGAGACGCGGCACCGGATCGAGTCCGGCCGCCGCGCACGCGTGGGCGAAACCGTCGCGCACCGCCGTGCCGAACTCGGCGATCGACGGCGCCTCGAGGTCGTCGGCCGTGTACGGGACGGCGAGGCCGCCACCGAGGTTGAGCTCCTCCACCAGGTGGCCCGACGCGTCGCGGACCTCGGCCGCGAGTCGCGCCACCACCTCCGCGGCGAGCACGTAGGACTCGAGCGCGAAGATCTGGGACCCGATGTGGCAGTGGAAGCCGACGAGGTGCATGGCGCGGCTCTTGATCGCGTGCAGCGCGGCTTCGCGGGCAGCGCCGGTGGACACGGTGAGGCCGAACTTGGAGTCGTCGGCACCGGTCGCGATGTACTCGTGCGTGTGCGCCTCCACACCGGGAGTCACGCGCAACAGCACCGCGGGTGGCGGGCAGCCATCGGCGACGAGCCGTTCGATGCGGGCGAGCTCGTCGAAGGAATCGACGACCACGCGGGCGAACTTCTCGGTGAGCGCGAGACGCAACTCGGCATCCGACTTGTTGTTGCCGTGCATTGCCATGCGCTCGGCAGGAAACCCGGCGCGGCGAGCGACGTAGGCCTCACCGCCGCTCGCGACCTCGAGTTGCAGGCCCTCCTCGGCGACGAGCCGTGCCATCGCGGTGCACAGGAACGCCTTGCTCGCGTACGACACGTTGGCGCCGCCGAAGGCCTCGGCGTACTCCCGACAGCGTGCCCGCAACTCCGCCTCGTCGTAGACGTAGAGCGGCGTGCCGAACACGTCGGCGAGCTCTTCGACGTCACAGCCGCCCACGTGGAGGCGGCCGGCGTCGTCGATGCGCGCCGAGCGCGGCAGGAGGCCGAGGTCGATCGGCGCCGAGCCGGTCATCAGTCGTTCTCGTCGGCCGCGGCCGGGTCGTCGGTGTCGACGCTCTCGTCGAGCCGGTGCATCTCGTCGGGCGCGTCCACGCCGAGGATCGCGAGCGCGCCGGCGAGACCGAGGCGGCAGGCTTCGGCCAACCACAGCCGCGCCTGGGTGAGCGCTTCATCGTCGGAGATGACCTTGCAGTCGCGGTAGAAGCCGTGGAACGCCTTGGCGAAGTCGCGCACCCACGTGGTGACCCGGTGGGGCGCGCGCATCACCGCCGCCTCTTCGACCACGCCGGGGAAGGCCTCGAGCGCGCGCAGCAACTCGATCTCGCGCTCGTGCACCAACGGTGCGAGCGATGTGTCGAGGAGCGGCAGGCGCGTGACGCCGCGCTCGGTGGCCTTGCGGCCGATGGAGGCGATGCGGGCGTGGGCGTACTGCACGTAATAGACGGGGTTCTCCATCGACTGCGCGGTGACCACGTCGAGGTCGAAGGTCTGTGCGGTGTCGATGCCCTGGAGCAGGAAGGTGAGGCGTACGACGTCGGGGTCGACCTCGTCGAGGATGTCCTCGAGCGTGATCACGTTGCCGGTGCGCTTCGAGATGCGCACCTCCTGCCCGTCGCGCAGGAGCTTCACCAACTGGCCGAGGAGCACCTCGGGCTCACCCGCGTCGTAGCCCAGCGCCTCGAGCCCCGACTGGAGCGACTTCACCTGGCCGTGGTGGTCCGCGCCCCAGATGTCGATCAGGTGTTCCCAGCCGCGCTCGAACTTGGAGCGGTGGTACGCGAGGTCGTTGCAGAGGTAGGTGGTGGCGCCGTCGCTCTTCACCAGCACGCGGTCGCGCTGGTCACCGAAGTCGGTGGTGCGCAGCCACACGGCGCCGTCGCGCTCGTCGACCACGCCGCGGGCGCGCAGGTCGTCGAGGACACGAGCAACCGCGCCCGACTCGTGCAGCGAGCGCTCGGAGAACCAGGTGTCGAAGTACACCCCGATGCGGGCGAGATCCTCCTGCAGCGTGCGCACGTTCTCGCGGTACCCCCAATCGAGGGCAGCGTCGATGGTGACCTGGTCGCCCAGTTCTTCCCGCAGTTGCGCGGCCATCTCGACGAGGTACTGACCCTGGTACCCGTCCTCCGGCGGCTCGCGCTCCTCGTAGCGCGCCATCAGCGACGACGCGAACATGTCGAGCTGATTGCCCGCGTCGTTGAGGTAGTACTCGCGGTGCACCTCGGCGCCCTGCGACGCGAGCAGGTTGGCGAGGGCGTCGCCCACGGCAACCCAGCGCGCTCCACCGGCATGCAGCGGTCCCGTGGGGTTGGCCGACACGAACTCGAGGTTGATCTTCTGTCCGTCCAACGAGCGGCCGTGGCCGTAGGACTCGCCCTGCGCGACGACCGCGCGCAACACGTCGTGCAGCCACGTGGGTGCCAGGAAGAGGTTCAGGAATCCGGGCCCGGCGATCTCGACCCGCTCCAGCCCGGCCGGGCGCTCCCGTTCCAACTCGGTGACCAGCTTGGCGGCGATGTCGCGCGGCGGCATCCCGACCAGCTTGGTGAGTTGCATCGCCACATTGGTCGTGAAGTCGCCGTTGGCGGAGTCCTTCGGAGGGGTGAGCTCCACCCCGGAGGCGGGCACGGGGAAGCCACAGGCCTCGAGGGCGTGGTGCACGGCGGCGAGCAGAAGGTCACGGATCACGGCTGGTCTCGCCCACCTGGTGCGAAAAGGGAATGGGGAACGGCAATGGTAGTGGGGTGCCCTCCCGGGCTCCGCGTCCCATTCCTGTTCAGAGAGGGGCCGTTCCGAGGGGCGTCGCGGGCGGGGTATCGTCTCCGATCCCCTCGCACCTCACTTCGGAGTCCGGAGCCCCGTTGCCCGAACCGACCACCACGCTCGTCAACGGCACGCTCGTCACCGGCACGCTCGTCGACACCGCCCGCCTCGGCTCCGGCCTGGGTTCGGTCTACCGCGCCCTCGATCTCGTGGTCGACGGGTACGGCCTCGACGACGCCGCGCTGGTGGTCGACGTCCCCGGGCTCGGCCGCCAGGTGCTGCATGCGGGCCGACGCCCGATCGGCGACGACACGGCCCACCTGCACGATGCGGCCGACGGCTTGTACACCGAACCCCCCATCGACGAGCCCGTGGTGCAGGAACTCCTCCTCGCCCTCGGCGCGATCGCCCTCCGGTACGACGCCCGGCCCGAACCCGGTGTCGGCGCCGGCATCGATCCCGGCGCCCAGGGGGTCGCATGAGCCTCGACGAACTCGAACTCGAGCTGCGGCGCCTCCGGGGCGTGCTCGCCGTCGGTTTCCAGGAGGCCGACGGGTTGCTGCTCGCGGAGCTGCAGGCCGGTCCCGACGCCTACCCCGAGCTCGCACGCGACGCCACGCTGATCGCCAACCAGGGTGCCGTCGGTCCGGTCGCGGTGGAGGTCGTCCGGTGGGGTGACCGGGGGAACGCCTCCCGAGACACGCGCCTGCGTCTCGTCGAGATCACCAACGACCCGGCCGCCGCCGAGATCCACGTGCGACTGGCGCTCGATGCCGACGAGGGAGTCGGACGCGCCTCCACCGGCCACGGGCTGCTCGCGCCGGTCGAGGCCACCGTCGCGGCGATCCGGGTGTTCCTGCCCGACCTGCGTTTCGTGGCCGGCTGGGCCCGGCTCGTCGAGACCACCCCCGACCGTCGTTTCCTCGTGGTTGCCTCGGTGACCGATCCCGACACGCAGGAGCACCGCCGGGGCGCCGCCGAAGGGGCGTCGCCCATCGCCGCCGCCAGCCGGGCCACGCTCGCGGCACTGAACCGGACCATCGCCCCCGACCTCGCCCCGCTCCTCTGATCAGGGGCCTCCGAACCGGAACCGCTGCCCAGGGGCGAAAAACAGGAACCCGGTTCTTGACTCCGGGAGCGCGCCGCGGCCAGACTCCCGCCCCGTGGCCACCGGCACCCCGGGCGCAGTCGTCCCGCTCAGTCCCAGCACCCCGGCCCAGCGCCGCCGCCGTGACCTGATCCTCGACACCGCGATCTCCCTCGTGGAGGAGCGCGGCCCCGACGGCTTCCAGGTGCGCGACGTGGTCGAGCGGTCGGGCATCGCGCTCGGGACGATCTACCGCTACTTCCCCTCGAAGGACTACCTCCTCGCGGAGGCCCTGCACCGCGCCACGTCCGACGTGCGCGAGCGGCTCGCCGCGGCGACGAGCGACGGCACGGGCGTCGACCCCGCGACCCGCGTCGCCGCGTTGTTGCGGATCGTCGCCGAGTCGATCGACCGTCGGCCCGGCAACGCGCGTGCGTCGCTGCAGCTGATGTTGTCGAACGACCCGATCGCCGAGGTCGCGCAGCACGACTTCCGCGACGCGTTCGGCGCCGCGCTCGAGGTCGCGCTCGCCGACGTCGAACCGTCGCTCGCCACCGACCTCGCCGTCGTCGCGTCGTCGGTACTCAACGAACACGTCGTCGCGGTCGCAACCGGGCGCCCGAGCTTCGGCGGCACCGACCTCCAGATCGAGCGCAGCATCCGCGTGATCCAGCGCGCGCTGCGCAACGCCTGATCACTTCACGCACACCGAACAAAGGAAGCGCCATGACCGACAACTCACCCAGGTACGCGGACCGCATGTTCCCCGCGCCGGTCGACCACGGCATTGCCCGCGACGATCGTGCGCAGAGCACCGTCTTGTCGGGCACCGACGCGGAATCGCTCGGCGGCGGCGAGAACGAACTCTGGTACCACGGCGGCGGACGCATCGGCGAGCGCCCCGTCGAGAGCATCACGATCTACCCGCCGACGCGCGGCCTGCAGACCCAGGGCGACCCGTTCGAGCCGGTGAAGATCGGGATCCTCATCGACATGGACTCCGGCCAGCTCATCTTCGACTGGGTCAACGCGACGATCCTCGCCATCGAGGACGCGCTCAACGAGGGCGTGTACGACCGTCCCGTCGAGATCATCACGCGCGACGCGCGTGGCCTGCCCCGCGAGAACTACCTGAAGGTGCGCAAGGGCTACCTCGACCTCGTCGAGCGCGGCTGCGTGGTGATCGTCGGCCCCGAGATCTCCGACAACGCCGTGAACCTCATGGACCTGATCAACGAGACCGGCGTGGCCTGCCTCTCGTGGACCGGCGCGGTCCGCTTCTTCGGTGAGTACTGCTTCACCGTGGCCAACGGCGACATCGGCGTCGAAGGCGGCATGGGCGCCAACTGGTGCGCGCAGCAGGGCTACAAGAAGGTCGGCTTCTTCTGGGAGAAGGGCTCGTCGGGCACCGACTACGCCGACTTCTTCCGCCTCGCCGCCGCGACGTACGGCCTCGAGATCGTGAAGGAGGTCGCGCTCGGCCCGAACCCGCGCAACATGGAGGAGCACCTCGCGACCATGCGCGCCCAGGGCGCCGAGGCGATCGTGTACATGGGCTACGGCTACGCCACGTTCCACTTTGCCCGCGCGTTCAAGGCGCTCGACTGGGACCCGCCCCGCTTCATGGGCACCGCGTTCATGTTCTACTCGAACACCAACGAATGGGCCGAGGGCCTCGAGGGTTGGCACGGCGTCGACCAACTCGGGATCGACGGCGACAACCCGAACTACGAGGCGATGCTCCAGCGTTTCGAGAAGCGCTTCGGTCGCGTGTCGCGCAACGTCGTGGTGGCGCTGTCGTACGACTCGGCGCGCGCCGCGATCCACGGCATCGCCAACGCGACGATCGCCATCCCCAAGGAGGTCAAGAACGGCCTCGAGAAGATCAAGTGGATGCCGACCACCAACGGCGGGCCCGGCTGCTACCTCACCTTCTCGCAGTACGACCACCGCGGGTACAAGGGCGATTTCCTCACCATCCGCGAGCTGCGGGGCGGCGAGTTGCACTTCCGCGGCTACCACCGCCCGCAGTGGCCGTCGAACCGGAGCTCGCCGATCCTCGAGGACTGACCGACCCGTCACCCTCGTTCGCGTCCGCTCGCTCCGTCCCAACGGAAACGGCCCGTCGTGCCAGTGGGCGCGGCGGGCCGTCACGCGTTACTTTCCTTGGTCAACAAGACCGCGGGATCCCAGCCCAGAGGAGCGCCGTGAGCGAAGTCCGCGAAATGACCATCCAGTTCCCCTACAAGCGGTCCCTCGGACCGGTCGTGGGGGCCTTCATGACCGCACTCACCGAGCAACGGATCATCGGCATCCGCAACGGCGAGCAGGTGATCTGCCCGCCGATCGAGTGGGACCCCGCGACGGGCAACGAGCTCGCCCACGACTTCGTCGACGTCGGCCCCGCCGGCACCGTCGAGTCGTGGAGCTGGGTCGCGAAGCCGAGCGAGCAGCACCCGCTCGACCACCCGTTCGCGTTCGCCCTGATCCGGATCGACGGCGCGACGACCTCGCTGCTGCACGCGGTCGACGCGGGCTCGATCGACGCCATGTCCACCGGCATGCGAGTCGCGCCGCGCTGGAAGGGCACCCGCATCGGGCACATCAGCGACATCGACGCGTTCGTCCCGGGCGAGGTATCCGAGGTCGCCGGCGACGACACCGGCCCCGCGGCCGAGCCGGTCGAGATGATGGACTACAACGCGTCCATCGCCTACACGCTGCCGGTCACCGCGAACGAGCTGCGCGCCGAGCAGGCGAACGAGGAGGGCCGGTTCCTCGGCCTGAAGTGCCCGAAGTGCGGTCGCCTCTACACCGGTGGCCGCGGCTTCTGCCCGATCGACGCGATCGAGCTGGGCCACGAACACGAGGTCGACCTGCCCCAGAAGGGCGTGATCACCAACTACACGATCATCGAGCCGGTGCCGTACCCCGGTCAGACGATGACCGAGCCCTTCGCCCGGGTCATGGTGCTGCTCGACGGCGCCGACATCGTGCTCGGGTACCAGCCCACCATCGACCTCCCGGTGACCGACCTCCACATCGGCATCCGGGTGGAGGCGGTCTGGGCTTCCGACGCCGAGCTCGACGACCTCGCGTCCACCGCCGAGGGCCGCCTCCTCGGCTGGATCCCCACCGGCGAGCCCGACGTGACCGACCCCGAACTCGTGAACAGGATCTACTGATGCCGAACGCAGACGACATCGCGATCATCGGGTGGAACGTGTCCCCGATGGTCCGTCACACCGACAAGACCGAAGCCCAGATGCTGCTCGAGGTGTGCAGTGGCGCGGTCGAGCACGCCGGCATCACCCGCGCCGAGATCGACTTCACCTGCGCGGGCAGCTGCGACTACGTCGCCGGCCAGGCGTTCTCGTTCGTGCAGAACATCGACGCCCTCGGTGCATGGCCGCCGAAGCGTGACTCACACGTCGAGATGGACGGCGCGTGGGCGATGTACGAGGCGTGGCTACGCCTCCAGATCGGCGACATCGACACCGCACTGGTGATGGGCTCGGGTCGGTCGTCGACCGCGGATCCCACGCTGATCTACCCGATGGAGATGGACCCCTACTACCTCGCACCGCTCGGCACCGACGCCACGTCGTTCGCCGCGCTGCAGGCCCGGGCGCTCATCGACGCGGGCAAGGTGACCGAACGCCAGATGGCGGAGATCGCCGCTCGCACCCGCCGAGACGGCAAGGACAGCCCCTACGCGCAGGTCACCGGCGACTTCGACGTCGACGCGCTCCTCGCCGAGGAGTACGTGAACGCTCCGCTGCGGCGCCACGACCTCCCGCCGATCACCGACGGTGCGTGCGCGGTGGTCATCGCCCGCGCCGACCGGGCCCGGGAGCTGTGCGACAACCCGGTGTTCATCACCGGCTTCGCGCACTACACCGAAGCGCACTACCCCGGAGTGCGCAGCCTCCTCGAGTCACCGTCGATCACCCTGGCGGCCAAGGCGGCGGGGGTCGACGAGGGCCCGATCGAGGTCGCCGAGATCCAGGCGGCGTACACGCACGAGGAGCCGCTGATCGTGGAGGCGCTCGGCCTCGGCGCCGACGTCGCCGTGAACCCGTCGGGCGGCCCGCAGGCCGCCAACCCGATCATGGCCACCGGCCTGGTGCGCGTCACCGAGGCGGCACGCCAGATCCGTGATCTCGGGAAGTCCCGCACCCTGGCCCACAGCACGTCGGGCCCCTGCCTGCAGCAGAACCTCGTCTGCGTGCTCGAAGGAGACGCGAAGTGAGCCACCAGCCGTGTGCCATCGTCGGGATCGGCCAGACCCATCACAAGAAGGCGCGTCGTGACGTGTCGTTCGCGGGCCTCGTGCGCGAGGCCGCGCAGCGTGCGCTCGACGACGCGCAGATGACGTGGACCGACATCGACGCCGTCGTGGTCGGCAAGGCCCCCGATCTCTTCGAGGGCGTCATGAAGCCGGAGCTGTACCTCAGCGACGCGCTCGGCGCGACGGGCAAGCCGATGTTCCGGGTGCACACCGCCGGTTCGGTCGGCGGCACCACGGGTATCGTCGCGTCGCACCACGTCGAGACCGGGCGCTTCGAGCGCGTGCTCGCGGTCGCGTTCGAGAAGCAGTCCGAGGGCAACGCGCAGTTCGCGCTGGGTTCCGGCAAGAGCGGTTCGCTCGGCGCCGGTGGCGCGTTCGCTCCGTACATGCGGTCGTACATCGCCCGCAGCGGCGCGCCGCTCGACATCGGCCCGATGGTCGCGGTCAAGGACCGCCTCAACGGCTGCAAGAACCCGTACGCGCACCTCAAGCTCAAGGACATCGACCTCGACACGGTCAAGGCGTCGCCGATGCTGTGGGAGCCGGTCCGGTTCCTCGAGTCGTGCCCGTCGTCCGACGGTGCCTGCGCGGCCGTGTTCACGAACCAGGCGGGCGGTGAGGCTGCAGCCAAGGCCGGCCGTCAGCCGGCGTGGATCCTCGGGTCCGCGGTGCGGTCGGAGCCGTCGACGTTCCCCGGTCGTGACCCGGTCCGCCCGCAGGGTGCGGTCGACTGCGCGTGGGACGTCTACGGCCAGGCCGGCATCACCAACCCGCGTGAGCAGATCGACTGCGCCGAGTTGTACGTGCCGTTCTCGTGGTACGAGCCGATGTGGCTCGAGGCCCACGACATCGCCGAGCCCGGCGAGGGTTGGAAGATGACCGAGCGGGGCGACACCGCGCTCGGCGGCTCGTTCCCCGTCAACATGTCGGGCGGCGTGCTCTCGTCGAACCCGATCGGCGCGTCGGGTCTGCTCCGCTTCACCGAGGCGGCGCTGCAGGTTCGCGGCATGGCCGGTGAGCACCAGGTCGAGGGCGCCAAGGTCGCCCTGGCCCAGGCCTACGGCGCCGCGGCGCAGTACTTCTCGATGTGGGTCGTGTCGAACTCCCTCGACCCCTTCGGCAACTAGACGGCCGCCCTCACCCCGAACTTGCGTCGGCCACTTGGGATAATTCCAAGTCAGCGACGCAAGTTCGGGGTGTTGCGCGCTCGGGGTCAGGCCATCCAGACGCCGGAGTTGACGTCGAGCGTCTGGCCGGTGATCGAGCGGGCTCGGTCGGAGGCGAGGAACACGACCGCGTCGGCGAGGTCGTCGGGGGTCGGGAGGCGACGCAGCGCGGTGTCCTTCGCGTAGTGCGCGAGCACGTCGTCGACGCTCACGCCGCGTTGCTCGGCCTGCCTCGCGAACATCGCGTCGGCGTTGGGTCCCGGGACGAAGCCGGGCAGGACGATGTTGACGCGGATGTTGTCGGGCCCCACTTCCTTCGCGAGGGTCTGCATCGCGATCTGCAGCGCGCCCTTGGTGGCCGCGTATGCCGCCTGGCCCGGGTTGATCGCGCGCACGGCGAGCGTCGACACCGCGACGATGGCGCCACCACCTGCGGCGCGGAGGTGCGGGATCGCGGCGCGGCACAACTCGAGCGGGCCGAGCACGTTGACCTCCCACGCGCGCTGCCAGTCGGCGAGATCGGCGTTCACGATCGTGTGGTTGGGACTGCCCTTCGCCGCGCTGCTCACGACCACGTCGAGCCGGCCGAACTCGGCGACCGCACGCTCGACGAGTGCACGACACTGCACGACGTCGCCGGTGTCGGTGGGCACGACCAGCGCGCGACGGCCGAGGGCTTCGATCTCGGCCGCGACCTCCTCCAGGTACGACTCCGTGCGCGCCGCGAGCACGACATCACACCCGTCGCTCGCCAACCCGAGCGCGACCGAACGCCCGATGCCGGGCCCCACCCCCGTCACCACCGCAGCTCTCATCGGTCGTCTCCCGTGAAGTCGTCGGCCATGCGGTCGAGCATTCGGGCGAGCGTGGCCAGTTCGTCGGCCCGCCATTCGACGAGCGCGGCATCGGCGGCACGCACCGATGCCGCCTTGAGCCGGCGGTAGGCCGCACGGCCGGTGGAGGTGATCGACACGACCACTGCCCGGCCATCGCCGGCTTCCGCCGCCCGCACGACCAGGCCGTCCCGTTCCAGCCCCCGCAGTTCGCGGCTCACGTGGCTGCCGAGCAGCCCAGTGGCCGCGGCGATGCTCGACACCCGCTGGGGACCGCCGCGCACCAGCGCGCCGAGCACGCCCATCCCCGGGCTGGACACCTCGACCCCGGCCGAGACGGCGCGGCGCCGGGCGGCGGCCACGCTCGAACCCACCCGCCCGATGCGGGCCATCGACCGCTCGATGATCTCCAGGGACTCGGCCCGACGCATCGGCTGAGCGTAGTTCCTATGATGCACCGAGTTTGCTGACTCAGTCAGCTATCTGGACCCAAGGGGGAGTCATGGCAGACGGACGACTGGCCGGGCGGTTGGCAGGCCGCGTCGCGGTCATCACCGGATCGGGAGAGGGCATCGGCCGATCCATCGCGCAGCGCTTCGCCGAGGAGGGCGCCAACATCCTCGTCGCCGAGATCAACCCCGAGCTGGGCGAGGCCGCCGCCGCGGAGCTGGGTGCGATCACCGAGACCCGCTTCGTGCGCACCGACGTCGGCAGCAAGGCCGACAACCAGGCGATGGTCGCCGCCGCGGTCGACGCGTGGGGCCGCCTCGACATCCTCGTGAACAACGCCTGGGGTGGCGGCGAGCTCAGCCGGGTGGAGAACAAGTCCGACGAGCTCATCGACCACGGCCTCGCCATCGGCTTCCGCGGTCCGCTGTGGGCGATGCAGGCCGCGTTCCCCGTGATGAAGGCACAGGGCTACGGACGGGTGATCAACCTCTGCTCGCTCAACGGCGTGAACGCGCACATGGGCTCGCTCGAGTACAACACCGCGAAGGAGGCGCTGCGCAGCGCCACGCGCACTGCCGCGCGCGAGTGGGCGACCACCGGCATCGTGTGCAACGTGATCTGCCCGGGTGCGAAGTCGGCCTCGTTCATGCGGGTCATGGGCGAGCACCCCGAGTTGCTGGCCGCCGCCGACGCCGGCAACCCCATGGGCCGCATCGGCGACCCCTACGACGACATCTCGCCGGTGGCGCTCTTCCTCGCCAGCGACGACTGCCGCTACATGACCGGCAACACGCTGTTCGTCGACGGCGGCGGTCACATCAACGGCGTGTCGTGGGCCCCCGACCTGCCCGAGTGACCCGGCCCGCAGCAGCGAACCGGCGTCAATACTCCTCGCTCTTCCAGGCGGATTGACGCCGGTTCGGTCTCAGGAGGGAGCGATGCCGTCGGGAGGCCAGGCCTCCGGACGATCGCCGTCGAGAGGCACGTCGAGGGCGTCGAGCACCGCGGCCAGCCCGGAGTAGAAGCCGGGGATGGCCAGCAGTTCCACGTAGGCCTCGTCGCT
>Ga0209068_10001515_pt1 | contig 11543 bp, 8 predicted proteins | sample ColStrG_CSR_2012_FD_187200 | JGI IMG/M metagenome (GOLD analysis project Ga0209068, IMG submission 187200) | Freshwater sediment microbial communities in response to fracking from Pennsylvania, USA - Cold Stream Run_MetaG_CSR_2012 (SPAdes)... | ecosystem: Environmental > Aquatic > Freshwater >...
GGTCTATATCGCGACCTCGACTTTGACGGCACCGTCATTTCGGAGTGGGCCGTCCGCTTCCAGCGCATCAGCCAGCCACCTCATCGCCTTGCCCGCGCTTACCAACGGCGTCTCGACTGGATCGAAACGGAAAATCGCCAGCTGCGGCGGGCATTAAATGACACCCGTGGCCGTTTGAGCGGCATACAAGATGATGTGCAGCAAGCACAGGCCGAACGCGACACGCTGCACGAACTGGTCAGGCGCTATGAGCAGGGTAAGTTCATGCGCTTTACACGCTGGCTCAGCCGGTTGCGAAATCGACTGTAGCGCCAGCACTCTCTAATGAAAAACATGTCAACATTTGCTCCTCCTCACCAACTTTCCTGCGAATATGTCACCAACCCGCTTGGTCTAGGCGCCCAGCAGCCACGCTTGAGTTGGCTTCTCAGCGCATCCCAGCGCGGTGCCCGACAAGCCGCCTATCAGATTGTTGTCGACTCAGGCGCTGGCGGCCCAACCCTGTGGGACACAGGTAAGGTTCAGTCCCGACAATCGGTGCAGGTCATCTATGCTGGCCCGCGCTTACAGTCCGGCCAGCGCTGCCGTTGGCGGGTGCGGGTGTGGGACGCTGGTGACCAATCCTCTGATTGGAGCGAGCCAGCATTTTGGGAGATGGGCCTAGTTGAGGCCGATGGCTGGCGTGCCCGCTGGATCACACCCGATACTGGTGACGAAACATCCGATCCACAAGCCGCGCCGCTCTTGCGTAAAGCGTTTGCGCTTGATGGCCATGGGCAGGCCATTCAAGCGGCCCGCATCTACGTCACCAGCCTCGGCCTGTATGAACTCCACCTGAACGGGCAGCGCGTGGGCGATGGGCTTTTGACGCCCGGTTGGACGTCATACGCGAGGCGTCTGCAGTATCAGACCTACGACGTGACGGCGCTGGTGCACTCGGGCAATAACGCCATCGGCGCGATCCTGGCCGATGGTTGGTATTGTGGCCATTTGGGGTTTGAAGGCAAGCGTGGCCTATACGGCCAGCGGCGAGCGCTGCTCTTGCAACTCCACGTCACCTATGCCGATGGCCGCACGACCCTCATCACCAGCGACGAAGGCTGGCGCGCTGGCAGCGGCCCAATCCGCATGGCCGACTTGTATCACGGCGAGACCTATGACGCGCGGATGGCACACGACCGGTGGGCAGAAGCCGGTTTTGATGACAGCGCCTGGGGCCAGGTGCACATGCTTGATCACCCAAAAGACACACTAGTCGCGCAGGTGGGCCCATTTGTTAAGCGCCAAGAACAGATCAAGCCCGTGCGCATCCTCCATTCACCCAAGGGTGAGACGATTTTTGACTTCGGCCAAAACATGGTTGGTTGGGTGCGGTTGCGGGTGCGGGGCGAGGCAGGCAAAACCGTGACCTTGCATCATGCCGAAGTGCTTGACCAGGACGGCAACTTTTACACCGCGAACTTACGGACGGCGAAACAGACCGTAGAGTACACGCTGAGGGGCGGCGGCAATGAGGTGTATGAGCCGCGATTCACGTTCATGGGCTTTCAGTTCGTCCAAGTCGAAGGTTATCCAGGTGAGCTCACGCTTGACAGCCTGACTGGCATCGTCGTGCATTCTGATATCTCGTCCATCGGCACGTTTGAATGCGACAACCGCCTGATCAATCAATTACAGCACAACATCGTCTGGGGTCAAAAGGGCAACTTTGTCGATGTGCCCACAGATTGCCCCCAGCGCGATGAACGCTTGGGCTGGACGGGTGACGCGCAGGTGTTTGTCCGCACAGCCTGCTTTAACCGCGATGTGGCCACGTTCTTCACCAAGTGGCTACGCGACCTGGCGGCGGATCAAAAACCCAGCGGCAGCGTGCCATTTGTCGTGCCCGATGTGCTCAGCGGCGGCGGGATGGGTGAGTCGGCCGGCTCGGCGGCCTGGAGCGATGCTGCGATCATTTGCCCGTGGACGATTTACTTGAGTTACGGCGATACCCGGATTCTGGAGACGCAATATGACAGCATGGCCGCGTGGGTGCGCTATATGCGTGAGCAGGCCGGCGAGCGCTTGGTATGGCTAAATGGGTTTCACTTTGGGGACTGGCTGGATTTCCGTGGCCAGCCGCTCATGCCATCACCCGTCACCAACCGCGAACTGATTGCCACTGCCTTTCTGGCGTATGACGCAGCCCTCATGGTGGACATCGCGCGCATCCTGGGCAAAACCGAAGACGCCCAGATGTATGCCAAACTTGCAGCCGAGGCCAAAGCCGCCTTTAACGCCGAGTTTGTCGCCCCGAATGGCCGGGTCGGCCCGGGCAGCCAGACCGCCTATGTGCTCGCGCTGCACTTTGATCTGTTGCCCGAAAAACTGCGCGCGCAGGCCGCCGAGCGTCTGGCCGGGGAGATTCGCAAGGCGGATTACCACCTCACCACCGGCTTTGTCGGCACGCCCTACCTGTGTCATGTGCTCAGCCGCTTTGGCCAGACGGCGCTAGCTTACGAGTTGCTCAATCAAGAAACGTTCCCATCCTGGCTTTATCCGGTGAAAAAGGGTGCGACCACGATCTGGGAGCGCTGGGATGGCATCAAGCCCGATGGCAGTTTCCAAGATGTGGGCATGAACTCGTTCAATCACTACGCATATGGCGCGATCGGCGAATGGTTGTATCGTGTGGTGGCGGGGATCGAGGCTGATCCCGAGGCACCTGGGTATCAACACACGCTGATTCAGCCGCAACCGGGCGGTGGCCTCACGCATGTGCGCGCGACACTGGACTCGCCGTATGGTGAAGTCACATCAGAATGGGAGTTGCGTGACAGCGACCTGCGTCTGCGGGTGCGCGTGCCGGCCAATGCCCACGCCACCGTGCGCATCCCGGCAGTCAAACTCTCGCAGGTCACTGAGTCCCAGCAGCCCCTCCGCCGCGCTCCGGGCATCTCCTCGGTCAAGGTCAAAGGCGGTGTGGCGATCATCGAGATCGGCTCTGGCGAGTATGAGTTTGTGACGACCGGTCTGAACTTGCCTTATGTGATGGCGGGCGTGCGCCATGTTGCTGGGCGGTTGGATCGCACTTCACCCTTGAGTGAGTTAAAGGCGAACGAGAGGGGCCGAGCAGCGCTCGAAGCGCATGTGGGCGAGGCGCTCGAGAAGATCCCGCGCCCGCCCTGGATGCGCGACACTTCACTTGAGCAACTCGCGCGCTTTGCGCCTGACAAGCTGACCGAAGAACGCTTGCGTGCGATCGAACGCGACATCCGTGCGGCGTAAGGGCCGGCGCGTAGATGGCAAGCGTGTCCAGCATGGACCACAACCTCGTCCAGTGAACCGGGCCCAGAAGGCAGGTCTCTGGGCCACCGGGATGCGAGAACACGATCTCAGGGCGGGCTGGTAGAGTTGCAGGCACATGAATAAACAACGAGATTTTCTAAATCGTTTGGCGCTACTGGCCGTGATCGCTTCAGCGCTCGTGGCAGTCGGTCAGCCCAATGGGGCTGTGGCGGAGACACCAACGGCTACAGCCACAACGCCGGCACCGGCGACAGCCACGCTCACGCCTGCCCCAGCGGCCACCAAGACCCCAGCACCGGTTGCATCGGCCACGCTCGCAAAAACGCAGGCGACACAGGCGACACAGGCGACTGTATCCGTGCGGCCGAGCCCAACGGTAAAGGTCCCCGAGGGCGGCATCGCCATTCAACCGATTACGCGCACGACCAGCATCAAGTCGTATAAGACGCTGATTGGCATGAAGCTGGATGGCGTGAGCGAGGGCAAAGTGGCGAAAGGCGACTTTAACACGGAGGCTCAGACGCTTTTGGCGACTAAGAAGCAAAGCTTCGCGCTGAGTGGCAGCGCAATGAGCCAACTCTTGGGCAAATACTTGCGCGGTTTGCCGGTCAACAAGTTGACGGTGTATCTGTTCGACAAGAACTCATATATCTTCGCCCAAAGCTTTCTATCCGTGTGTGCCGTGCCCAAGACGCCCATCGGCGGACTTGACCAACTGGGCAGTGGCTTGTCCGCCGAAGCATTGCTCGCGAGCCTCACAGGCAGCAACACCATTTATGGCACGCTGCTTGGCGACGAGACGGTCAACGGCGTCACGACGCGCCATTACCGGCTGGATGTGGCCAAGATGAATGCACTCGCTTCTCAGAACCGTGTCGCTGCATCGCTGCGTAGTGGCGAAGTGTGGCTAGCGAAGGATGGCAACTTCGTGGTCCGGCTCAACGCAAACGCCGATGGCGCGCTCGCCAAGGCCACGGGTGTCGATTTCAAAGGCAATGTCGTGCTGTCGCTAAACGTCAGTGACGCCAACAAAGTGCAGGATATCCCACTACCCGGCCAATGCAGCCGGCCCATCAGCATTTGACGCCCGTGAGAACCCCGCTGAAGTGGGTTGTTTTTATGCAGCACGTCATGGCCGTGGTGCGTCATCGCCCAGTTGCAACCGGGGACTGGCCACACAGCGGACTGCCGGACTTGCGTTCAATAAGACGCGAAGACGCGAAGACGCGAAGACGCGAAGACGCGAAGACGCGGCGTCAGACCGCACCCAGCACCATCGCTAGCAGCGACATACGGACGAACACGCCGTTCTTGGCCTGGCGGAAGTAAGCCGCGTTTGGCAACCCGTCCACGTCCGGGGTAATTTCGTCGACGCGGGGCAGCGGGTGCAGGATCGTGATCCCGGCTTTGGCTTTGTTGATGGCGCTGGCCGAGACGACATACACACCCTTGTAGCGCATATAGTCCTCGATAGCCTCAAACCGCTCTTGCTGGATGCGCGTGACATACGCCACATCTGATTGATGAAGCGCGCCCTCTAAATCGGCCGTTTGCTCGAACGCAACACCGCGCGCGCGCAACTCGTCCAGTAAGCCCGTTGGGGCGGCCAATGCCGGGGGTGCGCACAGGATCAATTTGGCTTTCCAATGCGCCAGCGCACGCGACAGAGAATGGACGGTGCGCCCATTCTTGAGGTCACCGACCATAGCCACACTCAAGCCGTCCAGTGTGCCTTTCTCGTGCTCGATCGTGTAGAGGTCAAGCAGTGCTTGTGTTGGGTGTTCGCCGGTGCCATCGCCGGCGTTGATGACGGGCACCGACGCTGCATCGGCCAGCGCGCGCGCCGACCCTACAGCCGGATGGCGCTGGGCGATCACGTCGGCATAGCTCTCGAGCATCCGGCCGCTGTCGTAAATGGTCTCGCCCTTAGCGGCGCTGCTTGAGGTCTTGGCTTCGGCAACGCTAATGACCGCACCACCGAGCCTGTGCATGGCGCTTTCGAATGACAGCCGGGTGCGTGTGCTCGGCTCATAAAAAACGGTCGCAAGAATGCGACCGTTTAAGAGTGTCAAACGTTTGCCCCCGGCCAGCTGTCTTTCAAACTCTGCCGCTTGGGTCAGGATGGCACGGATCTCGTCTTTGGTCAGGTCGTTGATGCTAATGAGGTCGCGTCCGATGAGTGAGTTGGTGTTCATCGAAGCCGTATTTTATCGCGACTGGCACGCGTGTCTGGTGGTAACGGTTAGGCAGGCTGCTGGGCTGAGGACCGCCTGTTTGACTACATCGTGTCTTCGCCAGCGCTCGGCGGGCACCTCGGCGGGCACCTCGGCGGGCACCTCGGCTGACGCGGTTTGCGCGGGGTGGGTGTGCGCTTTTGGGCCGCCTGGCGCTGCCAAAGGCTCGGCGTTGGCTACAATGAGTTCCGCGACGAGTTCTGCGATATGAGTTCTGCGACCTCACAATCTACCCCCACGAATGAAGGAGCGATATGAGTTTAAGTGCCGAAGAAGTGGTTCGACTCAACAAAGAATACACCATGTTTGAGTGGTCGATGCAGGGTGGGTTTACGCCCATCCCCGCCGCCAAGGCCAAAGGCGTATATTTCTGGGACACGAATGGCAAGCGCTACCTCGACTTCAACTCACAGTTGATGAGTGTCAACATCGGGCATGGCAATGAGCGCGTCAAGCAAGCCATCATCGATCAACTCGACAAAATTGCCTATATCAACCCCTACGCCGCTACCGAAGCGCGCGGCGTGTTGGGCAAATTGCTGGCCGATATCACCCCCGGCAACCTGAAGAAGAGCTTTTTCACCCTGGGCGGCAGCGAGGCCAACGAGAACGCGGTCAAGATCGCGCGCATGGTCAGCGGCAAACAGAAAGTCCTGGCCCGTTATCGCGGCTACCACGGGGGCACGGCGCTGAGCATGGGGTTGACAGGTGACCCGCGCCGCTGGGCCAGCGAGCCTCAGCCGCCCGGTATCATGCGTATCCCTGACCCGTTTTATTACCAGTGCCGTCTGCCCATCAGCGAAGACGCATTTATGCAGGAATGCTTGAACCAAACCGAAGACGTCATCCGGTTTGAGGGCCCAAAGAACATCGCCGCGATTATTGTCGAGACCGTCACCGGCACAAACGGTATCATCATTCCAACAAAGGCATATTACCAAGGCCTGCGGGCGCTGTGTGACAAGTATGGCATCTTCCTGATCCTTGATGAGGTGATGTGCGGCTTTGGGCGCACCGGCAAAATGTTTGCCTGCGAGCACTATGGCATCGCACCCGACATCATGACCATGGCCAAGGGTCTCACCTCGAGTTATCTGCCGCTCGGCAACTGCATCGTCAGCGAAGACATCGGCAAATACTTCGATGATCACGTGCTCTCCGCCGGTCTGACCTACGGCGGTCATGCGGTCAGCTGCGCGGCAGCTGTGGCTGCGGTCAAGGTGCTGATCGATGACAAGCTGGTGGAGAACGCGGCGGCCATGGGGTCCTATCTGGCCGGGCGTGAGGACGCGCTCAAACAAAAACATCCGTCGGTGGGGGATGTGCGCCACATCGGCCTGTTTACCATCTTCGAACTGGTGAAAAACCGCGAGACCAAGACGCCGATGGCCCCCTACAATGCCACGGCCAAGGAGATGGAGGTGATGAACATGGTCAGAAAATATCTGTATGACAACGGCTTGTTCACCTTTATCCGCTGGAACACCTTTTTTGCCAACCCGCCCCTATGTGTCACGCAGGCCGAACTGGATGAAGGTCTCGAGATTATTGATAGGGCGCTGGAGATCGCTGACGATTTCGTAACCGGCTGAGTCTAGGTGACTCTCGGCCGGTGGGGCATGCACAGTCGAGCGCAGTGCCCCGGTAGCGGCCCCAACGCGCTGGCACAGATACACGCCCGGTCACACATGTAACGCTGACGCGCCACACACGAAAAACCCCGGAGGTTTCATCAACCTCCGGGGTCTTGTTTGGGTTTATGAAGCCCTTAGCGCTTATCTGCCTAACTTTGGCACGGCTGCTGTCACGCCCGCCACGGCGCTCTTGGCGGCGTTGGCGGCATCCGTTGCGGCGTTGGCAGCGTTCTGCGCTGCATTCGCGGCCGTTGTGGCGACATCGCTAGCGGTCGAGTTCACTGCGCTTACGGCTGCTACTGGCGCAGCTTTTAACGCCGATTCACTGTTGCGCATCGCGATCTCAGTGTTTCGCATCACCGTCTCGGTATGCTTCATTAGCGCTTCGCTGTTCTTGACGGCTGCTTCCGACGATTTGCGGCTGCCTTCAGCCAGCACAATCGCACTGCGCGATTGCTGTTCCACGTCTGTCAGCAGATGAAGCACGCTGCCCATAATGATGGGCGGGATGCCACTCAAAATGCCCACCAGGATCGGGCCCCAACCAATCATGTTGAGTCCTTGCTCATAGCCGGGGTAGGGTCGTGCTGAAAGCAACGAGATGCCACCGATCACACCGCCGAGCAGGACAAGGATGCCGAAGATAATGAGCACCCAACCCACTAGCCTGAGACCCCCATATCGCTGAGCTACGTTCATGAATACCTCAATTTGCCTTTCTGCCTCTCGAAGGCCGTGTGATCACGGCTGAACTAGGATGCGCCGAAGGGCAATGCAATGGCCTTGGCACCGGGGGCCTTGGGGAAGCGTAGCGCGATCTCGGCGTTGACGTTGTGCAGCTCAGGCCCGAACTTGCTGACCAGGTCGTTGATCTGGCCCATGCCTGGGTATGTGTTGAGGGTGCTGACGAGCCCGGAGGTGTTCTGCAAGCACTCCGCGCTGCACATCAGTGACGGCAGTGGCTTGTCGTTGACCGCCAGCGCCAGACCGTCGGCTTCGCTGCGCATGGATATGTGCTGAATGCCCTTGTCTTGCAACATCTTGACAAACGATGGGTCGAGCTTGATCGAGTAGATGTCATATCCACCCAGCAATTGACCGAGGTCATCGGCCGAGATACCGGCGACCGACGGAACACCGTTGGCATCGTAGTTCACGACCACGCGCACCGCGACTGCGCCCGAGCCCGGCTTGTCATTGGCTGTGGCATTCGCGGCCGATGTATCGCGGAGCGGGACTTCCGTGCCAGCGTGCGGGAAGCGCACGACCAAGTTCAAGCCAAGCCGGCGGGCGAGTGGCAGGAAGCGCTGGATCAGCGGGATGTAGCCTTGGTAGGCAGGATCGATGAAGTCCTTGGCCATTGTGCCGGTCACATCCGACAAGTTGGCAACTGACTCTTCATTGAACGCGACGTGGGGCAACTGCTTGCCATTGGCATAGATGAACATGCCATCGCCGTTGAAGGCGAGTTCGACGTGCTGGGTGCCGGTGCTCTTGAAGTAGTCTACCCAATCCTTTGGCACGGCATACTGAGTGAGGTCGAGGTTACCCAGCGTCAATGACTTGACGGTGTCAGGCGTGATGCCAGCGATGGCTGGCTGACCGGCATCATTGATGTCAACCACGACGCGTGGTAGAGCGATAAAGAAATCGCTATTTTTATCCGCCACCTGTGCTGCTTGCGAGCCGCTGCAGGCAGTCAGCACGATGGCGAGCACGGGCAGCAATGTTGTGATACGTTTTGCGAATCTCATGAGCTAATTCCTCCAAAAGGTTTTGCGAATCTATTGTATTCCCATTTACCGCTCAACGAGGCGGTTACTACCCACAGTTTTACTCAATTTCTGTGGAAAAGGCAAATGCCATCTCAGCCGCTTTGCCTACGGATTCCGACGGCACTTAGAAATCATGCTTTTGACGTAGTCGCACCTCCTAGACCTCGAGCACAACCCGGCGGTGGGTGTCCGCCGCTTCGATAGCGCCGAACACCATTGCCAAGCTCTTTATATTATCCGAACAAATGGTTTCTGGCACGTGGCCCGTCCGCACGCAGTCCACAAACTGGCGGATCAAGCTGTCGTGGCCCCCGTCAAGATTCGCCGTGTCGAAGTCTGGCAGCACCAGATCGCGCTGGGCGTTTAGGAATTGACCACTTTCGGCTGGGGTTTGGGCGCGAAAGCCGTCACCGCCGTCCCAGGTAGCGCTTCCATGCGTGCCAACAAACCGCCAATCAGCCTCCCAAGTGGTGTTCAGACCCTCTGCGCACCAACTGCCGCGATAGGTGAACACGACGTCCTGTTGCAGGTCATACACCACGACCGCCGCGGCATCGCGGTCATACCAACTGCCGCGCGGCGCCCACTCACGGCAATAATCGACGGCGACCGGATCGAGGCCGGTCAGGAAGCGCGCTTGATCGAAGGTGTGGATGGCCATATCCATGATGAGCACATGGGCCATATGATCGCGGAAACCGCCAAAGTGCGCACCGAGGTAAAAATCGCAGTTCACCGTCGTCAACGTCCCAATCGCACCCGTGCGCAGGAACTCACGCACCCGCCGGATGGGCTTGGCAAAGCGCCGGTTTTGGATCACGGCATATAACCGATCCGCCTGGTGCGCAGCTGCGATCATGCGCCTTGCGTCTGCCATCGATGTCGCCATCGGCTTCTCGCCGAGCACATGGCAGCCATGGCTGAGCGCAGTCAGGGTCGTGGCCGCATGCGCATCCGGGACGGTCACGTCGAAGACGATGTCGGGCTGCGTGGCATTCAGCATGGCGTCCAGTCCCGTGCCAATCTGCGCACCCTTCAAATCGAATTCATCACGGCGCTCCTGTGCGGCCGCTTCGACGATATCAACCAGGCCAACCACGGACAGCCCATCGATGTGGGTCGCAGTCTTCAGCCAGGCGCGGCTCATGCTGCCGCAACCGGTCAACACAACCTTGAGGGGGTGGTCCATAACGGCGAGTGTAAACGATGTGGGCACAAGCCGGTAATTGGGTCAGATGGTGCCGGCGCCGGTTCCGGCAGCAAACGGCCAAACGGCCGCGAGCGGCGTGATCAGACCGCCTCCCGTTCCCGCTACAATCGTTGGACATGACCTCCACATCGCTTACCTCCTCAACCCTAACACTGCCCGTCGTCGCGCTTGAATCGACCTTAATTACCCACGGCCTGGCATATCCGCGCAATGTCGAGATCGCGCGTGAGATGGAGCAGGCCATCCGGAGCGGCGGTGCGCAACCAGCGACCATCGCCGTGATGGGCGGGCAAGTAAAGATCGGCCTGACCGGGGCCGAGATCGAAACGTTGGGCAAGAGCAAGGGTGCACGCAAATGCAGCGTGCGTGACCTCGGTATCGTGGTTGGCCTGGGGCTAGACGGCTCGACGACTGTGGCCGCGACCATGTTCCTCGCCCAGCAGCACAATATCGGGGTGTTTGCGACCGGTGGCATCGGCGGTGTGCACCGGGGGCATCCCTTCGATGTGAGTGCCGATTTGCCGGAGCTCGCGCGCACGCCGGTGACGGTGGTGTGTGCGGGGGCGAAGGCATTGCTTGACTTGCCGCTGACCTTCGAGCACCTTGAGACGTTGGGCGTGCCGGTCATTGGCTATGGTACGGACGAGATCCCCGCCTTCTATTCCCGCACGAGCGGGCTCGTGGCCGATATCTGCGCCAAGACGCCCATTGACGTTGCCCGTATCGTCCGGGCGCGGCGGGCGCTCAAGCTCCCAGGGGGTGAGTTGGTGTGCGTGCCGGTGCCCGAGGCGGATGCGTTGCCGCGCGACGTTGCGGAAGCCGCTATCGCGCAAGCCCAACGCATGGCGGATGAGGCAGGTATTCATGGCGCGGCTGCTACACCGTTCTTGCTCGATCAAATCGCCAAAATTACTCAGGGCGCCAGCGTGCGCGCCAATACGGCCCTCCTAGTCAACAATGCGCGCGTCGCAGCGGAGATTGCGAAGGCGCTGCTTTAGGGCAGCCGCTTGGCGGTTTGCCAGCGGGAGTGATGCCAGCTTAAACGGCCTTTCACCTACAGCATCGAGCCACTGATCACCGCATCACTCAGCCGATTAGTCGTTTAACTTTTTAACTGTTCAACCCTTCAACAACCTCTTCACGATATGGCACCCTACACCGTCATCTATGACACCGACCCAGGCATCGATGATGCCATGGCGCTCCTGTTGGCCCTGTCGTCGCCCGAAATTAACCTGGCTGGGATTACAACCGTGTTTGGCAATACCCATGTCGAAGCGACCACCCGTAACGCCCTGAATTTGCTGCATCTGGCTGGCCGGGCCGATATCCCCGTCGCCAGGGGTGCCGACCGGCCGATGGTCATACCACGCGGGCCGACCGGTGAATTTGTTCATGGCGA
>Ga0209068_10001519_pt1 | contig 11514 bp, 11 predicted proteins | sample ColStrG_CSR_2012_FD_187200 | JGI IMG/M metagenome (GOLD analysis project Ga0209068, IMG submission 187200) | Freshwater sediment microbial communities in response to fracking from Pennsylvania, USA - Cold Stream Run_MetaG_CSR_2012 (SPAdes)... | ecosystem: Environmental > Aquatic > Freshwater >...
TCGCGCGAAAACTTAGGGCTGGGAACGGCCTCCAGGCTCACCACCTCGGGCACGCATCCGCTGAGGCCGGCTGCCGCAAAAAGCATCAGGACGAGCGCAAAAGCTGGAACCCGCATGACTTCCCCCGAGCGCCATCTTCCGACAACCTCGGCCGGAAGGCAATGACCGCTCAACCCGCCACCACCACCCGCACATCGACGGCACGAACGCCTTGGCCCATCCTACGCGCTCGCGCTAGCGCCGCGATCGCCCCCGCAACGCGTTGGCGATCAATGCGCCCGCGATCAGCAAACCGACCACCGGGATCGCGATCAGCAATGCGCCGAGCAGGAACGCCAGCATGACGCCCGCGAACAGGCCGATGAGCAGCACGATTCCGATGATGCTCCAGGGCCCGACCCGCGCCACGAATATCCGGCTGCTGCCGCGCGCATTGCCGGCGAACCAGTCCGGACCGGCCTCATAGGCCTGCGTGCGGCCGCGCGCCGGCGGCGGAATGATTTCCGGCTCGCTGCGGGGTTGCTCAGGCTTGATGGGGCGTTGGCGCGACATGTGATCCTGTGGCTACCTCGTAAGATAGGAGAGCGGACGTGGGCTTACAACCAGCCCGTCCGGCGCAGTCATCAGCGGGCTGACGCGCGGCTCGTGGCGCTGACGCGCCAGATCGTGCCGTTGCCGTCCTCGGAGAAGATGAGCGAGCCGTCTTTCGCCTGCGCCACGCCGACCGGCCGGCCCCAGACCGATGTGTCGTCGATCACGAAGCCGGTGACGAAGTCTTCGTATTCGCCGGTGGGTATGCCGTCCTTCACGATCGCGCGGATGATCTTGTAGCCGGTGCGCGTCGCCCGGTTCCAGGAGCCGTGCGCCGCCACGAAGGCGCTGCCCTTGAGCTCGGGGGGAAATTGGTTTCCGCTGTAGAACATCATTTGCAGCGGTGCGGAATGAGGCTGGATCAGCACATCCGGAACGGTGATCTTGTCCTTGAGATCGGGACGATCGCCGGGGTGCCGCGGATCTTCATGCGCTCCCATATAGTACCAAGGCCAGCCGTAGAATCCGCCTTCGCGCACCCGTGTGATGTAATCGGGCGGTAGATTGTCGCCGAGCCCGTCGCGTTCGTTGGTCGAACACCACAGATCGCCGGTTGAGGGATTGATCGCAAGGCCGACGCAATTGCGGATGCCGGTGGCGAAAACTCGCCGGCCTTTGCCGTGCGGATCGAACACCAGCACGTCGGCGCGCTCGGTCTCGCGGCCCCAGGCAGCGCCGGCGGGCTTGTCCTGCTCCCAATTCCGCACGCGGGCGGGGTCGAGCCGACCAATGTCCTCCGCATCATTGGAGGCCGAGCCGACCGAGACGAACATTTTCGATCCGTCCTTTGAGAAGACCACGTCGCGCGTCGAATGACTGCCGCCCGTGGGAAGCTCCGCCACGATGGTCTCGGGCGCCCCGCGGGCCTTCATGTCGCCGTCCCGATAGGCAAAGCGGACCACCGAATTCGTATTGCCCACATAGACCCATTCGGGATTGTCGGCCGGGTAGAACGCGATGCCGAACGGACCACGCAGACCGCCGGCGAAGACCTCGTTCTGGCTCGCCTGGGCTCCGTTCTCGCCGGGCCGCAGCACGCGAATGCGGCCAGCCCCGGTCTCGGCGACGAATATGTCGCCGTTCGGCGCGGTCCGCAGCAGGCGCGGTCCGGCAAGGCCACTGGCGAACTCCTTGACCTCGAAGCCGGCCGGGACGTTGAGCTTGGCGCTTGCGGGTGGGCGGACCACCCTGACCGTGTTGCCGACGGACGGCGACGCGTAGGGGGCAGGCAGCGCGTCGGCGGTGATGTGCCGCCGCTTGCCGGGCGCATCGTCGTGCCATGAGCCGAACGCAGACGAACCGGCGAGCACCGAAGCGTCCTCCGCGCGAGCCCGAGTGATGAGGCCGGAATCAGCAAGACCGGCGCAAAGACCGATCAGGGCCACTAGGGTCCGGCCAAGACTCCATCGTATCGGCATGATCGGCTCCTGAACGGCGGTACTTTCGCTTAGGGCCAATTCTACACGACCCCGATGGTTCCTCCGGTCACAAGGGCGTGCCTTTGAGGGGGCGGCAAAAAAGGGGCGGGCGTCGAGCCCGCCCCCGAGTGTCCGGATCGAAGCATCGGGAGGAAGCGCGGACGATCCGGTAAACTTGCCTCAACCGGTTGCAAGCGGAAGTGCGACGAAGTGCGTGGCATCGCCCGATCTGACCCGCATCAGCACCGAATGCTTGCCGGCCTTCTGCAATTGGGTGAGTTGCTTTTGCACGTCGCCGGGAGTCGAGACCGATATTCCGCCGACATTCATGATCACGTCGCCGGCTTTGATTCCTTGTTCGGCAGCCGGGCCATCGGGATCGACCTCGGTCACCACGACGCCTTGGTTGCCGGCGCCGGCCGTTCTGGCGGGAGCGAGCGAGATCCCGAGCCGAGGGGTCGCGGAGTCCTGTTGTTCGGAGCCGGCTTGCGCCTGCTGCTGGTTTGGCATCTGGGCGAGCGTGACATTGATGGTTTGCTGGCTGCCGTCGCGGATGACGCTGAGCCGGATCGAAGAACCAGGGCTCATGATTCCGATTCTCTGGGCGAGCTCGCGCGAATCCTTGATGGAGGTGCCGTCGATCGAGACGATCACGTCGCCCGCCTTCACGCCGGCTTTGGCGGCCGGGCTGCCGGACTGCGGCTCGGTGACCAGCGCACCCGCCGCCTGCTTGAGGCCGAGCGCATCCGCCACCTCCGAAGTCACCGGCTGGATTTGCACGCCGAGCCACCCGCGGGTGACGTGGCCTTTGTCCTTGAGCTGCGCGATCACGGTCTTCGCGGTCGCGGCCGGGATGTCGAAGCCGATGCCGACCGAGCCGCCCGAGGGTGAGAAGATCGCGGTATTGACCCCCATCACATTGCCTTGCGTGTCGAAGGTCGGCCCGCCGGAATTGCCGCGATTGATCGGCGCGTCGATCTGGATGTAATCGTCGCCGCCTCGCCCGATGTCCCGGCCGGTGGCCGACACGATGCCGGCCGTGACGGTTCCGCCGAGGCCGAAGGGATTGCCGACTGCGATCGCCCATTCGCCGATGCGCGGCGCTTCATCCGAGAATTTCACATACGGGAATCCGCCGCCGTCGACCTTGATGAGTGCGAGATCGCTGCGCGGATCGGTGCCGACGACGGTCGCCGTGTGAATCTTGCCGTCGTCGGTGGTGACCGTGACGGTCTTGGCATGATCGACCACGTGGTTGTTGGTCACCGCGTAGCCGTCGGCCGAGATGAAGAAGCCCGAGCCTTCGCCGGTGACGGCGCGTCGTTGCTGCTGCTCGCCGCCGAACTGGCGGAAGAACTTCTCCATCGGCGCGCCCGGCTGCATCGGGATGGCGTTCTCATCGGAGCCCGTGCTCTGGGCGACCTGGTCCAGCTTCACCCGGACCGACACGACCGCCGGCTTCACCTTCGCGATCAGATCGGCGAAGTCGGCCGGATGCTGCAGCGTCGTCTCGGCGGCTTGCACCTGGTTGGACCAGGCCGGAACCGGGATTTGCCGAAAGCCGCTCGGTCCGCCGAGCAGGACGGCGAGCGCGATGCCGGCGACCGATCCCATGAGCGCAATGCGACGCGGAGAGATGCGCCGGCGCTGCGCGAGGCTCGAAGGATTGGGTTCATTCATTGTTGGTCTCCTGCGAATATCTGTTGCATTGGGTTGTAGCAAACTGGGTTGTCGCAAAGCGTGCCGGTCGGGCACGGCCTGTTTGCATAATTGGAGATCGATTGTTGCCGTCTCCCGTCGAACAAATTAATCCTTGTTAATGTGGCCGATCGGTCGCGCCGATTCCCGCGCTTGCGCGGCGGATCGATCGTCTGCAATCAAGCGGTGCGACAAATTGCCGGGGCCGGGCGCGAGCAGTCGCGGCGCCGGCGGGCTTGCTCCAGCCCGAATGGAACCGGCTGCAGCTCGCGCTGGGCGCTGATCCGCGTCAGCAGATTTGCGACCGCTGAAGCGGACCTGCCGGCCGGCAAAAGAAAACCCCGCCAGAGGGGGGCGGGGTCAGAAGAAAGTCTCAGACAGTCTACCCGGTTTGCGGACCGCGGGGGCACCCTGGTCCGCGCCGGGGACTGCGCATTTTCGTATCGGCTCGCCGCCGCGAAGGCAAATTAACATGTCGTAAAAAACACTCGGCAATCAGCCGAGTGTTTTCCAGGCAAGGAACAGCCGGCTCAGACGCCGCCGGGAGCCACGTAACAGTAGACCTGTCCCTGGTTGCCGATGAAAATGATTCCGTGGCCGGTCGGGTTGCCCCGGTCCCACTTCATTTTCTGGTTCGGCACCATGATCCGCGTGCCGCTTGGAATCACGCCTTTGCCATCGGTAATTACCGCTACATAGTGATCGCCGTCGACTTCGAACGTATCGGCCTCGAAGGCGTCAGCCTCGCCACAGCACGACATGTAGGGATTGTCGGGCTGCATCAGGCTTTGAAACCACTCCCGTATGTTGATTGGCCTGTCGTTCCATTGCCCATTGTCTCTAGCCAACGCGGTACTGGAGAAAAGCAAAAGCAAAAGTGCCACGTAGCGCATGCTAGACCTCCTCAATGATGCGGTATGTTGCGGTGCAATATCCGTACCAGTCTGAGGTCGCAGGCCCGCCCGGGATGCCACCGGCCATGCAGGCCCGCATAGGTGTTACGCGCCGACAACAGAACGGTTAACAACTCCCTCCATTCCGGTCGTCGCCGCAGACTCGATCGCCGGAGGGTGCTAAATTACCGCCTTCGTAGGGGTGGTGGCGTCCCATGCAGTGTTTCGTTTGTGGCGAGCAGATGCAGGTCGTCTTGGTCGAGCCGCATGTCATTGACATGCAGGGCTTCGAGCTGCGGACCTTCCAGTGCGTCGGCTGCGGCGATGTGGAGAAGCGCCCGGTCTTCGATCGCACGCGCGCGCTGCGGGCGCCTGTCCCCGAAGCCGTCGCGGTGCCGGAAGCGGCGGCACCGCTGCAAGGCAGCACGATGAAGACGATTCTCGGGGGCCTGGTCAGGCTGCGCGGCGGTACGCCTGATCCGTGACGGCTTCGGGTTTCGGCTGGAGCATTTTCAGGAAAAGCCTGCCCTCGCGAGAGCCGGTCTTCCGTCCGAACACGCGGCCATGCAAAAAAGTCGCAAGCGCGGTGTTCCGGGACCTAATCGGTCCCGGTTTTCGTTTTCCATCGATCGTCAGATGACTTTGCGATAGCCAAACCGCACCGTCATTTCGGCGGCCAGCGCGGGAATGCCGTGAAGCCGTCGCGGTTCGGCATCTTCACCTTCGGCAGCGACTGCGCGTCGAGCACGTCATCCTGCTTGATCACGCCGTTGAGATAGAGGACGTAGGCCGCGACCGAATAGACCTCCTCGTCGGTCAGCGATTTGGGCCGGTCCCAGGGCATGGCCCGCCGCACATAATCGAACAGCGTGGTCGCGTAGGGCCAATAGCTGCCCACGGTCTTCACCGGCGCCTTGTCGGGCGCGATCGTGCCGGCGCCGCCGACCAGCCGATCGTTCGGGGTGCCGGCGCCCTTTTCGCCGTGGCACGCTTGGCACTTGGCGGCGTAAACCGTCTCGCCCTGCGCGACGGTTCCCTTGCCGGGCGGGAGTCCGGCCCCGTCCGGTCCGATGCTGATGTCCCAGGCCGCGATGTCTGCCGCCGTTACCGGCTTGCCGAATTGCGGGTTGTCGGCCGCCCGGGTGGGAGCGACCGCGATCGCGAGCAACGCGGCACAAAGGGCGAAGCGTTCAAGCAAACACATTGCTCGCCTCCCCGGCCTGATCGATCTTCCAGCTGGCGACGGCGTTGTAGTGGTAGTTGCCGCGCAAGCCCCTATCGGCGACGAATTGCGCACGCGAAGGCTGCGCCATGCCGGTGTCGTCGGTGGCGCGGCTTTGCAGCACGGCGGGACCGCCGTTCCACTGCCAGGCCGCGCGGAAGCGTGTCAGCGCCTTCGGCAGGATCGGCTCCTGCAAGGCCGCCGGCGCAAAGCTCTGCCCGCCATCGGCCGAGACCTCGACTTGCCGGATGCGCCCGTTACCGGACCAGGCCAGGCCCGAAATCTCGTAAAAGCCCGGACCCTTGAGAGTCAGGCCGGGCGACGGGCGGGTGATGATCGATTTCACCTCGATTGGGAACACGAACTGCCAGGCTTTATCCTCCTTGAGCAGGATCGTGTATTTCGAGGTTTCGTCCTTGGTCATGATCGGCGCGTCGGTGAGCTTGAGCCGGCGCAGCCATTTCACGTTCATGTTGCCCTCGAAGCCGGGCAGCAGCAGCCGCAGCGGATAGCCGTTCGCGGGCCGCACCCGCTCGCCGTTTTGATAGAGGCACACCAGCGCGTCATCCATCGCCTTGGCGAGCGGAAAGCTGCGGCTCATCCCGGAAGAGTCGGCGCCTTCGGCCAGCACCCACTTGGCGCGCGGATCGATGCCGGCTTCGTCGAGCAGGGTCGAGAGCTTCACGCCGGTCCAGTCCGAGCAGGACAGGAGGCCGTGGATGGCCTGGACATTGAGCGGCTGCGCCTGCGCGGTCGAGAGCGCCCCGCTGTTGCCGGCGCATTCCAGGAAGGCGATACGCGATGTCCGCGGATAGCGCGACAGGTCCTCGAGCGAGAACACCAGCGGCTGCCGCACCAGCCCATGAATGACGAGGCGGTGCTGCTCGGGATCGATGTCCGGCACGCCCGAATGGCTGCGCTCATAGTGCAGCCCGCTCGGCGTGATCATGCCGTCGAGCAGGTGGTGCGGCGTGCGCGAGCTGCCGACGCCCGGCGTCGCCGGATTGTTGGGCGGAGCCCAGGTCCGCACCACCTTGTCCTCGAAATGCGAGGGCACCCCATAGGCCGTGAAATTCGTGCCCGGCTCCTTCGACCAGCGCGGCACGGCGAGCGGCTCGGCGAGGGCGCCCGTCGTGCCCGCCCCGATGCCGGCCGCGCCCGCGAGCAGCGTGCGCTCGAGAAAGATGCGCCGGTTGAGAATGCCGTTGCCGGCCGCCGGATCGGCCAGCAATTCGTCCTTGCGTTTCCTGCTCATGATGCCCTCCTTGGTGAGGTTGTCAGCTCAGTCCAGACAAGCGTAGCCTGAATGGAGCGCGAACGAAATCGGGTCGCCACCCGTTTTCGTCGGGTGACCCGCTCGCCCGGCCGGTCTCGACCGGTCGTGCGAAATCTGTTAGCCGCTCTGTTCGTGCCTTCTCGCCGGAGTCCTCATGAAAATTACCGGGCAAGTCAGGGTCAGGGCGCCGCGCGCGGCCGTGTACGAGGCGTTGCGCGATGCGCGCTTTTTCGCCTCCTGTGTCGAGGGCGTCCACGATCTCACGGAGATCGCGCCCGATCGCTACGCCGCGACGCTGGAGACCAAGGTCGCGTACATGTCGTTCAAGTTCAAGGTGACGGTCGAGCTCACGCGGACCGAGCCTCCCCGCGAGATCGAGGCCAAGGTCGAGGGAACGCCGCTCGGCATCGTCGGCCGGCTGACCGCGACTGCGCTGACCACCTTGAGCGAGGCCGGCGAGGAGACCCAGATCGATTACACCGTCGATTCGAATCTGACCGGCAAGCTCGGCAGCCTCGGGCAACCGGTGCTGCGCTCCAAGGCCAAGGAGATGGAGCGCCAGTTCGCGGCGCGGCTGCAGGCGGCCTTCGACCGCACCGGCGCCGAGGCGACGCCATGATGCCGTTCGAGCTGGCCGAGCCGGCCTCGCTTGCCGAGGCGATCAAGCTGCTCGATCCCGATGATGCTTCGGTCCGTCCGATCGCGGGCGGCACCGCCCTGATGCTCATGATGAAGGCGGGGGTGTTTCGTCCCGCCAAGCTCGTCAGCCTGCGCGCCATCAAGCAGCTCTCCGCGATCGAGACGCAAGGCGACGGCGCGCTCAAGATCGGCGCCATGGTGCCGCTGTCCGTGCTCGAGCGCTCTGCCGTGATGCGCGCCCATGCGCCCGTCATCACGCAGACCTTGCGCACGCTCTCCAATGTGCGGGTGCGCAATGTGGCGACCGTCGGCGGCCATCTCGCCCATGCCGACCCGCATATGGATTTGCCGCCCGTGCTGATCGCGCTCGGCGCCCACATCGCGGTGGCGGGTCCGGCCAGCGAGCGCACGATCCCGGTCGAAGCTTTATTCGCCGGCTATTTCGAGACCGTGCTGGCGCGCGATGAGCTGATCACCGCGGTGGTGGTGCCGGCGCAGGGGTTGCGGCGCGCCGCCTATCTCAAATGCACGACCCGCGCGACCCATGATTGGCCCGCGCTGGGCGTTGCGGTCTCGCTCGACCGCGACGGAGCCGCCGTCCGGATGGCAAGGATCGTGATCAGCGCCGCGACCGAAAAGCCGGTCCGGCTGCCGGGCGCGGAAGCGGCGTTGAGCGGCGGCAGCGACGATGCGGCCTTGCGCCGCGCCGGCGATGCCGCGGCCGATGAAGCGCAGACCATCAGCGACGGACAGGGATCGGCCGCCTACAAGCGGCAGTTGGTGCGCGTCTATGTCAGGCGCGCGCTGTCGGCGGCGCTCGGCAGCACCGGGGCTCACTGATGGCAACCAAGACGATCGGCAGCGGACAGGTCGGGCGCTCGGTCGGCCGCCTCGAAGGCGCCGCCAAGGTCACCGGCCGCGCCGAATACGTCCACAATCTCCGCCTGCCCGGGATGCTCTACGGCAAGATCGTGCGCAGCACGGTCTCCCACGGCCGCATCCGGGCGATCGATACCGATGCGGCCCGTGCGCTTGCGGGCGTGCACCGGGTGGTGACCATCGCGGACATCCGTACCGTCGTGCCCGAGCCGTTCTACGGCCCGGCCTTCCACGATCAGCCGATCCTCGCGGTCGACAAGGTGCACTATGTGGGCGAGCCGGTCGCGGTGGTGCTGGCCGCCGATCCGCACATCGCCGAAGCCGCCGCGCAGCTGGTGGTCGCCGACTACGAGGAGCTGCCCGCCGTCTACGACGAGGTCGAGGCCATGACCTCGGCGGCGATCGTGCACGACGTGCTCAAGCCCGCCGGCACCTTCCCGGATCTCAAGCATCTGCAGGGCCGCCAGAACACCAACGTGGCGCTCGATTTTCATCTGCGGCGTGGCGACGTGGCGCGCGGCTTCGCGCAGGCCGATCACGTGTTCGAGCACACGTTCCGCACCCAGCAGGTCTTGCATCTGCCGCTCGAGCCGTTCGTGTCGGTCGCCGAAGCCGGCGATGGCAGACTCACGATCCACACCGCCTCGCAGTCGCCGTCCTTCGTGCGCATCGAGATCGCACGTCTGCTCGGCTGGCCGGAGAACCGCGTGCGCGTCAAGGTGCCCTATCTGGGCGGCGGTTTCGGGGCCAAGCTCTATATCAAGCTCGAAGCCCTGGTGGCGGCGCTCGCCCTCTTGGTGCGGCGTCCGGTGAAGATATCGCTCACCATGGAGGAGCAGTTCTACACGCTGACCAAACATGCCAGCACGTTCCGCATCAAGAGCGGCATCAAGGGCGGAAAGATCACGGCGCGCCAATGCGAGGTGTGGTGGAACGGCGGCGCCTATGCTGATATCGGGCCGCGCATCACCCAGAAATCGGGCTTCACCGCGCCCGGGCCCTACGACATCGAGAACGTGCAGATCGATTCCTATTCGCTCTACACCAACCTGACGCCGGCCGGTGCGCTGCGCGGCTTCGGCATTCCGCAACTGGTGTGGGCCTATGAGAGCCACACCGACATGATGGCGCGCGCGCTCGAGCTCGATCCGGTCGCGTTTCGCCGCGACAATCTGCTGCGCGAAGGCCGCCCGCAGGCGACCGGTACGCCGATGAAAGACGCCGCCATCGAGGCGGTGCTCGATCGCCTCGCTACCCGCATGAACTGGGGCAAGGCTTTCGATCGCGGCACCGGAACGATCCGGCGCGGACGCGGCATCGCCATCGGGTTCAAGGCCTCGATCTCGCCCACCACCTCGATCGCCATCGTCAACGTGGCGGCGGATGGCAGCGTCACGCTTTATTGCAGCACCGTCGATATGGGGCAGGGCTCCGACACCGCCAACGCGCAGCTCGTGGCTGAAGTGCTCGACATCAAGGCCGAGTCGGTCACAGTGGTGCATCCCGACACGGATGTGACGCCCTACGACATGGCGACGCTCGGCTCGCGCTCCATGTTCCACATGGGCAATGCCGTCAAGCTCGCCGCGCAGGATGCGCGCGACAAGCTCGCGGCGCTCGCCCGCGAACTCGGCCTGCCTGAGGGCACCAACGTTCCGGTCGCCGAGCTGTTTCAGAAGAAGTACAAGATGCAGGCCGGCAACATCATCGGGGTCGGCAGCTACATCCCGGCCTATGCGCCGCCCGATCACGACACCGGCCAGACCCCCAATGCGACGCCGTTCTGGATGGTGGGCGCCGCCGGCGTTGAGGTCGAGGTCGACACCGAGACCGGCCATGTGCGGGTCACGCGCCTCGTCAACGTCGCCGACGTCGGCCGGGCGGTCAATCCGCGCATCGTCGAGACGCAGCTGTCCGGCGCCGCCATCATGCAGCTCGGCTTCACCATGCATGAGAAGATCGAGTTCGACGGCGGCCAGATCGTCAATGCGTCGCTCGCCGACTACAAGATTCCGAGCATCCTCGATATTCCGCCCGACATTCACAGCGAGGTGGTCGAAGCCGAGCAGCATTCCGGGCCGTTCGGCGCCAAGGGGGTGGGGGAGAGCGGAACCTTCGGGGTCTCGCCCGCGATCGCCAATGCGATCGACGACGCGGTCGGCATCCGGCTGACCTCGCTGCCGCTCACCGCCGAGACGCTCTACCGCGCGCTACGCGTCGCCCAAAACGACCCGTTGGAGGAATAGCGTGAAGACACCCACCCTACGATCCGCTGGAGGCGTAGCGTGAGCCGCACCATTCATTTCACGCTCAACGGCAAGCCGGTCGCGGCCGAGATCGCGCCGCACCAGAATCTGGTCGAGGTGCTGCAGCAGCGTTTCGATCTGTTTGGTGCGCGCGAGAGCTGCGCGCAGGGCCTGTGCGGCTGCTGCACGGTCCTGGTCGACGGCAGCGCAGTGTCGGGCTGCCTGTTTCTCGCCGCCTTTGCGGACGGCAGCGCGGTGGTGACGATCGAGCATCTCGCGGCCGGCGGCAAGCTCGACCCGATCCAGCAGGCCTTCATCGAATGCGGCGCCTTCCAATGCGGCTTCTGTACGCCCGGTTTCGTGCTGATGGCGGGCCAGCTCATCGGCGCGCACCCTGATCCTGACGAGGACCAGATCCGCCACTATCTGGCCGGCAACCTCTGCCGCTGCGCCGCCTACCCGGAAATCATCGAGGCCGTAAAACTGGCCGCGCGCAACATGCGCAAAGGAGTAGAATGAAATAGGCAGTGCAGACCCGCGCGTCGTCCCGGCCGAGGAGCCGGGACCCGTACACCGCAGCCGAAAGAGAGGGCACGGCGTATGGGCCCCTGCGTTCGCAGGGACGACCGCGGGATGGACATGCGGGCAAAAA
>Ga0209068_10001521_pt1 | contig 11511 bp, 9 predicted proteins | sample ColStrG_CSR_2012_FD_187200 | JGI IMG/M metagenome (GOLD analysis project Ga0209068, IMG submission 187200) | Freshwater sediment microbial communities in response to fracking from Pennsylvania, USA - Cold Stream Run_MetaG_CSR_2012 (SPAdes)... | ecosystem: Environmental > Aquatic > Freshwater >...
CGCCTTTGAGGAGTCGCTGCGGCTCCGATCCGAGCGCCAGCCGGATGCCGAATTCTCGCGTCCGCGCGCTGACCGAAAATGCCAGCACGCCTGCGACCCCCACCACCGCAATCGCCAGCGCGACTGCAGCGAACACGCCAAACACCAACGAGTTCAAACGGTCGGGTGTGAGCACTTCGGCGCGGATGTCTTCGAGGGTGGCGGCGTGCTCAACCGGCTGATCCGGGGACATGTTGCGAATCATGTGCGTGACCGGCGTGACGAGCGAATACGGATTTACGGCGGTGTGGATGAAAAGGCGACCGCCTAAGATTGGACCCTCTTCAAAGGGGTTATAGACGGTGAGAGTGGGCTCAGGAACGACGTTTCCGTCGTCAATATCGGCGGTCACACCGATGATGCGGTGCGGCGCGACCAGACGCGACTTTTCGAGATCGGTCCCCGGGAAGAATTGCAACACGGGATCCGTCCAATAGACATGCCGATTGACGGCATCCTGATTGGGGAACATACGCTGTGCGAGAGTCTCGCTGACGATAACGACGGGCTCTTCTTTACTTTGCCTGTCGAGATCGTTGAAATCGCGGCCGGCGATGATGGGAACGCCGAGCGCGGCAAAAAATCCAGGAGAGATGACACGCCACTGCGCACGGGGATCCTCTACGCCGGAGGCATGGACGTGACCATCCCCGGAGAATTGAAGACCGGGAGTAGGGCCGCCATCGCGCCAGGGAACGACGTTGCCGAATGCGGTCTTGTTTACGCCCGGTAGCGCATCAATGCGACGCATCGCTTCCTTGTAGAAATCGACGACTTGCTCAGGCGTTTTTCCGTAGGACATAGCGGGAACGTTGATGGCCAGGACGTGCTGCGTGTCCAGACCCGTCTGCGCCTTTTGCAGTGCGATCAGCGTAGCGATCAACATACTTGCACCGGCCAGCAGCACGAACGACGCGGCGACTTGTGTTACCGCGAAGATCCGCTGGCGGCTCGTGCTGCTGGTCGTCCGCACGCAGCCGCTCGATAGGCTCAATCCCTTGGATGAGTCGCCCGACGGCAGGCGCGGGACAAACGCCAAAATCACCGCGGCGACGATCGCCAGCGCCGCTCCCACCCACAACAGGCCAGAATCGACCGTCAAATCCAGCGCTCGGACTGAGAAGCGCGAGGCGTAGCGGGCAAGGATGGCGACCGTGGCCTGCGCGCTCATTACGCCGACTGCGGCACCAGCGCCGCAGAGCAAGAGGCTCTCGGCCAACAGCATGCGCCGCAGCGCGCCTCTGCTTGCGCCGAGCGCCGTCCGAATCGCCAGCTCGCCCTCGCGGCGAATCGTCCGTGCCAAAATCAGGTTGGCGACATTGGAACACGCGATGATGAACACGAGCGCGGAGGCTGCGAGCAGCACCAGCAGCACAGTCCGGGCGCCCGACGTGATCTGGTCGCGAAGCAACTTGGCCCCGATCTGGAAGTCCCCTTCCTTCGCATAAGCTTCGGGGTGGTCCTTCTTCATTGTGGCATAAACGGTGCGCAACTCGGCGCGAGCCTGATCTAGGGTGACACCGGAAGCGAGGCGCCCGAAGAGTTCGGTCATGCGATGGATGCGCCCGGTAACCATGGTTGCGGAGAGGTGATGCGGGCTGGTGACCACGTTGGCGATGATTTCAGTATCTTGGGGATATGGCACGGACGGTTCGAGGACGCCGATGATTGTCGCAGAGCGATCACCTATGCTACCCAGGCGAACCGTTTTGCCGATGACGGAAGGATCTTTCTTCAGAGTGGTCGTCCAGAAACGATACGTGAGAACGACGACGCCGGCAGCTTTGGGACCGTCGTCTTCAGGCCCAATGAGGCGGCCGAGGACAGGATGAAGACCCATCACGTCGAAATACGAGCCGCTGACAACCCCACCTTGAATGGAACGAGGCTCACCCAGGCCGATCATGGTGAAACCCATGGTGGAGAAGTCGCCGAACGCGCTCAGGGTTTTGACGCTGGCGCGCAAATCCTGTATCTCGGGTACGGAAAACGTGCTGTTCTCGTCGCCGAGGCCGGGAGCGCTCTGCCTGATGTAGATCAGCCGGCCCTCGTCGCGGTTGACGAGAGGCTTGAGCAGGACGCCGCGCACCAGCGTGAAAATGGCAGCGTTGGCGCCAATGCCGAGCGAAAGTGTGAGGATCACGGCGATCGCCATCCCTGGAGTACGAATTAACGAGTGGACCGCAACTCTGAGATCGCGAACGAATGACATGTTCTCACCCCCATCCTGCCGGGGTATTAGCATCACAGCTGCCAATATTAAGCGCCACATTGTAAATGACTTAGTATGCGATGAGTTGGTCTGCACTGTCCGTTTCGGGACACGCGGTCACAAATTCGGACACCGACGCGCAAGTCCTGGCACTCGGAAGGATTGTGCTCATTCAATTCGCGGGTCATCGGCTAACCGGAAGCTATCCGGTTTCCACTGCGGGATCAGTCGTGTGAAGTCGGCTTTTTCGGCCCCTAACTTCTGGTGTCCCCGTGTCTGGCCTACAAATTCGACCAACACGTTCCACAACATAAGTCGAAAGGCGGCGCTCTGATTAGAGGTCCCTATTTCTTTTGGAACTCATTAGGCCCCCCCTTTGTCCGTTTCCGGACAGCTGATTTCATTAAGCGCACAAGCCGCAGCCTTCGGTCTATGACATAACTTCCATTTGCGCCCTGAAATGAAGAGCTTGTATGGCGTGGGAGTTTGGCTCGCAGTATGCAATCGATCAAGACATGAATGCCGTAGCAATGCGGGAAACGCATCCAGTGACGCCATCTGAGACGGGCCGGGTGCTAATTGCCGACGATCAGATGCACGTTCTGGACGCCCTACACATGTTGTTAAGCGGCTGCGGATTGGCAACGGAAGCAGTCACAAATCCAGCCCGCGTGTTGCGGGCCCTGGAGACAGGACAATTCGATGCTGTCCTAATGGACCTCAACTATGCCCGCGATACCGTCTCGGGTGGAGAAGGCCTGGAACTGGTGTCACAGATTCGATCCATGGATAGCCTGCTTCCGGTGGTGGTGATGACAGCTTGGAGCAGTGTAGACCTGGCCGTCGAGGCTATGCGGCGTGGCGCTTCGGATTTTATCGAGAAGCCCTGGGAGAATCAGGATCTGCTGCAAAAATTGCAGAACCAACTTTCGTCGGCACGTGCGCAGCGGCGGGTGCAACGGCAGCGCGACGAAGAACTGCAGGAGGCCCGCGAGATTCAGGATAGCCTGCTGCCCAAGAAATTGCCCGAGGTGGAGGGCTATGAGGTGGCCGCCATCACACAGCCGTTGCGATTCGTGGGCGGCGACTACTACAGCATCGTGCGTATCAGCGAGCGAAACACTGTGCTTTGCATTGGTGATGTGGCGGGTAAGGGCCTGCCGGCAGCTCTACTGATGTCCAGCTTGCAGGCCGCGCTAAAACCGCTGATCGGACAGAGGCTGGCGCCGGGTGAACTGTGTCACCAGCTAAATCGCACCATGTGTGACCTAACGCCCGTGGGGAAGTTCATTTCGTTTTTTTATGCTGTGCTGGACAGCGTAGACAATCGCCTGACGTATTGCAACGCTGGCCATAACCCGCCGCTGTTAATCCGGGCGGACGGCACATCTACGGAGCTAAAAGCGGCAGGAGCGGTCTTGGGACAATTCCCCCACTGGCTCTATGAACAAAGTGAGCTGCAGATGCGAAGCGGTGACAAATTGCTGCTTTTCACCGACGGGTTGGTAGAGGTCTGCAATGCGGATGAGGAATGGTTCGGGGAAAACAATCTGATCCGTATCGCGCGGGAAAATCGCAGTTCTAGCGCCGAAGAATTGATGGGTTTATTGATGCGCGCGTCATCGCAGCATAGTGGCGAACATTTTCAGGATGACGTCAGCCTCATTGTGTTGAAAGCAACTGAAGGAGCAACTTTAGATCTGGACGGAGGGCTCAATGATCAGCTGGTTCCAGGATCTTCGCTACGCACTTCGGCAGTTGCGCAAGTCGCCAGGCTTCACCATCACCGCCGTTTTGACGCTGGCCATGGCTATCGGCGCCAACGCCGTGGTCTTTAGTGTTATGAACGGGCTGATTCTGCGCCCGCTGAATGTGCCTGAGGCGAAGAGTCTATACGGAATCGAGCGCGCCGGAGACGAGGATCTGGGTCAGTCGTATCCGGACTATCTCGATGTGCGCGATCGCAACCACAGCTTTGATGGGGTAGGTGGGTACAGCATCGATGAGGTAGCCCTAGACACGGGTAACAAACCATCCCGGGTCTGGGGGATGGAGGCGACCGGGAACTACTTTGATGTATTGCGAATTCAGCCGTATCTCGGCCGTTTCTTCCACGCCTCCGATGAGCATGGTCCGAACAGCGCTCCTTATATGGTTCTGAGTTACGCGTATTGGCACAGCCATTTTCGCGATGATCGTGGCGTGCTGGGCCATACGGTTCAGCTCAACAAGCATCCGTATACCATCATCGGCGTAGCGCCACCTGGATTTCGCGGGACCTTGGTGTTTTTCTCCTGCGAGTTTTTTGTGCCGATCGTCAACCAGGAGCAGACAGAAGGTTGGACCGGCTTGAACGATCGTGCAAACCGTTCGGTTCTCGGAATTATGGGACACTTGAAGCCGGGAATTACTCCAGCACAGGCAATGGCTGATCTGAATTCGATCGGCTCGTATCTGGGAAAGACTTATCCCAAAGACGAACACCAGACGAGTTTCTCATTGGTGAGCCCAAGTCTCTTGGGTGATCAGTTCAGCCGTCCGTTTCAGGCATTCTTTGCGGGATTGATGCTGCTGGCAGGATTGATTCTGCTGGCCGCATGTGCCAACCTGGGCAGCCTGTTTGCCGCTCGGGCAGCTGACCGTTCCAGCGAGGTTGCACTGCGGCTCGCCCTCGGCTCCAGCCGCAACCGAATTCTGCGCGGTCTGTTTACAGAGGCCGTTCTGGTTTCACTGGGTGGGGGCGCTGCTGGACTGTGGGCCAGTGTGGTGTTTTTGCGCCGATTGAGCGTGTGGCAGCCGTTTGGAAATTTCCCCATGCACGCTCCCGTGAACCCGGACGCGACTGTTTATGGAATCGCTTTGTTACTGAGCCTCGTCAGCGGATTCCTCTTTGGCGCAGTCCCGGTGAGCCAGGTACTCCGCACCAATCCCTATGAGGTGGTCAAGGCGGGATCGACCGCGAGAGTGGGGAGGCGGATTACTGCCCGAGACATGTTGCTGGCGGTGCAAATTGCAATCTGCGCTGTGCTGGTCACTTCTTCGATGGTTGCCGTGCGCGGGCTTCAGCGCGCGCTACACAGCGATTTTGGTTTTGAACCGCAGAGGACCATGTTGGTCAGTGCCGATCTGCACATGGCAGGCTACACCGGCGATCGATTTCCCCCTATGCAAAAGCGCCTGATTGATGCCGTCGCCGCGATTCCGGGCGTAGAGTCTGTTGGATTAACCGATGCGCTACTCTTAAATGACACCAACGGCTCGGATGTCTTTACGGATGGAACGACCGATCTGCGGCCTTCGCATGCCGCCACCAATGCCTACGTGTACCACATCTCTCCCGAATACCTTCACGCGGAGGGCACCACGTTGCTGTCCGGCCGGCCTTTCACCTGGCACGACAACCAAGACTTGCCACGCGTTGCCATAGTGAATCAGGAGTTTGCGCGCAAAATCTTCGGCTCGGTAGAAAATGCAATTGGCGGTTATTACAAGATGCCGGATGGAATTCGCATCCAGGTCGTGGGTGTTTCCGAAGACGGAAAGTACGGGACGCTGACCGAAAATCCACACGCGGCGGTGTTTCTCCCCATCCTGCAGTGGCCCTCGAACTCGAACTGGCTGGTAGTGCGTCCGACCGGTGATCCCCGACAACTGGGAGAGGTCATCAGGCTCACACTGCGACAGTTGGATCCAGGGCTGCCAGTTCAGATTGAAAAGCGGTACGACGAAATGGCGACTGTTCTGTTTCCCTCACAGATGGCGAGCCTGACGCTGGGAGTGATGGGAGTAATGGGCGCGATGCTGGCAGTCACTGGCATCTTCGGAATGGCTGCCTACTCGGTGAGCAAACGGCTGCGAGAATTGGGAATTCGTGTGGCCCTCGGCGCGCAGCGAAAGGAAGTCTTACAGGCAGCCTTGGGCCGACCTTTCAAATTGCTAGCATTGGGCTCCGCCGCAGGATTGTTTCTCGGAATTCTGGCGAGCCGGGTGCTGGCTTTCATCGTGTATCAGGCAACGCCCCGCGATCCGTTGGTCCTGGCTGGTGTTGTCCTGGCTATGTCTTTGCTGGGGCTGCTGGCAACCTGGATTCCGGCGCGACGCGCGCTCTCGGTTGATCCGATGGAATTGCTGCGTGAGGAGTGAGCCGGACCGGCACATTCCACTTATCGAGCCGGCCTCGAGTCGCTCAATACGGGTTTGCTCCGATCCACGACACGCAGGCGGATTTGCCCATTGCGTGTCCGTTTGTGAGTGAGCCTTTGTGCACAGTATTGCCAAAGCAAATGAGCGATTCTATTGACAGTCTCAAGAAACGGCAGTTACCCGCCAAACCAGACGGCCTGCCCTCTTAAGGCGAGTCCCCGGACACAATGCGGGCGCGATTGAGAGGGGTCTCGATGGCTGGCCACCGCCACAATCGTGCCGACTCGCTGGATAAGGACTACGCAGATGCATCCCGAAGATCTGATGAACCCTGATATGCTCAGCGAAATCCTGCTGCTGGTCAGCGGCACCATGATTTTGGTCACGTTGGTGCTGATCCTGGTGGCCGCGCTTACGCAAACCGCTGCGCTGACATAGCACGGTTACGCAAGGAAAAGGCGATGAGGCAGGTATAGATCTCCGCAGCCTTTGCACTCGCTATTATTCTGCTTGGCATACCCGCGCGTACTCAGCCTGTTCCCAGCAGCCAAATGTCGGCCAACGATCTAGCACGGCGGGTGATCACTAGCGAACTAAAATTCCAAGATGACCACACCAACTGGATGTACCGACTAGAACAAGAACAGTATGGGAAGAAACAGGTCGAGGAAATCATTGAGACAAAAGAAGGTTCTCTCAGTCGACTCCTGTCGACTAACGACCGTCCTCTCACCACGAAACAACAAGAGGAAGAGGACAAGCGTGTGCAGGAGTTAATGACCAGGCAAAGTGCGAAACGAAAGTTGCAGCGAGTACTGGACGCGGAGACCCTACAGGGGAGACGGTTGTTCAAAATGCTGCCTGATGCATTTGTGTTCGACTACGCGGGTGGTGACGGAAACCTGATAAAGCTGAGCTTTAGACCCAACCCGAATTTTCGTCCGCCCTCTCTGGAGGCGCGCGTTTTCCATGACATGGAAGGCGAGATGTGGGTCGACTGCAAACAGGAGCGATTGACTGCGTTTAATGGTCAGCTGAAGCAAGACGTGAATTTTGGATTCGGCCTGCTGGGACATCTGGACAAGGGAGGCCACTTCGAAGTTAGGCAGGAGGAGGTTGCCCCAGGCCACTGGGATATGACGACCATGAGTTCGGAGATGACAGGAAAGGCTCTCTTGTTCAAGACCATCGGGGTGCAGAAGAAGGAAAACCGTCGGGACTTTCACCGAGTATCCGATGATCTTACGCTTACCCAAGCCGCGGACATACTCAGCAGGCAGATAGTTGTAGCGGATAATCGCTAGTGGGTCTTGTGAGTTCACGGACGGTCTACGCGGTATTTATGACGGGCTGGGAAAAACGGTGTCGGGAGCTTAATCGAGGAGGCAAGTGATTCACCGATTTGCTTCTCTTTGACAGTTTAGAACAGGCGGAAGCGGGATTAGTGTTCAACAACCAGGAGCTAGATCATGAAGCGAATAGGCATTCTGGTGCTCATGTATGTAGTGGGTGGAATTTCGGGAGTCGTGTATCACTCAACGACCACGGGTGCGGTGGATCGGGCACGAATTGCTGCGCTTGACGGTGCGCTCAAAGAAAGGAACGAGAAACTCGAGAAGTGTACTACTGCGCTGATCGATGGATTGCACCCGACGGTTACCGTACCACCCGACAAGACCAAGTAGGCCAACATTCTCTTCCATTCCAGCTGAGCGAGAACAGTGGTGCGGTGGCGCTGAGGTTCGGCGTGTAGTTGTCGGTAGCATTAAGGTTGTCAATGAGCCACAAACTCAAAAGGCATGAACGGATTTGTTTAACCTGGATTACGATCCTCGTAGCTTTAGCTGCCGTGAGTTGCAACGGGCAAGATTTCGGTGTTTTGCAGCCGACGCCCGAAGACCTCTGTAAGTGTCTGCCCATTGAGCCGGACATCGCCGATTATCGGCATCTAGCTAAGCATGTTCCAATCCCTAATATGGCTGCACAAGAAGTCTCAGTCGAGATCATTCTTACCTGGTCCCAAGACCCGGTTATTCCTCCCGACACGCCACGAACTGGGCGCGAACTTGAGGTTTTTCATATTGCGAACGCGTTTTTGCAAAACGCAAGTGTGAACGCGGTAGACTGTGATGTTGTTATGGAGATTTCGCACAATGCGGACAAGAGTTCGTCACGGATGATCGTGGAAACGCCGGTTGATACTGAATATTGTGGTGCCCGTCAAAATATGCAAGCGCAACTAAAGCAGCATGGATTTCGCCTCGACTCGCAGCATGGAGGGGAACTTCCCCAGGCCTTGCCCGTGGATGTCGTAGGAATGGCGTTTGAAGACTTTGAGCATGATCGTGGGCCTGTAGCGACCTTATGGGAGCTTCATCCTGCGATTGTGACTTTACGCTAATATAGTTAGGATGTAACCGCGGTAACCGTCTCCTCCTACTTGGCCTTCGTTCCCCTCAAGAATTTCGGGTTCTCGATCGTTCCTTCAATTCGGAACGGAAAAGACAGCTTGCCGTCTTTCAGTGTCCCTCCGGCTAGCCGTGCAAACAGATTCGTCACAAACCCCTGCTGGGAGACAATTTCCGCCACACCTTGGTAGTTCAGTTCGTCCGAGCCGGATAGGCTTACACTGCCCGAGCCATCAAGGTCGACTCCATAACCGTCGATGTCGATGACCTTGCTCGAAATCCGCTCGTGATTCAGCTCTAGGTCGGTCGAAACAAAATTGAACGAGGATGGATCATTCTTGGCGGGGCCGAGATCATTGTAGTGCGCCAGCTTCATCAGGTTCGCGTTTAGCTGTAAGCTCGGCACCCTGCCGTTGTGCACTGTTAAATGCCCGCTGCCGTGTAATCCCTCCAGGGGATGGAGCGAGTGTTCGATTTCTCCGGAGATCTTCAACTCACCCTCCATCTTTCCCGTCATTTTCCCGCGAGCATTTTGAAAGGCCGTCAGAAGATGCTCCACATCAATCCCTTTCATTCGCGCGTCGCTCCTGAAGCTCGCGTTCTTTCCCGACAATTTAATCGAGAGCTCGCCCGTCGCGTTTCCACCATACGTTTCTGCTTTCACGCCCGTGAAAGAAACCTGTCTCGCCTGCAGCCGGATATTGGAATTCAGAGTTTTCACCTCGATCGAGCCGAACCGCAGTAGCCCCGCCTGCAATGTCCCCTGTCCATCGAGTGTGGTGGAGGTAGGGTCGGCAATAGCGTCAATATTCACGTTTTCCAGTTCGCTGGAGACATCGTGCGCCTCGAAAAAGACCGGCCCCGCCGCGTCGGAAGGCAGAAGATTTGACGCGATCACCTGCCCCCGCTTGATTTCCACTCGCGAGACCACTCCGAAAGGAAATGTGCTCGGCGTATTTTTCGCCCCCGGATTCTCGAAGTTCCACGACCCGTCTGGGTCCGAAACTAGATTGATTTCCGGGCCCGCCAGCATGAGCGACCTGATGACTACCTTGCGGTGCAGCAGTGCCCAAAAATCGAGCACGGCATCAGCCCGCGGCACCTTAACGATGTAATTGGGAGGAAATAACGGAGGGCTCTTTACACCAAAGCCGTCGATGTGAACCGTTACCTTAGGAAAGAACGTCAGCGACAAACGCTCGATTTCAACTTTCTTTCCGGTTTTTTCTTCTAAATAGGAAATCGCTTCGGGACGATAGCGATTGGGATTGAAGAAAACAGGCGCCAGGAAAACCACGGCAGGCGAGAGACAACCGGCGATTACAATCAGCCAAACAGCGATCCTGCGGCGGGGAGTCATGAGCTTTCAGCGTACCAAATTCACAAGTTGTCGGGCGAGCTTGTTCCGCCCTGCCAGGAATGCAGAGTTCGTGGCACTGGCTCCTAGTCGGATCCCGTTTCGTCCGACGACCGGCTGTCTTGAAACGGCGTCCGGGTAGTCCGCTCTCGGATTCGACTACTCCTAGGCAACCCAACCGCAGATCCAGAAGTGACGCCTATCACTCACGCTGATCGGCTGGCCCCGCCCCTTATGGCGTGGTACAGAACCAAGACAATCACAGCCCCAATCACCGCCACAAACAGGCTGTAAAGATTTACGCCCGTCACTCCATGCGCTCCGAAAATGCTAAAAAGATAACCGCCGACTACGGCACCAACAATTCCCAGTACGATATCCAGAACGATGCCTTCGCCAGTCTTGTTGACCAGCTTGCTGCCTATAAACCCGGCAATCAGACCCAACACAATCCATGCAAGAATCGACATAACCTGTTCTCCTTATCCGTAGTTTCGCTGTGGGGAACACTCGTCGCTTAAATCGGCGGATTACCGGAGTTTCCTCAACGGTTGGAAGGGCGAGTGCCTCGGTCCGAAATCCATTGTTAAGCCGCCTCGCTGAATGCATCTGAATCTTGCAAGCGCGCTGCTATCCGCGCGGCTTACTTACATGAGTCGCTGACCATCTTTACCTTCGTGACCGTCATGTGACCGTGCTCCGCATCGCTCTTTTTCATGCCGCTGTCCTTCGCTGCTTCCTTGGCGTCTTCCTTCATGTTGTGCATCGTTGCGTTCGATACAACTCCAGTCGCGGTGACCGTATGACCGACGTGCTCGGCAAGAGGCACTCGACTGCTTCGCACTTCCCAGGTGCTCCCGTCATTTCCGGTGAGCAGGAACTCACGTGCGCTGTCGCCTTTCGACAGGCAGCCCGTAACATCTCTGACATCGCTTTTCGACTTTGCTAGTGCTGAAGTACTGAAAGCGGCAAAAATCAAACACAACAGAATACTGTTCATCTTCGTTTTCATGTTTCCTCCGTATGACTATTAAGCTTGGAGAACCAAGAGACCCTGTAAGAAATCGCCCAGCCGGAAGGGGCGTGACTCGCCTGACGGTCGTTCCGCTTCGGTCGAGTCCAAGCCAGCAAAACGACAAAAACCTGGGGCCGCTCTCCACTCCAGCCGGGAACTCTGAATTTCCATTGTGGACCCCGAGTGGCTGACAGTATCCCCAAGCGCTTCCAGTCCGGAATCCCAATCGAGCAAGGGTAAAAAGATTCTCGGGGCGTGTCTGTTCAAAATGGCTCACTCGGGCGGGAGATCACCGGAGAAACCAAAGCTGCCGGCGGTCCCCCCGACTTTTCTAGAC
>Ga0209068_10001522_pt1 | contig 11510 bp, 10 predicted proteins | sample ColStrG_CSR_2012_FD_187200 | JGI IMG/M metagenome (GOLD analysis project Ga0209068, IMG submission 187200) | Freshwater sediment microbial communities in response to fracking from Pennsylvania, USA - Cold Stream Run_MetaG_CSR_2012 (SPAdes)... | ecosystem: Environmental > Aquatic > Freshwater >...
TTTCCCTGTATATCTATGAGGTAGACGGTCTTGTTTGTATTGCCGCTTGGAGCAAACAGGGTGAACCCCGGGAATGCGCGGGCTGGATCGTAGCCACGGAAGCCGACACCACGGCGTCTTATCGTGACCGGTTCAATTCCCGCCTGTGGAGTCAAGCCCGCCGCCGGCTGGGCGACTGCGTCGCCCGCAAGCTCGGTGGCGCCTCCGCCTAAAATGCTTAATCCTCCAGATGCTCCAGCTAATCGAATAAGACCTCGTCGTGTCAGCTTGGCTTTCATCGTTGGGCCTCCCCGCTGGTGCGTCAACCCCATGAGGGTCTCGCTGGCAGCTCTCGTACAAAGCTACACGAAAGTTCTCTGCGCCGGGAAGGGACTCTGGCGGGCGGAATGGCACTTCTCGATGGCCGGTTCTAGCACCAACCGGCAGCGCCCGCCGGCCTTGCCGGGGGCGCTCGCCGCCAGAATTGGGCCTTCTGCCAGTCGTCCTCGGAAAGGCGCGCACGCTGGGCGGCGGCACGGTCAATTCCTAGGAAGATATTTTGGCTTGCTTGCCGGGCATCTGAATCGCATCGATCAATCGACAAATCATGGAGTGACATAATTCAGCGATAAACCACCAATGTCCCCGTTATGACTGTATAGGAAATGACAATTTTGTTTACAGTCAGGGAATTTCTGGCTGATCTCGCTGCGATTAGCTAGAATCTGACAGTTCTATTTCTTTTTGGAAGAACCGCCATGCCAGCCAGTTCGCGGTCCTTACAGCGCCAGCCGCCAGCTCATGCGCTGCCATCCCAGTGTCCTTACTGCGACCAGCCGATTCCGGACGAGCAGGCCGACGAGATTCGGCATCGGATTGAAGCCAGGGAACGGGACCAGATCGAAAAGCTGTCGGCGAACATCAGGCAAGAATTAGCATGGGAGACGGCCCAAGGGGAAGCGGCCGTCCAGGAAAGGATAACCACGCTGGAGGCAACAAATTCGGCTTTGCAGGAGGCTACCAATGAACGGGTCGCGGCAGCCGAGCGGCAGACCCGGGCCGCCGTGAGCCAATATGAGGCCCTCGCGGCGGAACAAGAACAAATCATTGCCCTGCGGCTCCAGGACCAGGCCGAATTGATTCAACGCGAAAAGCAGGAGGCCGTGAATGCTGTGAATGCCAAGCACTTCGAAGAAACCCAGCGGCTGACCGGTAAGCTCGAAGACCTAGCCCGCCAGCTTGAGCGGAAAACCGCCAATGAATTAGGCGAAGGTGCCGAGATCGATCTGTTCGAGAGCCTCAAGCAAGAATTCGAAGGCGACCTGATCAAGCGCGTCAGCAAGGGCGCGGCCGGGGCCGACATCATCCATGACGTGGTGCACGGCGGCAAAGTCTGTGGCCGGATCGTTTACGACGCCAAGAACCGGAACGCCTGGCGCAACGAGTACGTCACCAAGCTCCGGCAAGATCAGATCACCGCAGAAGCCGAGCACGCGATCTTGTCCAGCCTCAAGTTTCCAGCCGACGCGCGCCAGCTTCACGTGCAAGATGGCGTAATCATCGCCAACCCGGCGCGCGTGCTGGCCTTGGTCCAGATGCTCCGCAGGCACATCGTCCAGATCCATACGCTGCGCCTCAGCAACGTCGAACGGGACAGCAAGACCGATGCGCTCTACGAGTTCATCAGGTCGGAGCGGTGCTCGCAGCTGTTCGCTCGAATCGACGACCACGCGGAGAGCCTGCTCAAGCTTCAAGCGCAAGAAAGAAAGGCGCACGACACGACCTGGAAGCGGCAAGGAACGGTGTACCGCGCCATCCAAAAGGATGGCGCGGAGCTGTCAGCGGAAATTGACCGGATTATCGGGACGCAAGAAGGATTGAATCAGTCCCCGTTATAGCTTGGCACCGAGCATCGAAACAACGAGCCCGACGCGAACGCCAGCGGATTGCTCGTCGGGCTCAAACCTGAAGGTCGTAGGTTCAAATCCTACCCCCGCAACCAGCCTACCCACTGTCCAGCCCGGACACATGGGTGACAGATCGTACCTAAGACATGGGTGACAACCTCGTGCCGAACGGGTTGTCGAGGGGTTGCAAGGTCTTCTGCTCCAGGTCGAAGTAGCCGAGATCGTATTGCATAAAGCTTACGAGCCAAATGCCGTCGTCGACCTCCTTGATGCCGAGTCTTTGTCCCGCCAGGACGCTCGAGATGTTTATCCGCTTGCGATGCAGGCAGAGGCGTCCGCAGGCGGTGACGAGAATGTCGCGGTCGTGGAACGGATAGGTGAGGTCGGGCAGGCCGTCATAGCGGCGTGGTGAGGCCAGGTAGAGTTGCGCTGGGCATTTCATGGCGAGGGCCTCGTGCGGTCTCTCGGTATTGAACTCGTGAACGAAGGCGTCGAAGCGGTCCTGTTGCTGCAGGCTGTTGAGGCCCGGCGGGCGGGTAGCCTCCTTCTTGAGGGTGAGGTGCATGCGTTCATGGCGTCCATTCTGCTGCGGATGGCCCGGCTTGATGCGCTCGATGGCGATGCCGAGGCGGAGCCACCAGACCGAGAGTTTGGAGAGATTGAACAAGGCATTGGGACTGGCGAAGGGAACGCCATTGTCGGAACGGATGGCGAGCGGCAGGCCGCGTTCGCGAAACAGCCGTTCGAAGGCGGTGCAGGTGGGGTCTTCGCGGGTCGACTCCAGGGCTTCGCACAGGAGCAGGAAGCGCGAGGCGTGGTCTGTGACGGTCAGCGGATAGCAGTACCGTCCGTTGCCGAGCTTGAACTCTCCCTTGAAGTCGGCGCACCACAAGTCATTGGGCACAGCGCCCGCGGACAGCGGCGTGCCACGCGCCCGATGGCGCGGTCTGCCGCTGCGCTTGACCAGGCCGTGGCGATCGAGAACCGCATGGATGGTGCTCTTGGCCGGAACCCTAACGTCGCCGTCGAGCCGCCGGACCAGGAGCTCGCGGATCTTGCGCGCCCCCCAATGAGGCTTTTCAGCCTTCAGCCGGACAATCAGGCTCTCGATTTGTTGCGGCAGCTGATTGGCATAGCGCACCGGCCGGCGTGACCGGTCGGTCAGGGCTTCAAGCCCATGCTCCTTATAGCGATCGAAAATCTTGTAACCGGTCTTACGCGATACACCGAAATCCCGGCATACGTCCGTCATGGCCTCCCCGTCCAACAGGCGGGCGACAAAGCGAAGGCGCTCTTCCATCACCGAACTCGCATTCCACGGCATCAACACCTCCCGCCCTCAAAAGGCGAAAAGTGTTACCCATGTGTCCGGTACGAAATGTCACCTTTGTCTCGGGCCGCTCAGATAGACCGTGGGGACCTGAACGCCGCCCCCTCCGAGGCCCGGAGGAGGGCGGCGAGACGTCCATGAATGTCGATATCGACGGGTTTATAAGCCCCCGTGGGACGGATCACGATCCTCTCGACCAGTTCCCTGATCGCGGTGAACGCCTCCATTCTGTGCTCCTCGCCGGCCTCACTCTATCCCGGCCTCCTTCACGATCGGCCACCACACCTTCTGCTCATTTTCGATAAAAGCCTTGGTCTCTGACGGCGTCATGATCTTCACCTGCGCGCCCAGTTCATCAAAGCGCTGCGTGACACTTGGCATCTCAAGCACATGGCGAAGGCCTTCATTCAGGCGGCGTACAATGTGCTCGGGAGTCCCCGCCGGAGCTGCGAGACTCATCCAGCCCACGGCAGTGAGACCTGGCACCGTCTCGACGACGGTTGGCAGATCAGGAAGCGAGGGATCGCGTTCGGGCGACATCACGGCAATGAGCTTGAGGTCGCCGGATTGGAGCGTACCGCGCAGCCCGGCCAGGGCATCGATGGTGGCATGCACCCGCCCGCCCAGCATGTCGGTAATGACCCCCGCCGTGCCTCCGGTAGCGTATGGCGCGACGGTGATCGGAATATTCCCCATCTTTGCCAATGCCAGCGCAGAAAAATGCGGAAACGATCCTGTTCCGTTCGTGCCAATCACGATCTCACGCGGCCGAGATTTCGCCAACGCGATCAGTTCAGGCAACGATGCGGAGGGTGTACACAGCTCGTCCAATCCAACAATGCACTGTGCTGTTCCTACCTTGCGTTCGGTGGGCAAAAGGAACAGTCTAAGTGGCTAGAGGCCGCGCATCCGCCGTGTCGGACTTGGCGCGCGCCCCATCGCCGTCACGGAGACCGCCGCTGCGCCACGCGTAGCCGACCCATCCGGACCGACCGGCAAAGGGAGGAATCACTCATGAGCAAGCATGATCAAGGACGCCGTGCATTCCTGGTCGGCACGGCGGTTGGAGCCGGAGCCGCCGCGAGCGCCGCGCTGGTCCCGCAGGCCCTCGCCAAAAGCCGCCAACAACACCACGCAGCAACGGATGCTCCGGCAATGGACCATGTGGCCAATCATGCCATGAGCGGCGGCCATGGCGCCTTCTTCAACGACGATGATTCTCGCACTATCACCGCATTCACCGAGCGGCTCATGCCCGGCGCGCCGGGCAAGCCGGGTGCGACCGATGCCGGCGTACTGAACTACATCGACCTTGCGTTGTCCGGCGCCTACGAAGACCAGCACGACTTCTACCGGCGTGGCGTCGCGCAGCTCGACGCGCATTGCACAAAAACGTACGGCAAGCCGTTCCGCAGTCTCACAGCGGCGCAACAGGACGAAACCATCACCGCGCTCGAACAGGGAAAGGCGCCCGCGTTCGCCTGGCCGACGGCGCAGGCCTTCTTCAACACCGTGCGCACGCACACTATGGAAGGCATGTTCGCCGACCCGGTCTACGGCGGTAACAAGGACTTCGCCGGCTGGCGCCTCGTCGGCTTCCCCGGCGCGCAACCGCAGTTCACTCAGGAGGATATGCAAAGCAAGCAAGCGTTCACGCGCGAGCCCATCGTCGGCCTGCAGTCGCGGGCCAAGAGCAAGGAGGGTTGAGTCATGGCTACCGAAAAAACCGATGTTGTGATCGTCGGCGTCGGTGCCGCGGGTGGCATCCTTGCCGCCGAGCTCGGCAAGGCCGGCATGAAGGTAATCGGTCTCGAACGCGGCCCACGTCTCAAGACGGCGGACTTCGAGCCACATGACGAACTGCGCTACTTCCAGCGCCAGGACCTGCGGCCGAGCATCGTCCGTGATCCCGTCACGTGGCGGCCGAACGTGAACGCGCGCGCCAATCCGATGCCAGTCATCAATAACGGCAACCAGGCGGGCGGTGGCACGGTGCATTACGGGTCGGTGTCGTGGCGCATGCACGAGGACGACTTCCAAGTACGCACCAAGACGATCGACCGCTACGGCGCGTCCGCGATCCCGCAGAACTCCTCGCTCGTCGACTGGCCGGTGAGCTACAACGAGCTTGAGCCGTTCTACGACAAGGCGGAGTACGAGCTTGGCGTGTCAGGCAAGGCCGGCAATGTACAAGGCAAGAAGATCGACGGCGGCAACGTCTTCGAGGCGCCGCGTAAGCGCGAATATCCGCTGCCGCCGTTACTCGTAGATCAGTCGGCAGTGCTGTTCGAAGCCGGAGCCAAGAAGCTCGGCCTTCATCCGTTCTCGACGCCACGCGCGATCATTTCGCAGCCGTACCAGGACCGGCCGGGTTGCACCTATTGCGGCTTCTGCCAGGCCTTCGGCTGCCATGTCGGGGCAAAGTCGTCGATCCTTGTCACCAAACTGCCCGAGGCCGACGCCACCGGCAACTTCAAGCTCATCACCGGCGCCATGTGTTATCGCGTCAACAGCGACAACGCCGGCAAGGTGACGGGCGTGTCCTATTACGGTCCCGATCGCTCCGACAACACGATCGAGGCGGACCTCGTCATCGTCGCGCCCTTCATCTACGACAACACGCGGCTGATGCTGTTGTCGAAGACTGACAAGTTCCCGAACGGTCTCGCCAATTCGAGCGGCCATCTGGGCAAGCACATCATGGCGCACATGATGGCGAACGTGTTCGTCACGTTCGATGACCGCAACGTCAACAACTTCATGGGCCCGAGTGCCCAGAAGCACACCATCGACGACTTCAACGCCGATAATTTCGATCACAGCGGCCTCGGCTTCATCCGCGGCGCGCAGTTGTCGATCGGCACGCCGAACCTCGAAGGCGGCCCGATTGCTGCTTCGACGATCCCGCCACCTCCGGGCACGCCCCGGTGGGGAGCGGCGTATCGCGACTTCTTCGCCAAGGCCTACGCGCGGCACGGCGCCATGGTCGCGCAGACCGAGAATCTGCCGTATCCGGATCAGACGATCGATCTCGATCCCAATGTGCGCGACGCCTGGGGTCTGCCGGCGCCGCGCGTGACCTACGACTGGCGGCGGCCGAATGAGCGGGCCCGCGTCGAGTTCGTGCAGAAGAAGTTAGAAGAGATCGGGCGCGCGATGGGCGGGCCCCAGGTCTGGCCGGCGCCGGTGAGCCCGGCGGGCGCGCCCGGTGCCCACCACGAGGGCGGCACGCGCATGGGCAGCGATCCGAAGGATTCAGTCGTAAACAAGTACGGCCAGACTTGGGATCATCCAAATCTGTTCCTGATCGGCAGTTCGACCTTCCCCACCATGGGGGCCGGTTTCAATCCGACGCTGACGATCCAGGCGCTCGCCTACATGTCGGCGGATGCGATCGTGAACCGCTACCGGAAGAACCCGGGACCGTTGATCTGACAACTGCCGCGGGCCGGGCCCATCCGGCCTGCGGCGACAACTGTGCGGAGCTCGGGTGCGGCCCGAAGCCCGCTTGCATAAAGAAATTACGTGCGCTCCTGAATTTGTGCGCAACAGGATTGTCAGAGTCGACCCGGCGATGGGTGCGGCGCACGTGTGGACACACCCCGTTTGAGTCTGTTTCGGGTCATCCTGAGCCATGCGCGCTCCCGAGCAGTATGCCTGCTTTACCCCCAATTCCGGACATATCTGGACGGGGCTGGCACGGCAGAGTCGGGCCAGGACCCGACGACCGATCACAGTGGCGCGTCCGGTCGCCCGCCGAGAGCGTGAACGCGCCGCAGCGGGGTTCACCTCAGCAACCGCACGCTCCGGAAAGAGGCGGGGAATGCGGAATGGGGACTGCTGTGCAAAGCCCTGAAAGGGCGGAGCAGGTGCGATGAAGCAGTGCTGCTACAGCCCTAATTGGTGCGCTTCGGAGCCATCCGTTCGGCGAGCGGCGGCAGGTACCGGTCGGTATAGACCGACGCCGGGTTCGGACTGTTCGGCAGTCCGTATGCCGTCACCACGGCATCGATCGTCTGCTGTAATTTCTCCGGCGTCACGGAGCTGAGCCCGTATTGAGCGACGTGCGGCGTATCGGTGAGACCGAGCGCGATGTCGAGGCGGATTTTCTCGATATCCGTCTTCATCATGACGTCCTGGGTCTTGAGCAGGTCCAGCGCCTTCTGCGGCGCGGCGATCGTGTCCTTGGTCCCCTGGTTGAGTGCCTTGACCATCCCTCGCGTGGTTTCCGGATTGTCTTCGGCGAATTTCTTCCGCGTCACCAACGCGAGACCGTACATGTCGGCGCCGAAATCAGAATATTTCAATACGAACAGGTCATCCATAGTGAAGCCCATTTCCAGAATGGCCGGAACATTCGAGTTGGTGAAGCCGCCGGTGCCGTCGACCTCGCCACGCTTGAACATCGGCCCGAACAATTGCGGCTGGACCGCGACCCAGTTGACCTTCACGTTTTCGGCATGAGCGGCCTTGAAAAGGATCGACTCCGTGTCATGCACCGCCGTGCCGGGGCCACCGGCGATCTTCTTGCCGTCGAGATCGGCCGGCCTTCGAATGCCCGCGCTCTTGCGGGTGATGAAGGCGAGCGGGGTTTCATCGAAGCTCACATAGACGGCGATCAAGGGCGTCGAGGGATTCTTGGCGTTGAACAGGATCATCGACGGCATGTCGACCCAGCCGAACTGATAGGCACCGCTGGCGACCGTGACGGCCACGTTGGTGGCGCCGTTGCCCTTGTCAATCGCATCGACCGTGACGCCGGCCGCTTTGAAATAACCCTTGTCCTGCGCTACGAAAAACGGTGCATGAGTGCCCTGGATGATCCAGTCCAGCGAAATCTTGACGTTCCTGACTTCTGCATGGGCGGATGCCGCGCAAAACCCGATCACGACAAAAGACATTACAAATAGCCGAGCACGCACGCCGGTTTCGCGGGACGTCCACGCGCTGCCGCCAGAGCGACCGCTGATCATCGATTGCCTCCATCTGATTGAAAGCGATAAACAGCCTCAATGCAAAAACGGCGGTAACTTCAAGGTATCCCCGCTTGGCATGCTCGTCAACCATTGGTAGTGTCGCTCGACGCCGTCCATCGCTCATCAGATTTCATGGCTCGCGACTGCCTCCTGTAGTGGAGCGCGTTTCCTGCAGCCCTTTTTCGCGGGCGCGTGCGCTGAGTGGGAGAGTATTGACCCGCCAATCGATTTCATCCGCTACCAAACGATCGATCGAATAAGGAGGATCCCGATGCTGAAACTTCCCGGTCATACGCGCTATGCCTATTCGCCGATCGTCAAGCGGCAGGACTATGCCTGGGCCGGGGGAAAGAGGCTCGCATTCTATATTGCGCTCAATATCGAGCATTTCGCCTTCTGCGCCGGCCTTGGAATGGATCCGGTTCGCAGCGGCCAACAGACGACGCGAAACTTCGCCTGGCGCGACTACGGTAATCGGATCGGGAATTGGCGCCTATTCGAAATCCTAGATGAACTGAAACTGCCTGCCACGATCCTGCTGAACAGCAGTGTCTGCTACAATTATCCGGAGATCGTCGAAAAGATCAAAGCGCGCGGCGACGACGTGCTCGGCCACGGCCGCACCAATGCCGAACTGTTGCGGCCGATGTGGGAAGAGGACGAGGCACGCACCATTAAGGAATGCACCGAAGTGATCGAACAGCATGTCGGCGTGAGGCCGACCGGCTGGATGGGACCGGGCGCGCTCGAATCCAACGTCACGCCTGATTTATTGAAAGAGACCGGCTACACCCATCTGCTCGATTGGCCGTTCGATGACCAGCCAATCTGGATGCAGACCCGCTCGGGACCGTTGCTGTCGGTTCCCTATCCGATGGAATTGAATGATGCCGGCACGCTGGCGCTCCGCGATCACTCCGGCCGCCAGTTCGCTGACATGATCGTCGATCAGTTCGAGGAGATGCTCGAACAGTCCGAGCGTCAGCCGCTGGTCTTTGCGCTGGCCTTGCACGGCTTCATCGTGGGCCAGCCGTTCCGACTTCGGCCGCTGCGGCAGGCGATCAAGCATTGCGTCGAACACAAACAGAAGGATCGGGTCTGGTACACGCGCGCCGGAGATATTGCCAAGTACTGCGTCTCACTCCCGAACGGCGTCATTCCGGGCAGTTGAACGGACACTTGGTGGAAAGCCTGGAATGGCGACGGCAGTCAAGGTACAGTACAGTCGTCTGCGGTGCACACGACCAAAGCTGGATCGGCTAACCGGGCGATCAACCAATGAACTTCGTCGACCTCGATCGCGTATCGCTGCGCTATGGCGAAGATAGTGACGGCACCCTTGCGCTCCACAGCGCCACGCTCAATGTCCGGGCCGGAGAATTCGTCGCAGTGGTGGGGCCATCGGGATGCGGCAAGTCCACTCTGATGAAGGTGGTGACCGGCCTATGGGCGCCGACGGCCGGGACTGTCATGGTGAGCGGGAAAAAGGTCGCGGGGCCATTGTCGATCGTCGGCATGGCGTTCCAGAATCCGACCCTGCTGCCGTGGCGCAAGACCCTCGACAACGTCATGCTGCCGCTTGAGATCGTACAACCCCATTGCGCGCGGCTGCGCAGCAACCGCGCCGCCTACTTGGCGAAGGCGCGCGATCTTCTCGCCCTTGTCGGCCTCAAGGGCTTCGAGGACCATTTTCCCTGGCAGCTCTCAGGCGGCATGCAGCAGCGCGCGTCCCTTTGCCGTGCGCTGATCCATGATCCCTCCCTCCTCATGCTCGACGAGCCGTTCGCGGCGCTCGACACGTTCACCCGCGAGGAACTGTGGCTCACCCTGCAGGACGCCTTCATCGCACGCCGGCCGACCGTCGTCCTCGTAACCCATGACCTGCGCGAGGCCGTCTTCCTCGCCGACCGGGTGCTGGTGATGAGCGCGCGGCCCGGCCGCATCATCGCCGAGCGCGCCGTCGACCTGCCGCGGCCGCGCCAGCTCGACATCACATATGAGCCCTATTCGGTTGCGCTCGTCCACGCGCTACGCGAGCACATCAGCGCCGCCCGCACCACCGCCGCGTGAGCACGAACCAAATGGCGACGACCGAAGCCCTCAACGCTCCCCCGACAAGGCCGCGCAAGCGTCCCTTCCTCCGCCGCAAGTCGGTGCGGCGTGCGCTCCCCTGGGTCGTCATCATGGCGATCTTCGTCCTGTGGGAGATCGTGGTGCGGGTGTTCGATATAGAGCAGTTTGTGTTGCCGGCGCCCAGCGCCGTGGTTGCGTCCGGCTGGGAGTGGCGCTGGCCGATCCTGGATAATTCCTGGCAGACCTTGATGACGACCGTCGTCGGCTTCATGTTTGCCGTGATCTTCGGCCTCTTCGCCGGCGTTGCCGTCGGCTCCTCGACGCTCGTCTATGACGGCTTCTATCCGGCGCTGGTCGGATTCAATTCGATTCCCAAGGTCGCCGTCATCCCGATCCTGGTGATCTGGTTCGGCATCGGCACCGTGCCGGCCATCATCACGGCGTTCCTGATCTCGTTCTTTCCGATCCTGGTTAACGTCGCAGCCGGCATTGCGACCGTCGAGCCGGAGCTCAAGGATGTTTTGCGGGCGCTGGGCGCCAAGCCGTGGCAGGTCATTCTCAAGGTCGGGCTGCCGCGCTCGATGCCTTATTTCTTCGCCTCGCTAAAGGTTGCCATCACGTTCGCGTTCGTCGGCTCGATCGTCGCCGAGACGGTCGCGGGCAACAAGGGCATCGGCAATCTGATGCTGGTGGCCTCCTCGCGCTTCGAAGTGCCGCTTGCCTTCGCCGGGCTGCTGGTGACGAGCTTAATGGGCATCGGCATGTACCTCGTCGCCGAATTCATCGAGCGCCGCACCACCGGCTGGGCGACGCGGGCGACTGAGGGCATCGGCGCGCCGCGGGCGTGACGCTATCCGGCCTGTCATCGTCCTTGAAAGCGGCGATTCAGTTCCGAGACAAAAATGAACGCGCGGCTTGCCGACCTAGGCAGGGCACCGGGCGCTGGCGGGCTCGCGAGACAGGCCCGAGATCGACGCCGATCGAAGTGCAACAAGGACAAAGCCGGTCTGCTCAATCGCATCTATAGCCAACCAGTTCCCACGAATAATCCTCAAGAGTGAGTGCATCTTCGCTCAATTCCTCGCGTTCAAACGCTTCCCGCGTGCGTCGCTTGGGTCGAAAGCGATAGTCAAGGACGAATTGGTCGCACGCATCCAAGCGATTGTGCGCCGATCTCAGGGGCATGCCCAATCTGTCATACAAATCGGCGGCCTTGTCCTCCACCTCGATAGCAAGAGGGCCGAG
>Ga0209068_10001524_pt1 | contig 11500 bp, 8 predicted proteins | sample ColStrG_CSR_2012_FD_187200 | JGI IMG/M metagenome (GOLD analysis project Ga0209068, IMG submission 187200) | Freshwater sediment microbial communities in response to fracking from Pennsylvania, USA - Cold Stream Run_MetaG_CSR_2012 (SPAdes)... | ecosystem: Environmental > Aquatic > Freshwater >...
GCCGGGCGTGCAGCCGACTCCGATTGAGGGTTCGCATTTACTGGAAATTACCTGGTCTGTGTTGCCGATGTTCTTCTTCTTCGCCTTCTTCCTGGGAGGCGCGCTGATCTACTTCCATGAGCGCACGCCACCCCAGGGCGCCAGCGAAGTGTATGTAGTGGCAAAGCAGTGGATGTGGAAGATTGAGCATCCCGAAGGGCCGCGTGAAATCAACACGCTGCATGTGCCGCTCGGCAAGGATGTGAAGCTGATCATGACCTCGATGGATGTCATTCACAGCTTCTATATTCCCGCATTCCGCATCAAGCAGGATGTGTTGCCGGGCCGCTACTCGATCTTGTGGTTCCGGGCCACGCAGGCAGGGACGTACCACTTATTTTGTGCGGAGTATTGCGGAACTCAACATTCCGGCATGATTGGCAGCATCGTAGTGCAGCCGGAAGCGGAGTATCAGACCTGGTTGAACGGCGGCAGTTCCAATATGCCGCTGGCGCAGACGGGCGAGAAGGCGTTTGCAGAATTGGGTTGCATCTCTTGCCATCGCTCCGATACGCAAGGCCGCGGACCGCTGCTTGCCGGCATCTACGGCAGACCGGTTGCTCTTGAAGACGGCCGCAGCGTCATGGTGGACGAAAACTATATTCGCGAATCAATCCTCGATCCGGGAGCAAAGGTTGTCGCGGGCTTTAAGCCTGTAATGCCAACCTTCCAGGGAATCATCAGTGAAGAACAACTGGCGGCGCTGGTCGCATACGTAAAGTCGCTGACGCCTTCGGCGGGTCAAGCCACGGGTGCGGCTCCGGCTAAGACGGAAAACGCTGCCCCAACCAAGCCTGCACGTTCGAAGTAGGAACGGGCAGGGAAGAGGTTTGCAGTAAGACGGGTGCAATAAATATGGCTACCGCAGTATTACCACAACAGCGAACGAACTACCTGAACGCGGAGCATGGCGTGAAGTCGTGGTTGCTTACAGTCGACCACAAGCGCATTGCCATTCTCTACATGTTCTCCATTACGTTTTTCTTTTTCATCGGAGGCATTTACGCGCTGTTGATACGCCTGGAACTTTTGACGCCCGCGGGCGACCTGGTTCAGGCCGATACCTACAATCGCCTCTTCACCGGCCACGGCATCGTGATGGTGTTTTTCTTCCTGATCCCTGTGGTCCCGGCGATTCTCGGTAACTTCCTCGTGCCGCTGATGATCGGCGCGAAGGATCTTGCTTTTCCGCGCATTAACTTGATGAGCTGGTATCTCTATATCGTTGCTGGCGTCTTGCTGCTCCACGTGATCATCACTGGCGGCGTCGACACAGGTTGGACTTTCTACACGCCTTACAGCACAGCGTTCGCCAGTCCCAAGGTCATCGAAGCGGGCTTGGCTGCTTTCATCATGGGATTTTCGTCCATCTTTACGGGGCTGAATTTCATCGTCACCATCCACCGCATGCGCGCGCCCGGTATGACGTGGTCGCGCCTGCCGCTGTTTATCTGGGCTCACTACGCTACCAGCCTGGTCATGATTCTGGGCACGCCAGTCATTGCCATTACGCTGGTGCTGGTGGTATTGGAACGGCTGTTCCATCTCGGCATCTTCGATCCGAAGCTCGGCGGCGACCCGTTACTGTTCCAGCACTTGTTCTGGTTCTACAGCCATCCTGCGGTTTACATCATGATTTTGCCCTCCATGGGCATCATTAGCGAATTGATCGCCTGTTTCTCGCGCAAGCGCATCTTCGGCTTCAACTTTGTTGCACTCTCCAGCGTTGCTATTGCCGTGCTGGGCTTCCTGGTCTGGGCGCACCACATGTTCGTGGCCGGAATGTCGGTTTATGCCGCGCTCATTTTCTCGTTCCTCACGTTTTTCATTGGCGTGCCTTCCGCCATCAAGGTCTTCAACTGGACTGCGACCATGTACAAAGGTTCGGTCACCTATGAAACGCCGATGCTCTATGCATTTGGCTTCCTGGGGTTGTTTACCGTTGGCGGGCTGACTGGCCTGTTCCTCGCCACGCTGGGCGTCGATATTCACGTCACCGACACCTACTTTGTCGTGGCGCACTTCCATTACGTCATGGTCGGCGGCGTGGTCATGGCCTATATGGGAGGGCTCCATTTCTGGTGGCCCAAGATTACGGGTCGCATGTACCCCGAGAGCATGGGTAAACTGGCCGCGCTGATCGCCTTCATCGGCTTCAACCTCACGTTCTTCCCGCAATTCATTCTGGGTTACGTGGGCATGCCGCGGCGCTATTATCAATATCCGCCTGAGTTCCAGGTACTGAACGTGCTCTCAACGGCGGGAGCCACGATTCTCGGCGTCGGATACCTGTTCCCCATGGTGTACCTGCTTTGGTCGCTGCGCTACGGAGAAGTTGCGGGCGACAATCCCTGGAACGCGGCTGGTCTGGAGTGGAAGACGTCTTCTCCACCACCTACGTTCAATTTCGATGTGGACCCGATAGTCGATTTCGAAGCCTACAACTACGACGAACTGAAGGAGATCCCCGTTGAGCGATAGTCACGCCGCCGCGGTCCATTCTCCGGACCATCCTCCCGAGCTCCGGCATCACTTCATGACCATGGAGCAGCAGCAGAATACCGCTTCCCTGGGGATGTGGCTCTTCCTGGTCACCGAAGTCATGTTCTTCGGCGGCATGTTCTGCGCTTATCTGATCTATCGTCTGAAGTACTTTAACGACTTCGCTGCGGCCAGCCAGTCGATCAATGTTGTATGGGGCGCGTTGAATACCGCGGTTCTACTGGTCAGCAGCTGGACCATGGCGATGGCCGTACGTTGCGCACAGCTTGGCAAGCAGAGATTGCTGATTGTTTTTCTGATCTTTACGATGTTCTTTGGAGCGGTCTTCCTCGGGGTTAAGGCCAAGGAGTATCACGACAAGTTTGTGGAGAACCACGTACCCGGCGCCAGCTTCGAATTTCATGACAAGCTCCTTGGCCATCCGGACTATGTCCCGAATCAAGGTCACACGCAGATGTTCTTCTCCATCTACTTCGCCATGACTGGCATGCACGCGCTCCATATGGTCATCGGCCTTGGTCTGATGGCCTACCTTGTGATTGCGGCGGGTCGCGGCAAGTTCAGCACCGCCTACTATACGCCCGTTGAGAATATCGGCCTGTACTGGCACTTTGTGGACGTGGTTTGGATTTATCTATTTCCGTTGTTGTATCTGATCAGCAGGACCAAAGGTTAGCCATGTCTGAAAACGAACATCACATCGTTCCTCTCGGGCTCTACGCTCTAATCGGCGCTACGCTGCTCGTGATGACCGGCGTCACGTATGGTGTAGCTCTCATCGATCTTGGCCGGTGGAACACCGTCGTCGCGCTTTGCATAGCCACCTTCAAGGCCACGCTCGTGGTCCTCATTTTCATGCACGTCAAATACACAAATGAGAAGATGACGAAGCCCGTAATTGCCGGTGCCATTTTCTTTCTAATCCTCCTGCTGACTCTCTCGTTGGCAGACTTCGGCACCCGGGCGTGGCTCTAGAGCTGGAGTCGCGGGCGTCTTCTAAACCCACTGTCCGGGGCAGCGTTCCCGCTAGTTCGCGCTTTTCTTGGCGAGAAGTCTCCTCTCGCTGCGATATACTGCGAGGCTGGCGAGGCCGCAGCCTTGTACCGTATCGAGCCCCGCAAGTTCAGGGAGGGAATCTATGGCCTTCTGCAATGCATGTGGTTCGAATCTGGAGGCAGGCGCACAGTTTTGCGCGAAATGTGGAGCGGCTTCCACACCCGGCGCGCAAGCCGTCGCCGGATCGTTTGCTGCAACTCCGGGTGCACCGCCGGTGCCCCGCAAGAGCAATCTCAAACCAATCCTCATCGCGCTTGCCGCGCTGGGCGTGATCTTCGTGCTCGGAATCGGCGCAGTCACATTTTTTGCCTACCGCGCAGCGAAGGTGATCCGTGCGGCTCGGATTGAGCAAGATGGCGACAAGGTTCGCATCAAGAGCGCCATGGGGAATGTCGAGGCGAACCAGTTGACTCCGGAAACCGCGCGGCGCCTGGGCTTTGAATTTTACCCGGGCGCGAAAGTCCTGGATAGCGGTGCCGTCACTGCCAGTATTGCTGGCATCAATACATTGGGTGCGGAATTCGAAAGCGACGATCCTCCACAGAAGGTCTACGATTTCTATAAATCCCACTATCCCAAGGCCATGGTCAATCAAAAAGACGGCGACCAATATTCGATCGTCGCAACCACCGACAAGGGCATGACGACCATCGAGATCCAGCCGAAAGATGGCAAGACTCACATTAACCTGGCGGTCGTTGGCGGCAGCAAAGACACGAGCAGCGAGACAAAGTAAGAGTTACCGCAAATCTGTCCTTGTGAGCGCACGCCAAGACAAAATCGGGGATCAGTCTATCGAAGGTGTTGCGGCAGATTTTCCATCGCAATCATTGGGAGTCGAGCTGAACGATTCGCCGCACTCCGCAATTCGCGGGTCCTGCAGGACTGATTTCGCCTTGCTGGCATACTCAGAATTGGGATAAGTGTTAACAAGAGTTTGCAGGGATAGATTTGCGACCGAGAAGCGCTTTTGTTCTACAGCAGACATAGCGTGATCGAATAGCGCTTCGTCTGGTCGGCGGGAGAGTTCCTTGCCGCAGTCGGTGATCGTCAGGCGCATTCCGGGTATGTTCTCCCCAGTCGCATTGGGCTTGATTTCGACAGCCATGTCATCGGTGTGCGAACTAAGATCGTCTTGATCTTCGTTAATTCGGACTGCGTAAAGGCCAGGGTCCTGAGAGGGAAACTCATAATAGCCATCGCTGTCTGTATGCGTGCTCGCAAGCAATTTCGCGGTGCGCAAGTCCAGCAGCTGAACCAAAACGTGCTGGAGCGGTGCCGGTTCTTTGTTCGATTTCCTCAATACCGTAAGGCTGCCGCGCAGGTTGCGGGCTGCAAGTGAACTTCCAGGCCACTCGAAATTGATTTCATCCGAGCCTTTACTGGTCTCAGTGACTTCAAGTTCCTCACTCCCCGGACTTAGGAGTTTCTCTTCGACTTGAGCTTTGTATTTCCCTGGAGGGATCGCGAAGAACTGTCCAATGCCACGAGAGTCGGTCTCAGTGGTGGCAACAATGGTCCAAGCGCGTCCATCCGGCTGGGTGATGTCTTCTCTTGCCAACAAGATTCTCACCGAAGAGAGGGGACTATTCTGAAAGGACACTTTGATGGTGAAATTGGGACCAGTGTTGTGTGTGGAAAACAGCCAGTCAACATCGCACATTAACCATCGGTGTTTGTCTTGTGGCTGCGTTTGAGCGTGTGCTTCCGTGCAGGTACCAGTTGCAAGCGCAAGCTGTACTAGCGCTAGCAGTGTAACGGTGCTAATGCGCGCGCTCATCCCTGTCGATGTCGCCTCCTGAAAACCGAATAGCCCCTTCATTCTAGCCCACCTTGCCGTGAGACTCCCGACTAGGGCGACCATCTAGGGAGAACGCCGCGGTTTCTAGGGTAAACTGCCCTAGTGACTGACCGCCTCGCCGAGCTCGCGCGCGCTGCTAAGTCCGCCAACGTCGATGCGGAGTCGCTCGCGGCAGAATTGCGCCGGCACCTGCGCGGCGAAATCCGCTTCGACGATGGCAGCCGAGCTCTCTATTCGATGGACGCCTCGAACTATCGCCAGCCTCCCATCGGCGTGGTTATCCCGCGCGACATCGAAGATGTCATAGCCGCAGTTGCGATCTGCCGGGAACACGACGCGCCGTTGCTTTGTCGCGGAGGCGGCACTTCGCTCGCGGGACAGACTTGCAACGTTGCGGTGGTTCTGGATTGTTCTAAGTATCTCAACAATATTCTCGATATCGATTTCGACGCCCGCCTTGCCCGCGTGCAGCCCGGCGTCGTGCTGGATCATCTGCGCAACGCGGCGGAAAAACGGCATCTGACGTTCGCGCCCGATCCCGCCACGCACGACCGCTGCACCATCGGCGGCATGATCGGCAACAATTCCTGCGGCGTGCACTCCGTCATGGGAGGCAAGACGGACGACAACATCGAGGAACTCGATGTCCTGACCTACGACGGCATTCGCCTGACTGTCGGTGCAACGACGGAAGACGAGTTGCAGCAGATCATTCGCCAGGGCGGCCGTCGGGGCGAAATTTATGCGGGCCTGCAATCGCTCCGCGATCGCTATGCGAGCTTGATACGCACGAAATACCCCAACATCCCGCGCCGCGTGTCGGGCTACAACTTGAACTATCTGTTGCCCGAGAACGGCTTCAATGTTGCGCGCACGCTGGTGGGCTCCGAGGGCACGTGTGTGACCGTGCTGCAAGCCACTTGTCGACTGATCGATAGTCCGCGATTCCGCACGCTCGCGGTCGTGGCCTATCCCGATATCTACCAATGTGGCGATCATGTTCCAGAATTGATGACTTACGGGCCGATTGGCCTGGAAGGAATCGACGACATGTTGGTCGATTTCACGCGACGCCAGAAAATGAATGCAGAGGGCATCGCGCTTCTTCCCGAAGGCGGCGGATGGTTGCTGGCGGAATTCGGGGGTGACACTCAGCAGGACGCCGACGAGAAAGCCCGTCGAATGATCGATGGGCTAAGCCGTGGTTCGCAAGCTCCCAAAGTTCGTCTTTATCCAGATAAGCGGCAAGCGCACCTTGTGTGGCAGGTGCGGGAAAGCGCTCTGGGTGCGGTGTCTCACGTCCCGGGTGAGCCACTGAGTTGGGAAGGCTGGGAGGATGCCGGAGTTCCTCCGAAAAAGCTCGGCTTCTATCTTCGTGAAATTCGCAAGCTGCATGCGCGCTATGGCTATCGCAGTGCCCTCTATGGACACTTCGGGCATGCGTGCATCCACATGCGGCTCAATTTTGATTTTGAAACACAGAAAGGTATCCGGAAATTCCGCGAGTTCATGGAAGAAGCCACCGATCTTTGCGTCGGGTTGGGCGGCTCAATTTCAGGCGAACATGGCGATGGCCAGGCCCGCGCGGAATTGTTGCCGAAGATGTTCGGGCCCGAGTTGGTCCAGGCTTTCCGGGAATTCAAGGCGCTGTGGGATCCGGAATGGCGCATGAACCCCGGCAAGCTCGTTGAGCCCTACCGGATGGATGAAAATTTACGCATCCATCCTGAGCTCAGAGTGTGGCAGCCGCCTACGCACTTCCAGTTCCCAGACGATCACGGCAGCATGGCGGCTGCCACGCTGCGCTGCGTGGGTGTGGGCAAATGCCGCCGCGAGGAAGGCGGCGTCATGTGTCCAAGCCACCGCGTTACGCACGACGAAGAGCATTCCACCCGCGGCCGCGCGCACCTGCTTTGGGAACTCATGAACGGAGACGTTCTCAAAGACGGATGGCGAGACGAGACGGTCAAGAAATCGCTCGACCTGTGCCTCTCTTGCAAAGGCTGCAAGAGCGACTGTCCGGTCGGCGTAGATGTCGCAACCTACAAAGCGGAATTCCTTTCCCACTACTACGAAGGTCGTTCGCGCCACCTGCGGGACTATGCCTTCGGCAATGTTGATCTCTTCGCACGGCTCGCTTCGCATGCACCGGGGCTGGCGAACTTGTTCACGCAACTTCCTTTGCTTGGAGACGCGGCGAAATTCCTAGTTGGCATACCCAGCGAACGCAGCATCCCCGCGTTTGCCCCTGAAACCTTTCGTACATGGTTCAAGAAACAGCAACCGAAGAATCTCGATAAACCGCAGGTCATTCTCTGGGCGGATACGTTCAACAACTATTTCAATCCCCAAACCGCGCAAGCAGCGGTGGAAGTACTGGAGGCTGCGGGGTTCGAGGTCCTCGTACCGCAAGCCAACCTTTGCTGCGGCCGTCCACTCTACGATTTCGGCATGTTGGATCGCGCCAAGCGGCTCCTGCTTGAAACACTGGATGTCCTGGGCCCGAAAATCGCCGCGGGGATCCCGGTAGTCGGTCTCGAACCCAGCTGCGTGGCCGTTTTCCGCGACGAGCTTTGTAACCTTTTCCCCAAGGACGAGCGTGCCCGCTGCCTGTCCCAGCAAACCTACCTGCTCAGCGAATTCCTGGAGAAGAAAGCGCAGCACTTCGTGATTCCGAAGCTCCAGCGTAAGGCCCTGATCCACGGACACTGCCACCACAAGGCCATCATGAAGATGACGGACGAGGAAGCGGTCCTCGCGCGGATGGGCCTCGATTTCAGCGCGCCAGCGCCGGGATGCTGCGGTATGGCCGGGTCGTTTGGCTTTGAAGAGGAGAAGTATCAGGTTTCTCAACAAGTTGGAGAGCTCGAACTGCTTCCCGCCGTGCGACAAGCTTCCGCCGAAACCCTCATAATCGCCAACGGATTCAGCTGTCGCGAGCAGATCGCCCAAAGCACGGACCGCCACGCGCTCCACCTCGCCGAAGTGCTGCAAATGGCGCTTCGGGAGGGCCAAGAGCTCGAAATGGTCCCATATGGCACCTATCCGGAGACCCCTAAGGTCGCTCAACGTGACCAGGAAACTCGCCGGTCCATGCAGCGTGCGGTTGGGTCGCTAGCGCTGGCTGGGACCGTAGTCGGCTTGCTAAGTTATTTATATAAAAGGACTTAAATTGCAAATCCGGCTGTGCCCTTTAGGTCTGTCCGCAACCTCGGCCAAGGGTTACAATAGATAAGTCCTTCGTATCTGGGTCCCATCCGGGTTCCCGAGTCCAAAAGTCCCGCTATGAGCCTGACCTCAACCAGTACGACCGTAGTCGGGGAGTCCGCCGTTACAGACACCCGCGCTGCAGTGCGCCCATCCGGGACGACCGTGCTTGGCTCCGTCATGGTCCTGATGCAGTTCGACGTGGCAGAGGAGATTCGCCTGGATGATGTCCGTAGCCTGCTGGATGCTCGCAGGGCCGACGTCGGCTTCAAGCACCCCGCTCCTACTTATGCCCGTTTCCGGCAGCCTCCGGTGGTCGAGCGGTTGGAGCCGCTGGTTCTCGATACGGGGGAGAAGCTGGAGGGCCAGCTCAAGTATTACGACTACGGCGTAGTCAGCGTGATCTTCGAGCTTCCGTTCCAGGGCGATTGGGATGCGCTGGTGCAGCTGGCCAGCCGCTGGGAATGGGATACCGACTTCGAAAGCCGCGCCTGGAAGATCGCCAAAGAGAAACTAAAGCGGGCTGAACCGGCACTGGTGAAGCCTTACGAGCACTGGCTGAGCGAAGATTACTTCATTTTTCATGTGCGGGAAGTGGAAGGCAGCCCTTCGCCGGAAGAATTGCTCGCCAAGTACGGCGATCAGGTGGCACGGATCGTTCGGGGAGAAACCTCCCGCCTGTCCGCCGGTGAACAGGCCGAGATTTTGCAGTCTTGCATGTCGTACTACCCGAACGACATTGCTGTCATCGGCTGGAATGGCGCGTTTCTTTATGACACCGTTGCTGGCGCCGAGACCGCGATTCAATTGCTGGAGTATTCGAATTCCCAATTGCTCGAGTTCCGTCATTATGACGAATTGCTGACGCAGCAACTGGCCTCGGTGTACAAAGTCCTGGAGCAGGGTACTGGTTGGTTTTCGCGCTGGCGCTTGGCGAAAGCCGCTTCACAGTTGCATACGGTACTCCTCGACGTGACGGAGCTAACCGAACGCGCCGACAATGCCATCAAGTTCCTTAGCGACATGTTCTCGGCCCGCTTGTACAAGCTGGCAGCGGCCAAGGTGGGCGTGCCGGATTACAAGAACTTGGTCCAGAAGAAACTCGATACGGCTGAAGATCTCTACCGCTTCATGGTGGACCAATTCCATCAGAGCCGTGCCTTCGTGCTGGAGCTCGTGGTCGTGATCATCTTGCTCATCGACTTGGTCTATCTGTTTCGTGGGGCCAACCCCATCTAGCCGTTCCGGATTGCATTCCAGATTCCCAGAAGTGGTAAGATTCTCCCGGCAGTGGTCCGTCGGCCGGATGGAAGCGAACGGAAACTGCGTCCCCTAGGAGAACTTTGTGAAGATCAAGAAACTACTCTCGCTCTCGACATTGGTTGTATTGGCAAGCTCGTTGAGCTTCGCCCAAGCCGCACCAGCGGCTGCGCCAGCACCTGCTGCCAAAGAAAAGAAAGCCAAGGCAGAAGCGCCCAGCATTCCCGTGGCACAGCCTGGCAATGGCTCAGTGTGGGTGAACTTCAATACCAAGGTCTACCATAAAGAAGGCGACAAATTTTACGGCAAGACCAAGCACGGCCAATACGCCAGCGAAGCCGATGCCAAGGCGGCTGGCTTCCACGAAGCGAAGATGGAAGAGCCGAAAGCCAAGAAAGACGCGCCAGCCGACAAGAAGAAATAGTTCAGTTAGCTGGTGTGGGATTACAAAGCCCCTTCCGTTCTTTGGAAGGGGCTTTGTTTTGTTCGGATCAACATTTGTTTGGATCAATATCGGAACTTCAATCCAAATTGAATCAGTCGTGGAGGCTCTGCCGCCAGGATGTGATTGAACGATGACGGTGGCGAGCTGATATCACTGTTCGGCAGATGGAAGTTCGTGTGATTCAGGATGTTGAACAGTTCCGCCCGGAACTGCAGCTCTTTCGATTCCGTCAGGCGAATGTTCTTGAAGGCCGAGAAGTCCCAGTTCGCGTAACGCGGCCCAAGTGCAGCATTACGGCCTTCGTTGCCGAATTGTTGCACGGGCGAGTTCGGATCCTGCGTGATGCGGGCAAACGCGGCGGCGTTGAGCCAGGCATTGACGCTCCGGGGGCCGGAGTTGGGCTTCTGTCCGGCCACCAGATCCGGGCGATTGGCCGAGAATCCGGTAATTTCCGGCGCGCCTCCCTGCACGGAGACATCGTTCGAATCGAATACAGTGAATGGCGTTCCGCTCATCAGGGTTGCAATTCCATTCACCTGCCACCCGCCCAGAGCGTGCTGATACCAGCCCTGCGGATGCTGCCAGAAGGGAAGACTCCACTGGTAGCTGAACACCAAACGATGACGAGCGTCGAAGAGCGACGGTCCACGCTCGGCCGCGAGGTTGGCGGGGTTTTGGGCAAGGTCATTCTCGCCCGCTGTCTGGATTGATCCTGATCCTGAGATGTTGAACGAGGAAACGTCATCGATTGCTTTCGAGTAGGTATAGGACGCTAGGAACGACAAGCCGTGGCTGAAACGCTTCCGCAAACTCGTCTCCAGAGCGTTATAGGAGGAATTAGCGATGCCTGTGATTAGTCCAGTCGAAGAAAACTGGCAACTGCTGGGAGGATCTGCAAGTGTGCACCCAGAGTGAATGCGCCGCTGGTCCGCGTTGTTCGTGGTGGAGTTCGGAACCTGCTTACCCTTCACGGTGTGCGTGCCAGGTATGTAGACGGCAGGGTTTCCTTCGATGAAACGCGGCAGCTTGGTTCCCTTGGTTCCCACATAGCCAATTTCAAACAGCAAATCTTTGCCGAAAGATCTTTGCACGTTTAAGTCCCAGTCCTGCGCGTAAGGCAGCGGCAGGTTCGGCGCTAAGGTCAGGTTGGTCAGAGGTGTCGCAAACGTGTTAGGCGGAGGTGGATTCCC
>Ga0209068_10001527_pt1 | contig 11494 bp, 9 predicted proteins | sample ColStrG_CSR_2012_FD_187200 | JGI IMG/M metagenome (GOLD analysis project Ga0209068, IMG submission 187200) | Freshwater sediment microbial communities in response to fracking from Pennsylvania, USA - Cold Stream Run_MetaG_CSR_2012 (SPAdes)... | ecosystem: Environmental > Aquatic > Freshwater >...
TCTATCACCACTACGGCACGTCACGGACGGCGTATTGCGATCTCGGAGAAAATTTCAACTGTGACATCGTGAACCGCAGCACCTACTCTGCCTTCCTCGGTGTTCCGGTGGCCTTGATCGGCGTTATCGGATATGCCGCGCTGCTGGTGCTGGCGACGTTCTATCGTGGTGCAGCCCAGACTCCGGCCAGACTGGCGCTCGCCTCGATGGCCGGGTTGGGCTTCGCCCTCTACCTCACCTATATCGAAGGATTCGTACTGGCAGCATGGTGCGTGTTGTGTCTGTCATCGTTGGTTTTAATTTTTTTTATCTCAGTTTTGTCGTCGATGTTGTGGCGTCACCATGTCCGGCGATCGTAAGACCTTACTGACTCTATGGACGAAAGCCCACCATTGCAGACGATTGTCACCGGCGAGTTGCGTCTGCACGAATTCCATAGCCGGATTTTCCGCAATACCCGCATGCTTCGAGTCTGGCTGCCGCCGGGATACAGCCAGCCGGAGAACGAAGGCCGGCAGTATCCGGTTTTCTATCTCAACGACGGGCAGAACCTTTTTGATCCCGCCACGGCGTACATCGGAGTCGACTGGCAAGCGGACGAGGCTGCCACCCGACTGATCGGCGAAGGCAAAATTCCTCCCTTGATCATCGTGGGCATCGATAACGCGCAGAAAGACCGTCCTAAAGAATATCTGCCTTACCGGACTCTTCACCCGCGCATCCTGCGGCCTCAGGGCAAACGCTATCCGGATTTTCTTTTGGACGAAGTCATGCCTTTCGTGTATCAGCGGTACCGCGTCGCGAGAGGGCCAAAAAACACGGCTCTGGGCGGATCATCGCTGGGTGCGATCATTTCGCTCTATACCGTGATGGATCGTCCGGAAGTCTTTGGTGGTTTGCTGCTGGAGAGCCCCTCGCTGTTTATTTCCAACCGTCAGCTTCTGAAATCCAGCCGTGCTTTCCGGAACTGGCCGGCGAAAGTATTCATGGCGATCGGGACCAAAGAGGTGGGCGGTGAGGATCGCGATCAACAGGCTGTCGAAGATGTTCGAGAACTGGAACACATCTTCCGCCGCGCCGGGTTGAGAGCCGACCGCCTGCTCGTGAGAATCGACGAAGGATCCACCCACAGCGAGAGAGAGTGGGCCAAGCGATTTCCGGAAGCGCTCGCCTTCCTGTTCGGCGTGTCATCCTGAGCGGAGTCGAAGGACCCCGATTGCAAGGCGATGGCCGGCAGCTTCGGTCCGCTTAGCCTACGAAGCAACCCCTGCGGCCGGTGCGCGCGCTGCGCAATGGTAGGGGTCCTTCGACTCCATCTTTCCATTCGCGAGCGAATGGAAAGACTTTGCTCAGGATGACAACGGGGGTTGCTCGGCAATGCGCCAGGTCATCCACAACAGAACTGTCATTGCTACTACTGACAACTGCAGATGCGTGATCCGCGCCACCGGCCCCAGCAAGAACAGCGGGTAACATGCATAAAGTAGCGGAAAGATCGGAGGCGCAGAGTCGCGATGCGCGCGCGCCCAATCGCTGAGCAACAGGAAGGCCGGTGAGAGAATCACCAGGTCGTACACGGTCAAATGTGGGGAAACGAGAACGGTAGCGAACAATAGCGCCGAATAGCGAATTCCCAGAGATGCTCCACTTCGCCAGACCCGAACTGCAAGCGCCAGAACGCCGAGAGCGCTGACCACGTACAAGCCAAACGCTGCCTGAGGCCACGGCAACAGGAGCGACCAGAAGGAGCGCAGTGAATGTGTCTGGTAAAGCCGCGGCTCGAGCAGCGGCAGGATTTCTCTGACCTGAATGAGTGCATGCAGGTAGGTTCGCATGACCGCAGAGCCATAGTGCGTCCAGGCGGCGGCAAGCTGGATTGCGGCCGTGGCCACGCCACCAGCGATGACCCTCCACTCGCCCGCCAACAAAAACACGATGGCCGCAGCGATACCCAACTGCGGTTTGAATATCAGCGATCCAATAGCTAATCCCGCCAGCCATCGCCGGTCGCGGCGCAGCGCAAGATATGTCAGCGTGAAACACAGAAGGGCAAGACCAGAAGTCTGTCCCCAGGCCAGCAGGTGAAAAAATCCTGGGAAGGCAATCGCCAGGATGCACACAATCCATTCATGCTCTCGAAGGCGAGGACACGTCTTCCACACCGCATAGCAACAGCAGGCGAAAATCAGAACGTTCAACACCAGCCATGCGGCCAGGGCCCAACCGTAGGACAGCCGTGCGAAGGGTTCGAAGAGAAGCGATACCTGCGGCCCGTAAAGCGGGACGTACACACTATCCGGTGCCTGCGGCACCAGCCTTCGTGTGAGTTCCGCTTGCGCCCGCATGTCATAGAGAAGGTCTCCGCGACGCTGCGACGCGAGGGTTCCCAGCGTATAGAAATGCAAAAAGTCTGTGCCCTTCACCAGGCCGTTGCGGTCAAGCAGACCGGGCGCGGACATCTGGACCACATAGACGGTCCAGAGGCAGATCGCCAGCAGCAGTCCATGAGCACGAACGCGCCTTGCGGTAAGCCACGATCCATGATTCATGATTCCAGATTCCTGGTTCTGGGATTCCTGTTTCTGGGAGTCATGGTCCCAGCCTGGGTGGAGTCTGGTCGGCATTCAAGTACCACACCCGACGGTCATGAAAATACCGCAGCAATTCCTGGTTGTCCCGGTCGCCCATGTCGCGGGCCCAGACCGTCTTCGCCCCATCGATGTCGGCGGCGTTATACACCCACTCCCGGTTCAGATCGTGATCCGGGCCGTAGCGCACGATCACCAAATTCCGTGCAGGTGACTTCTCCAACTGATTTGCGATTGCGGCACGTTCCAGGTTCCCGCGTGGCCAGGCGCCTTCGATGGGCGCTCGCGCAACCACAGCCGCGAGTCGCAAAACGATCATGGCGCAGCAAATCACCGGAATGACGCGGACAACGGCCCCGCCAGCCGGCTGCCCACGCCAATGCCACAGCCGCAGGTGGCGCATGCATTGCATGAGCACGAGATACAGCAGTCCGGTTGCAGCCGCGAGATAATGCGGCGACGTCCAGGTTTCAACTGTCGTTGCCAGCAAGAACACAATGCCCGCCAACAACGGAAATCGCATTCGCCGGTCACGAAATGTCCGGGGCAATGCCAGCAGAGGAATCGTAAGCAGGGGTCCCAGATAAAAATTCCACGCAGACCAGATCTTCTCCGCAAGATTGCGAAGGAAACCGGCCAGCGTGCGGCTCTCGAGAAAAACCCGAAACTCCCGCTGGTAGAAAGCGCGCATCACCGCGTGATGATACAGAGGTTCGGGTCGAGGTTGCTGCCACAGGAAATATGGTGCTTGCGAATACGTCCGACGATTGACCTGGTAGGTCATGCGGAAGGCATTTCCAGTTACGCGGTGATAGTAGTACCCGGTTGCCGCCGCCGCGAGGGCGAGAATAATGCTGCCTGGCAGGATTTGACGTAATAAGATCTGACGCAAGAGGGTGGAAGACCTCGAACGGGACGAACTGGCCAGCCAGATCGCCAGGGCGGTCGCCGCTGTCAGGCCGAGAATCATCCCTTCATACGGACGGCTGTTGGCCAGAATCGCGAGTCCAAGGGCGAGGTACACTGCATCTCGAACCTGCGCCCTCCGCCGCAGCCGTGGCAGCGATCCCAATACCAGCGCACCCCCCAACGCCACGACCGAGGCACTCCAGTATCCGTTCATCCAGTAGCTGAGAATGCCCAGGCGCAGCACCGCCAGCAATGTACCGAACAGCGCCCATGCCGGAGGCAGCCAGCCCTGAAGCATCCAGCACAACGCCGAGCACATAAGCGCGGTAACGAGCCACTGACCGATCCAGGGATCTCCCAGGCGCTCACCCAGAGCCAGAACCAGTCCCTGCGCCGGGGGGTACATGGACATGTAGGTGGGCTGCTGGATGATATGAAAGCTCTCAAAATGCATCCACATCGGGTGAGCAGGGTTCGTGAGTCGTCCGTGCGCGAAGGTGTCTGCGGCCAGAAGGTAGCTGAACTCGTCATGCCAGCGGGGTTCAGGGATGCCAAGGAGGGGAATCAACGCCGCCCGCGAAACCAGAACGAGCAACCCTACAATCACCGCGCTGAAAACTTTCTTTCGCGCGAGCTTCGAGAACCAGGGCGGAAAGAAAGGGCGATTCACGGTTCTATTCCCGGAGCGAATGAGAATCAAAAACAGCGCGGCCAGCTCAAGAAGTAATTCGATGATTTCCAGCAGGAAAGGCGCGAGGCGGGCGTAGAGTCCGGCCATGTTGATTCGGGCGAGCGACGTCAGCCTTCGGGCGTCAGACCTCAAACCTTCGGTTTGTTAGGAGTCCGTGTGGGGACGGGTCCGTTCGACTACGCTCAGGGCAAGCTCCGACCCGTCCCTACGCGGGCTGCGGACGTCTGACGCCCGGCGTCCGAGCTCCTATTTCCCCACGGCGACCTTGTCCGTTGTCAGCTTGTCGAGAATGCCGGACGCCACGTCGATGGTTTCCTGATCCACCGTGCGGTTCTTGGAAATGGCGTCGGCCAGCGGCACGGAAACGATCTTGTTGCCGCGCAGTGCGGCCATACAGCCAAACTCGCCGCGGTGAACCATGTCAATCGCTCCCAATCCATAGCGGGTTGCGAGCATGCGGTCGAAGGCGCTGGGAGAGCCACCGCGCTGCACGTGCCCCAGGACTACAGTCCGGGTTTCGAAATTGGTGCGGCGCTCGATTTCACCCGCCAGGATGTTGGCGATCCCGCCCAGACGGGCGTGTCCGAATTCATCTTTACTCATATCCACAACGGCCGGGGCGCCTTGCTTCGCACTGACGTCGGTAGAGAATCTCGCCCCTTCTGCCACCACCACAATGCTGAAGTAGCGGCCGCGCGCATGCCGCAAACGGATCGTTTCCGCAACTTGCTCAATGTCGAAAGGTTTTTCAGGAATCAGGATCACATCTGCGCCGCCTGCAATGCCGCTGTACATCGCGATCCAGCCGGCATCACGTCCCATGACTTCCACCACCATCACCCGGTTGTGGGCCTCGGCGGTGGTGTGTACCCGGTCGATCGCCTCGGTGGCGATGTTCACTGCCGTATCGAATCCGAAGGTGAAATCGGTGCCCGCCAGATCGTTGTCGATGGTTTTGGGGACGCCCACTACGTCGACGCCCTTCTCGTGAAGTTTCTGCGCCACAGAGAGCGTGTCATCACCGCCGATGGCGATCAGGGCGTCGATCTTGTGCTTCTTCAGCGTAGCGATGCATTTGTCCAGCCCGTCCGGTTTCTTGCCGGGATTGGTGCGAGAAGTGCGCAGAATCGTGCCGCCTCGAGGTAGAATTCCACCTACGCTGGCCAGGTCAAGGGGCATGCTCTTGTCTTCTACCAGCCCGCGCCAGCCCTCCAGAAAGCCGACGAATTCGTCTTCATAATGAAAACAACCCTTACGCACAACGGCGCGGATGACTGCATTTAATCCTGGGCAATCGCCTCCGCCGGTGAGTATGCCAACTCTCATAACCTGCTCCTCAAGGGGTATGGACTTGTGCCTTGATAGTGTCCCTTGCTCGCTGAATTGAAGCTCGCACCGGATACACTTCTGCCGTAAATAGCTCGCAACGGAACAGTAAGATTACCATTAAATGGTGCATCTTTGTTCTCTCCAAGTCCATGGGAGCCTCTCTTGCCGATTGCGCGGCGGCGGCGGATTGGCCACAATATCTTCATCTTCGACAATCGCGGAATCTCATGCCCAAAACCGCCCGCATCCTGATCTGGATCTTGGTCGCAATGCTCGGAGCCCTGGCGCTGGCCACCATCGCGTTACATCGTGGCGAGCAGATCAACGCCATGTGGCTGGTGGTCGCAGCCGTTTGTACCTACGCTCTCGGATATCGTTTCTATAGCAAGTTTATTGCTGCCAAGGTCCTTACCCTGGACGCGCAGCGTGCCACTCCCGCCGAACGCCTGGAAAATGGACGCGACTTTGTTCCTACCAACAAATGGGTGGTCTTTGGGCACCATTTCGCTGCCATCGCTGGACCTGGACCACTCGTCGGCCCGGTGCTGGCGGCGCAATTCGGGTATCTCCCCGGAACACTCTGGATATTGACGGGCGCCGTATTCGGCGGCTGCGTGCAGGACTTCGTGATCCTGCTGTTCTCCGTGCGCCGGGATGGGAAGTCGCTTACTGAAATGGCTCGCGAGGAAGTTGGCCGCGTGGGCGGCCTGGTGGCGTATGTCGCGGTGATCAGCATCATCGTGATTCTGCTGGGAGTGTGTGCGCTGGTGGTGGTCAACGCGCTCAAGGCCAGCCCGTGGGGCACATTTACCATCGCGATGACGATTCCCATAGCGCTTCTGATGGGTGTGTATTTGCGCCGGTTGCGGCCCGGTAAAGTTCTGGAGACGTCAGCGCTCGGCTTCGTTCTGGTGATGCTGGCAATCTGGGGCGGACAATGGGTTTCCCAAACTCCGTCGGTAGCCACCTGGTTCACGCTTTCCGCTCCGTTCCTGGCGATCCTCATCATCATCTACGGATTCGCAGCTTCGGCATTGCCGGTATGGCTGCTGTTGGCTCCCCGGGATTACCTGAGTACGTTCGTAAAGCTGGGAACCATCGCCTTGCTGGCGCTGGGAATCGTTGCCCTGCATCCCACTCTGCACATGCCGCCGCTCACCCGCTTTATCGACGGCTCAGGTCCGGTCTTCGCCGGGAATGTTTTTCCTTTTGCGTTCATTACGATCGCGTGCGGTGCGATCAGCGGTTTTCACGCGCTGATTTCCAGCGGCACTACCCCGAAGTTGATCCGCCGTGAGACCGAAGCCCGAATGGTGGGATATGGCGCCATGATGGCCGAGTCCATGGTCGCCATCATGGCCATGATCGCTGCCTGCGTGCTGCAGCCCGGAATCTATTTCGCCATCAACAGTCCGGCGGGAATTGTCGGCCAGGCGCCAGAAGCTGCCGCAGCGACCATCAGCAACTGGGGATTTCCCATCACCGCGACCGAAATGCATTCGCTGGCTCAGGCCGTGGGCGAGCAGACGCTTTACAACCGCACTGGCGGAGCCCCGGCCTTCGCGGTGGGAATGGCCCACATTTTCTCCCATAGCCTGGGCGGACAAGCGCTGATGGCGATCTGGTATCACTTCGCCATCATGTTTGAGGCGCTCTTCATCCTCACCGTGCTCGACGCCGGCACCCGCGTAGGCCGCTTCATGGTGCAGGATGCCCTCGGACATGTATGGAAACCCCTGGGCCGCACGAGTTGGTATCCTTCGATCCTCGCCACCAGCGGGCTGATCGTGGGCGCCTGGGGATATTTTCTCTGGCAGGGAGTGAGAGATCCGTTGGGCGGGATCAACTCGCTGTGGCCGCTGTTCGGCATCGCCAATCAATTGCTGGCCACCGTGGCCATGTGCGTGGCGACCACAATCATCATCAAGATGGGTAAAGGGCGTTACGCGGCGGTAACGCTTGTCCCACTGGTGTGGCTGGTAGCGGTGACCTTCACCGCTTCATGGCACAAGGTTTTTGATCCCAATCCGCGCATCGGCTTTCTGTCGCACGCTGCACAGCTGGCTTCCGGCCCTGTCGTGAACGCTCGCCTGATTTTTAACGATCGTCTCGATACCGCGGTCACCGGGACACTGATCGTGATGGTCGCATTGATCCTGATCGAGTCGTCGATGGAATGGATGCGAGTGCTTTCTGGCCGCAAGCAGGCCAGGGTCAAGGAATCCCCCTTTGTGGCGACACAATTCGCGACCGAGGAGCAGGGATGAAGCGCTCGAGTACAAGCAACGTAACAGCGGCCGTATCCCTGCTGTGGGCAACCTTGCGTGAGATCTTTGACGAATCCGCCTACACGCGGTTCCTGAGTCGTGAACAGATGGTAGCGTCGCGCGAAGCCTATGCCGCCTTTTGCCGGGAATACGATGCGGCCAAGGCCCGCAGACCGCGGTGTTGTTAAAAAACCCAGTTCCTAGTTGTTAGTTGTCAGTTCTCAGTCTGAGAACTGGCAACTAATATCTGACAACTGAAATTCTTAAAGATAGACTTCCCCTATGCGCGTCCTGGGCGTCGACTGCGGCACGGAGTATACCGGTTTCGGGGTCGTCGAGCTCGGTCAGGACGACAGCCTCGTCTGCCTGACTTGTGGCGCCATCAAGCTCTCGCCTCGCGAACCCCTTCCCCATCGCCTGGCGATTATTTTCGAGCGCCTGGGTGCCATCATCCAGGAACACCACCCGGACAATGTGGCCATCGAAGACGTGTTCTATGCCCTCAACGTAAAATCCGCGCTCAAGCTGGGGCAGGTGCGTGGAGTCGCCATGCTGGCAGCATCGTCCGCAGGACTGGATGTTGCCGAGTATTCCCCGCTCTCCATCAAATCCGCGGTCGTGGGCTATGGCAGGGCTGAAAAACCGCAGGTCCAGCTGATGGTCACACGCCTGCTTGGACTCAGTGAAGTACCAGAACCGGCCGACGCCGCCGACGCCCTGGCCATTGCCATCTGCCACCTGCATACCTACGCAACTCTAGCCCGGCAGCGGGCCGTTGGCGGGTGAGGCGGACCTTTAACCCAACCCTCAACAGTTTTTGGCATAATCTCTTCTGCATGGTTTCTGGCAACCCTGGTCGCTGGTATTTCTGGGTTCTGTTCCTGGTCATGGGTGGGTTTCTTTCCGCTCGCGCGCAGGATACCGGGGTGGTAACCTTCACCCTCGATTTTCCCGGCTCCGAGCCATCTCACTACTCGATCTCGGTTTCTTCCGACGGCCATTCCACTTACGACTCAGATGGCAAGCTGAGCCCCGAGTCCGATCCGGATCCGTTCCATCTGGATTTTTCGGTTTCCCCGGCTACCGGAAAAACCATTTTCGACCTGGCAGCGCGCGCGAAATATTTCCAGGGAGAAGTCGATTCAAAAAAACGCGGACTGGCCTCCACCGGGGTCAAAACTCTGACCTACAAGGATGACCAGCGGAGTGCAAGCGCGACCTACAACTACTCGCCCATTGTTCCGATTCAGCAGGTCACGCAGTTGTTTCAGAATCTTTCCGTCACGCTTGAATACGGCCGCAGGTTGCAGTATTTCCATCGCTACCAGAAGCTGGCGCTCGACGAGGAGCTGAAAAGGATGGAAGAGATGGCCAACCAGAACAGCCTGCAGGAGTTGGGGGCGGTGGTGCCCATTTTGCAGCGGATTGCGACCGACTCGTCCGTCATCAACCCGGTGCGGGCTCGCGCCCAGAGGATGGTAGAGCGGGCTGGAGCGGCAAACCCCGGCTCGGCAAAATGATGATTCTGCCGCGCCCTTTTTCCGGCCGTGACCGATTTGCGGGCAACGAACTGGTCCGAAAGGTGTTCTAATGGGGTGAGGGGTAGTCTGGGGAGGTCGCACATGTCGACGCGGAGATTGAGCGCTACGGTCGCAGTAGCTGTTCTGGCGTGCTGGCTGGCGGTTCCATCGTTCGCCGACTCACAGGCTCGCATCGTGCGTCTGAGCCAGGTGGATGGAGACATCCAGATTGACCGCAACACGGGACAGGGCTACGAAAAAGCCTTCATCAATTTGCCCATCACCCAGGGCAACAAGCTTCGGGCCGGACAACAGGCTCGGGCCGAGATCGAGTTCGAAGACGGCAGCACGCTGCGCATCACCCCTGGGACGGTGGTCGAGTTTCCCGAACTGTCCCTGCGCGACTCGGGCGCAAGATTTTCCACCCTGAACCTCCTCGAAGGAACCGCTTACCTCAATTTCAAGGGAGACAAAGCGGAAGAGTTCAGCCTCAACTTCGTCCGTGAAAAGCTGGCCTTGACCAGGCCGGCTCATCTGCGGATCGAACTGCGAGACTCGGACGCCACGGTAGCGGTGTTCAAGGGTGACGTCGAGCTGGTCGGTCCCTCGGGCAAAGTAGCGGTTGAGAAAAAGCACAGCGCGACTTTCGACCTGGGGGGAACGGATCGCTACACCCTGGCCAGCAATCTTGAGCCTGATCCTTACGACGATTGGGACAAGGAGCAGGACAAGTATCACCAGCAGTACAGCGCGTCGGCGTTGAACGGCTACTCCCCCTATGCCTATGGCGCCAGCGACCTGAATTACTACGGGAGCTTCTACAACATCCCCGGCTACGGCATGATGTGGCAGCCTTATCTGGTTGGGGCAGGCTGGGATCCGTTCATGAACGGCGCCTGGATGTGGTACCCCGGGGCTGGATATGCATGGGTATCTGCTTATCCCTGGGGCTGGACGCCGTATCGCTACGGTTCCTGGACTTACATCCCATCCAACGGGTGGTTCTGGCAGCCGGGCCGTTCCTGGGCGGGATGGAACACAGTTCCTCGAGTCACGAATCCGCCGCTACTGTTCAATGCCCCGAGACCGCCGGCCATTCCCGGACAGACCCTGGTGGTGAACCGTGGAACGCTGGCCCCGCCGGTGGGCGTAGTCCAGAATGGGGTTCAGCTTCGGAGCAATTCCGCGGGGCTGGGGGTTACGCGAGGCAGCCTGCGCAACTTCGGCAGACTCTCGCAACAGGTTCAGCCATCGGTGTCTGCCTTCGGGACAGCGCGCGTCCCCTTTGGTGGGTCTGCGGTGCGGTACCAGGGCGGCTCCCGGGTCTCCTCATCCCGGAGCGCCTCGTCGACGGGAGCAGGGGTAGGAGCAGGTTCGCATATGGGCGGTTCAAGCCGGTCGGCGGCTCCCAGCTCATCCGGCTCACCTCATAAATAAAATGGCAGCGATCAACGGCGAGGATCTGGGGGGTGGTGCAGCAGACGGCACCGCGCCGCGTTCCATATCATCGCAAAGCTTGGTAAGCTCCAGACCAATTACCCACTGTTTTTTCAGGAGGACGGGAATGCTTACTACAAAGGCTTGGGTGCGACTCGGTTTGGTGGTGGCCGCGTTCGTCATATTTGGTCCGCGCAGCTCGGCGCAGACGCTTTCGTGTTCCTCAGACGACGGCCATCGGCATTATTGTCCCGCGGATACGCGGGGCGGAGTACGGATCCTGAAGCAACGCAGCGACTCTCCCTGCCGCCAGGGCTACAGTTGGGGCTTCGACCGCGGCGGAGTCTGGGTGGACCGCGGCTGTCGCGCCGATTTTGTTGTCGATTCCTATCAGTATCGCGGGCCCGCGCCGGGCAGCGTGGGCACGATCTCCTGCTCTTCCGACGATGGCCGCCGGCATTATTGCCGGGTGGATTCGCAAGGACGAGTTCGCCTGGCGCAGCAACGCAGCCAATCTGCCTGCACCGAGGGCTATAGCTGGGGCTCGGACGGAGGCGGTGTCTGGGTCGATCACGGTTGCCGGGCGGATTTCGCGATCGAAGGTGGGGGTGGCTGGGATCGAGATCGTGATCGTGATCGAGACAGTTATCGTGACCGACCCGGCTATGGATATCCCGGCAACAGCTACGATTCGGGCCAGAACGTCATGTCCTGCTCATCGGACGACATGCGCCGCCACTACTGTCCGGCTGA
>Ga0209068_10001528_pt1 | contig 11479 bp, 10 predicted proteins | sample ColStrG_CSR_2012_FD_187200 | JGI IMG/M metagenome (GOLD analysis project Ga0209068, IMG submission 187200) | Freshwater sediment microbial communities in response to fracking from Pennsylvania, USA - Cold Stream Run_MetaG_CSR_2012 (SPAdes)... | ecosystem: Environmental > Aquatic > Freshwater >...
CTCCCAGGCCATCCGCCGCGAGATGCGCCGCCGAGCCGCCATCGAGCCCGTCATCGGCCATCTCAAGGATGACCACCGCATGGCCGGCAACTATCTCAAGGGCCGTGACGGTGACCGCATCAATGCCGTGCTCGCCGCCGCCGGCTACAACTTCAGCCTGCTCCGGCGCTCGTTCGAGGAGCTTTTGCGCGCTCGGTGGCTGATTATAGATTGCGCGATCTCGGTACCCCGATTCGGCTAATCGGTGATCGAAAACATTCTTCACGGCCGACGAAGTAGTCAGGCGAGCGGGCAACTGCCCGACAGCCCCGCGGATGCATGGAATTCGGCTTGCGCCAACGACCACAACCGACCAAGGGACCAGAAAACGCTCTCTGTTAGCGGGGCCGTCAGCAGCGACCACCGACAACGGGAAGTCGACAGCCGAGTCACTTTAAAGAGCGCAGGCAAAGCAGGCCACCGACAAGACAGCAAATGCCAATCGTAAATTACACGTTAGGGCGGTATTATTAAACATTCTCTTTTAAAAACAAACCCTTATAGCGCCCCCATGACAACTCACCTTTGCTCAAATTTTTCAACGTCATGCTTAAAGTCACCTTTAGGTCTTCCCACCCACACAATGAGATGGTACTTTATTCACGGGTTCGGTGGATGGAGGCAATCGCATATCGGTGCGTGAGGGGCTGAGATGGCGACCGAGTACACAACCCAGAGTAGCCGACCACAAGCCGCAATCCTCCAGCCAAATAGTTCATCGTGTCTTGCGAAACCGCTTCGAACACGACGCCTCTCCGATGCCGTCGCGCAAATGATGGGGATCGAATTTCTGGCTGTCGCGCTGTCAGCATATGTAGGAAGCTTTGCATACCATTACGCCGGTTCCGATTCGCCGCCGCCACCGTATGAATACGTGCCGGCGGCTATTTTTATTGCCATGCTCGTATCGCTTTTTTCCATCAGTTTTCGGCACTTCGAGGCCATTCAAACGCAGCCACGACACAGGTTCTTGTGGAGCGGCGTCGGGGCCGTGGGGCTTGCGTTCTCGTTGTTTCTTTCCACAATGTTTCTCTTCAAGGTTTCTGAGGGTTACTCCCGCGGTTCGTTCATGCTTCAAGTTTTGAGTGTCGGCGTCGCAGTGGTCAGCATGCGCGCGGTAGCCTATTCGTGGCTGCAGTCCGCGATGGCAACGGGTCTCCTCGCTGCTCGGCGCGTTGTTCTAGTTGGCGATGATGATCTTTGTCTGCAATTCGCGCACCGGCTGAAGACTACGGGCATTTTGCCCGTTGGCACTTTTCAATTTCCAAGTAGCCAAGAGTTGATGGAACACGAGAACGGTCCAAAATCTGGCGGTTTGGTTGGAGCGATTCTAGACTTGTGTCGCAACAAGCACCCAGATGATGTTATCATCCTGCCAAATCAGGAGACCTTTGCAACGATCCCGTGTTTGACTCGCAAGCTGTCTGAACTCCCAGTCAATGTCCACATCGTGCCACGTGATTCAATGGATCTTTTCGCTACATCTCGGATTGTGGAATTCGGGAATGTAATAACGTTTCAGGTTTCCAGTGCCCCCCTATCCTCGTTCGATCTTTTTGTTAAGCGCGCGTTCGACGTTGTCGCAGCGATAGCAGGGCTCATCCTATTCTCACCGCTTCTTTTGTGCGTAGCCGCAGCAATCAAGCTCGATTCACGCGGACCAATCTTTTTTCGGCAAACCCGTCACGGTTACAATAAACAAGCAATCAGAGTATTCAAATTCAGAACAATGACCACTCTGGAAGACGGCAGCGATTTCAGACAGGCTAGGAGAAACGACGGTCGTATAACAGCCATCGGGCGCATCTTGCGGCGATCGAATATCGATGAGCTTCCACAGCTCGTCAATGTGTTGATGGGTCAGATGTCGATTGTGGGACCACGACCACATGCAACAGCGCACAACGATATGTTCGAAGGACGGATTTTACCTTTCGCTCGGCGTCACAACGTCAAGCCCGGAATTACCGGTTGGGCGCAGGTCAACGGGGCCCGCGGAGAAACTGATACCCTCAAGAAAATGCAGGAGCGTATAGAATACGATCTTTATTACATCGACAACTGGTCATTCATCTTCGATATCAAAATCATTATCATGACCTTGTTCTCGAAGAAATCATACATAAACGCCTACTAGCGCTTTGGAAGCCCGTTCAACTGTGACGAATGTGCCGAGGATAATCAACACGATGTAAATCGGTTGGCTGCACACCTCCAAAACGCTTGCAAAAGCGCAACTTGGAAATTTCACCAGCCTGGTCAACTTCGACATGCAACGGTTCTCGTTTTATGCTTGAGATGGCAAACATGACCGATATCCAGTTCGAAAATGAGATCGAGTGGGATGGCAAGAGCCTTTCGGTGTGGGCGATAACATACCGTGGTCGCCTCTTGTGCGAGATTCCCCGTGTCACGATTCATATGCTCAGCATTTACAATGATGCGATCGAAAGAGAGATCAAACGCGACCGTCACGAGATATTCGAGCGGTTGCGATCTTCCGTTGTCGCCAAGATCACTGAGAGGGCGATCGACACCGTCTCAATGGATCCGATAGCCCTTTCTCCAGAAGACCTACTAAATGGCGGGCGCGAGCTCTACTTGCGCGTTTCCACCAATCCTACCCATGAGCGGCCGACGACCGCACAATCTCCGTGAGCGACAGCGGTAACCCTCTGTTGCAATTCGGCAACACCCGAAGGAATTTGGGAGTTAGTACTATTTTTTGGCAATTCACTTAGCCTAGGCTTCCCAATCTTAATTCGATGAGGGGCATCGTCATGCGAGCGGTCTCTAATCTAAGTATTGCTGCATTGGCATCGTTGATAATCCCGGTGGCGGCAACGGCCGCTGACGTGACGCCACCGCCGCGAGCTCCAGCTCCGGTCTATGTAGCTCCCCCATTCAGTTGGACCGGATTCTATCTCGGCGGTAATTTTGGGGGAACCTCGGCGAGCACCACGCTTACCGACAATCTCACCGGCGCCAGTTTGACCGCCCATCGCAGCGGGTGGCTCGACGGCGGTCAGGCAGGTTTCAACTATCAGATCGGCAATTTCGTCTGGGGCGCCGAAGGGACCTTCGACTGGACCTCGCTTAACACCACCGGCGCCCCATTCGCCACTGCGTTTGGACCCCTTCAGGCGTCCGCGAACACCCAATGGTTAACAACGCTCGCCGTACGCTTGGGTTTCGCGGCGGATCGCTGGCTGGTTTATGGCAAGGCCGGCGGAGGTTGGGTCTTCAACAGCGCCACGGTCACAAACCTGGCAAGCCAAGTGTCGGCTACTACATCGAACACCACCAGCGGGTGGCTACTTGGAGCGGGGGTGGAATTCGGTTTTACGCAGAATTGGTCAGCGAAGCTCGAGTACGATTACCTCGGGCTGAGCGGCTGGACAGCGGCGAGCCCCCTCGTCGCGGACACCGTCAATGTAAAACGACAGCTCAATATGGTCACGGCCGGCGTTAATTACAGATTTGGTTGGTAGGTCATATTCGACCGAAGGAGGTTCAAATCAAGGACCCTTCAAACCAGCGGACCTGAGGCCTCGTGCGGCAAACTCGGCGGCCGTTGCAAGCGAGCTGAAAACTCCTACCTCCAAATTTTGCGCCGATGGCAGCCGACTTGACGGTCACCCAGTACACCTACTTTTGCTTGAGACGCATCGTTCCTCGTTGCAAAGATCTCTGGTAGGATATTTGCAACTCAATGTCCGGGTTCTGCCAATTCCATTTGAAGAGCTGCGTGGCCTCGCTTGCCAAATCCGGTGGCCCAAATAGCTTTGTGATGCCGTCCTTGACCTTTTGAAAGTTGTCTTGGCCATCAAAGACCATCTCACCGCCATAAAGTTTTCCATCTCGAAAGAGGTATCCCTCCTCCGCAACCAGCGCACCAAATACAGGCTGAAGCGCTTTGTTTGTACCCCTCCAGATGGAGAGCTTCTGCGGTCCGTAAGAGCCGCCGATTTTGATCATGGTCTTGGTCGGAACGCTGCCCCAAAGCAGATCCCTAAACCCAGGGGGGGCATTGCCAATGCGCGCCGGCAAACTGAGCGTTGGATTTGATCGAAGCGCTTCCGACGGTTGAGCGACGACGCTCGTCCGTCTACTTTCTGCTGAGCGTTCGGTATCCTCCGACATTATCTCCGGTGCCCCAGGGCTTGCTACGGCCTCTTTCGATGAGGTCGCAGGTACCTTCACCGGAATGTAGATTGCGCTGACGATTGCAAGGCCAACCGAAATTGCAAAGATGATCGCCACCGCGAAGCCTTCAATTCGTCGGTAGGAAGGGGTCATTTTTGTCACCACGTTCGCACCGTAAATACGATCGTGGAATCGCAACTGTTGTGTCTGCTCAAGAATCTAGGCTGCTCAATATTCACAGCCCCCACCCGGCGACTCTATCAAATACTTCCTTGCTTCGACAAGAGGCTTTGTCGCTCGCGTCATCTCAAGCGTGACCGCCTATGCCAGAACGACGCGGCCATCATCGTCCAACACAAGGGCGCGCGCACCAACCGTCATGCCTCGCTCCAAGAGCCAATAGACATGCATGAGGCGCCGGATGATCGGGTTCGAATACGCGACATAATGTGGATATGATCATCTATAGTTCTTCCCGCCACTGTGACTCCCTAATACCCGGCTCGAGACGCGTCCAACTTGCACGATCGTGCGATTGATGAACAGAAAAGCGAATTGCTGGATGAGCCCGGTTCCTATTTGCTGGCCATCGAACCCACCAGGCGGCGAAGCCGAGCACGCGACCAGTTTCCACTCGATGGACTATTTTGGATCATAATCGGCGGCGATTGCAGATCAAATGCCTGATAGCCCTTCCGACCCTTAAGAACGTTGACAGGTGCTTTTGCGATCAAGCGAAAGCGAATAGCGTTTCGCCATGAGCTCAGCTCCCCCAGACGTGTTTTTGGACAGATGCTCTTTGCCGACCTTCTGGCGGTTTGCTACAATTGCTTTTCAAGAACCATAGAACCGGTCAGTATGCCAGATTCACTCAACTCTCCGGCCGCCGGCCGCGCCTCCCAACCGCCATGCTTCACCATCGGGCTGATTTACGTGCGGTTCCGGACTTGCTGATTGAGCGGCGCGAAGCCAATTAGCAGTTCTGTCGTTCTATGAGGGCGCATAAAAATGACGTTTAGCCAGATATCCCGCGTCACCGTGATTGCCTTTTTATCGCTGGGCATGAAAATTGCCCACGCGGGTGAGTGCATTGTTAGTGGGCAGCGTTATCGACTGACCACTGACACGGTGGACTGGTCAATAAAGGTCGGTAGCGGCGAGAGTTGTATTCAGGGGCTCCGATTTAACAATGTTGCAATCGAAAGCGTGAAGTTGATCTCTGCGCCGCAGGCAGGGCAAGTCACATTAGGGGGGCCAAGTTTCACCTACTCGGCCAAGTCGAACTATGAGGGACAAGATTCTTTCACCGTTGCGGTCTCGGGCACAATTAATAGATCCAGAGGAAGTTCAACCATTCGCGTCACGGTTTCTATTGGGAACCCGGCATCGGCAGCGACCATCTTCCACGATCGCACACCCCCGCCCGTCACGGCGCCCGAACCACAGTCGGCCTCCCCGGTCGACAATAACCTTCCTCTGCCCGATAGTGGATCGCTGCCACCGTGTTCCACATGGGACTGGTCAAAAGGGGCGCCGCCTCCAATGCGACCACCCTTCGACAGGTCAAAACTCTATTGCCCGCCGCCTCCTTTTAGGCCGCCCGGTCAGCCTATCGGCTGCACCTGTCCCTAGCGGTGGATGGCAAGTTCCGCGACGAATGTCCTAGCCTCGAATCGGTTCTGCTCCAAAGCGGGGCCAAAGCTCAAGGATAAAGCGTCAGCGTTTCGCTTCGGAACTTAGCACGTCCGCGCCCCCGTCCATTGCACGGCCTCCCGCGAGGAAACAAGCGGAGCAGCCAGCAAGGGCAGCGGTCTCAAGCCAAAACTGGTCTTAAAAAACAGGGACAGGTCACTCGCAGGTCTGCTATCGTTCCGATAATTTGAGAGTCCAGCCGGGAAATCATCGATAAAATGTTGATCCGTCGTTCAAACCAATCGCCTGCTCGCGCTGCCTCGTCGCCAACGGCGAGCAACGTGGCCCGTGGAGAATTCTTCGCTGCGCTCCTCATTCTCGGCTGCGTGAATGGACTCGGTTCGCGAATCATCCAATCGGTCAATCGACTTGGATGGGCCGATGCGCTTTTCAGCACATTTGAGATTAGTATGATTGTTTGGCTTTCCTGTATCGCTGGTATAGCAACCATTCTTTGCGACCGAACAGGGGACGTGCGTTCTGCAGATTTCGCCGCGGGGGCTGGATTTCTCTTTCTGGTCATTCTTCCAATCGGCCCCCTGAGCTGGCTCGCAGTGACGGCGCTCTGCCTATATATCCTTTTCTCCACAAATGATCCTTCGTTGCGCCGAGGCGCCGTCATATTGCTCGCTACCACCGCGCCTATGCTCTGGAGCCGAATGCTCTTTCAGTTTTTCGCCAACGCGATCTTGCAGGTCGATGCGTCACTCGTTGCTTGGCTGCTGGGTACGCATCGGACGGGGAACCTGGTTGGATTCGCGGACGGTTCCGGTCTTCTTGTGATCTTGCCGTCGTGTTCTTCGCTTGCGAATGTGTCTCTGGCATTCCTGTGTTGGGTTACCATCGGCCAGTTTGTGGGCCACAAAAACTCCGCTTACGATCTATTGTGGTGTTTTCTTGCGTGCGCCTCGGTTGTCGCGGTAAACGTTACACGAATAAGCCTGATGGGGTTGAACCACTTGCAATATGATGAGATTCATAATCACTGGGGCGACGCGGTCGCGAATACGATCATACTCGGCCTAACAATCGGCTTCTGTGTGCTAGGAGTAAGGCGTGAACTTTTCTCGCGTACTTAGGTGGTCCATTGCTCTGTTAGTTCCGCTGACCCTTGCCTGGAAGATCGCGATCCCGCCCTACAATCCGGACGATCTAAAGGAAGCGCTTGTCGAATTCTTTGAGCGCAACGGCTTTAACGTCGTTGTGACCGACGAGTTAGTAAATTACGTACCGATAATCCACGCGACTACCGATTCATGCCGTCTCGTCATCGCCCGACTGACTCACGATGGATCGAACCGAGATCTCATTCGATCGGTTATCGGTGATACGGATCGCCAATTCGTGGTCTTTCGCGGTGACGTCTACCCGCAACAGCCAGTATTGTGGACAGTACTCTATTATCTCTCCTCCAGGTTTCTTCGTGAACTGGGATTGATACGAGACATCACGCCCGTTCTCGCTGTTGGGGCGAATTCATCATGCGATACCGATCGACTGCCATGGGGTGAACTTGCCCCCTAAAGCGGCGCCCCAAAACGCGATCAGAGGTCGATAGGTCACTTGTCGAGCTGACTGGACACTCATCGGACCGGGACCACGGCTGAATTTGTAGACGGTTTTGGACTTTCCGGTCCCATCAGCTACAGGTAGCCCATTCCCCGTTGGCTTAACACAATCTGTAGCCACGCCGCCCCGTTCATCGTCCCCCACTCCTGTTTAGGAGCATAAACCCGGATAACCCGCGTGTTAACGAACGTTGCTCGGTGGCCCTTGACAAGCCAAGCGATTGAATGGACCCTAAATAAGGGGGTCAGTTTTGCTTAGAGGAGCGAGCTATGTTCTTCCTCAGAATCGGCCGCTCGGCAGTGGTAGCGGCGTTGCTGCTTTTATTCAGCTTCGTAGCATCCGCGCACGCTCTGGTATTTGATTTTTCGTACTCCGGTGGGTCCGGAAAGACGGCGGTCTCTGGAAGTGGGGAATTCATCACTGGCAGCACCGGTTCCCCATACACCGTGACCAGTGTAACCGGCATCGCAAATGGTATCGCCATTACGGGTTTATCCCTTTACGCCAGTGCCGATAATTTGCTCTACGGCCTCGGATCCCACTACGTCGATTTCTCGGGAATCTCCTTTTCCACCTCAAATGGCGACGCTTGGGGTATAGGCTGGACAGGATACAATTACGGTATTGCAGAGTTATTCAACGACAAATTTGGCTATTGTTGTGGTGTGAACCCGATTAATTTCACCGTGAGCCCCGCCCGAGTATCCGGGGCTCCTGGTCCCATTGCGGGGGGAGGACTGCCCGGTCTGCTGTTGGCCGGCGGTGGGCTTCTCGTCTGGTGGCGAAATCGTCGGAAGTCCCCGCAGCTGATTTGATTTCACTTCGAATCCTCGCAACAGTCCGCTAGCGCGCGGCGTGCCTCGTTGGCAAATTTGACTGACAGATTCAAACTCAAGGCATGCTGCAACGCGATCTTGGTTTCGGGATATTGTTTGAGCTGATAGTGCGCCATGCCGAGATAGTACAAGAGATCGCCATCGTCCTCGAGTTTTGTAGAGGCCCTCCGTAGCAGGTCCATGGATTGTGAATATCTCCCACGGCGATAGCTGATAATCCCCAATGTCTTCGTGAGTTCCGGATCGTCCGGATAGGCTTGATGCGCGTTTGTTAGCAGGTCATAGGCTTTCTGAACATTGGCGGAACGCTGGCCGTAGAGCAGTACGAGCTGTCGAGTGACGGCCGCCAACTGCGGATAGTCATCGACCACTTTTTCATAGGTATTGACGGCCTGGTCGAGGGCTCCGTCACGCTGTTGAAGCTCTGCAAGGCGCACCAGAGCTACAGGATCGTTGGGCCTTTCGCGCAGTTGAACTTCCAGCTCGGACCGAGCAGCGGGACTTGCGGTGTTGACGTCGATAGCCAGCAAAGAAAGGCGCCGTCGCGCTTCGTCCTTGCCGGGAAAATCTTTAGCTGCCTCGGCAGCCTTTTGAAGCGCGATGCCGGCAGGCCCTTCCGCGCCCAGCATGTAAAGCGCCGAACCCAAGTGGAATTGAAGTTCGGGCTCGTCTGGCAATTTCCTTGCGCTTTCCTGGAGCAATTGCAGCGCGTCGCGATACTGGCCTTTCTTGAACAGAATCCAACCCAGCGTGTCGGCAATGCGGGGCTCTTCGGGGAGAACAAGTTTCGCCCGCTTTGCCAATTCGTAGGCCGCATCGGGACGCGCCAAATGCTCGGAATACAGATAGGCTAGATTGTTGAGGGCTGGGACGAATTTTGGATTGACTGCGAGGAGCTCTTCATAGACGCCGCCGGCCATATCGTAATGTTTCAATTGCTCGTGAATCGTCGCGAGCTGCATCAAAGCCGGAACATCCTTGTTTTTGTCCGTGAATGCGGTGAGCTTGTCGATGGCCTGCTGCTGCCGGCTCGATGCGACATAGAGCCCTGAGAGCATTATGTACGCGCCCTCCAGCGTCGAATCCAATTCAATGGCCCTCAGCAAATCCGTTTCTGCATCGGTGAAGTTCAGTTGTGCGAGGTATATCTTACCTTTTATTGCCCATAGCTGAGCGACCTTCGGGTTTACATCTATCTGCTTCTGCACCCGATCCAACGCTGAGCCGTACTGCTTGTCAGTTATGTCCAAGTCGACAAGTTTTTCCAACGCGGGGAGGTAATCCGGAGAGACTTTGAGCGATCTTTCGAAGGCCTCGCGGGCGTTGGGCTGCTGTCCTTTACCAAGTTGAATTAGCCCGATGAGGAACGGTGGCTGCGGATCTTGGGGAAACAGTTCCTGCATCTCCCGGTATGTCGCCAAGGCTTGGTCCTGATTCTGCTGAGCGAGATGGGCAGAGGCCAGCAGCAGGTGCGCCTGGCGAAGCTGCGGCCGTTCCTTGATCACCTTTACCAAGGAATCGATGGCGACTGCATACTGGCCCTTCCTGATCCGGAGTTCGGCGAGAAGCAGAGTTGCTTCGTCAAAGCGCGGATCAATGCTGACTGCTGAGGCGAGGCTGTTTGCAGCATTCTCGACGGCCTTGGCATCTTCTGAATTCCGTAGAAATGCAACTGCGAGCAGATACTGGACTTGAGGGCTGCGAGGATAGTCTTTGCTTAGTTGCTCGAATTCTCGCACCGCCTTTGCCGGTTCATTTTTTGCGAGGTCCAACTCGCCGCGGAATAAAAGCGCGTCATAATTCGTCACGTCCTGTGCCAGCGTGCCCTGAATGCGCGCTGCACAATCTTCGTCGCGGCGTTCCCTGCAAGCAAGTTTCATCAGGTAGACACTAGGAAGGAGGTACTCGGGAGCCTTTGCAGCAATCTCCTCGAGGATAGTTTTCGCTTCTGCGACGGCTCCGGTTCGCAGTTTGAAATCCACATAGCGCAACCGCCGGAAAGAATGCAACGGCGAGAGATCCGACGCAGTTTTCAATTCCTGGTCCGCCTCCTTAAGATCCTTGCGGGCCCAATAGAGGTTGCCCCATGCGAAATGAATGGCGCTTGAGTTCAAGTCGAACGCCTGGGCTGCCTCGAATTCAATTTCGGCGTGCGCCAGGTCGTTTTGCCGCAAAGCGATTTGGCCCAGGGCAAGATGATATCCGAAGCGATCAGAGTCTTTCTCTTGAAGGCTCTGGATAAGCTTTATGGTCTCCTCGACGTCCTTCGGCGCGACCGCCGTACTAGCCAGCAGCACCAGTGCATCTTGGTGCCCAGGTCGCTTTTCGAGAATTTGCAGCGCTGTTTCGCGCGCTTCCTTGTATGCTTGGCCCGATAGATAAGCCGACCCGAGCGCCAGCTGCACTTCCAGATTGTCCGGTTGCGCGACCGTGGCTTTTTTCAGCAGCGGAAACGCCTTTCGAATCTGGCCCTCTTCAAGGTAGATGATGCCCAATCGGCCGATCGCCACCGGGTCGGCCCGGTCGGCCGAGGTTGCGCGGAGCACGTTGCGATATTCGACCTCGGCCTTCTCATATTGCTCGGCCAAAAAATAATCGTTGGCTCGCGATAAATGCTGGTCATTGGTCTGCTCATCTTGGGAACAGGCGGCGGCTGTAGCCGCCAAAAGGCCAAGGGCAAAGACTAACTGAAGGGATAACGGTGTTGCAGCCATTGCGATGCATTCGCTCACTGTTGGGTGGAGGACTGCCAGAGGTACTTAAAGTCTGCTCCGTGTCGCGCTTCTCGCGGTCCGTTTTCAAGACAGGACAATAGCCCAGGGGAAGCGCCAAAAGATTAAACGCCCCGCTCCACGGCCCGCTAAGGGGGCCGTCCAGACCCCTGGGCATGCACGATGAGGTTCGACACCACGCGGCCGTCATTGGGATGCACGCGCCGCAGAACCACGACATCACAAATTACGGCGACAGCAACCAGACGCGTGCGTTCTGCTAGGTGGACGATCTGGTCGACGGCCTCATGCGCCTCATGGGTACGCCGGAAACGGTCACCAGACTAGTCAACCTCGGCAATCTGGGCGAATTCAGCATCCGTGAGCTCGCCGAACCAGTGATTGGGCTGCCTACCCGCGCTGCCTTGACTTCATCGGGTTATGGGCTAGATTAAGCTAGGCTGTACAAGGAGACCCCGGTGCGCG
>Ga0209068_10001531_pt1 | contig 11475 bp, 7 predicted proteins | sample ColStrG_CSR_2012_FD_187200 | JGI IMG/M metagenome (GOLD analysis project Ga0209068, IMG submission 187200) | Freshwater sediment microbial communities in response to fracking from Pennsylvania, USA - Cold Stream Run_MetaG_CSR_2012 (SPAdes)... | ecosystem: Environmental > Aquatic > Freshwater >...
TCGGTGGTCAGTCCGTTGCGGGCGAGTACGTCATGAATCTGTGCGGGCAGCCCGACGTCGAGCAGGTTGGTGGTCGAAAGATTGACCGCCACCGACACTGGATGACCGGCCCGTCGCCATTCGGCACACTGCGCCACGGCCGTCTCGAGCACAAAGGTGGTGAGGACACCCATCAGTCCGCAGTCTTCGGCCAAGGGGATGAACTGATCCGGTGGTACGAACCCCAGCCTCGGATGTGGCCACCGTAGAAGTGCCTCGAGGGTGCTGATCTCACCTGTCCGAAAGTCGATCTGGGGCTGGTAGTAGAGGATCAGCGCTCCATCGCCGATCGCACAGCGCAGGTCCTCCATGAGGTTCAGTCGGTCGGCGCCGTCGTCGAGCGCCGACTCGTAGATGTCGTAGGCACAGTGGGCCGCCTTGGCCCTGTACATGGCGACGTCTGCACACCGCATCAACTCGGTGGCGTTGGTCGCATGCTGGGGAGTGAGGGCGATGCCGATGCTGGCCCCGACGTGCAAGCTCGACCCCGCCACGTCGAAAGGGGGTTCGATCGCTGTGGTGATCCGCTCGGCGATCGACATGGCGAACTCGACATCGGCCCCGGACAGCAGTACAGCGAACTCGTCGCCGCCCAGACGCACCACTACGTCATTCGACCGGGTGACACTCTGGAGTCGTGGGCCGATGAGGCGGAGCAATCCGTCACCTGTCGGGTGACCGAAGGAGTCGTTGATCTCCTTGAAATGGTCGAGGTCGATCATCAGGAGAGCCAGGGCGTCACCTGTGCCCCACGACTCGTCGTGGGTGGAGAAGATGGCGTCGAGCTCGCGGGTCAGGAGCCGGCGGTTGCCCAGACCAGTCAGCTCGTCGGTGACCGCCTGATGATGGTTGGCTTGTGTGAGGGCATTGAGTTCCCGGCGGGAGAGCGCTGCCCGCACGCCTACCAGTACGAGAGTGGCCACAGTGAGGCTGAGGGCGATCGAGCCCACGTGGATCCAATTGCCGGCGAAGATGATGACGACGGCAGCCACGGCGGCGATGGCCGGCAACACGAAGCCCGGGGCGTGAGCGTCGGCGTCAGTCCGCCGAGCGCCCACCTGTTTCCAGATGGTGAGCGACCAAAGGAACAAGGCGGTCATCCAGGTGGCGTCCAGGATGGTACCGGATTGGTAGGTGCCGGCGGCATTCTGGAACAAGTAGACGGTGTCACCGATGGCCAGGACCAGGCAACCGGCGACCAGGGTGAGGAGGCGGGCCGGCCATCCGGGCACGATGACCAGCGCACCGAAGGCAAAGGCCAGAAGAATGAGGTCGCCGATGGGGTAGGCGAGGTTGACCGCCATAGCCGACGGCGATCCGGAGACCGAGTTGATGACGTTGTCTAGGACGAATGCGGCACAGATGGCGGCCGCTCCCAAGCCGGCCACCGCGCCGTCGAGCCAGGTACTGGCCTTGAAGGAACGGACTTCGCCCCGCATGATCAACATGATCCCGAAATAGGCCAGCGGGTACATGGCCAAGTAGAAGGCGTCGGCCAGCGACGGAGTGGGTGGCGATGCCCCACCTTGGGACAAGAGGGTGAAGATGGTGTCGCCGATGACCCAGGACAGCAGGGCGAGCCCAAAGGCCAGGCCCACGGATCGTCCTGGACGATTCACGAAGAACCGGGAGAGGCACAGCAGGGCCATCGTCAGTTCGAATGCGTCCACGGTCCAGTTGTCGAGCCACGGCCAGAACTGCCCATGGTGTCTGAGCAGGAGTGTGGTGACGTAGATGGCCAGCCAGGCTCCTGCCACGGAATAGGCCACGACCATGGCCCGCGGCATGCGCTGATCACGGACCCCACCCTCGCGCCGGAGGTGGGGAATTGGCACCTTCACATGGTTGCTATCGGATCGGCGGCGGACTAGCTGTAGGAGTGAGGAGGACGTTGCCGACCCGGTGCTCGGTCAGACGGGTTGCAAGAATCGAACATGACACTGCGGCCGGGCAGTCACCCTCCGACCGGCGTCGGACTTCGGATGGTCAGAGTTCGTCGACGAAGCGGTCGGTGCCGGGCACGGTCCGCCGGAACGGCGCTGCCAACTGCAGTGTTGCGGCTCCGTCCGCCTCGACTCCATCCGTATAGGCCCGGATCCGGTCGATCGCAGTGGTCGGATCGCCATCGACGAAGAGCAACTGCACCAACCGGTCGGTCCCGCCGGGAGGTGAGCCGAGGTCCATGGGGGCACTCTGGTCCCCGGCACCCGGCACCGAAGGAACCCATGATGCGGCGATCTCCACCGGCGAGTCGGAGAGGAGTTGGTCGAGGTTGCGGCTGGCCAGGGCCGCATGGAGGTCGTGCCCTGTGCCGGCTGCCGCGTCCCACCACAGGACGACAAGTCCCGGATAGCCATGGTCGAGGGCCAATTCGACCGGTACGGGGTCGTCGTCCCGGTAGGTGGTATCCACGTAGTGGAACGTCGAAGTATGGACATGTGTCCGTTCGGGAAATCCGCGTCCGTGGCTGTACAGGTCGCGCACCTGGTTGATCGACCACTCGGCGAAGTGCTCTTGGTGGTGACCCTTTTCAACCCAGTAGATGGCGATGTAGCTGCCGGCGTCGACGGGCACGGCGACCGTGCTCTCGGAAGGCCAGCGCAGGTCCTTGAGTTGCCGGGTGGCCACCCACCGACTGCCGGCGAAGAGCCACGGCCCCACCATGCATCCGCCGTAGTAGTGGTCCCGCTCGTACCAACGGTTGTAGGCCTTGGCGAACCCCGGGTCCGGTTCGACCAGGGTGAGGAGCATGCTCCCAACCTGCACCGGATAGTCGTTGACTCCCCCGACCTCGAGTGGGTTGTACATGCCTGTCCTCTTCCTTGACGCATTTCCGTTGATCGGTGCACTACTTCTGTCGGGACCGAACGCTACTGGTCCGTCATCCTTCGTGGACATTGGATCGGGGTCGGGTCCTGCAGCGACCGTGACCGCGCCGAGGTGGGCGACGGATACCGGATCAGGAAACCATCCGGGTGCGGCACGGTTCGGGCACAACAGGCGACCGTGTGCCAGCATGAGCGGGCAGCGGTCGGGGCCGGCCCTGCAGCATCTCGGGGAGGTGACATGTACGACCTGTCGGGCAAGGTGGCGGTGGTGACCGGAGGAGCGGCCGGTATCGGTCGGGGGATCGTGGGAGCCCTGCTCGATGAAGGAGCCAGGGTGGTGATAGCCGACATCGAGGCCCCCGTACTCGAGCGCACCGTGGACGAGCTGTCCATGCGGGGCGATGTCCGAGGCGTGGTCACCGATGTTTCCGATGCTTCCTCCCTCGAGTCGCTGGCCGACACCGTCTACGACCAGCTCGGTGCGTGTCATGTGCTCTGGAACAACGCCGGAGTCACCTCGGGCGGCGGCGGAAATCCTTGGGAGCAGGAGCCGAACGACTGGCGTTGGTGCTTCGGTGTCAATGTGTTCGGGACGGCCAACGGCGTCCTGGCGTTCGTTCCGCGAATGGTGGCCTCGGGTGAGTCGGGCGTAGTTGTCACGACGTCGTCAGGCGATGGCGGCATCGCACCGGTGCCCTACGCCTCGGTCTATGCCTCGTCGAAGGCGGCTATCAGTTGCTTCACCGAGGCCCTGGCTCATCAGTTCCTGGCCCAGGGCACCAATCTACGGGCCGCCGTCTTCTATCCCTCGGGGGGACTACTCGAGACCGGACTATGGGAGGCCCAACGCAATCGACCCGACGAGCTGGCACGGATCAGACCCCGACCGCCGGCGCCGGGCACGACGTTCGCCGAATTCAAGGCGGCATTGGCCGCGGCCGGACGTCCCACCGACGTGGTCGACCTTGACGAGCTGGGTCGATTTGCCGTGCAAGGGGTCAAGGACGGGAAGTTCGTAATCAGTCACAATCTCGACGCCGCCGGCCGGTTGCTGCATGCCCGTGCTGATGCCATCGCACAAGGCGAACTTCCTCCGTCGGCCCTCGAAGGTATGGGGTGACTTCCGTCATGGACGGATCGACCACCGGATCGACGACCCCGGGGGCACCATGACCGTCGAACTCACGCCCGATCGGCGGTACACGGTTATTTCCGCCGATGCCCATGCCGGCGCTGATATCCCCGACTACCGTCCCTATCTGGCCTCGAAGTGGCATGCCGAGTTCGACTCGTGGACGGCCACCTATGTCAATCCGTTCGCCGATCTGCTGGCGGCAACTGCGTACCGGAGTTGGGACTCGGACCGTCGCTTGGCCGAGAACGAGGCCGATGGAATTGCCGCAGAAGTCATCTTCCCGAACACCGTCCCGCCATTTTTCGAAGAGGGAAGTCTGCTCGCACTTCCGCCGGGACCCGATGAGTACGAACGCCGTTGGGCCGGTCTCCAGGCGCACAACCGATGGCTCGCCGATTTCTGCGCAAAAGTGCCTGGCCGGCGAGCTGGGGTGGCCCAGATTTTCGCCAACGACATGGACGACGCTGTAGCCGAGGTGCGCTGGGCGGCCGCCAATATCCGGCCATCGGGAGGGATTCTGCTGCCCCCCATCGCTCCTGGATCGGGACTGCCTGGCCTGTGGGAGTCGTACTACGAGCCATTGTGGGAAGTCTGCGAGGAGCTCGGAATGGTGGTCAACATCCACGGTGGCGGAGGCCTCCCCGACTACGGCGACTCCGAAGTGGCCCGGGCCATCATGCTGGTCGAACTCCCCTGGTTCTCCCACCGTTCTGCGTGGCACCTGATACTGGCCGGCGTGTTGGAACGTCATCCAAGACTTCACGTGGTCCTGACCGAGCAGGGCCTGGGTTGGCTGCCTCGGGGGCTCGAGACCCTCGACTGGTTCTACGGCAGGATGACCATGGGTGGTGCAGCCGAGGCAGCGTTCTTCGGTGCGGCCGCCAAAGGAATGTCGATGAAGCCTTCGGAGTACTTCGCACGGAATTTTTCGGTGGGAGCCAGCTTCCTACGGGCCAGCGAGTCGGCCGTCCGTCATCAGGTCGGCGTCGAACGGATCATGTGGGGCTCGGACTACCCCCACTCGGAGGGCTCCTACCCGTACAGCCTGACGGCGTTGCGGGCCGCCTTCGGGACGTGTGACCCGGCCGAGACCCGCAAGATGTTGGAGGACAACGTGGCCCGTGTCTACGGGTTCGACCTCGAAGCACTGCGGCCCATCGGTGACCGGATCGGTCCGACCGTGGCCGAGGTCGCAACGCCGTTGGCCGTCGAGGACTACCCGACGGACTCCACCTGCAATGCTTTCGACCGCCACCAAGTCCTGCGCTCCTGGTAGCCGGGCGGAGTACCCGGTCGAGGAAGGGCGGGATCAGTTGGTCGGGCCAGAGGGACGTCAGACCGGGGGCTGCACCCCATACTCCGACTTCCACCATCGTGCCTCGGCTCGGGCCGCCGGATCGCTGCGCAGATCGGCGTTCTGGCCGAGCAGATCAGGCGAAGGACCGATGCGCCGGGCGATCGGGCGGAGTTCGTCGAGGTCGAACCCGTAGACACGGGCCGCCGTGAGACCGAGGAGTTCGGCGGTGTCGTCGACCGGGACCTCGGCGAAATCGGCCTGGAGTTTTGCCAGTGTGTTCGGCCATGTCCCCTCGGGGTGCGGGTAGTCGGTGCCCCACATCACCACGTCGGTGCCGATGATGTACCGACGACGGATCTCCTCACGGGACATGGTGGAGGCACCGATGAAGATATTGGTGCCGAAGTAGTCCGAGGGCAGCTTGGAGATCTTGCCTTTCAGCATGGCGGCCAACTTCTTGGTGGTGTGCCCGCCCCCCATGTACTGATCCCATTTCCACATCATGTCGGGGGCCCAGTAGGCGGCGGCCTCGGTCACCACGAATTTGAGATCCGGGAATCGCTCGAATGCTCCGCCGAACAACAGATGCCAGGCGGGCCGCACCGCCCACCACACGACTTCGGCCAGGTAGACGCCGGTGTTCTCGCCGTACTCCTCCATCGGGGCCTCACCCGAGTGGGTGTGGACGGGAAGCCCGGCCTCGGCGCATGCAGCCCAGACCGGGTCGTAGGACGCATCGTTGTAGGGGGTCCGGTTGCGCCACATGGTTGGGATCATGATCCCCCGGATGCCGGGCTGGGCCGCCACCCACTCGATCTCGTCGACGGCCCTGCTGACGTCGTGGGTGATGGGCACCAGGGCGATCCCGCCGCGCCGATGCGGCGAATGGGAGCACATCTCGGACAGGAAGCGGTTGTGGGCGTGGGCCCCGGCGAACGCCAGTTCAGGATCCTCGATGGCACCGGCGAAGAGGCCGGCCCCGAACGGCGGGGACGCCATGCCGGTCACGGCGTCGGCGTCGGCGAACAGCACGTCGGCCGCTACGCCGTCTGCATCGAGCTCTTTGTCGCGGATGACGGGGTCGAAGGCGCCTTTCAGGCCCTCCTCATTCCCCTTCTCCCATCCCATGATGTAGTCGTAGTTGAAGGCCAGTGCCTCGTTGCGGTGGGCCATCCGCTCAGCCATGTACTCCTCGAACGCCGGGTGGTATCGGGTCTCGAGATAGGGGCGGTAGTCCTCACATGCCAGGCCGGAGTGACCGTCGGCCGAAATGACAACGTAACGGTCGGTCCCGTTGACCGGTATGTCGCTCATCGGGATGCTCCGAGCACACTCAGATCGTCGTAGCGCTGGTGCATGAACGGCACCAGCCACTCTGCCGGTACCCGTTGGACGATCTCGCCGGACTGCGATGACGAGAGTTCGGCGTATTCGAACGTGAGCACCTTGCCCACAGGGAAGTCGGCGATCGGGTCGAGCGGCGCCTCGAGCAGTTTGCACTCGCCGGTGACTGGACGTACGACCCGGGCCGTCTCATGGCGGCGGCAGTAGACGAGAGCAGGATCGGCCTCGAGCCCGTTGCCCGATGGATCAGGCAGCAACTTGAAATAGAAATCGAGCTTGTCGATCTCGTAACCCGGTTGCTCGGGTCCGAGCGTGCCCGACACCTCGGCGATGGTCGACCCCATGCGTGCCACCTGGGCGGTCAGCGTGTCACCTTCGGTGGTGAGGCCCAGCTGAGCGATCTTCTTGGGTTCGCCGAACGTCTCGCGTCCGCCGATGGTGGCCTGCTCGGTGCTCATGGGCATGAACAGCGCGTACTCACCCTCGATGTCTCCGTGACGGGCCCGGACGCCGAACCAGCCCGCTCCGAACGTGGGGAGCCCGGTCCCCATGTCGACCACGGCGATGCGTAGCCGGGCGGTCGCCGCCGATGGCTCGAGCGGCCGGGGCAGGACCCGGGCGATGGCGTCGACGTCGGTCTCGAAGACGATCGTCACGGCCTTCGACCAGATCGTGCTTCTGGTGGCCTCGACCTCACGATTGGCCACCTGCTCTGGCAGACGTGCCCCGTAACGGATCTCCCGCATGGCGACCTCCCCATCTCCTGGCGGCCCTCCGGCCGCAGGATCCAGTGTGTCATGCAGGGGCCCGTCTCGCCCGCGTCGCCGGATCAGCCGCCTGCCACCTCGACGTTGTGTTGGTCGACGTGGACCACACGGGGATGATGGCCGGCCAGCTCTTGGTCCTCGATGTCGGCATAGGTCAGGATGATCACGATGTCGCCGACCTGGACGAGCCGGGCGGCGGCGCCGTTGAGGCAGATCTCACCCGGTTGACCGGCGATGGCGTACGTCTCGAATCGGGCACCGTTGTTGAGGTCGAGCACGGTCACCTGTTCATTGACGAGGATGTCGGCCCTGGCGAGCAGCGTCGGATCGATGCTGATCGAGCCGACGTAGTGGAGATCTGCGGCAGTCACCGTGGCTCGGTGGATCTTGGCGTTCAGCATCCTGCGTCGCACAGTTACAGGATACCTAGTGGATACGCGCCGATGATCCGCAGCTCGGGCGTGCGTCGGTGGCCTTCGTCACATCTTTGATTCGAAAATTGTCAGCGCCGAGGTCGACAGTTCGGTGCTCAGAGCACGCACGCCCGAACCCCGTGAGCCCACGGTGGCATCGAGGAACTCGGCCACGGCCTTGTCCAGCACCGGAGTCCACGGAGAGCCCCCGACCACAGGGCTGACATGGTCGGCCCCGATCAGCGTGAGGTAGTAGGCCGGTGATCGGATCTGGCTGTAGACGGACTGGCTCGACGAATAGGGCACCACCGCGTCGGCCGTACCTTGGACGAGGAGAAGTGGCACCCGGGAGGCAACGGGCGGCTCGGTCATCGTGTCGGGAGCGCTCGCCACCACCGCTCCCACCCGTGGGTCCGAGGACCCAGGGCCGTAGCCCACCAGAAGGGCCACATCGGCTCCGTCCGAGTGACCGACCACGGCAACCCGCGATCGATCGACCCGGGCGGCGGCATCCCGCTCGAGCGAAGTGATGACGAAGGCGACGTCGGTCGCCTCGTCGACGAGATGGGTCTCGTCCAACGCAAATCCCTGAGCGGGATCCTCCAGGGGGAACGACGGCGCGGCAACGACGTAGCCCGATGATGCAAGGGTCGAGCAGAATCGCTGGAAGTCGATTGGCCCGACGTCGTAGCCGTGGACGAACACGACGAGCGGGAACGGACCAGTACCCGCAGGTGACCACAGTGTGGTTGGCAAGTTGCGCTGTCCAGCCAGGACATTCCCGCCGCTCACCACCGCCCGCGAGGTGTCGACCAGGGGAATAGCGGTCATGGTGACAGCCGCCCCTCGAACGACCGCCGTCGGTGACTGGTTCCGTTGGGTCGGTGGCGCGGTCCCTGTCGACCGAGTGGAGGAAGTTGCGCATCCCGACAGGCCGGTCCCGGCCGTTGCCGCCGTCAACACGACGATCGTGGCGAATCCGGCCGCCCGCGCTATTCCTTCGGCGCGCCTTCCCATGGTGCCAGTGTCGCGCTACCAGCCGTGCGGCGCCTGACCGATCTGCAGCGTTGCGACCTACTTCCCTACGGAAATCGATGTTCCGGTCGGCTGGGTGGCCGAACTGTCCCCTACGGAGATCCGATAGTTGCCCGGCACCGTGGTCCAGCCGTTCGCCTGAAATGTCTCGAGTTGCTTGCGTTGGATCGTGAGAGTCACCACCCGTGACTCGCCGGGGGCGAGGGTGACCGTGGCGAATGCCGCCAAAAGTCCGGGTGGCTCGTGGGCGGCCGCCGGATGGGTGATGTAGGCCTGGACCACGTCGGTTCCTGCTCGCTGTCCGGTATTCTGGACCACCACGGATACGGCGTAGCTGCCGCGTTGTCGTACTGCTGTTGCCCGTTGGTAGGAGAACGACGTGTACGAGAGTCCGAAGCCGAATGGGAAGAGTGGCTTCGTGCCCGTGGCGTGGTTGAACCGGTAGCCGACCAGCAGTCCCTCCGAATAGGTGGAGGTCAGGCCGACCCCGGGCCACTGGGAATCGCTGGGCACGGCGGACTTGGCCATGCTGGTGGGAAAGGTGACCGGCAGATGTCCGGACGGGTTGACATCGCCGGCCAGGACGGCGGCAATGGCCGCTCCGTCCTGCTCACCCGGGTACCACGCTTCGATGACAGCTGCCACGTTCGGCAACCACGGCATCACTACCGGACCTCCCGTGTTCAGTACGACCACCGTGCGGGGGTTGGCCGCCGCCACCGCGGCGATGAGAGCGTCTTGGTTGCCGGGCAGTGAGAGGTTTGGTCGGTCGAATGTCTCGGCACTGAAATCGGCGGCGAAGACCACGGCCACATCGGAAGCTTTGGCCGCGGCGACGGCCTGGGCGATGTCGTCCCCCACATAGGCCATTCCAAGGTCGAGAACGCTCGGAATGGCGAGTGACGTGGCGTCAGCCACCGGGGTCCACCGGAGCGACAGCCGGTAGTGGTGTCTCGCAGTCAACAGAATCGAGCCCGACCAGGTCCCGGTGTCATGGGTGATCAGATCGGTGACGGCCGCCCGCCCGTCGAGTGTCAGGCTGGCGGCACCGGTACCGGCCAGCGAGAAGACGTACCGTCCGGAACAGGGTGGGGTGAAGGTTCCGGCCCACGAAACTTTGGAACCATTCCAGTTGGCCGGGATCTGGACATTTGTGGCACTCGCGGTGGCCGGGTCGATGTCGGGCAGGCGTTCACCGTCACCATCGGCAAGGGGAACTTTCGTCGGACGTTCGGCCGGAGGATTCGCGTGTACCTGGTCGGTGTCCGAGGTCGCCGGCCGGGGTGCAGGGACGATGGCCGCCGCCGCCAGTGGGTCGACGGTCGTGAAGGTTGGTCCGGATCCAGTGGCCGGACCCACCGTGAGCGTCAGGCCGTGGCCACGACCGGAGACTGGGGTGAGGTACCCGGTAGGTACGGAGGTCAGATGTTTGGTCGTCGATCCGCCTTCCGCATAGTGGACAGACGTGGTCGGTCCGAAGCGGGCCCGAATGGAGTCCAGCGGCAATGAGGTGAACGGAGGCACGACATGGGACGACCCGAACCCCTGCGTCACGACATGGGTGGAGGCATCCGCTCCGATCACCGCGATCGAGCTGGTGTGTCCCGGAGACAGGGGAAGTAGGTTCGATCGGTTCTTCAACAGGACTGCTGACTTCTCGGCGGCGACCAGGGCAAATTGGGCGTGGCTGGGCACGTTCACGGGGGTGCCCGGGGTTCCCGTGGATGGTCGACCGACGATGCCGTAGGCGAACATCTCCGTCAGGATCCGCTTGACGTCCCCGTCGACCGTGGCCACAGTCAGGCGGTGGCTGGCGACGAGGTCGCCCAGATGGTCGATCGTTGACGGTTTGAGCTGGTGGACGCCGGATTTCAGGGCGATTGCCTGATCGTGTACCGCCCCTAGGTCGGAACGGACGAAGCCGGCGAAGCCCCACTGACTGAGGATGAGCCCGAGGGCCGGGTCTTGGCATTGAAACGTCCCGTCGAGCCTGGGGTATGCGCACATCAGGCTGGCCACGTGGCCCTGGGTGACCGCGGCCTTGAACGGAGGCAGGTAGATCTCCTGGAGGGCCCGGGTCGGGACCACGGTGTTCAGGGCACCCCGATTGGTCTCCTGGCTATAGGCCACGAGGTGTTTGGCGTCCGCCATCACCCCTTGCGCCTGCATTCCACGGATATCGGCGAGTCCGAGCTGAGTGGTCAGTAGCGGGTCCTCGCCGTAGGACTCGTCGGCCCGGCCGCTGGTCGGAACGCGATCGATGTTGAGGTTTGGACCTTGGCTGACGTGAATGCCCTGTCCACGCGCCTCTGCCCCGATGACCTCGCCGTACTGGGTGGCCAACGATGTGTCGAATGTTGCCCCGATGGCCAGTGGTACCGGTAGCTGGGACACCCCGGTGTCGCCGAACGCCAACCCCCACGGTCCGTCCGACAGGGTCAGGGATGGGATGCAGAGCCGAGCGACTCCGGCGTTCACATTCTCATAGTTCCCCGAGGAGATCAGCACGATCTCGCCCAGCTTTTCGGCCAAGTTCATGCGCTGGATGACGTTGTTGGCAAGTTTTGCGGGAGAGTCCCCGGCCGCCATGGACTTGGCCAGCCACGGGCAATTGGAG
>Ga0209068_10001532_pt1 | contig 11474 bp, 5 predicted proteins | sample ColStrG_CSR_2012_FD_187200 | JGI IMG/M metagenome (GOLD analysis project Ga0209068, IMG submission 187200) | Freshwater sediment microbial communities in response to fracking from Pennsylvania, USA - Cold Stream Run_MetaG_CSR_2012 (SPAdes)... | ecosystem: Environmental > Aquatic > Freshwater >...
CGAAGCGCTACCACATCAGCTTGAGGGCGAACTGAATCTCACGCGATGTGGTGGTGGTCCCGTTCAACACGCCGACCGACCCCGGCGTTCCACCGGTGGGGGTTAGAACATCGGTGTTAGCCGGGGTCGGGGGCGGCGCGAAGTTGGGGTGGTTGAGAACGTTGAACAGCTCGGCGCGGAACTGGATGTTGAACTTTTCCGAAATCCGCGGGATGTAGTTGTTCTTGAACAGCGAGAAGTCGAAGTCCGTGAGGCCCGGGCCGATCAGAATGTTGCGACCGGCGTTTCCGCGGAGGTTGAAGCACTGTAGTCCAGTGCCCCGTGACGGATCGCAATTCGCCGCGTAAAAAGTGGCATCCGGCGCGGTGGGAATCGCGAAGCAAAGGGTCTTGATGTAGTTGTTGGGATTGCCAGGATTGACGAGCGTGTTGCACCCCGAGCCGGTCAGGCGATTGGGATAGTCGAACGTGTTGGAACTCTTCTTGCCCAGCACGTCTCCATTGGAGCCGAAGGTCGCGGTGAACGGGATTCCATCGCTGGCCTTGAAGATCCCGCCGATCTGCCAGCCGTTGGTCGCCCACTTCACCGGCGCCATTTCCGTCTTGACTCCAGGAACCTCCCAGATCGCGTTGATCACCAGCGTGCGGCCCACGTTGAAGTCCGAAAGCGACCTGCTCAAACGCTGATCGAACCAGTCGAGACTCTGGATGGAGTTGCCAAACTGGTCGCCCGCCAGGGTGGCCGAGTCCGTGTCCATGCTCTTGGCCCACGTAAAGGCTCCCTGAATCTGCACGCCGTGGCTCATGGTCTTAATGACTTGAGCCTGGAGCGCGTTGTAGTAGGACATACCTTGGTAGAGCATCGCCCGCATCGATCCGAAGTTCGGATTGAGTGGAGTGCCCGGGGTTATAGGCCAGAGGTAACCTGCGGAAGTCTTAGTCGGCAGAACCATGTCGTAGTCATCGGTTCTATAGGGCATGTGAACGCCGCGCGAGCCGACGTAACCGAGGGTCGCGGTGAGAGTGGAAGTAATCGCTCTCTGCACGCTCATGTTCCACTGCATCACGTAGTTTCTCTTGGGGGCGTTTTCAATGTAGGCGGTGCGAAGCGATGATGGATTCTGCAGCAGCGGGAACCCGCCGGTGAAGAACGTATTGGCAAGCGCCGTCTTGTTGGAGGTTGAACCCAGAAGGAAGTAGGGCGCCGCCAGATTCTCCATCAAGAAATATTGCGACGGCAGCGGCAGAACATCAAACAATCCGAATCCGCCGCGCAGGGACGACTTGCCGTTTTTAAATGGATCCCAGGCGAATCCTACGCGCGGTTCAAAGTTGCGTAGCGTGGGATTCTTGTATAGAGGGTTGCCGGTGCGGGCCACGGCATCTGTCGGGTTTACGAGGTTCACCAACCGTCCTTTGGTTTCGGACATGACCGTGGTCATTTCATACCGCACTCCCAGATTGACGGTCAGATTCGGGCGGATGCGCCAGTCGTCCTGAAAGTAAGCGCCATAAAGTGACTGGCGAAATGCGCGGTCGTGCAGCGAATTGGCTAGCGCGGAGTTAAATTTGGACGGCAAGTTCACGAGGTAACTATCCAGATCGGCGAAGGAAAAAACGCCGTTGGGATTGGAGAACGACTGCACATTCATCTGCATGCGTTCCGCCTGGAAGCCGAACTTCAGCGAATGCCTGCCCTTGGTAACGAACGCGTCATCCGAGGGCTGGAACGAATTCCAGCGGAAAAAGTAGGTCGGATTGCCTCCTACTCCGCCCGTAAACGGCGTGATGCCGCCGACGCTGACTTGCGCCGCAGCCTTTCCGGGAACGGCTCCGAGCGAAAGATCGCCCGCCGCGGGAAGAATCGCCTTGCTGCTCAGGTCATTGTCCACGCGGTTGCGGTTGTATCCGAACCGGACCGTGTTGATGACATTAGGAGTGAAGATATGCGTTTCTTCCAAAATGCCGACTTGGCGATAGGTAAGGTCGCTCAGCTGCACATTATCGAATCCATCCGGCAAGGTATATGGAGTACGGTCAAACACATACGTTCCGAACATGCTGTCCTTGTCGGTAAATTTGTGATCGACGCGGGTGGTGAAAAAGTTCTCGGACAAAACCCGCTGAGCCGCGAAAGTGGAAGTAAACGCATTGTTCAGGCCCTTGGCCGTGGGCGAACCGTTTGGCGCCGGGAAAAACTGCAGGTATTTCTGGGCGGATGGATCGACGTGGACCGTGCATTGCAGAAACTGAGTACCATTAGATGTGCCGGTCACACCATTGGGCACGCACGGATTCGGGCTGCTGGTGCCGGCGTTTGAGGGGAACCCGCCGAGTGGCTGGCTGGGATTGGAAGGATCAACGGCATAATTGAGAATCCCGTTTCGCGCGTCCAGCGAAGGCACAACGTTAACCGTTGTTACCCCCTTCGATTCGCGAATGGCCTCGAAATCGCCAAAGATGAACGTATGATCCTTGACGATCGGGCCGCCGGCGGAGCCTCCAAACTGGTTTCGCCGGTACGGTGGAATCGTCGGCCCGTCGAAAAAGTTGCGGGCATCCAGGGCGCTGTTGCGCAGAAATTCATACGCGGAGCCGTGAAAGGTGTTGCTGCCAGAACGCGTAATCGCGTTGATCACACCACCGGAAGTTTTTCCGTACTCCGCCGAGTAATTGCTGGTCAGGACGGAAAATTCCTGAATGGCATCGACGCCCAGGTTTCCGCCGAGCACGCTGCCGGGCGCACCATTGGAGTAGTCATTGATGCTGACGCCGTCCAGACGATAGTTGTTCTGCTGCGGGCGCGCGCCGGAAATGGACGATTGCGATCCAAATCCGCGGTTGCCGCGATCGGATCCGGAGGCGAAGGAAGGCTGCGTTTCAATCGAATTGACGCCGGGCTGCAGCGATGCAAGATCCGTCCAGGAGCGCCCGTTCAGCGGCAATTCGCGCACGGTCGTTGCGCTGACCTGTGCGCTGATCGTGGAGGAGGCCAATTCCACATTCATGGCCTCGCCGGTGACTTGCACCGTTTGCGATACCTGCCCGACCTGCAAGCGAATATCCAGCACCACTTCGGCGCCGACGGTAAGCGTGACGCCCGTTCGCTCCATTGTGCTGAAGCCGGTTGCGGTGACGCTGAGCTTATAGACTCCCGGAAGCAGGTTCGGCGCCGTGTACAGGCCGCCGCTCGACGACGTCACGGTTCGCGAAACACCGGTATTGACGTCCGTAATCACGATCTGCGCATTGGGCACGATCGAGCCGGACGGATCCAGAACCGTACCGCTGAGCGACGCGCCCGCAACTTGCGCGCGAATCGGAACGCTCATCCCCGTAGCCATGCAAAGCGCCGCCACCAGCGACCAGGCTAAAAATAACCGTATTCCCCCACCCATTCTGTCGAGCATGGTCTTTCCCCTCCGACTTTCGTAGCGGTATGAACGTGCAAGCAGTTGATCGACCCTGGAACCCGGAAAGGCATGAGCCGGACCAAGCCGTGCGCCGCGGGCCCTCTTGATTCGGCCGTTTGCCTCGAAGCAGCGATTTCGGGACGGGCACTCCCCCGCCTCGGAATGAGGCGAAGAAATCCCCTTCTCCATCGAGCAGAAAGAGGAGTGCTACCGGTTCAAGAACCCTGCGGCTGTTCCCCGTGTCTAAGTGCTCGGAAAACTAGCACAGGCGAAAGATTAAACAACTTAAGAGTTCCTGAAGTTTGTATGAATTGTTAAATTCAAGTGAAGAATGTGGGCGTTTCGAAGTCACCCATGGAAATTCGCTGTAATGACAACGAGAGATGCTGGCCGGTTGGCAAATCAACGGAGGTATCGCTAAATACTCTTCCTGCGGAGTTTTTGCTTGCGTACCGCTGGAGGGTTCTCGAAACTGCGCTACCGTGGTGATTGGCAAACGGTTTAGTGAGCGGGCGCTTCCAACGCGAGTGGCAGGCGAATCCAGAATGTGCAGCCGCCGCCGGGAGGGTTCGAAAATCCGATGCCTCCTCCGTTCGCCTGCACCGCCCAGCGGGCGATCGAGAGCCCCAGGCCGCTGCCCTTGTTTTCTCCCGAGCGAGCCGGATCCGCGCGGTAGAAGCGATCGAACACCATCGTGGAATGCTCCGCGGGAATTCCGGGTCCGCTGTCGGTGACGCTAAGAACGGCCTTCGAATCGCCATCCCGGGAAACGGAAATAGCTATCGCGCCACCGGCCGGCGTGAATTTTACGGCGTTGTGAATCACGTTGATGACGGCCTGGCGAAGGAAGAGCCTATCGCCACGCACCAGCAGAGCGTCATCGCCGGTCAGCGTGAACGTAAGTTTTTTCTCTTCGATCAAGACTTCCAAGAGATTCACCGCGTCACGCATCAGCTCCATGACCGGAAACACGGACACTTGCAATTTCAATTGTCCGGCATCCGCGCGCGACAACGTGAGCAAGCTTTCCACCAGGCTGGTGAGGCGGTTAACCTCTTCCAGCATGCTTCCGATCATGTCCCGATACTCTTCTTCGGTGGCTTTCTTCTGAAGCCCCACTTCGCCGACGCTGCGGATTGCGGCGAGCGGTGTGCGGAGTTCATGCGATGCATCTGAAGTGAAGCGCCGCAACTGATCGAAGGAAATCTCGATGCGGGCCAGCATGCCGTTGAAAACCTCGGCCAGGCGCCCCAGTTCGTCATCTCCATTTTCAACGGGCAATCGTTCCGCGAGACGCTCCGAAGTGATCTGCCTGGCCCGCTCGGTCATGACGGAGATCGGATCGAGAACCCGGCCGGCCATTTTGTAGCCGCCATAGGCCGCGGCGGCCAGCGCCAGCGGCATGGCGAAAAAGAAGATCACGAGCATTTGCTTCAAACGAGTCCAGATCGGCTCCTCGCTGAACGCAACCCGCAGCAGAACCGGGCGATCCTGCATCGTGTGCACGCGGCTGGCGAGTATTACGCGGGTTCCGTCTGCCATGCGCTCGGACCGCTGTGAATAGCCTGCTACTCCCTCGCCCTGAAACGGAGCGCCGCCGATTGTGCGGCTTCCCAACAAATCGTTTTTGAAGAGGATCTCGCCATCTGGTGACAAGACTTCCAGCAGGCGTTCTTGCACGGCCTTCGACTCGGGATGGTTGTGGTAGTCATCATTGAAGTGCAGGATGCCATCGCCGCTGAAATAGAAAAGCCCTTCAACCGTTTCCAGGTCTTGCACCACTTGCCGGTCAATTTGCGATCGCATTTGCCAGACCAGCACGATGGATGCGCCGGCGACGAAAATGCACAGCACGCCGGCCAATACCAGCACGTACCAGAACGTAAGGCGCGTGCGCACCTGTTTCGGATGCAGCGAAATCATGATGGATCCGCCCTGAGGACGAATCCCACGCCGCGAATGGTATGGAGAAGTTTCAGTTGGAAAGGCTCATCCACTTTTCGCCGCAGGCGCGCGATGTGGACGTCGATCACGTTGTCGAGCGGCGTGTGCCGCTCGTTTTCCTTCCATACGTCCCGCGCCAGCATTTCACGGGATACGATGCGCCCCTGATGGCGAAGCAGGTATTCGAGCAGATCGAATTCCCGCGCGGTCAGCACCAGTTCACGATCCTGGCGGCGCACAAAGTGGCCGGTTACGTCCATCTCCAGGTCCGCCAGTTTGAGGCTGGAAACCGACTCCGTGCGGTGACTGCGGCGGGTAAGAGCACGGACACGCGCAAGCAGCTCAGAAAAAGCAAACGGCTTCACCAGATAATCGTCGGCGCCTGCGTCCAGGCCGCGCACACGGTCTTCCACGGCATCCTTGGAGGTGAGGAAAAGAACGGGAACAGTCAAATCCCGCTTGCGCACCGCGGTGAGAATTTCAACGCCGTCACGGCCGGGCAGCATAACGTCCAGAATCAAGAGATCGTAGTTCTGGTTGGAGACGAGAAAAAATCCCTCTTCGCCGGTGCGCGCTACCGCGACGGAATAGCCCTCAGGCTCCAGGCCGCGCCGAACGGCATTGGCAACCTTGTCTTCGTCTTCAACGATCAGGATATTCATCGTGACCGGCCCGAGTTTTGTTGTGCCCACGTATCTCAAAGTCTATATCAAAACGTGGCGTGAACAGGCCAGTTCTTCCCTTCGTCAACACTCTTTTCCCAAATCTAAACGCCAGCGAAACACGACGACCGGCACTGCAAATTCATTTTATGCGGCGCCCCCAATTCGCGGGCGGAGCCCGATAAAACGCTGATTGAATTGGAAGCAGGAAGACATCAGGCGAACACATCCCGACGTAGGGTTGGCGATCTTCGCGGAATCAGAGAACAGCCCAGCCTTCCCGGAATCGGCAGACTACTGCCTCGCGCCGTAAATGCGGATTTCGGCGCCTTTCCCTTCATGCTTCGGGATTCCGAGGTAATACCGATTCAGCTCCTCGGAAAAAACGCCAGTGTGGGCGCGGAAGGATGTGGGAATGTGCCCGACTTGCTCGTAATGATCGGGATCGTTCTGCTCGAAGACGTCCAGGAATTCGGATCCGGAATAGTAGATGCGGTTTTGCTTCGCGCTGAAGGCCAGATCGTCCACGGCGGCAACGGCGGGCAGGCTGGCCAGGATTTTGCCGGTGTCGGAATTCAGGACGAGCAGTTTGGCCGGCTCGCGCGTGCCAATAAACAAGCGGTGGTGAGCTTCGTCAAAAGCCATCGCCGTGGGATTTTTCGATTCCTGAGAGACTGGCCAGGTGGCCAGCAGCGCGCGTGTTTTGCGGTCGTACACTTCCACCGTATTGTTCCCTCTCACGTTTACAAACAGCCGCGGCCCGGATTTTTCCACGGCCATCGCCTCCGCGCTGATCGAATCGATTTTGATTTCGCCGATCTTCTTTGCCGTGGTGGTATCGACGATGCTGAGAAAGACGTTCGGAAGTTTGGCTTCCTTGCCGCCGTCGACGACGTACAGATACTTGGTTGCCGGATCATAGACGCTGGAATCCGCGCCTTCGCGCAACTTGATGCTTTGCTTGAGCTGATAGGAAGTCGTGTCGTAGATCTTGACCTCTCCCAAATCTCCGTCCACCACAAAGAGTTCCTTGAGATCGGCGCGATAGAGCAAGGAGTGCGGCGCTTTCAGATCATCCATGGTGTGGATCAGTTTATTCGCGGCCAGGTCGAATACGAGAACCTTCGAGTTCTCCTCCGCGCAGGCGAAAAGCCGGTTGCCACGCGCGTCCACAATCAAGTGATCGAAATCGCCGTCGTGAAGATCCGGGAGCGCTATGGACTGCACAAGCTCGACAGGCGATTTATCCTGGGGCGCGGCAATGCTTGCGATTCCGGCGATTCCGGCCACGCAGGCGAGAATCAATATTTTACGAAGCCACATGAATGCACCATCCTGACTTTAGATTGATACCTGCAGAATGCACACGAACCGGTGTTCAACCGCCGCTACGCCGGCAAAACACTGGAATGGCCGGCGAATTCCCGCCGGTCTTTTTCACCCTCAGCCTTTTTCTGTTGTAGCGTTTTCGATTTTTACGTACTCCGGCAGGTTGCAAATTTCCTGAGCGTCCTTTTCAATCGACGCAAATGCCGCAAAATCCATCTTGGGGCTGCCGTTTTGTTTCAGGTACATCAGATCGTCTTTGATCGCCTTGAAGGCGGCAAAGATCGGTCCGCCCACATAGTTGATCAGCTTGAATCCGCCTTTCGCGCCGCCCATGGCCTCGAGTTCCTTAAGTGAAAAAACGGGTGCTTCCCCGGGACGTCCCGCGCTGTGTGTCCAATTGAGGGGAGCGTTGATTTCGTGCGGCAATTGTTTCACCTGCTCGCCGGTGGTGACGTGCGACGGCATGATCAAATCCGCGCCCGCCTCGACAAACAGATTGGACCTGCGAACGCCTTCCGCGAAGCTCACGGTTCGGAAGGCGTCGGTGCGGCCGACGATGACGAAATCCGGATCGCGGCGCGCTTCCACCGCATAGCGAATCTTCGCCAGCATCTCGTCGGCAGGAATCGTGTGTTCGGTGCCCATGTGGTAGTGGAAGCGTTTTGGAAATACCTGGTCTTCCAGGTGAATGCCCGCCGCGCCGGCCTGTTCGAGAAAGCGAACCGTGCGCAGTACATGCACTGGATCTCCGAATCCGGCGCCGACATCGACAACCACCGGGATATTCACCACGCTCGTGATGCGCCGCGTGGCCTCCACCATGTCTTCCAGTCCCAGGTTCGGCTCCATCAGGGTGGTTTCATATCCCAGCGCGCTGCCAGGCAAATCCAGGACCTGGAAGCCGAGCGACTCCGCAATTCGCGCGGAAATGGGATCAAAAATTCCCGGCGCGGCAACGATTCCGGGTCGCGCGATCAACTCGCGCAACACCGTGGTCATACGCTTGGGCGAAGCGGAAGCGGCAGGAGTGGCGAGCGCATTCGCCGACCCACCCACCAGGCCCCCGATCACGGAAGCTCCCACCGTTTTGCCAAAGCCCCTGCGCGAAATTGGAACGTTCATTGATCTCTCCCTTCGGTCATGAAATTCAAATTCTTCACAAAGGCTGAGCCCAGCTCTCACTCGGTTACCAGATGAACTTAAGCCCGAACTGAATTTCCCGCGCGTCGGTAACGGTGGATGTCAGTTGACCCGCCGAGGTATTCGCCGTGCCATCGGAATTGAAAATATCTGTCTGGGCGCCCAACACCGGTGGCGCAAAATTTGCCCGGTCCAGTATGTTGAACATCTCCGCCCGGAATTGGATGTTGAAACTTTCCGAAATTCGCGGAATTCGGTTGTTCTTGAACACGGCGAAGTCCATGTTGATCAGTCCTGGCGCGGTGAGAATGTTTCTTCCGACGTTTCCGCGCAGATTGAAACACTGCGGGAAAGGAACGGGGCCGCCGACGGAAGCCGGCGCCGGATCGCAGTTCGCCGTCCAATAGGCCATGTTCGGCGCCGAAGGAATTGAGAAGCACTGGGTTTTGATGTACTGATTGACGTTCCCCGGATTGACCATTGACTTGCATCCGGATCCGCCCGTGCGGCTCGGATAGTCCCAATCGTCGCTGCTGTTCAGGCCCAGCGGATCGCCCCCGGTGCCGAAGGTTGGTGTAAACGGAATCCCGTCGCTCATTTTGAATATAGATTGCAACTGCCACCCGTTTGCCACTCTGCCAACGAATCCAGTGAGTGACGCCGGGGTGGGCACCTGCCAGATTCCATTCACAACCAGGGTTCGGCCAATGTTGAAGTCCGAAACTCCGCGCAAGAGCCGGTTGTCAAAGAACACCAGGCTCGACATGGAGTTCGAAAACTGATCGGCGTAGCCCGTGCCGGAGCTGTCGTCGATGCTCTTGCTCCAGGTGAATGAACCCTGCAGCTGAAGCCCATGGCTCATGCTCTTGGTGATCCCGGCCTCCAGCGCATTGAAGGAGGAACTGCCGGAGTAGAACATGCCTCGGATCGAACCGAACTTGGGGTTCAAGACCTCGCCGCTGTACTGCGGGTTGGGCCACAGGTAGCCCGCGGACGTCAGCGTGGGCGGAACGATATCGTAGTCGTCGATGCGCAAGGGCATGTGCACGCCGTGAGAGCCGACATAGCCGATAAAGGCGGTGACGCTCTGCGTGACTTCGCGCTGGATATTCAGGTTGTACTGCAGCACGTAATTCCGCGGCATTTTGTTTTCGATGTACGCGCTGCGAAGGCTGCTGGAGGGCAAAGTGGAGTTTGGCACGCCGGCAAAGAAGTTGTTCTTCAACGTCCCGGCATTGTTGATGGAGCCGAGTCCGAAGAAGGGCGCGGCAAGAATTTCCATGCCGGTGTATTCGTACATCAGCGGCAGGTTGTCGAAAAGTCCGAAGCCGCCGCGGACGGCCATTTTCCCGTTATGCATCGGGTCCCAGGCAAATCCCACTCGCGGCTGAAAATCCTTGTGCGTGGGATTTTGAAATAGCGGACCCGTGCCAACGCACTTATCGTGAGTTACACCGCAGTGCGGGAGGGGGTCGGTGGGGCTGTACAGGACGGCCAGCTGACCCGTCGTCTCGGTCGGTACCGTCACGGTCTCATAGCGGAGACCTAGGTTGAGCGTCAGGGACTGACGAATTCTCCAGTCATCCTGGAAATACACACCGAACAAGGTTTGCCGGTACGATCGGCTATGCAGCGTGCTTTCGATCCCCGAGTTGTAGGACTTGGGCTGGTTGGTCAGAAACTTTTCGATTCCGCCGAAGTTGAAAACGCCGTTGGGGTTTGAAAGCCCCGTGGCATTGTTCTGCATTCGTTCAATGGAGCCGCCAAATTTGATCGAGTGTTTGCCATGCGTGAAAAACGCATCGTCATACACTTGATAGGAGTTCCAGCGGTACAGGTAGGTGGGATTGGCGCCGATGCCGCCGGTCATCAACGGAATTCCGCCTTGGAGCCCGTTGACTTGGGCGGCTGTTCTTCCCGGATTCGCTCCGAGGGTTAAATCGGCTGCCGCCGGATTAATGGCGCTCACGCTGTAGTCCACGTCGGCCCGCTGGCGATTGAATCCAAATCTCACCGCATTTACGAAGGTCGGTTTAAAGCTGTGCGTCCATTCAAGGATGTACATCTGGTCCTTCGTGTAATCGCCGAGGAGCACGTTGTTCATGCCGTCCGGCGTGCTGTAGGGCGTGCGGTCCCAGACCATCGTTCCGAACAGGCTGTCTTTGTCTGAAAATTTGTGATCGACCCTGCCGGTCACAAAATCCTCATGAACGATCTGGTTTTGAACGAACGTGTGGCTCCCTGTATTTCCAGATTCCGTGCCTGGATCGGGAAGCGGATAGAACACCAGGTATTTTTGCGCGGATGGGTCAACCACGACTTGGCACTGGTTTGTCGCTCCTATCGGGGTGCAATCGGCTAATGGAAACAGGCTGGGATCCGCATACGTAAGGGTGCCGGCGCGAGCGGCCGTGGACGGGACGATATCCAGAATCGAATGCCCCTGCAACTGCCTCACACCTTCGTAGTCGGCAAAAAAGAAGGTCTTGTTCTTTCGAATCGGGCCGCCGATCGAGGCGCCGAACTGATTCCGCCGAAACGGCGGAATCGGCGAGTTGGGATCGTCAAAAAAATTCTTGGCGTCCAGCGCGCTGTTGCGGATGAATTCGTATGCCGTCCCGTGGAACTGATCGGTGCCGGATTTGGTGACCGCGTTCACCACGCCGCCGGACGTCCTGCCGTACTCCGCGCCCTGGTTCGTGGTGATAACCGAGAATTCCTGAACGGCGTCCACGCCCAATTTCTCGCCCGTTACGCTTCCGGGAGCGGCGTTCGAATAGCCGTTCATGGTGACGCCGTCCAACCGGTAATTGTCCATCTGAGGCCGCGAGCCAGAAACCGAAATTTGCGCTCCAAAACCACGATTGCCGCGGTCGGCTCCAACCGTGAAGCTCGGCTGAGTGTTGATCTGAGACACGCCGGGCTGCAGTGTGGCCAGGGAGGTCCAACTGCGCCCGTTCAGAGGAAGTTCGCGCACGGTGTTAGAG
>Ga0209068_10001534_pt1 | contig 11472 bp, 6 predicted proteins | sample ColStrG_CSR_2012_FD_187200 | JGI IMG/M metagenome (GOLD analysis project Ga0209068, IMG submission 187200) | Freshwater sediment microbial communities in response to fracking from Pennsylvania, USA - Cold Stream Run_MetaG_CSR_2012 (SPAdes)... | ecosystem: Environmental > Aquatic > Freshwater >...
CTTCCCAACCTCGGCAGCGCTGGCCAGACCATCCGGAAAATCCCAAAGCACATGCAGAGCCACGGTGGGGCAAACCCCTGTCAGCGAGTGCACCAGTCCGGCATCAGAAAGCTTCTCCGCGGTATTCGTGGCAGCGGCAGGCTGGATGAATTTGCCAAAGCGAGTCCCTGTGTTAGCGAAGCCCCAAGACGGAAGCTCGATCCGGAAAGAATCGAGCGCTTTTGCCACACGCTCATGCCACTGCACTGCCATGATGCGGCCTCCAGTAACGAATGAGAGTACACGCTTACGCGTCTCCCCACACGACTTTTATAGCCGCCCCACCTGTTTGGCATAGCGAAATAGCCGATGGACAAGGAAAACACCGAAATCCAGCGAATTTCAGGCATTTCGTCAAGGCTTTAGGCCTCCGCGAGCCTAGGGTCAGCGTTTACCGCACTCAGCCCTTGCCTTTTGCAGGGCAGAACGATTAGTGTGTCGTGGTTCCTGAGGGTAGCCCATGTCGACTGCTCCGCTTCCACGTGACCGGTATCTGGTTAAATCCGTCGTCCACTCTTCCCGGCTATTGAGCGCGTTTCGCTCGAATGGGGAGGCGTTGCCGTTGCGCGAGGTTGCCGTGCGCAGCGGCCTACCCAAAACCATGGCCTTCCGCCTGCTCTACACTTTGGAAAAATGCGGCATGGTCGAAAAGATTGGCGAAAACCTGTATCAGTCCTGCCTCCGCCCGTGGCGCCAGCGGCTCTTTCGGCTCGGATACGCGGCCCAAGGCAAGGATTATGAATTTTCCCGAGAAGTCTCGGAAAGTTTGCGCCGTGCGGCAGCAGCGGAAGGCATCGAACTCATCTCTCTCGACAACCGTTACAGCGGCAAAATCGCGCAGCGTAACGCCGATGTTCTGGTTCGTGAAAAAGTTGACCTCGCAATCGAATTCCAAACTGACGAAAATATTGCCGCTGCCGTCGCCGCAAAATACCGCGACGCCAAGATTCCCATGATTGCCATCGACATTCCCCACCCAGGCGCCACATATTATGGGGCGAATAACTATGAGGCGGGGCTGATTGGGGGGCGCTACCTTGCCCGCTGGGCCAAGGAGAACTGGCATGGGCAAGTGGATGAGATTGTTCTGATGGAATTGGCCCGTGCAGGTGGGCTGCCGCGCATGAGGCTCACTGGCATGCTGGCAGGGCTCCGACTGAACCTGCCCGGCGCGGCCAGCTGCAAAGTGACTAGTCTTGAAGGAGACGGCGACCTGAGCCGCAGCTTCGAGGCGGTCCGAAAATATTTGCGCTGGTCGAAATCCGAACACGTGCTGGTTGCCGCCATTAACGACCCGAGCGCGCTGGGTGCGTTACGAGCTTTCGAGGAAGCCGGGCGCAGCCGCAATTGCGCCATTATGGGGCAAAACGCCTCCCTGGAAGGGCGGGCCGAGATGCGGCAAAAACATACACAAATGATTGGGTCGGTTGCGTATTTTCCCGAACGCTACGGCCCGGAACTCATTCGCCTGAGCCTGGACATTCTGAGTCAGCGTCCCGTCCCCCCGGCTGTATTTGTGGAACACAAACTCATTACGCCCGGCACCGTCGATCATTTTTATCCCAACGACGGACTGAATGAATTCAGCGGAAGCACCGCATCCGTATCCGGGAAAGACTAACCGGTCCGAATGCGGCTGACTTAGTTCACCGCAAAACTGTACGACCCTGAACCTATATCGACGACTTGCAGTCCGCCATCCAGATGAGTCTGGGCTGGCTGACCGTCCAAGGTGACATTTTGGCCCTCGGTTGCCGGTAAAACCACTTTCGCACTTGTGTTTGCCGGAATTGTAACCTTTAACTGAAACGGCTGCCCCGGCTCTGCTTTCCAGTCGCTAACGATCTTGCCGTAGGCAGAATCGTACTCCCCGTGTACTGATGTCATGCGTGGATCCATATGGGGATGAATCACAATTTGCTTAAATCCGGGAGACCCAAGCGACGTGTCAATGCCAGCCGCATAGCGATACACCCAGGCCATCACCGAACCAAACGCATAGTGGTTATAGGAGTTCATGGATGGATCCCCCGTGTCTCCGTTCCATCGTTCCCACCAGGTTGTCGCGCCCTTGGACAACATGTACCCCCACGAAGGGTACGTATCGTTCAGTAACAGCCGGTAGGCAACGTCGGTACGCCCGTGATCCGATAGTGTAAAGAGCAGAAACGGCGTCCCGAGAAACCCGGTCGAAAGATGCCAGCCTCGCGATTCGATGTCTTTCACCAGCCGGTCGACCAGTAGTGGCACTAATGCCGGGGGAGCCATCTTGGTGTAAAGAGCTACCACATAGGAAGTCTGCGTGCCTGTGCCCACCTCGCCAGTCTCCTTGATATACGCTTTTTGAAACGCTGTCCTGATGTTTTGCACCACTTCATCGTAATGCTGAGCATCCGCGTCTTTACCTGTAGCGCGCGCCATGTCAGCCATCATGTTCGCAATCAAGGCCCAATAGGCCGTTGCCAGCAAATCTTTATCGGTGTTTGGATCTGGCGCCAGCCAGTCGGCAAAGTTCGGGCCGACACCTTTCTTACGAAGATACTCAGGGTTACGTTCCTGAATGAAACTCAACCAGTGTTGCATTGCGCCCCAGTTGTCTTCGATGACGGACTTATTGCCGTACTGCACCCAAGTTGTCCATGGCACAATCACTCCGGCGTCTCCCCATCCCGGCGCTCCCACGTTGCCCTCGCTCCACGCGGCTGCGCCTTCGGTACTCTCTCCGCCGAATGGAAGTGTATTTGGAGAGACATTGGTAAAAGCACCCTGTGCAGTCTGAGCGTCGACAATGTCCTGGATAAATTTCTGGGAAAAAGCGGCCACATCATAGTTATAGGAGCCCGTACGCCAGAAAACCCCAGCGTCGCCCATCCACCCCAACCGTTCATCGCGTTGTGGACAATCCGTGGCAATGCTGAGGTAGTTGCCACGCTGCCCCCAGGTTCCGATCGACCACATCTGATTCACCAACGTACTGGAGGTGGTTAGCTGTCCTGACGGCTGGCCGTTCACGCTGCTGACAACCTCGCCGGTCAACGCGGCCAGCGTCGGCTTGCCGGGATATCCCGTTACCTCCACATAACGAAATCCGTGGAACGTAAATCGTGGCGTGAACGACTCCTGCCCTTCGCCACGAAGTATGTATGTGTCCGTGGCATCCGCGTTGCGCAAGTTTGGCGTGTAGATGCTACCGTCTGGATTGAGAATCTCCGCAAAGCGCATCTTGACCCTGGTTCCGGCAGCTCCTGAGACGTGCAAAGTTGTCCACCCTACCATGTTCTGACCCATATCAAAAACGTAGGTGCCATCGCCAAGTTCGGCAATCTTCTTTGGCTCCACTTTAGCGATAACTTTGACCGGCTCTGTGTTTTGACTCGTGAGCTGAACTGTCGCAGGGGGTGCCGCAGCCACAACCGCCGGCTGCCACCCAGCATCATGAAATCCCGGCTGATTCCACCCAGCTTGTTCGTGCCGGGCATCGTACGTCTCACCCGCATAAATTTCCGAGTGCAGGATGGGCGAGGCCGAAGTCTTCCATGAGCCGTCGCTTACTATCATCTGGCTGGTACCGTCCGCAAATTCAATTTGCAGCTGTGCCAGCAGCCGGTCCGGCGGCGGGAAGAAGTGCATTCCCGCCCAGGTCAGGCCGCTGTTGTACCAGCCATCGCCCAGCACAGCTCCCAGCGCATTCGAGCCGCTCCGCAATAAGCCAGCAACGTCGTAGGTCTGGTAGAGCAGCCGCTTGCGGTAGTCGGTAAACTCCGGCGTGAGCACATCGTTCCCTACCTGCGCTCCGTTGAGGTAAATCCGGTAGCTGCCCAGAGCGGTGACAAAAAGCCGCGCTCTTTTCACCGCCTTGGCAAGGGCAAAACTCTTGCGCAAATACGCGGCTGGTTGCGGCAACGGGCCGGGGCGCGCTCCCAGACGAGCGTCGTCCAGATCGCCGAATACCGCTGCGGGCTGCCATGCCGCCTTATCGTCCGCACGCGACTCCCATCCGCTACCCGTGACCAGGCGCGCCGTCTTTCCATTCGCGTAGGTAATCTTCACCAGCGCCGCCAACGCGGCTTTCACTACTTTGGCGCTGGTTCCCGGTCCGTAGGAAGGCACATCCAGAGTGGTCACGTTGACTTCAATCACGTTTTTCCCTGGCTGCAACAATCCAGAGATATCCTTGCGATCAAACGAGCTCCACTCATGCTTGCTCACGACAGCATGTCCGTTGACCGTGGCACTGTAGCTTCCGAGCGCAATCAGGAACAGGACGGCGGCCTTAGGCTTGTCTTTGGAATTTTCCGGAAGCACAATCGTTGTCCTAAAGGTAGCCTTGGACTCCGGAGCCACCGCCAGTGCATCCTGCCCCGGCAGCCAAATCCAGCGCATAGCAGCCCGGTCAGCTTCAAACTCGGGATTGGGCCGATCAATCCACTGGGCCTTCCAATCGGTACGGTCGAGCAAGCCCATCTCCCACCATGCAGGCTCGGCGGACTCCGAGGCGTTGCCTTGCGTATCCCACACTCGGACCTTCCAAAAATATCTTTGCGCCGGAACCAATTTTGGACCGGCATATCGGATTCCGACCGAAATATCGGATTCGATTCTGCCGCTATCCCAAACATCCGCTTTTCCAGCACGTAGGCCACTCTCGCTGGTGGTAACGAGAATTTGGTAACCCGCCTGTTTCCAGTTGGGCGCGGAGCTGTCGTTTTGCCAGGAAAGCTGCGGTGCCGCCTTATCAACTCCTAGAGGGTTGCTGCGATATTCGCAACGCAGATTGACCGGCGCGGCCCAGGCGGCTACGCCTACTAATAAAACAAGGATAAGTACACGGACCAGCTGCAGGCGCTTCATAGATTCTCAGTCCCTCATAAAACTTGTGAATTCCCTATTCAACCCATCGACACGCATACACCGGCAGTAGTTCTCGATTGCAGGATAGAAAACATTTCCGCAGACTGCCAAACCCGGGAGCATACGCGGGGAGAAGCAACGAGACAAGCATTTCGGCCGAATACGGCGTCGTTCTGCAATGCGCAACACACAGCAATCACACGGTATATCGGAAAGTGTCGATTTGACTGGTCTAACATATCGCGACTCTGCATTCCACAACAGTCCAGCCCGCTCCTCGTTCTGCGAACGCCCGTTTGTCATTGCGAAATCGGCAAGAATGGCTCGGCTGTCGATCTTTTGCGCTTATTCTGGGTACATAGCTTGGACTCGCCTCCCACAGGCCCTTCCCGGTCCAACATTCTGGCGGTTGGGGCTGTTAACGGCCCGGGGAGAAATCGGATCTTGGGGAACAACCCGCGCTGACTATCACCGCCGTGATTACAACCACGGACGATGAATTTCACGGATAAATTGTTGACACGGCAATAATCCAGATCAGTTATAGATACGAATACCCTGCACAACGCGGTTGATGACACCACCGGGACTTGGGCTGTCCGGATTGAGGCCTGCCCGCAAGCTGAGATGGTATCCAAAGAGTTGTGGGCCGAGAATCTCAAAAGGCGTGCGGAAAGCATCCGAGGCTTGGGGAAGTAGCGCTGGAATCAATTCATCAAAGAGCTGCGACGCCTTGATGTCGCCGCAATCCTCCTGGCAGATTCCGACCACATATCCAAGTTTCTTCGCGCGAAGCTCTCGGACCAAATCTTTTTCATAGAGGCGAGCGGCTGGATCACTCGAGAGCAGACAAATCACCCGCGTACTTGGGCGAATAAAACTCATGGGACCGTGCCGCAATCCGAGATAGGTTTCGGCCATGACAGGAAAGCGGCCATCCGTCATCTCCAGAACCTTCAAGGCTCCCTCTTGTGCCCAGCCAAAAAGTGGGGAGGAGGCGAGGAGAAGAACGCGGTCTTCGACACTATTCGCCAAGCTCCGCATCTTTTGGTTAATCAGCGCAAGACTCCTCTGCGCTTCCGTAGCTGCGTCAGAAATCACTGACTCCATAAGATCGCCCTTCGCCAAGCAGAGACCTGCCAGTAAGAGATTGGAGAAAGAGCTTGTCATAACCAGACTCTGATCATTGGTACGTGGATCCAAAATGATGGAATTGACTAAGGGAGATTTGGCCAAGGCCCCCTGTGGATTGCAGGTGATGGCCAAATGCCAGACCTGCGGATGGAGGCGGTGAACCCGCTCGACCACGGCCATGCTCTCGGGGCTGTTGCCTGAACGTGCCAGGGAAACCAGTACCGTCGCTTCTTCCATGTAGTGCTCGGTCGCCAGTAACAGATCGGTGGATGGCACTGCCGTGGATCGCGACCATGCTGCTGCTACCGCAGTCGCGGCATAGGCTGACGTCCCCGCGCCGGTTAGGACTACGCGCGCATCCGTCAGTCTGGTTGGAAGTTGCAATCTGGCAATGCTTTCCCGAACTCGCGCGACTGTGGTCGGCCATAGTTCCGGCTGCTGCTGAATCTCAAGCCACGTTTGCGAACCATTGGCCACATTCTGTCCCTTATCCTGTTCGATGTTTCCGGTCGTCATAATTTCTTTCGCAAATTTAGAGTATCGGCGTTCCACGATTTGTCCGTTACCACGATCACGCAGATGCCAGTGCAGCCCTGTGTTGCCGAATGATCTCCAGATATTTTCTAGCTGTTTCAGCGATGACTCCAGGCTTTCCCTGTTGCAGTGCCTCGGGATTCACCAGATCGCTTCCGACACCCAGCAGCGCAGCGCCTGACTTTAGGTATTGCGAGGCTGTCTCCAGCGTCACGCCACCGGTTGGGATCAAGCGGATGTGCGGCAGCGGAGCCTTCAATGCCTTCAGATAACTCGGCCCGCCGACGGACGAACACGGAAATACTTTTACGTAATCGGCACCCGCATTCCAAGCGGTGACAACTTCGGTCGGTGTCAATGCTCCCGGAATGGAAATCTTCCCCAGCGCTTTTGTTTTCAAGATCACCTCAAGATGCAAGCTGGGGCTCACCACGAATTCCGCGCCTGCTTCGATCGCGGCGGCGCACTGCTGCGCATCAAGCACGGTGCCGGCACCAAGTAACAGTTGGTCGCCATATTTCTCCCGTAGGCTTCGAATTACGGCAATGGCACCCGGAATCGTCATTGTGACTTCCATGACAGTCACTCCACCCGACAACATGGCTTCGACTAAACCGTGGGCTTCTGCGGCGGACTTGGAGCGAAGCACGGGGACCAAGCCCAACGATTCCAATCTTTCCGGGATACTCTGTGTCATAGAATCCTCAACGCGCAATACGAGCCGACGCGCCTTTCATTACCTTTTCGACTTCCGATAAATTAGCCATGCTGGTATCTCCCGGTGTGGTCATGGCCAACGCGCCATGGGCAACGCCGCACTCCAATGCCCATTGCGCTGGCTTACCCGTAAGAAATCCGTAGATCAAGCCGGAAGCAAACGAGTCCCCTCCACCTACCCGATCCAAGATCTCGATGCTTCTCTGCGGGACATACAGCAGTTCACTATTGTAAAGAGCTATCGCTCCCCAATCATTTTTCGTGGCCGTGTGCGCCGTACGCAGCGTGGTGGCAACCAGCTTGAGGTTGGGATAGGCAGCGGCCACCTCGCGTAACATGCGCTCATAACTGGCCATGGGCAATTCATCGAAGTTTTCCGTAATGTCCTGGAGTTCGACGCCAAGTGCAGCGGAAAAATCTTCTTCGTTGCCGAACAATACATCGGTGGTACTGACCAACTGGCGATTTACTTCCCCGGCTTTTGCCTTACCTCCGATAGCCTTCCATAAGGACTCGCGGTAGTTTAAATCGTAGGAAATCACAGTGCCGTGTTTTTTGGCGGCTCGCATCGCTTCCGCAGCTACCTGAGCCGTCGATTCAGACAATCCGGCAAAAATCCCTCCGGTGTGAAACCAGCGGCTCCCTTGAGTTTCTCCAAAAATTGACTCCCAATCTACATCACCTGGCTTCATCTGCGACGTTGCAGTGTTGCCGCGATCAGAGCATCCGACCGCGGCCCGCACACCAAAACCCCGCTCGGTAAAGTTCAGCCCATTGCGGACGGTTCTTCCGATACCGTCGTATTTCATCCAGCGGATGAGCGACGCATCTACTCCACCCTGTAACACCAAATCTTCTAGCAAACGTCCCACCGGGTTATCAGCGAATGCGGTAACGGCGGCGGTCCTTAATCCAAAACAACGCCGTAAACCACGAGCGACGTTATACTCGCCGCCGCCCTCCCACGCTTGGAACTGGCGGGTTGTATGGATGCGGCCTTCCCCGGGATCAAGGCGCAGCATGATTTCTCCAAGACTTACGCAGTCCCAGCGGCATTCGGATTCAGGTCTAATCTTCAGTTCCATGCTGTTTCTCTCCTCCAGCGGACATGCTTTATCTCGCCCGGATTGGCTCCAAACGCGGCATGAGCCATTGGATCACAGCGAGCGCCACCAAATAAGCCAAGCCTGCAATCAAAAACGGTATCCAGTAACTGCCTGTTTTCTCAAGAACGTAGCCTACCGTCTTCGCGATCAGCATTCCTCCGATGGCACCGGCCATGCCTCCGATTCCGACAACGGATGCCACCGCATTTCTTGGGAACATATCCGAAGCCAAGGTAAACAGATTTGCGGAAAAACCTTGATGTGCGGCAGCGGCAAGGCCAATCAGCACGACAGCCAGCCACATTCCCGGGACCCTGTAAGCGAGAACAACAGGGGTGACAGAAACAGCACAAGCCAACATGGCCAACTTCCGCGCAGCGTTGACCGTGAAGCCACGCTGGATGAGCGTGGAGGACAACCAGCCGCCGGCAACGCTGCCAACATCACTGATTAGGTAAATAACGATAACCGGGAGGCCCAATCGAGCCAGATTCACCCCATGTACCTGTTGCAGAAAGCCTGGAATCCAGAACAAGTAAAACCACCAAATGGGATCCGTGAGAAACTTCGCGGCTGCGAATGCCCAAGTCTGGCGATGGCCCAATAACGACCGCCAACCGACTCTCGCAGTGGGCAGTTCATGATCACGCAGGATATATTCCAGTTCGAGCGCCGAACAAAGGGGATGTGCGTCAGGCTTGCGATATAGCAAGAGCCATGCGACGACCCACCCCGCTCCGAGAGCGCCAGTAATGACGAAAGCCCATCGCCAACCAAAGCGAATTGTAATCCAGGGAATGAGGAGCGGTGTTAAAATAGCACCGAGGTTGGCGCCCGCGTTGAAAATTCCCGTTGCCAGTGCCCGCTCCTTTTGCGGAAACCATTCCGCCACCGTTTTGATGCTGGCGGGAAATACGCCCGCTTCTCCAAATCCCAGCGCGGTTCGCGCGTAAATAAAACTTGCCAGGGAACTTCCAAGGCCGTGTGCCATGGAGGCCAGGCTCCAAAATGCCATTGCGACGGCATATCCGGCCCGCGTGCCCACTCGATCAATAAAACGCCCCACTGCCAACATGCCAACCGCATAAGCGGCCTGAAACGCGAAGACCAGATTGCCGTAATCAATTTCCGACCATCCGAATTCATGCTGCAAAGTGGTCTTCAGTACACCGACCACCTGGCGATCCATGTAATTTTTGGTGGTTCCCAGCAGCAAGAGGGCGCAAATGACCCAACGGAATTGGCCCGCATACCACTTAGCCCCAGGCAAAACTCGCGTCATTTGTGCTCCCGGGGATGTCTCCCCGCTGGCTGTTTCTGCCGGGCGCTCACAAAATAATGGCGACACGAAACCTTTTCTTGTTTCATTTCCCGTGCTCCTTGAGCCACAGCAGGTCTTCCAGCAGGTAGTACTGGCCGTAAATCAACATCGCATCAGCGGGGCGGAGACCGCTTCCATGCCGCAAAGTTCCAGACGGTGTACGGTCGCCTTCCCCTACTGGAGTGAGATAGTGATCAATCAGAGACTGCACAATTCGCTCGCCGGCCAATCTGTAGTGGTGGCCGCGCTCTTGATCCTCCGTCAATTCGGATAGGTGCAGCAAGCCGCCCGCTAAAATGGCTGCGGCGGAACTGTCGCGATTGCGGAAGTGAACACCCTGGTCATCGTAGTCGTACCATGGAACTTGGTCCTCCGGAAGATTTGCCAGTGCAAAATCACCGACTTGTTCGGCGACGCCTCGCAAACGGACATCGTGTGTCGCTAAATAAGCAGCGGTAAAGCCGTATACCGCCCAGCTCACACCTCGCGACCATGGAGTATCCGCGGCAAACCCCTGGTGGGTGTGCTGAAATTTCCATTCTCCGGGCGCTGCCTGGGTGGGCACGGACATCATGCTTCCGCCCGGCAATCCGCTACCGTGCATTTCGAATTCCTGCGAGTTGTCGCCCGGGTTGTAATGAACCGACTGGATGACCGAGCCATCAGGCCGGATAAACCACTCGGCAGTTCTGAGGGAATGTTTCAGTGCTAGGTCACGCCACTTGCTGTCGCCGGTGCGCTCCGACGCCCACCATAGAACCTGCAAATTGATCATGGTGTCGACAATGGTGTCATCGCCACCCTTCTGCCAGGAGGCGATCAACTGAGTCTTGGGATTGTAGAGTTCTTCCAGACGGGCTGCGGCGCGCAAGGCGCTACTCCGCAGGTCTTCATTCTTGGTCAAGTCGTAACCGAGGGCCGAAGTGTAGTAATAAAGAAAGCCGGCGTCGTGATTCTGCTGGCTTTCTTGTCCGATAAGACGGCTTCCCCAAAGTTCCGCCCAGTGCCGGTATTTTTCGTCATGGGTGTTCGCATACATTTTCCATAACTCGCCGACCCAGAACCCGCTGGTCCAGTAATAACCATCTTGTGGTTTCCATTCGCCGGTTAGATTGTCGGCTTCTGTAAAAAAACCTTTGCCTTCTTCTGACGTAATCGAATTTACAGCTGCATGAAGAGCTGGTTCGAATTGGGTAGCGGTGCGGTCCATGGACTGCCGGATGAGATCGATGGCTTCAGAAAAAGACTTCTGCCGAGTGGAAAGCAATGTGTCCGCTGGCGCGGGTTCGGGAGCCGCTGTGGATGACAGAATATGGACGTCTGTTGGCGACTTCATACGAGAGGCCTGGCCTTCCAGGGCGCTCATAAAGGCGGTCTTTGTTGTAATTCCATCCTGAGGCAGCACGAGCGATTGCCCTTGCTGCATCTCGTGTTGGTTCCCAAAACCAACGCGCCGGTTACTGCCCTCCTGGTCCCACGCCGCCATCGTGTACCATGTGACTGTTCCATTTTTTGGATGGAAGTACAGCAAATGGTTGTGATCGTCCTGGGCAGGCATCGCCCCGGGAATGGTTGTAAGAACAGCTAATCCCAGGTTCTGACCTGAGATTGCTTCGGTAGCTGTAGGGCCGGGCTGGACAACTTGTTCTCCCCAACTTGCTAACCAAGTCACACCGGAATTGCTTTGCGCGGAAGATCGCTCCAGCGGAACCTCAAATTTGGATGGTATCCCTGTGGCAAATACGGCAGGATCTTTTGTGTCTCTGGGAT
>Ga0209068_10001535_pt1 | contig 11470 bp, 9 predicted proteins | sample ColStrG_CSR_2012_FD_187200 | JGI IMG/M metagenome (GOLD analysis project Ga0209068, IMG submission 187200) | Freshwater sediment microbial communities in response to fracking from Pennsylvania, USA - Cold Stream Run_MetaG_CSR_2012 (SPAdes)... | ecosystem: Environmental > Aquatic > Freshwater >...
GACCCAGTAGGTCCACCTCGGTCAGAAACGTCGCGAGCGGGGCGAACCCCGCCACCTGGACTTCGTGACGGTGCGGGCTGTTGCGGGCGGTCGGCCGTGCGCGCTTGGCGTCCAACCCTGCCCGGGCGTACGGAATCCGATTGCTGAACAGGTAGCGGAAGAAGTACCCGCCGATTCCGTTGATGTTTGCCATGAACCATTTGTTGATCCGCGGCATGGTCTGCACCCGCTTGCGGGCGCCGTCGCGCGCGAATTGAATGTGGCGGGCCTCTTCGGTGACGTGAATCCGCATCAGCCGCTGGATCATCGGCTGCAGTTCCGGGTCGTCCATCATCTGGCGTTGCAACGAGTCGAAGATCTCTTCGCCGATCAGGGCGGCGACCCACAGCATCGAGCCCCGCTGGAACGCCAAGGGCAGCGCGTTGATGATCATGCGGTGGAACAACAGCGGGCGGACCGGCTTGGCGCCGATGCGCTCGATGGCTTTGCCGAACATGACCATGTGGCGGGTCTCATCGCCCAGCTCGGTCAGCTTGTAATGCGTCGAGTTGCTCGTGGGGTCCTCGTGCAGGATGGTGCGCAGCAGGGCCTGGTTGAGTGTGTTCTCGAACCAGATTCCGGCCGAAAGCGTGTTGGCCAGTTCCTGGCGGGACAACTCGATTTGTTGCTCGCGCGTCATCTCGTCCCACATCGGGGTGCCGTACAGGGACACCAGCGTGGCCGGCAGATAGAACTTGTCAGGATCCAGCGGGGCATCCCAGTCGATATCGACGACGGGCTCGTACGATTTTTTGACCGAGCCCTTCAGCAAACGGTCCGAGAACTCTTCACGGCTCGGTCCGTCGGATTTCACCGCAGTGGTCATCGCTGGTGTTCCTTCAGTGCATCGGAGGGTAGGTAGTCGCCACAGATACTTAATACCGATGGTACCGGGTACTTGAGGTCTCGACTAGATGCGGGACCAATAGACTTCAGCCCGGCGACGAGCCCATGTGAGTGGGCGTTTCCTTTTGAGAGGGCGGCAGCGTGAGTCGGCATATCCACGTGATCGGTATCGGCGCCGGGGATCCCGACTACCTGACCGTCCAGGCGATCGCGGCGCTCAATGACACCCAGGTGTTCTTCGCGATGGACAAGGGCGAGGCCACAAGCGACCTGGTGGCCCTGCGCCGCGAGATCTGCGCTCGCTTCATCCGCGAGCCCGGCTACCGCTTCGTCGAGTTGCCCGACCCGACACGAGCTGCCGACGGTAATTATCAGCAGGCCGTCTCCGACTGGCACGCGGCGCGCGCCCGGGCGTGGTCGAAGGCCATTTCCACCGAACTGGGTCCCGATGGCGTGGGGGCGTTTCTGGCCTGGGGCGACCCGTCGTTGTATGACAGCACGTTGCGCATCTTGGCCGCCGTAGCGGCCGAGGTCGGTATCACTTACGACGTCATCCCGGGCATCACCGCGGTACAAGCGCTCACGGCTCGGCACCGCATCCCGCTCAACGACGTCGGCGAACCGGTCCTGATCACCACGGGTAGGCAGCTGCGCGCGCAGGGGTTGTCGGGCTCCGCGGTGGTGATGCTGGATGCTGACTGCTCGTTTCAGGCTTGCCGACCGGACACCCGGATCTGGTGGGGCGCCTACCTCGGTACCGAAGATGAACTGCTGGCGTCAGGAACAGTCGGGCAGGTCGGGACGCACATCGTGGCGCTCCGCGCCCGAGCCCGGACCCGCCGCGGCTGGATCATGGATACGTATTTGCTGAGAGCTACGTAGACCGAAGGCGTCGTCACTTCGGCATCACGCTTCGGATACGTCGGGCGCCCGGGGCTAAGTGAAGTGCACCCTTACGTGGTATGGATCACAGTACAATTTTCCGTGCGATGGTCGGGCCAAAGGGAGGTTCGGAATGTCGTTTGTCAACGCGGCGCCGGACTCTGTGGCGGTTGCGGCCACGGATTTGGCGAAAATCGGCTCCGCGCTGAATACCTCCAATATGGCGGCCCTGGCCCCGACCACGGGGGTGTTGGCCGCGGGCGCCGATGATGTGTCGGCGGCGGTTGCGGGGATCTTCGGTGCACACGCCGAGGCCTATCAGGCGATCAGTGCGCAGATGACATCGTTTCAGCAGCAGTTCGTCCAACAGGTCAATGCCGGGGCCGCCCAGTATGCGGCGACAGAGGCGCAGAGCACGTCGTCGATGCAGCAGCTGCAGAGCATGGCTAGCTCTCCTGCGCAGGCGCTGAGCGGGTGCCCGCCGATCGGAAGCGGCGCCAACGGCCTTATCGGGACGGGAGAAAGCGACGGCAGCGGTGCCTGGTTCTTCGGCAACGGCGGCACCGCTGGATCTGCGGCCGCCGGCCAGAACGGCGGTAACGGCGGGCTGGCCGGGCTGTGGGGCATTGGCGGCAACGCTGGCGCGGCTGGTGTCGTTGCCGAGGGCCCGGTCGGCGAACCCGGCCTGGCGGCCGGTAGCGGCGGCAACGGTGGTGCCGGCGGGTGGCTGTCCGGGCTGGGTGGAAGTGGGGGGCTGGCCGGCGCCGCGGGCTTTGGCCCCGGGCAGAACGGCGGCACTGGCGGCAACGGGGGCACCGCTGGTTTCGGCGGCCGGCTCCTTGGCCAGGTCGGCAAGGGCGGTAATGGCGCCGAGGATAGCGGAAACAGCGGCCGCAGCGGATGGGTGTTCGGCGACGGAGGAGCCGGTGGAAATACCGGTACTGGCGGGCGTTGGTGGCCCACCGCGACGCCATCCACGGCGGCGTCGGCACGCGGTAGCTAGCGGCCCACAGCTGGGATCGGCACACTGAATGTGTGCCGGAACTCCCCGAGGTCGAAGCGCTCGCCGACCATTTGCGGCGGCATGCCGTCGGTCTGACGATCGGCCGTGTCGACGTCGCCGCACTGTCCGTCCTGAAAACATTCGACCCGCCGATCAACGCGTTGCAGGGCCAGACGGTGGTCGGGGCCAAGCGGTGGGGCAAGTATCTGGGGTTGCGCGCCGGCGAACTGCTGTTGATCACCCATCTGTCGCGCGCGGGCTGGCTGCGGTGGTCGGACAAGTTGGCCGCGGCGCCGCTGCGACCGGGCAAGGGTCCGATCGCCATGCGGGTGCACCTGGGTACCCCGGGCAACGCACCGGGATTCGACCTCACCGAGGCCGGGACCCAGAAGCGGCTGGCCGTGTGGCTGGTCGACGACCCCAAGCAAGTGCCGGGAATTGCGGCCCTCGGCCCAGATGCCCTGGACATCGGTGCCGACGAGCTGGCCGCGTTGCTGGCCGGCAACACCGGCCGGATCAAGACCGTCATTACCGACCAGAAGGTGGTCGCCGGCATCGGCAACGCTTACAGCGACGAAATCCTGCATGTCTCCAAGATCTCGCCGTTTGCCACGGCCGGGAAATTGTCCGACAAGCAGCTCACCAACCTGTACGACGCGATCGTGTCGGTGCTGACGGACGCGGTGACCCGATCCGTTGGGCAGGGCGCCGCCACCCTCAAAGGAGAGAAGCGCTCCGGGCTACGGGTGCACGCGCGCACCGGGTTACCTTGCCCGGTGTGCGGGGACACCGTGCGGGAAGTGTCGTTCGCCGACAAGTCTTTTCAGTACTGTCCGACGTGCCAGACCAGCGGTAAGGTGCTGGCCGACCGGCGCATGTCACGACTGCTCAAATAACCGCGCGCGTGTCGACGCTGGTGGCGCGGCCGATATGCTGCCCCGGTGACCCGCCACAAGATCCTCATCACCGGCGCCAGCTCCGGCCTGGGCGCCGGGATGGCGCGTTCCTTCGCCGCCAAGGGCCGCGACCTGGCGCTGTGCGCTCGTCGCACCGACCGGCTCGATGAGCTGAAAGCCGAACTTACCCAACAGTATCCAACGATCAAGATCGCGGTCGCCGCGCTGGACGTCAACGACCACGACCAGGTGCCTAAGGTGTTCGCCGAACTCAGCGACGAGCTGGGCGGCATCGACCGCATCATCGTCAACGCGGGCATCGGCAAGGGCGCCAGGCTGGGCTCCGGAAAGGTGTGGGCGAACAAGAAGACCCTCGAGACCAATCTGGTGGCCGGTTTGGTGCAGATCGAAGCGGCCCTGGAAATGTTCACCAAGGGCGGTTCTGGGCACCTGGTGCTGATCTCGTCGGTGCTCGGCAACAAGGGGGTCCCGGGTGTCAAAGCCTCCTACGCGGCGAGCAAAGCGGGAATGCGCTCCCTGGGCGAATCGCTGCACGCCGAATATCTCAAGGGTCCGATCAGGGTCTCGATGATCGAGCCGGGCTACATCGAGTCGGAGATGACGGCCAAGTCAACGAGCACGATGTTCATGGTGGACAACGAGACTGGCGTCAAGGCGCTCGTCGGCGCCATCGAGCGCGAGCCTGGTCGGGCCGTGGTCCCGCGGTGGCCGTGGGTGCCGCTGGTGCAGCTGATGCGGGTATTGCCGCCCTCGCTGACCAAGTGGTTCGCCTGACCGGCGAGACGCAAAAACCCCTTACGCCCCGTGCGTGAAGGGGCTGCGTCTCGCGCACTCAGCTCGTGCGTCCCCGCTCCGTCCGGTAGCGGCGCACGAGCGCATCGGTGGAGCTGTCCGACTGTGGCGCGGGTGAGGTGTCACTGGTGAGCACCGGGAGCAAAGCCTTGGCCTGCGTCTTGCCCAGTTCCACGCCCCATTGGTCGAACGAATCGATGCCCCAGACCACACCCGCGGTGAAAACCTGGTGCTCGTAGAGCGCGATCAGCTGGCCCACCACCGACGGAGTGAGTCGGTCGGCCAGAATCGAGGTCGACGGCCGGTTGCCGGGCATCACCTTGTGCGGCACTACGTTGGCAGGGGTGCCTTCGGCGGCGATTTCTTCGGCGGTCTTGCCGAACGCCAGCACCTGGGTCTGGGCGAAGAAGTTGCTCATCAACAGGTCGTGCATGCTGCCGGTGCCTTCGATGGTGGGCAGATCGTCGGTGGGCTGGCTGAAGCCGATGAAATCGGCGGGCACCAGCCGGGTGCCCTGATGGAGTAACTGGTAGAAGGCGTGCTGGCCGTTGGTTCCCGGTTCGCCCCAATAGACGTCACCGGTGTCGGTAGTTACCGGCGTGCCATCGGCGCGCGTCGACTTGCCGTTGGATTCCATGGTCAGCTGCTGCAGGTAGGCCGCAAAACGCGACAAGTCGTTGGAATACGGCAGCACGGCGCGCGATTGCGCGTTCATGAAATTGGCGTACCACAGGCCGATCAGGCCGAGCAGCGCAGGCGCGTTGGACTCCAGCGAGGCCTTCTTGAAATGTTGGTCAACGATGTGGAATCCGGACAGAAAGTCAGCGAAGGCCTCCCGTCCGATCACGGCCATCACCGATAGCCCGATCGCCGAGTCGACCGAGTAGCGGCCGCCGACCCAGTCCCAGAATCCGAACATGTTGTCGGTGTTGATGCCGAACTCGTCGACCAGGCGTTTGTTGGTCGAGACCGCCACGAAGTGCTTGGAAACCGCGTCGTCGCCCAGCGCTTCGGTCAGCCAGCGGCGCGCGGCCGTCGCATTGGTCAGCGTCTCCAACGTGGTGAAAGTCTTGGATGCAACGATGAAGAGGGTTGTCGCGGGTTCTAAGCCGGCAAGTTTCGCGACCAGGTCGGCGGGGTCGACGTTGGAGACGAAGCGCGCCGAAATCCCGGCGTCGGCATAGTGGCGCAGCGCCTCGTAGACCATCACCGGGCCCAAGTCCGAGCCCCCGATGCCGATGTTGACGACGGTGCCGATCCGTTTCCCGGTGGCTCCGGTCCATTCGCCGTTGCGCAGCCGGTCGGTGAAGTCGCCCATCGCGTCGAGCACCTCGTGCACGTCCGCCACGACGTTCTGGCCGTCGACGACCAGCTCGGCGTCTCGGGGCAGCCGCAGCGCGGTGTGCAGTACCGCGCGGTCTTCCGAGGTGTTGATGTGCGCCCCGGAGAACATCGCGTCGCGGTGCTCTTCGAGGCTGGCCGCCCGGGCCAGGTCGATCAGAAGTTGTAGCGTCTCGCGGCTGACGCGGTGTTTGCTGTAGTCGATGTACAGGTCGCCGACGTTGAGGGTGAGCTCGCGGCCGCGATCGGGATCGTCGTCGAAGAACTGGCGCAGGTGCGTTTCGCCGATCTGTTCGTGATGCCTGCGCAGCGCGTCCCAGGCTTGGGTCGCAGTGATGTCGGGGCTGGTTCGCACGAAGGTCATGGTTCGACCCTAGTGCGGTGTGGTGCAGCGGAGCCAGGCGTGGCGCGCGGCGGTATGTCCGCGGGACGCCCTCAGCGCCGCAAAAGCCACGGTAAGCCGCGGTATTCGAAGGTGTTTAGTGGCCGAGCCGGCCCCTGCCCAATCGCAGTAGCAGCATCGCCAGATCCTTACCTTCGGGACCGAGCTCGCTGTAGCGCTCGATGACCTTCATCTCGCGGCTGTGCACTAACCGCGTGCCACCGGAGGCCATTCGGACCTTGCCGATCGCCTGGGACACTTCGGCCCGCCGCTTTACCGCGGTAAGGATCTCGGCATCCAAGCGGTCGATCTCCTGGCGCAAGTCGTCGATGTTTGCCGGCTGTTCGGTTTCGATCATCTCGGTGTTCATTTCTGCCAACTCCGCGTTCTCGTGATGTGGGGGTTCTGGTCTCATCCGATATCGGGCCTCACACAAGAGACGAGCCCCGAATCCGGAAGCGGACCGCGGGGCTCTGCGAAGCAGCTAGACCACGGGCACCGCTGGCCGGTACCCGTAGAAAAATCGCTGCGCGTTGAGCACCAATCGAGTGTGCCACCTAAGGCTGCGCCGGTGCAAAATTGTCTGAGCGCACATCCGGACCGGGTAACAAGCGACGTCGCCGGTCGGCGGTAAGTTTGCACAGACATGAGTGTGCACGCGACTGATACCAATCCCGAAGCAGACCTACTGCTCGACGGCCTCAACCCACAGCAGCGTCAGGCGGTGGTGCATGAAGGTTCGCCGCTGCTGATCGTGGCCGGCGCCGGATCGGGCAAGACGGCGGTGTTGACACGGCGGATCGCCTATCTGATTGCCGCCCGCGGTGTCGGGGTCGGCCAGGTGCTGGCCATCACCTTCACCAACAAGGCCGCCGCCGAGATGCGTGAACGCGTCGTGCGACTGGTTGGCAACCGGGCCCGTGCAATGTGGGTGTCCACGTTTCACTCGACCTGCGTGCGTATTTTGCGTAATCAGGCGTCCCTGATCGACGGCCTGAACTCCAATTTCTCGATCTATGACGCCGACGATTCGCGTCGGCTACTGCAGATGATCGGTCGCGATATGGGCCTGGACATCAAGCGGTACTCGCCGCGACTGCTGTCCAATGCCATCTCCAACCTGAAAAACGAGCTGATCGACCCCGGCCAGGCGGTGAGCAACCTGGCGGACGATTCCGACGATCTGGCGCACATCGTTGCCTCCGTCTACGGCGAATATCAGCGGCGGCTGCGGACGGCCAACGCGCTGGACTTCGACGACCTGATCGGCGAAACCGTGGCCGTGCTGCAGGCCTTCCCGGAGATCGCCGGGTACTACCGGCGACGGTTCCGGCACGTCCTGGTCGACGAGTACCAGGACACCAACCACGCGCAGTACGTTCTGGTGCGGGAACTGGTCGGTCGCGACGCCGGCGAATCATCAGATGACTTGCCGTCGGCCGAATTGTGCGTCGTCGGAGACGCCGATCAGTCGATCTACGCATTCCGTGGTGCCACGATTCGCAACATCGAGGACTTCGAACGCGACTACCCGGACGCTAAAACAATTCTGCTGGAACAGAATTACCGTTCGACGCAAAACATCCTGTCGGCGGCCAACTCGGTGATCGCCCGCAACTCCGGGCGACGCGAGAAGCGGCTGTGGACTGACGAGGGCGCGGGGGAGCTGATCGTCGGCTACGTCGCCGACAACGAGCACGATGAGGCCAGGTTCGTGGCAGAAGAGGTCGATGCGCTCGCCGATCGAGGCGACATCACCTACAACGATGTGGCGGTCTTCTACCGCACCAACAACTCGTCACGGTCGTTGGAAGAGGTGTTCATCCGGGCCGGTATTCCATACAAAGTCGTTGGGGGAGTGCGCTTTTACGAGCGCAAGGAGATTCGCGACATCGTCGCCTACCTTCGGGTGCTGGACAACCCCGGCGACGCGGTGAGCATGCGGCGCATTCTCAACACCCCGCGCCGTGGCATCGGCGATCGTGCGGAGGCTTGTGTATCGGTGTACGCCGAGAACACCGGCTCCAGCTTCGCCGTTGCGCTGCAGGCCGCGGCCGAAGGCAAAGTGTCGATGCTGAACAGCCGGGCGGAGAAGGCGATCGCGGCCTTCGTCGAGTTGCTCGACGAGCTGCGGACACACCTCGATGACGACCTCGGTGACCTGGTCGAGTTGGTGCTGGAGCGCAGTGGATACCGCAGGGAGCTGGAATCTTCCACCGATCCGCAGGAATTGGCCCGGCTGGACAACCTCAACGAACTTGTCAGCGTTGCACACGAATTCAGCACGGATCGGGCCTTGAATGCCAGCGAAGCCGCAGCGCTCGACGAGTCTTTACAGACCCCCGAAGACGAAGATGTGCCGGACACCGGGGTGCTGGCAGCCTTTCTGGAGAGGGTGTCGCTGGTCGCCGACACCGACGAAATCCCGGAGAACACTGCCGGTGTGGTCACGCTGATGACGTTGCACACCGCGAAGGGCTTGGAGTTTCCGGTGGTGTTCGTCACCGGATGGGAGGACGGGATGTTTCCGCACATGCGTGCGCTGGACGATCCCGCCGAGCTCTCCGAGGAACGGCGGCTGGCCTATGTCGGCATCACGCGGGCCCGTCAGCGGTTATACGTGAGCAGGGCCATCGTGCGGTCTTCCTGGGGACAGCCGATGCTGAACCCGGAATCACGTTTCTTGCGCGAGATTCCGCAGGAGCTCATCGAGTGGCGGCGCACCGCGCCCGCCCCATCGTTCAGTGCGGCTGTCTCTGGCGCCGGCCGGTTCGGTACGCCGCGCTCGGCGCCGGCCCGCTCGGGTGCGGGCAAGCGTCCGCTGCTGGTGCTGGCGGCCGGTGACCGGGTGACGCACGACAAGTACGGGCTGGGTCGGGTGGAGGAAGTCTCGGGCGTCGGCGAATCGGCGATGTCGCTGATCGACTTCGGCAGCGCGGGCCGGGTGAAGCTGATGCATAACCACGCCCCGCTCAGCAAGCTTTAGGCCGAGCTCGCTTTCTGCGCCGAGCGTGCACTCAGGGTGGAAAAGTCGCGAAAGTTTCACCGTACGAGCACGTTCGGCGTGGAGGCAGCCGACGGGTCAGGCGTCCAGCCAGCGTTTGGTCTGCGGGTGCATTGCCAGCACCACGCTGGCGACCGGCAGCACCCAAAGGGTGTACACGATCCATGCGACATGCTCTGGTTGCGCGATGAACACGCTGACGTAGGTCAGCAGCGCGACCGCCGCGCCGGCCACGATGAGGTGGCGACCGATAGACCGATGCTGCAGCAACATGATCACGCCGGTGATGGCGGTCGCCGCAAAGACCAGGACGAGAAACGCGACCGCAATGCTGAACAGGCGATCAATACTCCAATAGCCGGTGACCAGGGCGGTGGCCACCACCGAGGTGGCCCACCCACTGACGATGGTGACTGCACACGCGGCGACGGCCGTTCGGTTACTCGACTCAGCCGCCGGTGCGACCGGCAGCTGTAGCCGCGGGGCCGCGCGAGTCGCGTCCTGCACGTCGGATGCGTGGCGGGGCATCTGGGTGGTTCTGGTGTCGGCGATTGTCGGCAACGGTCCGGTCGGTGCCCGCCGGATGATCCGCATCCGTGATTCGGGCGGTGGCCCGGTGGAGTCGGGCGGGTGTGCGCCGGGAGGAGGGTCGTTCGGCGCGGTCACCGGATCAACCGGAGTAGTTGCCGACGTACAGTCCCCGGATGGCCAGCCACGGCACGGGATCAATGCGGTCGGTGCCACCCAGTAGCACCTCGAAATGGAGGTGCGGTCCAGTGGAATTGCCCCGGTTGCCTATGGTGGCTATCTGGTCTCCGGCCATCACTCGGTCGCCGACGCTGACCAATGTGGTGTTGACGTGGCCGTACAGCGTGACCGTGCCATCGGCATGGCGCAGCTTGACCCACATTCCGTATCCGGCGGTTGGGCCGGAGTCGATGACGACGCCGTCAGACACGGCATATATCGGGGTACCGATCGAGTTGGCGAGGTCGATACCGGCGTGCAACACACCCCAGCGGTACCCGAAATTCGAGGTAAAAATGCCCTTCGTCGGCATGACGAACAGGGGCTGCTGAAGTCGGGCCTCACGCTGAGCGCGATCGTTGGCGAACGCCAATCCTTTGGCGAGCTCCTCATTGTGGACCGCCACCAGCGCCGCGGGCTGGACTGTGATCACCTGGGCGCCGCGGGTGGCGTTGCCACCCGCCGCGCCGGTGAGCGTCGAGGCGCTGGCCGTCAGCACCGTCTCGCTCTTGGGGGCTTCGGCATGAGTGGTCGCGGTATGGGCGGCCGCAGCCGCCGCGCCGGCGGCCATCGCCGAGATCAGCAGGCGCCCCTTGGCGGCGCTGGTCGGCTCTTTGCGGTGCTGGCCGCCGCCGCGGACTACAGCGATGACGTCGGTGACTTGCAGGTGGTCGCGATGCCGTTGAGCGTGGGGCCGCACGGTCACCCGGGGCAGCACCTCGGTGATCGCATCTGCCAGCCAGAGCGGGACCAGATTGTCGATCTCGTCTAGATCGTCGAGCTCGGGGGCGAGCAGCACTTGCGCTTCGTTGTCGAAGGTGGAGTCGTTGCTGAAGTCCAGTTCATCGAGGTCACCGAAGTCGTGGAGATCGTCCAAGTCGCCGAAATCGAAGCCGTCGAGCGGCAGGATTTCGGTGACTTCGCTGCGATTCTCGTCCAGCCAGCGACCTCGGTTCACACGAGCTGCTTCTACCGCGGAGGAGCGGCGAGCTAAACGGTGCTGGGACAAGCTGAAATGTCCTCGGATCGTGACCATAACGTTATCTGGACCTTGCGACGGTATCCGCTAACAGATGAAGCTGGCAACCCAACTCCTCAAACCCGCCGATATTGTGACTCGCGTCACGTTATGTGCTGCTTAACATCCGGTGACCTGAGCCACATCGGTGGGATGCGACGTTAGCAGCAATTCGGGGTGTGGATACAGTTCCACCGTGCGAGTCGCCGAGACCGGCTGCTCCCATCCAGAAACCTCCCGATAGGCCTTGCAATAAGCCGAACGAAGACAGTGAGCCCATGGACCTTTTCGAGTATCAAGCCAAGGAATTGTTCGCCAAGCACGGCGTGCCCACCACGCCTGGTCGGGTGACCGACACCGCCGAAGGCGCCAAGGAAATCGCCACCGAGATCGGCGCCCCGGTGATGGTCAAAGCACAGGTCAAGGTCGGAGGGCGCGGCAAGGCCGGCGGCGTCAAATACGCGGCCACCCCGGAAGACGCCTACGAGCACGCCAAGAA
>Ga0209068_10001536_pt1 | contig 11467 bp, 12 predicted proteins | sample ColStrG_CSR_2012_FD_187200 | JGI IMG/M metagenome (GOLD analysis project Ga0209068, IMG submission 187200) | Freshwater sediment microbial communities in response to fracking from Pennsylvania, USA - Cold Stream Run_MetaG_CSR_2012 (SPAdes)... | ecosystem: Environmental > Aquatic > Freshwater >...
CCGATTATCAGGGGCACGATGGGACTTTCCGCCTCCGGCAAGCCGGTCAGACGGGTGAACGATCTCGCCTTGGCGAGGGGCAGGGCCGCATAGGCCGGATCGGCCGCGATCAAATCCAAGGCGGCGATTGCGGCCGCCACGATCGCGGGCGGCAGTCCGGTCGAATAGACGAAGCTGCGGGCCCGGTTGTGGATCAGCGCGATGACGGAAGCGGAGGCGCAGAGATAGCCCCCATAGGCGCCAATGGCCTTCGACAGGGTGCCCATCTGCAGCGGGACATCGGCCCTCGCGCCGCCGATAAACGCCGAGCCGCGGCCGTCCCCGACCACCCCGATGCCATGGGCATCGTCGGTCATCAGCCAGGCATCGAAGCGCTCCGCTAGGGCCGCCAAACCTGAAATCGGAGCCAGATCGCCGTCCATGGAGAACACGCCGTCGGTTGCGATCAAGGCATGGCCGTGGCTCGAGCGATGCTGGTCGAGCAGCGCCTGTACATGGGCAAGCTCGCAATGGCGGAACGGCATCACGGTGGCGCGCGACAGCCGCGCGCCCGCCCACAGGCAGGCATGGGCAAGCTCGTCCATGAGCATGAGATCGCCGGCACCGATCAATGCCGGGATGATGCCCATATTGGCGAGATAGCCGGAGCCGAACACGCAGGCGGCCTCAGTTTGCTTCAACCGCGCGAGCCGAGCTTCGAGCTCGGCGAACAAAGGATGATTGCCGGTGACCAGGCGCGAGGCGCCGCTGCCGATCCCGTAGCGCTGCAGCGCCTCGATCGCCGCCGCCTTGATGGCCGGGTGCTGGGACAGGTTGAGATAGTCGTTGCAGGAGAACGAAAGCAGGCGGCGGCCGTCGCGCAGCGCCCAGATTCCGTCCACACGGGTCGTATCGACCAGCCTGCGGCGCAGATTGGTGCGCTCGAGCCCGGCAAGCTTGGCGGCGGCGAATTCGTCCAGCGAGCGCATGACCCCCGCTGCTCCCAGGCGCGGGAGAGGAAATCGGCTTCCCGCATCGCCCTGGTGTAGAGTGATCCTGTTGCAGCGCCAACCAAAAAGACCGCATCCGCCGTGGAATGGAAGCACCGCTCATCCGGTAAGATCGAAACCGCGGCCCACCCTGATTGGTATGGCGCCGGGCTCGCCCATATCTGGTTGCCCTATGCGCAGATGCGGACCGTATCGCCGCCGCTGCCGGTCGTGCGCACGCACGGCTGCCGCATCGTGCTGTCCGATGGGCGCGAGCTGATCGACGGCATCGCGTCATGGTGGACCGCCTGCCACGGCTACAACCATCCCCACATCCGCGCCGCGGTCGAGCGGCAGCTCGCCGTGATGCCGCATGTCATGTTCGGGGGCCTTGCCCATGAACCGGCACTGACCCTGGCGCGGCGGCTGGCGGGGCTGCTGCCGGGCGATCTCAGCCGCGTGTTCTTTTCCGAATCCGGCTCGGTGGCGGTCGAGATCGCCATGAAGATGGCGGTGCAGTTCTGGCTCAACCGCGGCATCGCGGGCCGCACCAAATTTGTGGCCTTCAAAGGCGGCTATCATGGCGACACCACGGGCGCGATGGCGGTGTGCGATCCGGGCTCCGGCATGCACGCGCTGTTTGCCGGATTGCTGCCTGCGCATTTCATCGTCGACCTGCCGTGCGAGGAGGAAAGCGCAGCTGCGCTCGCCCGGCTGCTCGATCGCCATGCCGGCGAGATCGCCGGCATTCTGGTCGAGCCGCTGGTGCAGGGGGCCGGCGGCATGCGCTTCCATGACGTCGCGGTGCTGCGGGCGTTGCGCGCGGCGGCCGACCGCCATGACCTGCTGCTGATCTTCGATGAAATCTTCACCGGCTTCGGCCGCACCGGCAGCCTGTTCGCCTGCGAGGCGGCGGCCGTGGTACCCGACATTGTCACGCTCTCGAAGGCGCTGACCGGCGGCACGCTGCCGCTCGCCGCCACGGTCGCGACCGGCAAGGTCTTCGAAGCCTTCTGGTCGCAGGATCCGGCGCGCGCCTTGATGCACGGGCCGACCTATATGGCCAATGCGCTGGCCTGCGCGGCCGCCAATGCCTCGCTCGATCTGTTCGAAGAGGAACCGCGCCTGCGGCAGATCGCCGGCATCGCGGAAGCCATGGCGCAGGGCCTCGCGCCGTGCCGCGGCATGCCTGGCGTCAAGGACGTGCGCGTGCAAGGCGCGATCGGCGTGGTCGAGCTCGACCGCATCGAAAATCTCGACGCAATGCGGGCACGCTTCGCGCAGGAGGGCGTCTTCGTCCGGCCCTTCGGCTCGACGGTCTATCTCACGCCGGCCTTTACGATTTCGCCGGACGAGCTCGCCACATTGACGAGCGCGGTGGTGAAGGTCGTGGCCGCGCCTTGATCGGACCTGCCGGCGCCGGCACGCATCGCCTTCGCCCCGATTTCACCCGTCCCCGATTAGGGCTACGCTGCTCGAGCGACCAATCAAGCGGCAAAAATCCGCAGCAGCACGGGAGGAAGCAATGAAAGCAAAGCGGCATCTGATCTGCCACTGCATAGGAAATCACAAGGGCATCGGCGCGGCGGTCGGCGTTGCGTTGCTCGCCCTGGGCGGGTCATCCGCAATGGCGCAGTCGCCGGCGGGCATCGCGGGCATCATCCCGCCAGGCGTCGCGCCCGAATTGGTCCAGGAAGGTTTCGTGTTCACCGAAGGACCGGTCGGCACCCAGGAGGGCGGGCTCTATTTCTCCGATATCCGCGCCAACCTCACCTATTACCTCGATCCTGCCGGCAAGATCGCCGTGGTGCGCCGCGACACCAACGGCGCCAATGGCCTCGCCTTGACGCGGGACGGCGAGCTCGTGTTCGCCGAAGGCGACGCCAAGCGCATCAGCAAGCGCGGCCGCGACGGCGCCGTCACGACCCTCACCGAGGGCCCTGCCGGCAAGCCCTTGCTGGCGCCGAACGATCTGATCTTGGATGCCAAGGGCGGCATCTATTTCACCGATCCGGGCCCGCGGCCGGTGGTGGCGGGCCGCCCGACCTACGTGTATTACCTTGCGGCCGGCGCCAAGGAGCCCCTGCTGGTCGATGGGGCGGTAGCCCGTCCCAACGGGCTCACGCTCACGAACGACGGCAAGATCCTCATCGTCGACGACACGATCGGCGAGACGGTGTTCGCTTATGACGTCGCGGCGGACGGTGCGGTCAAGAACAAGCGGCCGTTCGTCAAGCTGCGCGACATCCCGGCAGGCGCGGAAAGCGGCGCCGACGGCATGGTCATCGATCGCGAGGACCGGGTCTACATCACGACCGTGGCGGGCATTCAGGTGTTCGACCCCAAGGGCCAGTATCTCGGGAGCATCAAGGCGGGCCGCCAGGGGGCCAATGTGGCGTTTGGCGGGCCTGACAAGCGCACCCTCTACGTCACGGCGCGCGAGGGGCTCTACCGCATCAAGACGCTTGCCCAAGGACCCGATCGTCTCGGGAAATGAGGGGGGTCAGAATCCGACGGCGGTGCCGTGCACGTCGTAGTCGTCGGTTCGCTCGATCTTGACGGTGGCGATCTCGCCGACGCGCAGCGGGCGGTGGCTCCTCACGTAGACGGTGCCGTCGATCTCCGGCGCGTCGCCCTTGCTGCGGCCCTTGGCCACCGTCGGCCCGACCGCGTCGATGATGACCTGTTGGCGGGTGCCGAGCTTGCGCTTGAGCCGCCGCGTCGAGATCGTCTGCTGGTGCGCCATCAAGCGGTGCCAGCGCTCTTCCTTCACCGCGGCCGGCACCGCCGCGGCGAGATCGTTGGCGGTCGCACCCGCGACGGGTTCGTAGCGGAAGCAGCCGACCCGATCGAGCTCGGCTTCGCTGAGCCAATCGAGCAGGAACTGGAAGTCGTTCTCGGTCTCGCCCGGGAAGCCCACGATGAAGGTCGAGCGGATGGTGAGATCGGGGCAGATGCCGCGCCAGCGCCGAATGCGCTCGAGGGTCTGTTCCTGGGCGGCCGGCCGTTTCATGCGCTTGAGGACGTCGGGGCTCGCATGCTGGAACGGTACGTCGAGATAGGGCAGGGCCTTTCCTTCCGCCATCAGCGGAATGACCTCGTCCACGTGCGGATAGGGATAGACGTAGTGCAGGCGGATCCAGACCCCGAGCTCGCCGAGCGCACGGGCGAGCGTGATGAACTTGGCCGGAACCTCGCGTCCCTTCCAGGTGCTGGCCGCATATTTGAGATCAATCCCGTAGGCCGAGGTGTCCTGCGAGATGACCAGGAGCTCCTTGACGCCGGCCGCGACCAGGCGCTCGGCCTCGCCCAGCACTTCGGCGGCCGGCCGGGAGGCCAGATCGCCGCGCAGCTTCGGGATGATGCAGAACGTGCAGCGGTTGTTGCAACCCTCTGAAATCTTGAGATAAGCGTAGTGGCGCGGCGTGAGCTTTATGCCCTCCGGAGGCACCAGATCGAGAAACGGGTCGTGCTGCGGCGGCACCACCCGATGGACCGCGTCCACCACGCTTTCGTATTGCTGCGGCCCGGTGACGGCGAGCACGTCCGGATAGCGCGCGGTGATCTTTTCGGGCTCGGCCCCCATGCAGCCGGTGACGATGACCTTGCCGTTCTCGGCCAGCGCGGAGCCGATGGCGGCGAGCGATTCCTCCTGCGCGCTGTCGAGAAAACCGCAGGTATTGACGATCGCCAGATCGGCGCCGGCATGCTGGCGGGTGAGCTCATAGCCCTCCGCGCGCAGCCGCGTGATGATGCGCTCGGAATCGACCAGCGCCTTGGGGCAGCCGAGGGAGACGAAGCTCACCCTCGGCGCACGGGATTGGGCCATATTGGGTCTCGGTTGGGGTGCGGCCTGACTAGGCGCCGCGCGCCGGAAATGCAAGGAACTTGCAGGGCCACATAGGCTTTTGCGGCCAATTGCGTAAACGGTTCCGCGCCGAGTTCCGGTGATATGTGCCACTCTTAATAATGCACGGTGAGCGCGATCCGGAATTTCGATCCGCCTGGGCGAACGCATGTTCGCGCTTGCACACGAGCCAAAGCGGATGGTGCGCTTTACCCTGGGCGGCCACGAGAACCTGGACGACTAAGGGGCGACCGCCACGGTTCGGGATTTCCTCTATAATTAAAAACTCAGTCGGGACTCTCCTTTTCCGACTGCATGGCATCCGCGCGGGGGATACTTCGATGCACAAGTTCATGAGGGGGGTGGCTGCCGTTCTGGTCTGCTCGGCATTCTGCATGGCCGATCGGGCGCAAGGCGCTCCGGCCGGGTGGGGTGGCGCGCGCGGCGGCCATGTCCACGGTTTTCGCGGCTTTTACCGGGGGCTCTACCCCTATTCCTTGTTCGGCTATCCCAACTACTCGTATGGGGGCTACTATCCATACTCCGTCTACGGAAATTCCGAGCCCGACTGCGACTTCGTCTGGGTCAATCGGACGGTCAAGCGCAAGACCGTCCGGCGGGGTATATGGACCTGCCGCTGAGCGAGCCCTAAGCGATTGGGCCGTGCCCGCCATGGCGCCGGTGGCATAAATCCCGGTCCGGATACCTCTCCGGTTCCTTGCCGGGGACTAAATTGGGCCTTCTCTTCGCGACGACGGGCCATTTTGGGTTCCTGAGGGGCCTGCGATACCGGGCGCGCCGTCGCGCCCGCTTCAAGGGGATCGAACAATGCAAAAAACTGCCGGACTCTCCGGTCAAAAAGATCGCGCGATGCACTTTGACGACGCATTGGACGTTCTCATCAAGTACCTCGCCGCGATGCCGGAATCGAGCGGGCGGGCGGCACGCGCGGGGCAGAGCCACAGCCATGGCGGCGACCTCTGGATTCCGCATGTCGTGCAGGGCTACTGGCAATCGCGGCCGGAGCAACTCGGCTCCGAGGATCTCCAGGATGAGCACTTTCAGCCCTTTTACGATGCGGCTTGGGAGCTCTGCCGCATTGGCGTCATTCGGCCGGGGGAATTTGCTCCGCGCGGCTGGGTCACGGATGCCGGACTTTTTTCCGGCGACACTTTCAGCATAACCAAATTCGGCAGGACGTGGCTCAAGGATGCGAGCGGGCGGCCGATTGCCGATCCCAGTCGGCTGGCGCAGGTGCTGCAAGGTTTTGCCGATCGATTTGGCGGCGGCTACGCACAGCGTGCCACGGAAGCCGTCCGGACCTACCGCACAGGCAACTATCTGGCGGCCTGCTTCATGTCCGGTGCTGCGGCTGAATCGATCCTGCTCGCCTTGGCCACCACCAAGGTTGGCGATGAAGCCAAGGTGCTGGTGGAATACAACACCACCGGTGGCGGCCGCAGGGTCACCAAGAGAGTGTCCAGCAACGTGTCACCGGGGATTGCCAGGCAGCTCGAAACCTCTCTGCAGCCCTTTGGTCACTGGCTCGACAGCGCCGGCCACGCGACGATGACGACCGTGAGCGAGGTCGAGGCGCATATCGGCCTCACCGATCTCCTGCGCCTGGCACAGTTTGTCCACGACCATTGGGCTGAACTGACGGCTTGAGCCGGCATTTTAGAAATTGCGGATTTTCCAAGGCAGGCTCGGCCGTTGAACGCGGTCTCGGCCGGCGGCGGCGCGGCGGCGCGCGAGCCGCATCGGTGATTTCAACAAGAATAAATTCCGGCGTTGCAACAGTTCGTTAATCGCACGGCTTCATCATTTGCAGCGGGACCTGGAGAACTTGGGGACTGGAGAAGAGGGGACGGCTCTTCCGGTGACGAGCCCACTCCTTCGACGTGCCGCCCGCAACCGGGCGCTCGTGACCTTTCCAGGAAAAGCTTGCCGGCAATTCGGATGCCTGGGCCGATCAAGGCGCAAATCCCGCACGTGGCTGTCTGCACTATTGTATCAACTGGAGTACCACATGAAGACAACTGTGAAGTCTCGCTTTGTTCGTTCTTCCGCGGCGGCCGTTGCCGCAGCCGTATTGGGGTTCTGGTTCATGTTCGGCGGCGCTCAAGTCGCCCGCGCCGAGGACGCCCAAAACACCTCGCTCTCCGGGCAGGACATGGTTCTGATGCCCGTGAAGGCTGTCAATGAGCTGGAGCAGCGCGTCATATATCTCGAAGAAACCGTCGCCGCTCTCACCGAGTCCTGGCAACACATCAATACACATCGGCTTTGCGTCTCTGACGACGCCGGTGCCGAAACCTGCGTCACCAAGGCGCAGCTCGATTTGCTCCTGATTCAGTTGCCGCGTGCAGAGGCCAACCAAGCTTCGATTGCGCAGGAGGCCATAGCTTCCGCTCCCGCAGAACCCGTCGCTGCCGCAGAACCTGTCGTTGCCGCAGAAACCGTCGCCACCACGGAGCCGGTCGCCACCACGGAGCCGGTCGAGGTTGCGGTGACGGCGGAACCATCGCCGCCCTCCGAGCCTGCCACCCTGGTTGTGGAAAATGTGCCGCCCGATCAGGCCCCTGAAATCACCGGAACGGTGGCACTTTCATCCGACGGCCCGTCCGCCGGCGCCGCGGTGCTCTTGTCTCCGCAGGTGGAGGTCTACGAACCGTTCGCCGACGACGGCAAATGATCATCGCACAGGCCGCCAGGCGAGAGCGCGGCAGGCCTTCATCATGACCTTCAACCCCGCTTCGGCGGGGTTGTTTCTTGAGCCCTCAAGCCGCGCTCGTGCCGTGCGACGCATCCAGGGCCAAGACGTGCGTTCTCACCAAATCGCACCCATCGCCTTGTTCCTGGCCGGGCTTGGCGAACATCTCGATCGGCTGTCCCAACCAACGCTCGACAGCCCCCTTATCCAACAAGAATCCGCTCCGGTCGCTAATCCAGCCCTCGGCCGATTCCTTGGGAAACTCCCCATGCCACTTTCCGATCGTGGGATCGCAGGCTGAGCATACGGCCGATGTTTGCCGCAGACGGGCAGACCAATAGTGGCAGAGCGCCGTGTCCTCGACGCAGTTGCACTTGCTGCATGGAAATAGCGGCATTGCTTGGTCCTCCCTCGGCGGTTGGTCGCAGCGTTTCTTCTTGACGACGCGAGCGCCCGATTCACTATCGTGTTCACGGTCGTTGCCATTTGCAACAAAATTGAGGCAGGCTGCCTTTGAGCTGTTCGTGGATAAGGCGGCGCGTGGCTAGCGGGGGTCCGGCGGAGAGACCGACGGCGCTCAGCAGATGCCGAGCCAAGCCCGGCACTTGCCGAGCCACGCCCCCAGGGCCGGCTTGTCCAGAATATGCACGCGCGGGTACACGGTCCCGTGAACAACGAAGCGTTGAAAGCCGGGCTAAAATGTCGACAACCGGGACACCAAAACAGGAGATTGCGATGGGTGGAATCATGAGTGGAAAGAAGGCTTGCGTCACGCTTGCGGTCGCCGCTGTCTTGGGCATGCTCACCGCCGCTTCCGCGGCTGCGAAGGATCGCGACGACCACGGCATGGAGCGCAGCGGGTCGGTCAGGCCGTGCAGCCTGGACGGGGTCAATCCGTCTCACCACCCTGAAATTTTCGGCAGTGCCGCCACCGCCCAATCATTTGGTTTCTTCCAAGCGGCGGACCGTACGTGGCACGTGCGACCCGATTGTCGTCGCTGACGCAAGCGCTCCCTGATGGCGCGCGCTTGTGCCGCCGCATTGTGCCTTGTCATATCGCGTGTCGTGCTGTTTAGGCCCAAATTTGGGCCGGATGGACAAGCGCGCCCAGCTTGACGACTCCAGCAGAATCGAGGGTAGCCGGTCAGCCGGGCTCTACTGCCATCACAGTGCGATTGTCGACGCGGACCGTTGGCCAGACGACACCGTGCTGCTGAACCTGCACGCCAAGGCGGTGTGTACCAGATGCGGGATGATCGGCGCGAACGACCGCCATGCGATCCCACCGCCAGGCAGCAAAAAACCCCGAGCAAGTGCCCGGGGCTTTTCGCTAACAGACAGCCGCACACGATAGGCCTAGCGGTTGTCGTCGATGCGATCCGAGTAGTCGTGCTCCCGCACAGGACTGTGCTTTTGGATGGGCGCGGCGTAGCCGTAAGCGCTGCCGGCATTGGCGGATGTGCCAAGCCATCCCGGATTGACCCGTGCCACGGTGCCTGAGACCGCGGCTCGATCATTATCCTGGTGGTTTTCACCGGAATCATTCGCCAGAGCCGCGGAAGCGGAGCCGAAGATGAGGGCTGCCGCGAGAGCAATCTTCGTGTTGGTGAACATTGTCGTATCTCCTGTGGTTTGCTGCTCACACCCTGCTGGTGTGCGCGCCCATCTTGTTGGTTGGAATGCTTCGGGTAAATCAACCTGATGTACTGAGAAAATCGATTGATAGATCGGCGCGATGCGCGAAAGGCCCATAGGAAATGGACTTCTGCAGCTTCCTCAGCCTGCGCAAGCCAGGACTGTGGTCCCGGGATTGAAGTCCTTACGCCATCAAAAGGCAGCGCCGGCCGGCAAGCCCATGCCGCCGATCACACCAGCGCCAGCGCGGCAATGCCTGCGATGCCGCTGATGATGGCCGAGATGTCCTTGCCCTGCGCGGCCTTCTGGTCAGCCGCCGCCGCATCGGTGTAGCTCTGCGCCGCGATGTCCTGCTGCTGCGCGACCAGCAGGTCCTCTTGGCTGGCAAAGCCGGCCACCGTTTGGTGCGACCGGAAGCTCGACGCCTGTTCCTCGAATCCGCGCCGTTTCCGGGCTAGCCGCGCGTCCGTTACCAGAGCATTCCAGCAACTGTGAAAGCGCTCTAGCGGGGCAGAAATTTGTCCAAGGCGATTTGCAAGATGTCCCTGGTTCCCATTACGAGGTCCTTTGACAGGAAGACATCGATCACCTCTCCCTCGTTGGTTACCATTTGCAACAAGATGCCGGCCGGCTCGGTTCCAAAGACGTGCGTCACCTTTGAAATAGTCTTCATGGAAATGCGGTTATCGGATTCATTGCTCATCAATCGGCGCTCCGGTTTCCTCATCTATCCCATTTCGCGAAACGCAAGGCAGGAGCTCGATTCGAGCAAAGCGCCAGTATAGATTTCCAGCGCGACCAACCACTTTGCTTCGCCGCGCCCATCCTTGCACGGACGCGGAGCCTAGGATGACCTTCGCCACTGGCCGTAGGATGGCGGCGGAGTCGAACGAAATAGTGCGCTCTCGTCTCCGGGCTACTCCTCCGACCGGCGGACGACGATGTTCAGGATGCGCGGGCGAGGGGAGAGCAACTCAAGCAAATCCCTCTCACCGTCAAGAACGGCCTTCTCAATTTTGTCCACGAGTGCTGTCTCGATTTTTGTTCCATCGTCTGCGGCAGCAACACCTAACACTCTGATCATCGCTATTCCGGCGTTGCGAACAGCCAGGATGCTCCAGGTGCGGGCCTTATCCGCGCATGCGGCGCCTCGATCACTTGCATCGAGGGCAATGCGAATGATCTTCGCATCGTCATCTTGGAACAACGCCGCCTGCTCAGCGCACCGGAAAAACTTCGCGGCCGGCTCAACATCGCTTCGCGGTGAAGATTCGTGGACTTCGTCGCCCAGTATCCGGCTTGCCGGAAATCGCCGTATCCAGGGGTCTGTCGTCCTGCCCAGATCGCTCAAGAATCGCAATGCGTCGGCTTCGAGCGGCTCGACCGCCCCGCCTGGCTTAGATCGCGCGATTGCATCCTGTTCGATAAATCCACCGAGAGAAATCGATAGTCTCCAGACCGTACCGATTTCGTCGGCAATTTCGGGCGCCGGACGGCTAAGGGCTTTGGTGATCAGACCAGCCGCTTCCCCTAGTCCGCGCCATCCGACCTGACCGGAGAGTCGCAGGGTTCGCTCTGCCAGCTCGCGCGCCTTCCGTCGAAGTTCAAGCTGAAGCTCACGGGTGAGTGGATCAACGGCGACCTTATGGTCGATCTCAGTCGCGATCGTTGCAAATCTGAACCAGCCATCACTGAGTGCAAAAGTTGCACCATGTTTTTGTTCTTTGATCCTCTCGGTCAACCTCGCCAAAGCGTCGATCGGAGGACGATAGGCCTTTGTAAGAGTATCCGCAGTACCGGTATCAGATCCCACGAACAAGGCGTTGTCGCCGATCAATCGCGCCGAGGGGCTGGCTCCATGATCTCGCTGCATCCGGGGTGTGAATTCGCCAACGCCTTCAGGAGCCGATGCTCCATTGGCCTCGGCCAGGTGATGCAATAGCGCGTCTCTTTCTACTTTGCGGATAGCTTCTTCGAGCTGGAGCCGCTCGCGTGTAATTTCTGAATCTTTCAGCGCCGGGGTTGCGGCACTGAGCTGTGTCATCAGTGTGTCCCGTGCATGCTCGTAGAGCGCACGTCGCGCGGCAGCCGTGTCCAAAGTGGCGGCGGCACGGGCAAGGAGCGGAAGGTAGTCAGCCATTCGGTCTCGGTCCCAATTCGGCTTTTTTCAGACTTTTGATAGATCATCTCCGTTTGATTAGTGAGCGGTATCGTGGCATTTTTTGGGGCAAGGCAGCGCGCTACCGCTGGCGGCTCACGGGACCGGCAGGGCGCATCCGGGGACACAATGGTGGGATGATTCTC
>Ga0209068_10001540_pt1 | contig 11457 bp, 12 predicted proteins | sample ColStrG_CSR_2012_FD_187200 | JGI IMG/M metagenome (GOLD analysis project Ga0209068, IMG submission 187200) | Freshwater sediment microbial communities in response to fracking from Pennsylvania, USA - Cold Stream Run_MetaG_CSR_2012 (SPAdes)... | ecosystem: Environmental > Aquatic > Freshwater >...
GAGCTATATTTCGGCCGGCATTCAGCCAATCGTACAGCCGGCCGAAATATAGCTCAGTCTCGGGAACCTCGATTTCGCAGTTGTGGACCCAAAAGCGCCGGTCCCCGTCCTCTAGCGCAATCGCATCCTCATGGTTCGTCAGAAATACCCAGACCTGAATGTTCGGGATAGAGTAGGGGTTCATGTGCTTGCGGTTGACTTCTAGGCGCTCCGGCGGCGACGCGAGCCATTCCTTCATTTTGTTGTAATTTTCACGCTTGCTGAAGCTCATCATCTCTTCGACCACGACCAGCTGCCCTTCAAGAAAATGGGTGAACTGCCCGAGCAGCGTCTCCGGCTTGACCGTCGAATAGTTGTGGGCGCCAAGCCCGCGCGTGAGCGGAACGAGAACCGTATCTTTCCCGATGCCATGCCGGCCAAGCAGCACGATCGCATGGTTGATTTTGACGCCCGGGTGCTGAAGGACAAATGCGAGGTAGCTCAGGAAGTGCTCCCGCGCGGGGTCGCCGGGCACCCCAAAGAGCAAAGTGACGTGATCTAGCCACGGGCGAACCTCGGCGCCCCTGGTCGGGATCAACCGGGAGGGCCGATAGAGGTTCACGGCGTTTTGCAGCACGCCGTTGATTTCCTCTTGCACGATGGCGGGCTTGCCCGGGCGGTACGTGACGGTCGGGACCTTGCGCGCCCGCGGCTCGTTCTGGAAAACGCCTTCCGCGGATTGCACGCCCGAGCGGCCAAATTGAGCGACGGCCGTATTGCAGGAGTTGAACGCCTTCGGGGTGAGCGGGGCGCCGGTTTCCAAGTCGTAGTAGCGATCCTGCCCGATCGAATAAACGTAGCGGGCAAGCATCTGCTCAAGGACGTTGTTAGGTTGCGGGGCGCCCACGATCGCGGCGCCCTGCCCATCGTCAAAGTCGGCTTGCGCGGCGGCTAGGGAGCCGAATGCAGAGGATAGCCAATCCCAACCGAGCGCGGCATCGCGGATGCTGTCCCAAATCTTCGCAATGAAGTCCTCTTCGGCCCCTGGGTACTGCAAGCCCCAATCAAGCACGGTCGGCCAATGCTCTTGCGCCGCGGGCCCAAGCGACGCTTTCACGGCCGCCAAGAACTGCACAAGCTCGTCCCGGGTGTCGAAACGCCCGGGGTCCGTGATGGCGAGGATATCGAGGACGGGTTGCGGCCCTGTCGGATACCACAAGGAAGCATCCGTTAGCGGCTTGCGCGTGCCCGTGGCGAGCGCGGCCGATTGAGTGGCGTCCTTGCCTAGCGTGCAGCCGCGGGCCTTCAGCATCGGCCGGAGCGCGCCAAAGAACCTTTCAACGGCTTCGGCGTTGATTGCCGGGAGGTTGTCGGCGCCCAAGTCACACGGGTGCTCGCCCAGCCATTCGCAAGGGGGAAGTCCCCCGCTTACGACGTATTGTTGCCCCACGCCCAATAGCTCAACGGCCTGCTTCTCTCCAAACTCTTGCCGCACCTTGCGCAGTGGGGCGCCCTCAAGTCGGTAGACCATGAGGCGCCGGCTTGAGCCGGGGCGCGTCCGCACGGGGGCGAGCCCAAGGTAATCCTCCGCAAGCGATTGGACCGCCGCGGCTGTCTCCACGTCGTCCACGTCGATATCGAGGCCCGGGAACTTACGGCCTTGCAGCCCAATGCCGGCGCCCCACGTGTCCCATTTCTTTTGATCCGTAACGCTCGCGGTCCACTCCGTCCTCGACCACTGCCCACCTAAACCGCTCCAAGTCCCCGCCGCGGTCTTGACCGCCGGAACCTTGCCGAGATGCTCTTTGCGTATGGTCGACCCCGGCGTGATTTCCGCGCCGATGGGGGCAATCGGGACCGTCTCCGGGCCTAAGCCGGCGTCGTGGTACCGGCGGCGTTCGCTTGGCGCCGTCTTTGTGGGTGCGAGCACTAGGAGGGCACGCCTGCCTCTCCCGTGTGGGTCGCGTCCTCAGATGATAGGCCCGTCGCCTCGTCCGGGTCGCCCGATAGCATATCCGCGAGCGCGGAGAGCGTAGCCAACGGCGCCTCAAGGATCGAATCGGCTAAAGCTTCCTGCACGGTGCGGCCATCTTCATGGCGCTGCTTGCCGCTCGCAATCATATCCATTGCAACGTCGAAGGTGGTCACGCTACAGCTGCCTCGCACGAAGAACGCCGCGGCTTGGAAGCCCGCGCCTCTGCCCATGCCTTCGCAGTTCCCGCACGATAGAGCGCGCGTCCACAAAAGATTTGATACTCACAGCCTTTCGAGCTTGTGCACGCGAGCCATGCCAGCGTTTGAGCCGAGATTTTGAAACCAAGGGTGCTGAGCATCGCCGCCGTTTCGCGACGGTCAAGCAATTGGTCGGGATCGAACTGGGTCATTTGAATGTTCTCCGTCCGTATTGGGATTGTCTTGAGTGACTTCGTTGGATTGAGCTTTTGGCAACCGATTGAGCGTCTGGCAAGGGAAAGGGGCCGGAGTGACGCGGGTACATTTTTAGTTCGCGAAAAGCGGAAATTGTTCTGAGAAAGCCTGGGGCTTAAGTCACAAAGTGGGTCGTACGGGTGTTAACTGGGATGCGCGCAAGATTTTGAAAATGCACGATTATCTGGCGCCTTGCGTCCAGGACGAACTAACAACTATTTTTTCTGGCAGCGCCAGCGTCATGCCGGAAGCGACAATTCTATTCAGGAGAAACCACGCTGGCACGCGCTCCCGATGCCGCAATTCGGAACCTCGCCGCGCCCCATTGCGTCATATACGGTTTGCCGGTTCACCCCGAGCAGCTGCGCGGCCCCATAACCGATATGGCTAGGCGTGATGAACTCGCGCCGTGTCATCTGCCTACCTGGGATTTGGAGAACACGTTACACAGCAGCGCAAGATATCACCCAGAAAAGGGCCGGATGCCTTGTTTTTCCGCTCAGCCTTGAGGTCGGGTCAGGCGGCGGTGCCGACTATGTCTCCCGACCATCATACTGCGCTGTCGTGAACCGCCACTTCGGGCCAACAGCGGACTCTCGCACTGCAAATGAACCTTGCTGAGCTAGACTATTCGGCCTGTCTTTGCGGCAATTACATAACCGCCGGCCAGCTCCGCGACTCAAATCTCGGTCTAAATCGTGCATTCGAGGACCCGCTGGCACGACTGAGTTGGACGCCCTGCAGCTCCACGTTTTCAGCTCAGCTTGAGGCGAGCATAACCAGGGTGCCGCCCCAGGCAGCCAATGCGACCAAGATCAAACCAGGTATCACGCGAACAGCGAAAGGATGCCCTCCACTGGTCCACGCGAAAATCATCTTGCCGATCGTGTTGGTCGAAAGCCCAGCGAGAATTGGAATAACCGCGTCAGCCGGGTTCATCTTGCCCGATGCGACGAGCGAGGCGATCGAGATGGCGGCTGAATGCGTGTCGACGAATCCGGCGACAGCAGCCACCACAATAGCGCCTGTCTCTCCGAACCATTCCCGGAGCGCCGCAGAAGCGACGAGGATACAGGACAGCGTCAGGGCGAATACCAAAGCCGTGGAGAGGCTGAAGGCCTGTCCGGGCCGCGGTTCGCTTTCGGTCTTCTGCCGCAAGGCTCGTATCGTGAATGCCGCTCCATACGCGACGGCTGCCAAGCCGGCGCAGATCAGAGGCCCCGACAGTGTTTGAAGGGTATTGACGCTGGTGGCAGCAAGAACAACAGCCATTTGGACTATCGTCGCAACCGTAGACAGGACCGCACCCGCGACTGCAGCGGCGAGAACATCCGGCGCCTTTGTAGCCCGCGCACCCATGGCGCCGATGGTGGCGATGCTGGATATGAAGCCTGATGCGAGACCTGCAAGCGGGAGCCCAAACCGAGCACCGAGAATGCGGACCGCGACATAGCCAGCGGCGCTGATGGCCATGACAAGAATCACAATGATCCAGATCGCATGCGGGTTTAGTGCGTCATATGGTCCCAGTGGGCGATCCGGGAGGAGCGGTAGGACGACAAGCGTCGCACCGGCAAAGATCAATGCGTCTTTAACTTCACCTTCCGTGAGCACCGAGCGGACGAAAAGATGGAGTGAAGTTCGAACGGCGAGCAGAACAGCCACTGCGACGGCCGATCCGGCCGCCAATGCCGGCTGTCGTACGGAAAGCCCACCAAGCAACGCGGTCAGAATCAGCGTGATCTCAGTCGTCAGTCCGGGATCGTCGTCGTGGGCTCGCCAATAAGCGAGAGCAGTTAATATGATCACGCCTCCCGTCGTGACCGCCAGCAAAAGCTCCTCACCTACCGTGAAGCTGACGGCTCCAGCCAGCGATGTGACCGCAAAAGTGCGTATTCCGGCGGGCGAACGCGATGGGCCATCGCCTTTGCGACGCTCCCGTTCGACGCCGATCAACAGGCCTATCCCAAGTGCCACCGCAAGGTTCAGAATCACCGGATCGAGGATGAGCATGTCATCCTGCTCCGTATGAGCATCCAACAGTGGTCATTTTGCTTGACTCCGTCGTTATATTGCTTCCGTCGGCGTCTGACGATGATGTTGCCGCGACCGGGAGACTGGACGCCGATGCTAATCGGTGCGGCGCCCGTCCCAAATTGCACCCGAGCGTGAATCATCGTCGCCGGTTGTCGTTGCGATCGAGTCCGCGGCCGGGTATGGCTTCGGCTCGACCCTCGCGGCCGAAAGCCGGCGATAGAGGTCACGCCGACGGGCAAGCGGCCACCAATCGTACAAAAAAATCTCCAGCGGGCGCCAATTCGCCACCCAACCCAGGATCAGGAAGCTCTCCTCGATGAGGCGCTGGAATGGCGCGTCGACCAGGTATCCGGCCGCGAGATGCGCTAGAACGAGACACACGATCAGGATCGCCACGCCGATCGCAAGAGAACGGCGCCCAATCCGAAACAGCTCGTTGAGGTCGTGCTGAAGGCGGTCCGCCCGATAGGCGAAGTACCTGCCAAATGCCTCCTTGAGCTCCCGTGCCGCCTTTGTTTGCGCCGCGGTCTGCGGAAAGTGGATGACGATCTGGATCGGCTGGTCGGCGGCCAATTCTCGCGCCCAGTCGACGATATATTGCTCCGCCTCCCTGTCGAGATCTCTTTCCCGAAATGGAAATGGATCGAGGGTATGGAAGAGCTGCGCAATATCGTCGACGCGCAGCTCGATCACCTCGTTTTGGCTTGCGGTTATCACAGCGCCCAAGGTCCAATTGTCAGCGACCGACAGGGCCGCCGGTATCGTAATGGCTGCTACATTCCTCCCCCTTTTAGGAGTGAGGGTTTTGACTTCGATCAACACATCCTAGCCCCTCCTGGAATTTTCCTTTGCTATCGTCCGAAACGAGACCGTCCATTGCCGTGCTGCCGGGGTCGGCCGTAGGGGCTTGCGGTCACCTTGCTCCGTGTTTCCGGCTTCGGCGCGTGGGTGCAGCAACATTTGATAATTCTCAAATGTATTCTACGGTTTGTATGATAATCGCTCTGAAGCTAACCCACGCAAGGAGCACCAGGATGGCGATCCGTAAGTTCTCCTTCTCGCGGGAATGGCAGGATTGGTGCAACTTGCTGCTGGGTATCTGGTTGTGCCTGTCGCCCTGGGTGTTCCGGTTCACCGAAGATCGCGCCGCGACAGAAAATGCCGTCTTTGTTGGATTTCTGATCATTCTCGCCGAGGTATTTACGTTTTCCATGCTTCGGGTCGTGGAACAATGGATCAACGTGGCTCTCGGAATGTGGCTCGTGGTGTCGATCTGGGCTCTTGAAATCACGGCTTCAGCCGCCAAGGCGGATCTGGTCGTCAGCGGCCTGCTGATCTCATTGCTTGCCCTCTACGAGATTTGGGACGCGAGACGTCCTGCTCGCCATCATGCCTAGGCCATACGTTCATCCGCCAAGGCGCTTCGATCATCCCTTCGCCGTACTTCACCATTTCGCGCCGCGAACTTGACATGGATCAATGTCGTCCGTTGGCATCGCTCGCTAAGAAGGCATTCTATAATTCCAGGAGTCGAAGATGAACCAGAGACAGATAATGATTTGCGCCGGCGTGTTATTCGCTGTGCTCGCGCCGGCTCCCGGCATCGACACGGCCGCTCTTGCGCAACCCAGCCACTTGGTTGTTCCCCAGTCGATTCGCTTCGAACATGCCGCAATTGTCGAGCGCCTCACCAAGGAGGCAGCGAAGAGCGGCGTATCAGCGGCCATCGCGCAGAAGGCGCTTGGTCTTATCAAGGCTCACTTCGCGAAGGAGGAGGAATTCGTCTTCCCGCCGCTCGGCTTGCTTGATCAGATCACCGCCGGAGAATCCCCCACTGATTCAGTCAAGAAAGCGGCCATCGATATGATCGAGCGTACAAAGGCGTCGAAAGACAGCCTTCAAGAGGATCATATCCAGATTACATCGATAATGAACGATCTGATCCAAGCGGCAACCAGAGCCAACGAAGCGGATCTCGTCGTATTTGCCAGCAATGTCGCCGCGCACAATCTCGGCGAAATCGAGGTGTTACAGCCAGCTACGCTTTTGATTGGAGACTATCTTCGGTCTAAGCCGTCGTCTGGCCAGTAAACGGAGATCCACCTACTCTTGTGCAGAGCCTTAGTGGAGCCGCACGTTACTTTGCTGTTATCGAGCGCAATGTAGTGACAGAATCGCCCTCTATGTCTGGTGGAACCGGAACACGCCGTTTGGATCCTCTCGGAATTCGATGGAATCGACGTTCTTGCTAGGACCGCCGGGACGCGAGCGGACAACATAACGCACCCAAATGGTGACAAGCCTATTAAATTCCGGCTTTCCGGCTATCGCGTTCGTTACAACGGTCGCGATCGCCATTGCTTCATTGTCACGGCCAGCGTGCGTGGACTGATTCATGTTGCTATTTGAACGCCAGACCGTCAAAACATTGCCTTTGATGGTGATCTCGACCGTCGCTTCCTGAGCCCCGATCGTGCGAATGATCGACGTGCGGATGTCGGATAAAATGGAGGGCCGCTGTATATCTTGGGGCAATGGTCCCTGAGCATGCAGCGTTGCGCCGGTCTGAGGCAGCAATAATGCCATGGCAACAGAAACCGCAAAGAGGTGACGGTTCGACATCGATATCTCCATTCTGAATCCGACTTTTTTGAAAGATGCGGACGCCTGCTGGCAGCGACATTGATCTGGATCAATTTGGCCAATGTCTTCTGATGTGATCGAGTGCAGTCGGCTGGGTTGCTGTTCGCGTGAGCGGTTCCTCGGAACCATACTGCCCCGCTCAGGAATTGCTTCTTGCGATATATCAAGACCGGCAAGATGACGGAGCGCATGGTGAATTGATCGCTCGTCCTTGCGGGTGCGATACGTGGTAGAATTGCCATGCGGAAGAAGCAGGAAGAGTGGTCGGGCCGCATCGGCTTCATCCTTTCCACCATGGGCTCGGCGATCGGGCTTGGAAGCATCTGGAAATTTCCCTACGAGGTCGGCAGCAACGGCGGTGGCGCTTTCGTGTCTTGCTATCTTCTGGGCCTCGTCCTGATTGTTTTTCCGCTCATGCTGGTGGAGTTCACGATCGGTCGGCGTGGCCGCTCTGACGCGGTCGGTAGCATCGCGCTCGTGGCCGGCCAGAGCGCCGCCTCGCGGCATTGGCAACTGCTCGGTGCCGTGGGGGTCGTCACCTCGTTCCTGATTCTGAGCTTCTACTCGGTTATCGGCGGTTGGGCGCTCAGCTATGCGGTGGACACCGTGCGAAGCGGGCTGCCCGGCGACAGCGCGAGTGCGGTGCAGGCGCGCTTTGAGGCGCTGCTCGCCTCGCCTTGGCGCATGGCCGGATACCACGCGCTGTTCATGACCTTGACCGCGCTCATCGTGGTGCGCGGGATTGCCGGCGGGATCGAGCGTGCATGCAAGGTGCTGATGCCGATTCTCATCGTTCTGGTGGTCGTGCTCGCGCTCTATTCGATGGCCGAAGGTGATGTGGCCGCGGCGTCGCGATTCCTGTTTGGGTTCGACCGGGAGGTCGTCTCTGCAAAGATCGCGTTGGAGGCGCTGGGGCTCGGATTCTTCTCGATTGGCGTGGGTCTTGCCGTGATGATCACCTATGCCAGCTACGCCGGGCCGGATATCGATCTGCGCCAGATCGCGATCGCAACCATAGTCGGTGATACGCTGGTGTCGTGTCTCGCGGGCCTCGCGGTGTTTCCGATCGTATTTGTCGAGAATCTTGATCCGGCGAGTGGTCCAGGACTGATGTTCGTGACGCTTCCGTTGGCGTTTGCGCGTTTGCCGTTCGGAGCGCCGGTGGCCACTGCTTTCTTCGTATTGCTCGCCGTCGCCGGGCTCGCCTCGGCGATCTCGATGCTGGAAATGCCTGTGGCGTTCTTGCAGCGGCGGACTGCCTGCTCACGCCGCATCGCGACCGTCACCTCAGCCCTGGTCTGCTGGGCACTCGGTCTGTTCTCGGTTCTGTCGTTCAACCTGTGGGCGGACTGGTTCCCACTCGCATCGGTTCCGGGATTGGCGAGAGCCAGCGTGTTCGATCTACTGGATCAACTGACCTCCAACATGCTGCTGCCGGCCGGCGGCTTCGCGCTCGCGCTGTTCGGCGGCTGGGTCATTCCGGCATCGCTGTTCGCCGAGGAACTCCGCTTTGGCCCGACCGCCATTGCGGTGATCCGTGTGCTGTTGCGCTACATCGTGCCTTGCGCAATCGCGGCGGCGAGCCTCGCACCGCTGCGTTACTGAAGGGGCCGGCAAATGAGCGGCTTAACGCAGTCGACCATTGCGTTCATACAAGGCCACGCGGGATGGGGCGCGCCCATCGTCTTCGCGCTGGCGTTCTGCGAATCCTTCGCGTTCGTCTCCCTGATCGTGCCGGCCACGGGCATTCTGTTCGGCATTGGCGGGCTCATGGGGGCGGCCAGCATCGAATTCTGGGCGATCTGGGTTGCGGCAGTCCTGGGCGCGATTGCGGGCGACTGGTTGGCCTATGAGTTCGCGTTCCGATTCAAGGATCGTATCATTCATGCTTGGCCGCTTTCGCGTCACCCGGAGCTGGTTGCCCGCGGCGTCGGCTTCTTTCGTCGGTGGGGAATGATCGCCGTATTCTGCGGGCGCTTCTTCGGACCGTTGCGTGCCATTGTTCCGATCGCGGCCGGCCTGCACGTGATGCCGCGGTGGAAATTCCAGATCGCCAATCTTGCGTCGGCTCTCGTCTGGGCGACCGGCATCCTGACCCCGGGTTTTGTTGGCATGCGTTGGCTGATGGCTTGAGGATCGCTTGGCTGGAGTTTCCTGGGCCCCTGAAGGACGTTACCTGACGGCGTTCTACCGCGAAAGCGTCCTAGTTCGAGAACAAGCAGCATAGCGAGGCATTCGCCAGCAGATCGCGCGTGACCCCGCCGAAGATCCATTCGCCCAGCATGGAATGACCGTAACCGCCCGCGACGATCAAATCGGAGTCTTGCTCGCGAGCGAATCGCAGGATTTCGGCGGCGACGGATCGCTGGGCGTGTAAATAGGCCTTGGCCTTCACGGTGACCTTGTGGCGGAGCAGATAGTCGGCCACATCATCGATGGACGTTCGGCTCTCCGGCGCTTGCTCGCAAACCTCCACGATCATGACCTCCTCCGCGTTTCGGAGAAAGGGAAGGGCATCCCGGACAGCGCGTCTGGATTCCCGGCTGTCCCTCCAGGCTACCACGATGCGCTGCGCGGCAAGCTTGTCGACCCCGTCGGGCACGAACAGGACCGGCCGTCCGGCGCCGAGAATGATCGCGCCCGGGTGGTGCGAATAGGAGAGGTCGCGCGGCTCAGGGGCAGGCCCGACGATCACGAGATCGGCCGCGCGTGCTTCTTGCGGAATCAGGATGCCGGCCCAAATGGCACGTCCTCGCCACTCCACATTCCTGATCGGCCGGGCGACTTCGCTAAAATTCCTTTCGATTTCGGCGAGCGCATCGGTGACGTTGCCGGAAACGGCGGGCAGATAAGGCGGCCCGGCGATACCGATCAAGGCGGCCTGAAAGCGGTCCGCTAGGCCCACAGCGAGACGAAGGCGCGCCTGCGCATTCGAACTCGCGTCGTAATAGACCATAAGGGCCGCGTACAACATCGTCCTTTTTCCGGTTTTCAGTTGAAAAGCCCCGCCAACGACAATTGTTCGGCCGGTTTGATCACAATCGGTTCTTTCTGACATGCCGCCGCGATTGTCTCCCGCGCCTTGGCCGAGGCTGCCATCAGCTCGTTCAAAGGGGGCGTTTATTTGGCTGTCGGCTTGACGAAACGCTTGATCCGTTGCACGCGCCATTCATAGAGGCCGACGGAAGGCGAACACACAACCCCATACGGATGGGGCCTGTTGTCCCGAGTCCACTCATAGCGCCAGGAATCAGGACCGTATTGGCCGCCGGCGACGGCTTCGTCCCTATCTTGCAGACCGTAGGGCAGCGTTTGTTGATCTGGGTCAAGAGCGCAAAGGGCCACAAGCCGACATAGCACTTTCTTGGCTGCTCGCTTTGCGGCCCCGCGAAAACAATCAATTTTGATCTAGATCAAAGCGCCGTCTTTCCCGCATGCATCAGGACTCAACGCCGAAAGCTATTTGTGGCGAAATGATGCGTTTCAATTTTCTACCCCATCATTGGGCAGCGCTGGCTGCTAACGCTGAAGGAACGCGCAGGGCGTCTCCCCGCGTCGATGCTGCGGGTGCCGCTGCGCAAAACTACATAATGAGGGCGTCGCGCGAAGATCCGGGCGAACGATGCGGTTAAGCGACCACACGATAGGGATTATCGCCAGCCAAACCACCAACGTGCCCTGCTCCAACAGAAGCATTCCAATCGTGAATATTGTGGTTGGACAAGGTGCCACTCCGAACAGCGGTCCTTTCATCAGTCCATGACCGGCGGCATAGCCGAGCAACTCGTAGATCAACAGTGCATAAAGTATGAAGCCCAGGCCCAACGCTGATCGTAGATCCAACCTAATCTTGAACTGCAGATTGTGGGTATCCATTTTGGGGTCAACAAGCGACATCATCGCCCTCCTTCTGGCGGTATCCTCGTCAGTTCGATGCAGATCGCATTGGTTGACTTGGATCAATGTTGCCAACCGACAGCAGCGTAAAATGCACAGTCCGTTGGCGTAAGCCGCGCCGAAAAAGGGATATTTCTCATGTTGATCTGGTCGTATCGAATGAGACAATTCCGTGCGATTGCCGTGGGGGTAATGCTGACCACTTTGCCAAGTGCTCTCTTACCTCTGTCAGCTCAGGAGCAGCCGCAGATTCAGCCAGCGCAGGAGCAGCAGCTTCTCAGCGACATACAACTGCAACAGCTGGTCGCGCCAATTGCGCTTTATCCCGACTCGCTCCTGGCGCAGGTCCTGACCGCGTCGACCTATCCGCTTGAAGTGGCGATGGCGGCGCGCTGGTCCGAGAAAAATCCAAAACTTAAGGGCACAGCGCTCGAAAGTGCGATGCAAAAGCAGCCGTGGGATGCGAGCGTCAAG
>Ga0209068_10001541_pt1 | contig 11456 bp, 9 predicted proteins | sample ColStrG_CSR_2012_FD_187200 | JGI IMG/M metagenome (GOLD analysis project Ga0209068, IMG submission 187200) | Freshwater sediment microbial communities in response to fracking from Pennsylvania, USA - Cold Stream Run_MetaG_CSR_2012 (SPAdes)... | ecosystem: Environmental > Aquatic > Freshwater >...
GCATTACTATTGAAGAATCCCCATTACACCAATAACCCCGGGCCCAGCCCTACGGGGGGTCAATGAGTGTAAACGCCTGTTTACAACAAGTAATCGCTTCCGAAGTGGGCATGAGAAAGACCTTTTGTGACACGAGACCTATCAGGTGCGAATAGAAGCATCGCGGACTGGTGCAACACAGATCGACTCGTCTATTCCCCATGAAAAGGTTTTCGCACAATACACTTGTTGTCTGGCCCAGTGTTTTCCGTAAGGCTCGTACACCGCTTGTTACAAGCCCTAAGAGCGCTGTTTGTTTCTTTGTGGCATGCGCCGGTGTTCGCATATCGGTCTGCCACGTCTTCGCTTGAAGTGTTGCAAATGATATGACCGACTTCGTGTCTTAAGATTCGCTCGGGTGTTTTCTGGACGTAACTGGCAAATGAGAACAGCGGCTTGTACATCATGCCGTTTACGATGGTGAACTTCTGCTTACGGTCGGTAAACGCAGCACCCGTATTCACACCACCCACGCGCTGCTCGATGCTCTGCCACGTCCCCGGGTCACACGTTACATACACCGTCCAGTCGGCAGGAAACTGGGCAGTATTCAAGTCCGCTAGCAGCGGAGCCATTGCCGAACACCGTTCAGGCTTCGTGTTCAACCCGCTAACGGTTGCGGCGTGGCCTTGCGTGAAGGCAAGAAACGAAAATAGAATCAGAATAGCTAAGGGACTTTTCACAGGGTTCTCCTTGGTCAGGAAGTCAGCGGGATTGGCGTCCTACTGGCTTCCGTTGTCTCTACAAAATGTTCGTTATGTTTTCCGGGGGAATGTCACTCAGTGACACCGTCCCGAAAAGTCGCCTGTCCACCTCCGATCCGACTTGTGGCTTTAGACGCAGCCGAACCCGCACGGTTTTTAGAATGCAATTCCACCGGACGTAAAATCTTGTAAACTTCTGCTTCGTCCATTTACCTGTCGCATCGTGTTCGATCATTTCTCTTTTTTTGTAACCCCTGTCTGCGATTCCGCAATCTAGGTCAACCCCAATAACCTGATCCCTCCTCTTGAGGAATAAACCGAAAAACCAGTACATTCTTGGTTCGCTGTATTGTTATTCGTGGTTTTTAGGTAGGGCGGTCGCAACCGGGCTGCTCGTGCTGATTCCGTTGCGCAATCACTAGTATCTTCATTGTCGTGAGTGTAAACGCCTGGTTACAACAGTTGAGAATTACTCAGCCAGACAAACTGGAACGAAGCTCAGTGGGGAGTCACTACGCCCTTACTGCAACTTCGCGTACTCCGCCTTGGCTTCCTCAGGATGGGATGTCGGGGTCGGCATCTTTCCAGAGGATGAGGAAGTCCAAATAGCGCGGGTGCGAGCCAGACTACGCCAATTCCAGGTCAAGCGCGTAAATCTCTTCCGTACTCAGGTCACGAACAAACAGACCGGAGCCGTCGGGAGCGAGGCCGCTCCAGTTACCGGCAGGAGTGCTGAAGTATCTGCGCAGATCCTTCAGATCGACGAGCAGTTCCGAGCGGGTTTGTCCGACTCTGATGCGGCGGTAAGTGGGATGCTCAGTGAAAGAGCTATCGTAATAAACGTAGTTCCCGTCGGGCGACCAATTGGGAAACCCCACCACCCCGGTCTCGTTGATCCAATCCGACCACTTCTTCGTCTTGAAGTCGAAGAGCTGGAGTTTCTTGGAGTCCGAGGACATCGCGGAAAGGTGCCGGCCATCCGGAGACCAGCGGGGGCTGTACAGGTTCTCGGAGCTCGGAATGGTGGAGACCTGGCGAGAGTTGAGGTCAACGACGTAGATCGCAAAGGGTTCGGTGCTCCCAACAAAACCGGTGCGACCGAAGGCCAGTTGTTTGCCATCGGGTGACCAGGTCGCATCCACCTGGGCGTGGTTTTCCGAAACCACTTCCTGTGGTGTTCCCCCCTGAGCGGATATCAGGAAAATCCTCCAGGGCTTGCCTGGCTGTGTATCAACGTAGGCGATCTGGGCACCATCGGGCGACCAGCGAGGCAGACCGGCGGAAACTGGCGGATAGGTGAGCTGCATGCGATCGCTGCCGTCGATGTGACTACGCCAAAGTATGTTCTCAGGGTAAGACACATAAGTTACCCACTTGCCGTCGCGGGAAACGTCTAGTTCCCCGGCGGAGATCCCAGAGAGAAAAGGGACAAACTGGTGGGACTTGGGATCATAACGGACGAGCTCGGCGCGGGCCTGGAGTCCGTTCACGAAGAGTTTCTTACCATCCGGGCTGGATACCGGATCGTGGAATGATATAGGGCCAGTGGTCAGTTGGAACGGAGCTAGGAAACGGCTGCGAAAGAACCTGTCGGGTTCGCGCAGCGCCCAGAGGTTCCTGCTGGCGGGAGTGTTGCTAACGAAGAAATAATAGCGGCCGTCCGGAGACCAGCAGCCGCAGCATTCAGTCGGCACGGCGCGCCAGCCTCCAAGCACGGGACGAAGATCTGTGCCATCGGAGCGAATTTCCCACAGCGAACTGGAGTTCTTCTCTGCATCCACAATCGTAAACCGAACGCGGGTGCCATCGGGAGAGAAGCCAGGCCGGAAGGGGGTGCCGGAAATCGAAATCAGCTTGTGAACGTCCGTTCCATCGGCGGCGGCCATGTACAGATCAGAACCTTTGACAAACACGAGTCGGTGGCCATCAGGTGACCATGCGCCGCCGTGACCGACAACGTCAGCCATACGGCGGGGAGGTCCCGTGGGAAGGGGTAGAAGCCAGAACTGATCTTCCTGCTCCGTACCCACAAAATTGACCACCAGGAGCTGGGAGTGGTCGGGGGAGATCTCGAGGAGGTCCACATTGGTAAATGGATTGAGAATGGGCGAGGTTTCGCCCCCCATGACTGAGGCCTGAACTAGAAAATTATTCGCGCCGCTGCCCTCGGTCGTGTAGAGCCGGGAACCGTCTGTCACTAGTCGTTCCTTGCCGACCCCGTCGCGGGTGATTTGCCTTGTGGCTAGTACTTTGGGTGCAGGCAACGGAGATCTCAGCCACCAGGCGAAGAGCGCGAACGTTGCAACTACGCCAGCTATGCCGAGGAGCACAAGGCGAGAAACCGCGCGCTTCGCTTGGCCCACACTCGGAGGAAGGATCGGGTTTCCATCGACAAGGGCGGATAAAGCGCCGGCTCCCGAATAAGTATCGACCCTTCCGGAACTTCTGTCCCGTTTCGCCCTTTGCAGGTCTGCGCGCAACTCGGAGGCGTGCTGGTAGCGTAAGTTTTGGTCCTTTTCCAGGGCCTTGTTGATGATGCCCTCCAGTTCGGCAGGGACTTCTGGATTCAAGCGTACTGGCGATATTGGAGGACGATTGAGGATAGCCTCGAAGATGATCCCAGACGTGTCGCCGCGAAACGGCAGAAGCCCGGTCGCCATCTCGTAGAGGACGATTCCGACGGGTCAAATCGCAGGGTCTTTCTTCGACTCGACTGGGAACGCTCACGGTTTCCTGCGAGCTGAATAGGAATGAGGCCCGAATCGCGGGGACATGACTGGGCAAATGACCGACGACAACGCATTCGTACACGGGTTCTTGCTAGGCGGTAGAGTATTGACCACGCTGGATATCCCCGGCGCTCGGCCAGGAGTCGTTCGACCCATCGTGCGTGCCCGCTGGCTTCCACCGCAACCTGAACCTTCTGGCCCGCTAGAGCACGATAGAACTTCTCCGCCTCCTCTCCATCCCCCAGTCGCTCTTCCTGGAACTCTCCGGTGTCGCTATACACCGAAGCTATTTGCTGAAACTCGGGGTGAAAATCCGTTCGGCTCCTTTCTCCCGAGCCGGTTAGTTGGATTAGCACCACCAACTCTACTCGGGCGTGGGAGCCGACATTGTCATGGGAATCAATTACACTCACAATCACGCCCAACCAGGGCAACACGGTCAACTCTTGGCAGCGGGGTTACGATGAACCCATGAACGACATTGATCCGTTCTCTGTTTCGGATGTAAAGCGCGAATGGAACCGGATGCGCGACGAGAGCCCAAAAGCGCACTTGGTAGGGTCCTTGGCAATTTCCGCGTGATAGATCCCGAGAAGAAATCCAATCTGTTTCCGTAGAAGTTCGATTGCTTTTGAGTCGAGTTCTTCTGCAACCTGCATAATCTATTGTACGCATGAGTTTGGCGGGAAGTTCACCCGGAAGGCCACTTGGGAACCTTCGGTAATACGGAAAACGGACAGGTCCTTGGTCCAGCCATATTTTGGGTCAAGCTGGGCGTTTCGTCTGCTTCTTGGAGGAGACCGCGTCAGGAGGCTTCCTGAGCGAAGTTACCGGGTTCTCGGCGGTTGGCAGAAGCATCGGTCGGTAGTGACGGTGCATGCATCTGTGGCATCTGACGAGTCGAAGCAAAAACACGACAGGAATCTTTTCCCAGAAAGTTTTAGGAGTGGAGACATAAACCTCGTAACTGCCACAATACGGGCAATTCTCCAGGCCTATTCGGCGCATATCGTTACCCGAGCAGATCCCGACAGCCAAATCATGATCTTACTGAATTGAACTCGCGGCTGAAGAAAACGCATTGTTGGCATTGCTGCCCACCAATCGAATTGTGCCGATAACAAGCAGCAGAATGACGGCCAGCATGACCGCGTATTCGGCAATGTCTTGGCCTTGCTGGTTGCTCCAGAGCATCTGAAGGATTTTCATGTGGTCCTCCTGATAAAACTTGGGAGGCTGCGTAAAACCACATTCGGAAGAAAGACAACGACCCTGAAGAGACTTCGAAGGTTTCAACAGAATTGTCCTCCAGGAGGGCAGGCGAGTCAATCGTGTTGTGCCCAAGGTACTGTCCTAATTTCAAAATTCACAGGGATAGGGTTATTTAGCTATGGTGGATCACCCACGGTCTGTTTTGAGTCTTACGGGGATTCAAGGCACGGCAACTTCCAGCCTGCTACCTACAAGGCGATCCTCAGAATTCGAACTGGCGACACCGTTTGCAGAAGGTCCATTCGCAAGGTCGTAAGTCGCTGCCGCGATACGAGAACGGAATCCGGCGAGAGCTGGACGCCAGGGATGGCACGGTGATGATACTGTTTGTTTTCAACACTTATCGGGTCCGTTATAATCACGCCGATGGCCAGCGACGCCTTTCTCTCGTGGGCGAACCGGACCGTGCTTCGCCCGGGACGCGAAGAGTCCTACCTGTCGATCCAGGACATCGTCGTTTTCGTCCGCGATCTAGAAGTGAGTAAGCGGTTCTACCTGCAACAATTGGGCTTCGAACTCATCACAGAACAACGCCTTCCCACCGGTGAATGCTGGATCGAAGTGGCGCCTCCCGACGGTAGCGCGAATCTCGCGCTAGTTGAACCAAAGCCCGACCAGCCGGAATACAAACTGATTGGCGGCTACCGCTGGGTCCTATTCATGACTGAAGATGTCCACGCCAAGTACAAAGAATGGAGCGAACGCGGCGTTCGTTTCTTAACTGCTCCGGAGACGCCGGGGTGGGGCGGCACCTATGCGCGTTTCGAGGATCCGGACGGGAATGCGTTTGGCCTGGAAGGCTTCGATGAGGTGAGGCAAAGCCTGGAGTTGCGCCGGCAGGCGCACGCCGAGAAACTCGAAGCCGAACGCCGCACCGCCCAGGAACTGGAAATAGCGCGGCAGGTGCAGGCGCGGTTGTTTCCGCAGATTCAGCCGGAGATGAAAACGGTCGAGTACGCGGGTATCTGCCTGCAGGCGCGCCAGGTGGGAGGGGATTATTTCGATTTCCTGAATATCGGGCCGCGGCGGCTGGGGTTGATCATCGGCGATGTTTCCGGCAAGGGGATCGCCGCCGCTCTGCTGATGGCGAATTTGCAGGCCAGCCTGCGGAGCCAGTCGGCGCTGGCCTTCGATCAGCCTGAGGCGTTGCTCCGGTCTGTAAACCGGCTGTTCTATGACAACACCGGCGAAAGTGCCTACGCCTCGCTTTTCTTTGCCGATTACGACGAGGCGGCGCGGCGACTGCGCTACGTCAATTGCGGCCATTTGTCAGGTCTCCTGGTAAGAACCGACGGCAAGGTGGATCGGCTCGAGTCCACCAGCACGCTGCTCGGACTGTTCAGAGAGTGGAATTGCTCGATCCGGGAGCAGAAGCTTTCTCCTGGGGACGTGCTTGCGCTTTACACTGATGGCATCACCGAAGCCAGTAACGAGCAGGGAGAGGAATTTGGCGAGCGGTGCCTGATTGAATCGCTTCAGCAACATCGGGACCTGCCGTGCCAGGCTTTGTTGACCGCAATCGTGGATGGTGTTCGGCGATTCAGTTTTCAGGAACAACACGACGACATCACGGCGATCGTCGCGAAGTTCAAGGCTGCCAGCTGATGTGTCGTCGGCCGGATTATTGCCCTCCGACTCTTGCTTCACCAGATCCGCGGCCATCAATCGTCGAAAGCACCTGATCGGATATTGTTTGTCGCCTCGGCTCTGGACGCGAGAGTCGCCTTGGCATTTGCGCAGGCTGCACCAATCTTGGGCGGTTGACCAGGCCTGGATTCAGGCGTACGTTCGCCTCTACCTGAGAATTTGCTGATCAAGTGGCGAAGTCACGCTGGCTGCGGATTCAACCTGTCAACCATGTGTTTGCTCTGACGATTACAATGTACCCCTCTGACGACATAGCTCTGAATCCGGTCGCTTAACGACATCAAGCCATCTCTACTTATGCGCACCGTCCGCCGAGATCCCTTGGATCGGATAAAGGGCTGCTTCTTATGCTGGTCAAATTGGTCAAATTACTTGTCGCCCTGTCTTAGCCTTGAGGATGCACTCGGGGTCTTCGCTCGTGCCAGAAGCTGGTAGATTGTTGCTCGGGAAATACCCAGGATCTCCGCTGCCTGAGTTGGCTTTGCGGCAGGCCTCGATTCGGGACACGTGGCGACCGCGACTCCGCATTTCATATAAGCTGCACGGCCCTGGGCGGACAAGTTGGCGATCCGACGACCCGTCAGCACGTTGCGGTGGGTACGAAAAATGCGAAGAATGGCTCTGAACCAGAGCCCAAGGTCGAACATGTTGGAAAAGTTATAGCAGATCGGATCGTGATCTGTTGATCTCAAAGGCGGACGGAATTATGACGAGGCACACAACCCTTGATTGCAAGTTGCTCTTGCGTTGCTTTGACGACAAATAGAAACTCGGACAGGTGTTTCAGCCTTACCCCTCCTGCCAGCCAAGGATCGTCCTTGCGCGACCTCCGAAATCTTATATCGATGCGCGGAAATACATAATAGCTGTCGATACCATCATGCTCAGGCTTCAGCCTGCAAAGAAGTGTGACCAATTCACATTCGGCGGGGATCGGCTGGACAAGCCAGCGCATTGCTCCTCGAAGTGTTCGCAACACACGGGAAAGTAATACTGAAATCATCGTGCCATCTTTTAGCTGTAGTATCGAACGATTTCGGTGAGGCAGATGTGTCACGGTGAAAGTCTGCGGGAACATCTCTACAATCTGGCGAACGACCTCACGGCGCAACCGCAATGCGCGCTCCATTTTTTCGCAACCCCTGAACACATCCACGTCAGGAAGACGGTAACCAACCAATTGATAGATGTGTCTAAAGGAGCCGAAGTGAGTGTGAAGGGTAGAGGTCGACGGCATGCCCCGCGCTTTCTGTATAAGGTCTTCGCTGAGTCGGCCTTTCGCTTTGAGCAGGCGTTTGACTCTATTCAAAATGTCATCGTTCGTCCACGACCTGTCTGCCTTTGTTGGAAGTATCGCCTGTACCCGGTCGAAGGTCTGTTCGTCAACGAGCGGCGCGAAGGCTCCAGGCTTTGAGATCCAATGTTCAGACGCTACGGGAAGGCGTTTGCTACCTAACCTTAAAGTTCTCCGATGCCAAACGTTCCATCCTTTGTACTTTGGGTTTAGGAGAACTGCGCGGACTGTTACATCTGTCCATTGTTTTCCATAACAGGCGATCTCTCGCTTATTCAGATCCCTAGCAATTGCGCAGGCTCCAAGTCGTCCTTCTATCACCATCGAAAACATTTGACGGACGCATTCGACTTCCTTACGCGGACCGGGAACCAATATTATTCGGTCGGTCGTCAGACTTTTGCGCTCCCCGTCCTTCAATTTCTGTTTAGGTTTTCCATCCGCAGACACCATCATTCGGCGGTAGCCGTAGCCTGCTGGTCCTCCGACCCAGAACCCCATCCGAACCAATCGGGTTTTGCCTCGGGTTACCTTGTCTCCCAGCTCACGGCTAAATTCTGCGGCCATGCTTCTCTTAAGCGCCTTTAGAATTGAACTGGATGGGGTGTCGTCGTTTGCAAATGGCTCGGCACAGTAATGAAGTGGTATACCGGATTTCGTGCATAAGAACTCGTAATGTGCCGCTTCATCGTTGTTTGGAAACCGCCCCCAACGGCTGACATCGTAAACCAGAATGGCCTTGTAATCGGCTTTGCCGCTAGCGACATCTTGCAACAAAGCGCGGAGGGCCGTCCGGTTTTTCAGGGCAACTCCGCTTTTGGCAGCATCGGTGTAGGTCCTCACGATGAAGAAACCATTTCTTTCCGCATATTCTTGGAGCGCTACGGTCTGATTTGCAATTGAATATTGTTGACCTTCACCAGACATTCGGACGTAAAGAGCGGCGGGAGTGCGAGCAGGTACGACGTGTGGTATTCGATTTCGCATCGGCTTTTCCAATGCATGCGCGGAAGAGGCTAACTCCACTTTCATATCATACTCCGGCCTCCGCGAGGAAACAGATCGTTCGCGTCACTCAGTCAAGCGGTCCGAAGCTAAGGCGAAAAGCATGGGGGTCGGCCCCGACGATAAGCAGAATCTCGTCTAAGATTTCCTCCCGCCTTTTCTGTCGCGCTCGAAACGAATCATCATCGGTCGTATCGTGTACGGTCGAGCGGTAGTACTTGGTATTCCACAATTCGATGGCCGACAACTCCGCTCTAAGCTTCGCAAGGTGATCTGGGTCAAGGTTGATTTTCATAGCCTGTTTGTCGCAATCAACATGCCGATGAATCGTGGAACAGCGGACTGCAAACAAAGCGAGTAGAGTTGTCACGCAAGGCCTGTTGGCCGAAATGTCGGCACCACAGCCGATCCATCGGCACGCGACCAAACTGGAGGTCTGAGATGGGTGCCATCCCTGCCGCTCAATATCTGAGAAGGTCCACCGAGCACCAGCAATATTCACTAGATAATCAACAATCGACGATTGCGCGGTACGCAGAGGGCTATGGGTTTTCTGTGGTACAGACCTACGCCGACGCCCGAACCGGAGTCGTCCTGGGACGCCGATGCGGCCTTCGACAACTATTGCAGGACGTTATGAGCGGACGTACTGCTTACAAGGCCATCTTGGTTTATGACGTAAGCCGATGGGGTCGTTTTCAGGACCACGACGAAGGCGCTCACTATGAATTCGTGTGCAGATCGGTCGGAATCCCAGTCTACTATTGCGCCGAGTCATTTACGAATGACGGCAGCACCTCAGCTTCCATCATGAAGGCGTTGAAACGGAGCATGTCCACGGTGACCGCGATACGCGGATTGTAGCTATTGCGGAATGACGAAAGCAGGTCTTCCGGCTTTCGTCCGGTGTTAACCCAGGTGACCTCTTCGATCTCGTGCCCGTCCTCGGTCATCTTCTTGTTTACTACGCGTGCCGTGCCTGTGCGGTAGGTGATCTTCTGCGCGAAGTCGTTTCCCTTGCCAAACTCCTCGCGCAGGATTTGGACGATGTCATCGGCGTGGCTGTCGTCCTTGGCGAAGACCAACGTTTTCGGCACCTCGGTACGGCCGGGAAAAATCTCAGTGAACAATCGGTCACGGAAAGCCTGAATAATGGTGCGTATCTGGTCTTTGGCTACGACATCGCGATCAAGCTGCTTGGCCGCGTAGCTGAGATCCTCGTCAAGCTGTTGCCATCGCACCTTTCGAGTGAGCCTGTCACGCTTATCGACGTAGAAACCCGCATTGACCACGGAGCCATGCTCACTGATGAGGGTGCGGATGCGATAAACATCGAAGCCCACGTTTACACCATCAGCTACCGCCTGCTCATGGTTGTATTCCATGACCAGGTTCTGATTAAAGAATCCGAAGGTCTGCTTGGAAGGAGTGGCGGTCAGGCCGATGATGAAGGCGTCGAAATATTCAAGCACCTGCCTCCACAGGTTGTAGATGGAGCGGTGGCACTCGTCGGTGACGATGAAGTCGAAAGTCTCAATTGGCAGACCGGGGTTGTAGGCAACGGGAGCCGGCTCCTTGAGAAGCAGTGAGCTTTCAAACCCGGATTGTTCCTCCAGCGCCGGATCGAGTTCCTCTCCCTTTAGCATGGCATAGAGGCGCTGGATGGTGGTGATGCTGACTTTACAGACATCGTCCAGTTTGTTTGATTGCATGTGCTGGACGTTGTAAAGCTCGGTGAAGAAGCGATTCTCTTCGGGTGTGCGGAAGTGCTGGAACTCCTTGAGCGTCTGGCGGCCGAGATTACTGCGGTCCACAAGGAAGAGTATGCGCTTAGCGCCGGCGTGCTTGATCAGTCGATAGACAAAATTACAGGCAGTGTAAGTCTTGCCGCCGCCGCTGGCCATCTGGATGAGCGCCCGTGGGCGTCCTTGAGCAAGGGACTTCTCCAGATTGCGGATTGCCGTGGTTTGGGCGGGGCGTAGACCCTCGGTGGCAAGCGGAGGAAGATTGCGAAGCTTGGCCCGAAGCGTTGACCCGGGATGCTGGAGTTCCTGTGTAAGCCACTGGTCGAGAGTCTCCGGCCGATGGAAGCCGAAAATGCCTCGGCTGCGCGATTCCGGATCCAAGAGGCTCGTGAAGCGGGTTTCGATGCCCGTACTTTGGTACTGGAAAGGTAAAGGGCGGCGCGGCGTGGTCAGGTTGTCGGGGATACCCGCGTTAAAGCGGGCAAACAATACCAGAGGTGTTACTTGTATGCAACCAAATAAAATAGCTGTCTGGTAAGCAGTCCGCCACGTCTTCGGTTGTCGCAGCAATCCCGTCACGCACCATTGATCTCTGCCTTCCTCTGCTCGAGATATGCGTCAATTTCACGGCGGATCAGCTCAGCCATGTGTGGGTGCTTGCGGTCTCGTGGCTTTCGAGATTGAACTGGTTAGGAGAGCAGCACGGGCCGGTTTTTCAGTCCTGTGGCGTAGTCTAGCTCGTGGATTACACCGTTCCAGCGAAGTTCGTTCAGCGCGCCATGCAGCCGCAGTTGTCTTGGCGAACGAACAATCCAACCGACACAGCGCGGTCGGGTTGCACAACCACTCTTGTTTGATTCCTAAAGCAGAGTCTTTCGGGCAAGCATCAACACTTATCGACCGCTGGATACGGATGGAGGCGTTTTAACTACTTGACAGCATCCCACGATGGAGTCTAGAGTTTCGTGGCAGTTTGAGGGGGGAAACCTATTGCGGTCCCGAGGTCGCCTTGGTGTGTCCT
>Ga0209068_10001542_pt1 | contig 11456 bp, 10 predicted proteins | sample ColStrG_CSR_2012_FD_187200 | JGI IMG/M metagenome (GOLD analysis project Ga0209068, IMG submission 187200) | Freshwater sediment microbial communities in response to fracking from Pennsylvania, USA - Cold Stream Run_MetaG_CSR_2012 (SPAdes)... | ecosystem: Environmental > Aquatic > Freshwater >...
GCGCGCGACAATCCGCTCGCCAAGCGCTCGAAGATCGCCTTTGCCCAGGTGCTGCAGCACGATTTCGTGGGTCTTGACCGGGCGAGCGCGCTGCAGCGCTTCCTCGCCGACAAGGCGGCGCGCTCAGGCCGCTCGCTGCGCCTGCGGGTGCAGCTGCGCAGCTTCGATTCGGTGTGCCGGCTGGTCGAGTGCCACGTGGGCATCGGCATCGTGCCGGAGACCACCGCCCGCCGGGTGGCCCGCACCATGGCGATCAAGCGGGTCGCGCTGACCGATCCCTGGGCGGAGCGCGAGCTCACCATCTGCATCCGCAGCCTGAGCGCGCTGCCGGTGTATGCGCAGGAGCTGGTGCAGCATCTGCGCGCGGATGGGTGAGGGGCTGGGCGGTAGATGGCAATATTGCTCGTCGCGCTGTCGCTATGATGCCGCAATCAAGATCACGCGGCGGCCGGTAATCGCGCATCGCGTTCGATGGTGGTGCTACGGCAGATAGAAGGCTCCGCAACGGGCCCGCACATACACGCCAGTCGGCAGCCGTGCGCACGGCCAGGCTGATCAAGGAGATCGCCCGACGTCTCGGTCCCAGTGACGGGAGCGTCGCGCTCAAGATCTATGCGCGGTTCCTGACAGAGCTATCTCAGACGAGCGGGGTTCGCGCTGGCCTACTAGAGTCGCACCGCACGCGGTGCGGATGGTATAGCTTGTGAGCGCCTCCGATTTGGGTGGCGATCCTGGATATATATTCCGAAGCTGAGCGGAATCAAAATCGATGAAAAAGCATGGAAAGCGTCGGGCACGTCAGCAACCACCCGCTGGTGATGCAACCTCACTCGGGCAACTCAGTAACGCAGCACAAAATGTTGTGAAAAGGGAGAAATCAACAAGATCTAGAATTTGGGGGTGGTGGAAGGAGATTTGGGCCTTCGTCGGGCCCCTGGTTACGATAACAGTGTTCTATTCGTTCATTGCGCCAAACGTAACAATTAGCACAACTGGAACTATGGATCCTGAGCAACCCTTTGCCACCCTGTTTGTGATTCGAAATACAGGAAATTTTCTTTCGGCCAACGATGTGGGATTTGGATGCGGGCTTACAGGTCGGTTCACAGGCGGGCCAGGGTCATTTATGGGATTTGAGTCAAAGCAAATGAGGCCGATTAAGTTTCTTGGAGCGGGCGAGGCTGTGACGCGGAGCTGCATCCCGAGCACATCTGGTTTTGCTAATGACGATAGTCTTGATATATCTGTTCTATACAGAGTTCCCTTTATTGGGTGGGAACGGTCCGTCGCGGGTCATTTCCGTGTAATGCACGGAACCCCCGGATATTTCCTTGTTCCGGATAAGCCCTGATCTGGTCGAACGGATGAAGAAGGGAGCTTCTAAGCCGTTGAAGGCGGAACAGCTGGCGGCGCTTGCTACCCTGCCCGATGCAGCGATCGACACGTCGGACGCTCCGGAGCTGCTCGACTGGTCCGGCGCCAAACGAGGTCTCTTCTATCGACCCTTGAAACAGCAGTTGACGTTGCGCGTCGATGCCGACGTGATCGCTTGGTTCAAGGCGCAGGCCACATCCAAAGAAGGCTATCAGACGCGAATCAATCGAGCGCTTCGGGAGTATGTGCGCGGGCAGGCGCGAAAGCGCGGGCAATCCAAACGGGCATGATTTCTCCGAGCGACCGGCGGCTTTCGGCTTAGCGGGTTCCTGAACCCGAAGCCGCGCCCGAATTCTGGCTTGGTGCCGTCAGCCAACCGAGCTTGATCCTTTGCCGAAATAACACCCGACGGTAGGGGCCATGGTCGTCGTCCGACCGCACGTAATACAAATAAGGGCTGTCCGTGATCGTCGAATAGTTGGGATCGGTCGACTTCGGATCGATGAGGGAAAAATACGAATACGACCAATTTCCCTCCGGCTCCATTTTAAGGAGCTGGTTCTGCGTAATCGCCAGCGCCGGCTTGCTCCAATGGATGAAGTCCGTCGAGGTCGCAAAATAGAGACCCGGCGGACCATAGGCCGTGTTCCAGGGATCCCAGAGCGTCGCGATGAACACGCGAGAGGGCTCGTGAAGGTTGACGGCATTCATGGCATAGGCGTTCGGGACCGGCGCATAGACATGATCCTGCGGGCGCGCCACCGGGCCCCGGTAGGGATCGGCGAAGACGACGTTGAAGTCCTTGCCGTCCCAGCCGCGCCAGGATGAAGGATCGAGAATGTCGGCCGTGCGAATCGGAGCCGCACCATCGGGAACGAGGCAAGGCCGCGCGCCTTTGCCGTCGCCGCAATTCGGCGGCCAGGGCCAGCCGGTCGCCATCGCGTAGTACCAACCGCCGGACTTGATGATGTTGGTGTCTATACTGTAGCCCTGTGGGCCCTGATTCAGCTCGTATTTGTAAGGCAGCCCAAGGACGAAGTTCGCGGGCGGCTTGGGCGAGGTGAAATGATAGCCGCCGTCCTCCGACAGATAGAATGTATCGACGTTGTACCAGCAGGCGACCGAGTCGGTCTTCGACTGGCACATGCCGGGGTGCTCCCAGCCGTGGTACTCCATGTGCCCCAAAGCGACCACACGCTTGCCGTCGATGCTGTAGAACGAATCCAGCCATGTCGCATCGTCGAAATTCTCAGGCTTGCCGTCATGGTGTGAGTTGTACGCCACCTGGCAATTGTGCTTCACGCTCTCGAGCGTGGGGCCGAGGCTCGCGCGCATGACGTAGTGCGAAGCAACCAGATGGATGGTTCCCTTGTAGTCGCGGAAGGCGCGGGCTTGCGCATCCGGAATGTCGATCTGCTCGCACGATTCCTTGGCGGTATCGAACACCGCGACGCGCGGACCGTCGAGCAGGTTCGGAGCCTGCGGTTCGCTCGGCCACACCGGTTCAGGAAACGGCTTGCTTCCCGATCCGGCGATCGCCGCATTCTCGACATTGCCCGCGACTGCGATCCCGTGCGCGTAGAGCTTTCTCTTGTGGTAGCTCCTCAGGATTTGGTTCGACAACGCGATCTTGAATCGGTGCTTGCCGCCTTTCGGGTCCTGGCAGGCTTGGCCGACGGCGGGTTCGCTCTCCAAATCCGCCTGGCCTTGCGTAACGAACGTTCCGGGTCGCTTGTCGTAGGCGGAACGGTCGGCATAGATGTGAACCGCGATGGAGTTTGGATTGCCCTGCTGGCAAGCCCAGCCCGACACCTGGAATTGATTTCCATCGTAGCCGATGCCGTCGATGTTGCCGACGATCCGCCCCGCGCGCGGATTCTGGCCCGGTGTTTCCGGCCGCGCCGGCGCCACGCAAAACAGGCTTGCGCCGAGCGCCAAGAGCAGCCACGACCATTTTGGCTTGGGGAAAATGTTGGGCATGCGTTCCAGCCGAGTCTCGACCATTCAGTCCTTCGCCCGCCCGGAACGTGGCGCTCGACAATGGCTTTTCCTTGGTCACAGGAGACGTGTCCGTGGCGGGGCGCCGATGGCCCGCCAACGCGCGCATCTTGCGAAGGGACTGGATTCCCGCTTTCGCGGGAATGAGCGGGGAAAGCAAATTCCTCACAGGCTCGAAGACGGGCGTAAGCGCCCTGATGCCCCGCAGGCATTTTCCTGAAGATGCTCTAGATGACGCGCAAGAGCACTTGGTCGCTGACCAGCGCGGATTCGACCTTGGCAATACGGAATCCTGCCTGTGCAACGAGCGGCGCGAAGCCGGCGAGGCCCCGCGGGAATAGTTTTAATCGCGTCTCGGCGATCATCCGGCGCCTCGTCTCGTCCGCGCAGGTCACGGAGCCGGCCACGAGACGCACGCCCGACCCATTTGCGCGTAGCGCCCGGAGGTTGCCGACGATCGCCTGATCGTCGCCGTATTCAAACAATGCGCCCTCGGTCGAGGCCGCGGTGATCGCGCCCGCGGTCGTATTCTTCGCAACAAGACGCTCCAGGAGTGAAGGCCGGTTCCAGTCGTAGTCGTGGTGTCGCAAGACAATGTCCAGCCCCTCGAGCGGACCTTTGTCCGCCCTCAGCGCGGCCAGGGCATTGGCGCCGAAAAATGCGCCGTCCTGGCTGGAATCGAGCACCTCGATGGCAATCGGTCTATTCAACAGATCCGCGCGGGCGCGACGCAACAGGATCAGCGCGTTGATGCTGTCCAAAGCGGGACCGCCGCCGATATTGATCAGGCTCAGTGGTGCCCCTGCCCTTGCGTCAGCGAGATCGTCGGCGAGCCCATCGGCGATGAGATGCGCGATCTGCTGCATGCGAAGGCGCACCAGGACCATGTTGGGCGACGCGGCAAATCGGCGGTCCATCGGTGTGTCATAGGGCGGCACGAGATTGTCCGCGCCGAGCTTCATCACATACGTGCTCATCCCGTCCAAGAAACCTTCGTTTGATTTGAACAGGGCCCGGACGAGGCGCGACTTCCGGGCCGCCGCCGCCAGCATGATTCGCATGATGAACTTCGGGATGCGGCGCCGCTTGCGCGCTTCCTCGATCACGACATCATACAAAGCGCGTAGCTCGGCCGGATCATCGGCCACCGTGAACCGAGGGTTGGTGATGTCGATCACCGGCAGATCGAAGCCTTCTCGCGTTCTTGCACGAGTAAGGCCGTCGCTCGCGCGCGGGCTGGAGCGAGGCTGCATCATTTCGGCAGCAGCACCCAATAATCGAGATCGAGCAGCACGGCCGGGTGGTCGCCCTCGGCGGTCTTGAGCGGGAAATCGGCACCCGGGTGGTCCTTGGTGGCCACCAGGCGCAGCCGCAGCGCGCCCACGTCCTCGCGTCCCGGCAGATCGGCCTTGGCCAGCACTTCCGACCAGGCGAACACGGTCAAGCCGGCAAACAGCGGCGAGACGTGGCGGCCGCCATTGATGGCGGCGATATGGAACGCATTGTTGAGGCCGTTGAAGGACAGCGCGCGGGCGAGCGAGATCACGTGCCCGCCGTAGATCAGCCGGCGGCCGAAGCGGTCCTGGGCGGCGGCGAATTGATTGAAGTGGATGCGGGCCGTGTTCTGGTAGAGCCGGGTGGCGATCTGGTGCTCGGCCTCCTCCACGGTCACGCCATCGACGTGGTCGATCTTTTCGCCGACCGCATAGTCGCCGAACCGGTGGGGGCTGCCGGCGAGCGCAAAGTCATAGGCGGCGGTATCGATGCGCGGACAGGCGTCGCCCAGCGTGCTCGGCAGCAGCGCCTCCGGCAGCCGCGGCACGTGGTCGCCGGGCACGGGCGCCTGCTCGTCGCGCTTGCGGATCATCACCCAGCGCACGTATTCGAGCACCTTGCCACCGTCCTGCTTGTAACCGGTGGAGCGTACGAACACGATGCCGGTCTTGCGGCTCGAATTCTCCTTGAGGCCGATCACCTCGGAAACCGCATTGAGGGTGTCGCCGGGATAGACCGGGGCGAGGAAACGGCAGGCCGCATAGCCGAGATTGGCGACGGCGTTGAGGGAGATATCCGGCACGGTCTTTCCGAACACGATATGGAAGACCAGGAGATCGTCGACCGGAGCGCGCGGATAGCCGATTTTCTGCGCAAAAGCGTCCGAGGATTGTGTCGCAAAGCGCGGCCCGAACAACCCGTTGTAGAGGGCGACATCGCCGGCCGTGACCGTGCGCGGGGTCGCATGGGTGATGAACTGCCCGATGCGGAAGTCCTCGAAGAAGTTGCCGGTGCTGGTCTTGGTCACGTTGACGTGTCCTCCGGTGTGGCATTCCCTGGCGGCGAACCGCATCCGCCGCCGTGCGGTTGACGTAGCTCGGTTATCCGTGATGGTGGCGCGTGACGATAACGTGAAACCACCGTGCCCCTTGGTTTTGTTATACAGAGATCGTGCAAGAGCCGGGCCATGACCATCGAAGCGACCACAATCGAAGCGACCAGTATCGAGGCGAACCAGGCCGAGATCAGGACCCCGGCGGCCCCCCTCGTGGGGACGGGCGGGACGATTCACCCGGTGTGGGTGCGCCTGACCCATTGGATCAATGCGCTCGCCATGGTGATGATGATCGGCTCGGGTTGGCAAATTTACGACGCCTCGCCGCTGTTTCCGTTCGAATTTCCCGCCCCGATCGCACTCGGGGGCTGGCTCGCCGGCGCGCTGCTCTGGCATTTCGCCGCCATGTGGCTCCTGGTGGTAAATGGCCTCGTCTATGTGGGGCTGGGGCTATGGACCGGCCGCTTCCGGCGCAAGCTGCTGCCGCTCTATCCCGGCCAGGTGATCGCCGATGCACGCGCCGCCCTCTCCGGGCATCTCTCGCATGCCGATCTTTCGGTCTACAATGCGGTGCAGAAGCTCCTCTATCTGGGCGTGATCCTGTGCGGCGTGGTGATCGTGCTGTCGGGCGTCTCGATCTGGAAGCCGGTCCAGCTGCGCGAGCTGAGCGTGCTGTTCGGCGGCTACGATGCGGCCCGCTACGTGCACTTCTTCGCCATGGCCGCGATCGTGGGCTTTATCGCGATCCATGTGGTCATGGCGTTCCTGGTGCCCAAGAGCCTGCGCGCCATGATCACAGGCCGCTAAGAATCGGGCCGTTAAGATTTCGGGCCGCTGAGACGAGAGTGCGATCAGGAGAAATCCGATGTTTGGAAGCCGCAAATCCCGCATCCGCAAGCCCATCCCGGGCGTCGACTCGCAGCTGCTGATCCGGGATGCCGCCAAGCTCATGCCCGATCCCACCCGCCGCCTCTTCCTGCGCGGCGGCGCCAGCCTGGGCGCGCTCGCGGCCCTCACCGGCTGCGACATCGTGGATGAGACGAGCGCGGAAACCGCGTTGCAGAAGATTTCGTACTTCAATGACCGCGTGCAGGGCTGGCTGTTCAATCCCAACCGGCTCGCCCCGACCTATCCGGACAGCATGGTGACGCGGCCGTTTCCGTTCAACGCCTATTATCCGGAGGAGGACGCGCCCGAGGTCGACAAGGACGACTACGCGTTCGAGGTCGGCGGCATGGTCGATGAAAAGAAGACGTGGACGCTCGACGAGCTTTACGCCCTGCCGCAGGAGACCCAGATCACGCGCCACATCTGCGTCGAGGGCTGGAGCGCGATCGGCAAATGGACCGGCACGCCGCTACGCGAGTTCCTGCGCCGGGTCGGCGCCGACACGCGCGCGAAATATGTCTGGTTCCGCTGTGCCGAGGGCTATTCCACTTCGATCGACATGGCCACCGCGCTGCATCCGCAGACCCAGATGACCTTCGGCTTCGATGGCGAGATCCTGCCGCGCAAATACGGTTTCCCCATGAAGGTGCGCATCCCGACCAAGCTCGGCTTCAAGAATCCCAAGCACGTGATGGAGATGGCGGTCACCGACAAATATCTCGGCGGCTACTGGGAGGACCAGGGCTACAACTGGTTCAGCGGGAGCTGAAGGAGCCGCGCCGTCGTAGCCCGCATGAAGCGTAGCGCAATGCGGGGGCGGCGTTCCCGGATTTCGCAAGCGCTCCATCCGGGCTACAGCGCAGCAAATCACCCCTTGTCTTGCGGGGGCACGCGGGTGATGAGGCGGGCGCCGCGCTGGAAGGTGACGTAGTCCCACAGCCAGGTGAACGCCACCACGAAGCGATCCCTGATCTCGATCAGGAAGAAGACGTGGATGACGCTCCAGAACAGCCAGCCGAGGAATCCGCGCAGCTCCAGGCGGCCGAGCTTCACGACCGCCGCGCGCCGCCCGATGGCGGCGAGATCGCCCTGATGGCGGTAGCGGAACGGTTGCGGTGCGGGTGCGCCGGCGATCCGCGCCGCGATCAGGCGCCCCACATAGCGTCCCATCTGCTTGGCGGCGGGCGCAATGCCCGGAATCCCTTGGCCCGCCTGGTCCATGGCGGCGGCCGTATCGCCGATCGCGAACACCTGGGCGCGGCCGCCGACCGACAGATCAGGTCCGACTTTGACGCGCCCGGCGCGGTCACGCTCGGCGTCGAGCCAGTGCGCCGCCGGCGATGCGATCACGCCGGCCGCCCAGATGACGGTGGCGGCGTCGATGCGGCCACTCGCGAGATCGACGCCGCGCGCATCGCAATTGACCACACGCGTCGATGTCATCACCTCGACGCCCTTCTGGGCGAGCGTTTCCTGCACATAGTCCGACAGGTTTTTCGGCAATGCCGGCATGATGCGCGGCCCCGCCTCGATCAGGACGATGCGCGAAGCCTTGGGGTCGATGCGGCGAAAATCCATCGCCAGCGTCTGGCGCGCGACCTCGGTGATGGCGCCCGCCATCTCGACGCCGGTGGCGCCGGCCCCCACGATCACGAAGGTCAAGAGGCGCGCCCGCTCGGCCTCGTCGGCGGTCAGCTCGGCCCGCTCGAACGCGATCAGGATCCGGCGCCGGATGCGGGTCGCATCCTCGATGCGCTTCAAGCCCGGCGCCACCTCGGCCCATTCGTCGTGACCGAAATAGGAGTGGGTCGCGCCGGTCGCGAGCACCAGAAAATCATAGGGAACGCTGATGGAATCCGTTTGCACCAGCCGTTTGCCGGTATCGACGCCGCGGACCTCGGCCATCAGCACCGTCGCGTTGCGTTGCTTGCGCAGGATGCGCCGGATCGGCCAGGCCACGTCGGCCGGCGACAGCGCCGCGGTCGCGACCTGGTAGAGGAGGGGCTGAAAGCAATGATGGTTCTGCTGGTCGATGACGATCACGTCGGCGGCCGCGGCCCGCAGCGCCTTGGCGGCCTCGAGCCCGCCGAAGCCGGCGCCGACGATCACCACCCTGGGACGTTGCTGCGGCATGCGATTCTCCTCGACCGGACGCCATCCTGTTCCCCCCACCCTTGATGTAATGTGAATGTGCGATGCCGCCAGCACCTCTTGCGCTTACCTTTCATCCGGTCACGCCCGAGCGATTGCCGGGGTTGGCCCGATTCTTGGAGCAGCACGGCAAGTTTCGCTATTGCGCCTGCATGCGCTGGAGGATGCCGAGTTCGCAGTTCAGCCGCTCCACCAAGGAAGGCCGTGTGGATGCGCTCGAACGCCTGGTTCACGACGGGACGCCGATCGGTGTTCTCGCGTATCTGGACCAAGAGCCGGTCGGTTGGTGCTCGGTTGCCCCGCGCGAATGCTACGCGGGTCTGGAGCGATACCGCGCCCTGCCACGAATCGATGAGTGGCCGGTGTGGTCCGTGGTCTGCTTCTTCGTGAACGCGCGCATCCGCCGGAGCGGGGCGACGCTCGGCCTCTTGAAAGCGGCGGTCGACTATGCGGGGTCGCATGGGGCTGAGATCATCGAAGGCTATCCGGTCGAGCCGGGTGCGCGCCTCTACACCTACATGGGTTCGCCCGCGACCTTCCGGGCCGCGGGCTTCCAGGACGTGACCCCGCGCGGCCAAACGCGAGCGGTGATGCGATATTTCGTCAAGCCAAAATGACGGATGGTCGAGGCGCCTCGCCCCCGGTGCGAGAACGCAACCTTGCCAACACTTGCGCCGCCCTTTAGCAATCCGCCCGAGCTCCATCCGTCATGCCCGGCCGTGTGCCGGGCATGACGCCTAACCGCGAGGCGACGCGTCATGGCTACCCACAAGCTCCTGCTTCTTCCCGGCGACGGTATCGGCGCCGAGGTCATGGCCGAGGTGAAGAAGCTGATCGACTGGATGAATGCCCATGGTCTGGGCACGTTCGAGACCGACGAGGGGCTGGTCGGCGGCTCGTGCTACGACGCGCACGGGGTGGCGGTGACGGATGCCACCATGGCCAAGGCGCATGCGGCCGATGCGGTGATCTTCGGCGCGGTCGGCGGACCGAAGTGGGACAACGTGCCCTATGACGTGCGGCCGGAAGCCGGCCTGTTGCGGCTGCGCAAGGACCTCGCGCTGTTCGCCAATCTGCGCCCCGCGGTCTGCTATCCGGCGCTCGCCGATTCCTCGAGCCTCAAGCGCGAGGCGGTCGAGGGCCTGGATATCATGATCGTGCGCGAGCTCACCGGCGGGGTCTATTTCGGCGAGCCCAAGACCATCACCGATCTCGGCAACGGCCAGAAGCGCGCCGTCGACACCCAGGTCTACGACACCTACGAGATCGAGCGCATCGGGCGCGTCGCCTTCGAGCTGGCGCGCAAGCGCAAGAACAAGGTGACCTCGATGGAGAAGCGCAACGTCATGAAGACCGGCGTGCTCTGGCACGAGGTGATGATCGCGCTGCACAAACGCGAATTTTCCGACGTCACGCTCGAGCACCAGCTCGCCGACGCCGGCGGCATGCAGCTGGTGCGCTGGCCCAAGCAGTTCGACGTGATCGTGACCGACAACCTGTTCGGCGACATGCTCTCCGACGTCGCCTCGATGCTCACCGGCTCGCTCGGCATGCTGCCGTCGGCGTCGCTCGGCGAGGCCGATCCCAAGACCGGCAAACGCAAGGCCATGTACGAGCCGGTCCACGGCTCGGCCCCCGACATCGCCGGCAAGGGGCTGGCCAACCCGATCGCCATGATCACATCGTTCGGGATGGCGCTGCGCTACTCGTTCGGCATGGGCCGGGAGGCCGACCTCATCGATCAAGCGATTGCCGCCACGCTGGCCAAGGGGCTGCGCACCGCCGACATCAAGTCGGAAGGTGCCAAGATCGTAAGCACGTCCGAGATGGGGGCCGCGATCATCGGGGAGATGGCGGCGGCCGCGGCTTGAGCGCCGATTTAGGCGCGCCGCATCGCAGTCATGGTTCGAGACGCGTGGGCATTGCCCGCGCTCCTCACATGAGGTCTCAAAGGGTTGAAACGCCGCGCCGTCAGCGCGAGCCTGTCACCAGGGCCAGAAATTGCCGCGGCTGGTGTCCCAGGGGCCAACCAGGGGGCCGCGGATGTTGCCGGTCGTGTAGTCGATGACGGCGGTCGGCGAATAGCCGGGCGGGAACGCGTAATCCGTGAACTTCCGCTGGCCGGGCTTGACCTCGACACCGGCATCCAGGAAGGAGCGCTTCTGCACCGTCACGCGGGCTCGCGCCCGGTCACGCTCGGCTGCGTCCGGCTTTTTGGCTTGCGTCGTCGGTGCCGACTGAGCCCAGGCCGGGGCGGCCAGCGGGACGCCCGCGATCAGCGCGGCGAGAGAAGCGACGCACAGGGTCCTCAGACGCATGATATCCTCGCATTGATGACGGTCGAGCCGCACTCTAGCCGGGCCGGCCCTTCGACCACAAGTGACGGTCAAGTTTTGTTTCGCGCCATCGGGGCCCGCAACCGTTTCATGTTACCACAAGCTTCTTACCACAAGCTTCGGGCTGGACGCGGACTTGACCAGACCCAAGTCTTTTAGACGCCGGTTTCTCATAGACACCGAGTCAAGACGCGACGATGACGCGGGTGACTCCCTCCTTGTGGGGGAGGGTTGGGGTGGGGGGTCGTGCGGTCGGGCATCGAGGTGCCACGTCCTCGCGACCCCCACCCCCAACCCCTCCCCACAAGGGGGAGGGGAGGAGTTTGCAGCACCGTCACGCGACTCAACTCGGCGCTATGAGCTCGAGTCCAGGGCATGCT
>Ga0209068_10001543_pt1 | contig 11456 bp, 11 predicted proteins | sample ColStrG_CSR_2012_FD_187200 | JGI IMG/M metagenome (GOLD analysis project Ga0209068, IMG submission 187200) | Freshwater sediment microbial communities in response to fracking from Pennsylvania, USA - Cold Stream Run_MetaG_CSR_2012 (SPAdes)... | ecosystem: Environmental > Aquatic > Freshwater >...
CCCGGGAACGCCTGACGCGAGCACCAGCCCCGTTGCTAGTGAAGGCGCCATCGAAGGCCGCATCATCGCCACGCCCGTTGCCAAGCGCATCGCTGAAGAGCGTGGCATCAACCTGCGTATGGTGAAGGGCACCGGTCCAGAAGGCCGCATTACCAAGTCGGATGTGGAGGGCTTTATCCCGGCCACGGCCCCAGCTCCAACCGCAACCGCAGCGCAACCCAAACCGATCGCGGAAGCGGTGGCACCAGCCATACCCACACCAGCGCAGCCGACGCCCAAACCGTCACCTGTCGCTGCACCTGTGCCGGCTCCGTCTCCAGCGCCCATGCCCACGCCAACCGGTGCGACGCGCAAGCCGTTTACGCGTATGCGCCAGACCATCGCCCAGCGCATGGCCCAAGCCAAGAGCACTGTGCCGCACTACTATGTATCGCTTCAAGTCGAGATGGATGCGGCGCTGGCACTCCGGACGCAGATTAATGACTCACTCAAGGCCGAGGGCGTGAAGGTGTCCGTGAACGATCTGGTCGTCCGGGCGGTGGCACTGGCCTTGCGCCAATATCCCAACCTCAACGCCACCTTTGGCGGTGACGGTATCGACCTGCGTGATGCGGTGCATGTCGGGGTGGCCGTGGCCATGGATGGCGGTTTGGTCACCATCACCGTGCGCGATGCCGACAAGAAGACGCTTAAACAAATCGCCAGCGAAGTGCCCGCGATCGCGGCCCGGGTGCGCGAAGGCAAGGGCCAGTTAGGCGACATGGGTGGACAAACATTCACCACCAGCAATTTGGGCATGTATGGCATCGAGGAAGTGATTCCCATCATCAACATGCCCGATTCAGCCATCCTCGGCATCGGCGCAGCCTCACCCGAAGCGGTGGTGCGTGATGGACAGATCGTGGCCCGCACGATGATGCGTCTGACGCTGGCGGGCGATCACCGCGTGACCGATGGTGCCGAGGGCGCACAGTTCCTAACTGGGATCAAGCACCGGCTCGAGAATCCGTGGGGGCTGGTGTTGTAGTCCACAGCAGACCGGCTGAGCTTTCAAGTAGGGTTGTGAGCATGTGGGCCAGGCGCTGAGTGATAGGCGCGGACACGTGGCGACGCTGGATACCCTTCGTGCCCGCCTGCGCGCAACGCGCTGGGCACGACACGTGCTCGGCCTGCGGTGAAAAACGCATCTGGTCCAGCCATACGTCAGGACTCAGACAGAAATTTCGGCTTTTGACCGTGCGCCGCTTGACCAGGCGCCGAACGGACTCGGATCGAGCCCGGCCGGCGCCTGGTACGCGCTGGTTACACCCCAAAGACTATTGCGAAACTGGTGACAGCCACCGGCTGATACAGATTTGCCATGCCCGCTGCCCGGTCTGTCTGCGCCTGAATAGCTCCAAGCCGTTGCGCACACTGCGCACAAGCACGTGACACGCTTGTGCGCTACGCACGATCACGCGGCACGGACCGTGGCACCACGTCCGGTGCTCTCCCTGTCTTGGGCCACGATAGAAGGTGCCAGCCAGACCCCGCGTCACTATCGTCTCCGGCTTCGCCTGCTGTGTGACCGGAGGATCGGAGGATTCAGCACAGCCACTGTGCTGACGCGCACTTCGACCGTATCGAACATGCGACCGGCGAGTGCGAGTGGGGTCTGACCAAGACCGAATGGGACCAGACTGTCACGTCGTCGCTCCAGGTGGCATGGTCCAGCGGCTATACAAAGATGCCATGGGCTGGAGCGAATATCCGCCGTAACACATGCCTGCCGGCGCGGCAATAACGGGGCTGTGAGCGAGAGTCCAGCGCGCGAAACAAGCCTATCGCTCATCATTGCAGCCTGTTGGCTACGCTTCCTACAGACGCTGGCTTTCATCTTCTGGCGCTCTCAGACAGTATCGTGACCCTATTCACCACAGTCACCCCGCGGGCAGGAATCGGCGCTGAGTCTTGACTTCGGGCATTGCCCTCTGGCCACACATCCTCTAGGTCCCAATCAGGCTAGGGGCAGCTGCTAGGATATTGGATAACGGGACTGCCCATACAATGCATGTCACATGGTAGATAAGCAGGTTCAAGCCGTGATGCACAAAGGCGTCGTAACGTGCGCCTGGTCGCTGACGTTGCCCGAAGCCGCTCGGCTGATGACCGATCACAGCGTGCGCGCGCTCGTCGTCACCGACGAGACCTGTGACCTGTGCGGTTTCCTGGCCCAAAGCGACTTGGTGAATGCCCGCCTAGAGCACATTGATGGCGAGGCGTGGCGCAAGATGACGGTCTCGGACGTGATGACGCGTCATGTGCATACCGTTACGCCGGATTCGGCTGTCAACGAGGCCGCTAAGCTCATGGTCGCCCAACACATTCATCGTCTGGTGGTCGTGTCGCCGGATGACCCATGCAACCCCGTCGGTGTCCTGTCGATGGGTGATCTGGTGCGCGACATGATGGGGGATGATTAACGGCGCCCAATCGTCAAGTAGTGGATGTCATGCGTCGTGCACCATACCTGGGACTAGACGGTCTCCTGTTTGGAGCGTAGCGAGTGATAACCCAAAGCATGGCAGAGTTCATCATTGAAGGCGGCGCACGGCTAAGTGGCGAAGTAACGGCATCTGGCAACAAAAATGCTGCGCTCCCCATGCTGGCAGCCTGTTTACTTACCGACGAGCCGGTCATCTTGCATAACGTGCCGCGCATCCGCGACGTGTTATCCATGGTCCAACTCCTCGAGTCACTGGGTGCAAGTGTGGACTGGCTCGGACCCAACAGCGTGCGTATCCATGCCTGCACCATCGATGTGCATGACTTAGACCCCGAACTGTGCCGTGAGATTCGGGCCAGCATCTTATTAGCCGGGCCGATGCTCACCCGGATAGGCGAGATCCGGCTGCCGCCGCCCGGCGGTGATGTCATTGGCCGCCGCCGGCTTGATACCCATTTCCTAGCGTTTAGCGCCATGGGCGCGACGATCACCGTGAACGGCGATTTTCATTTGCATGCAGATGGGCTGCGCGCGGCTGATGTGCTGCTGGACGAGGCAAGCGTGACCGCTACCGAGAATGCGATCATGGCCGCGGCGCTAGCGCGTGGCACCACGACCCTGCGCAACGCGGCCAGCGAACCGCATGTGCAGGACGTGTGCCGCATGGTGTCCCATATGGGGCTCAGGATCGATGGAATCGGCTCGAACACCTTGGCCATCCAAGGCCGCGACCGCTTGGGTGGGGGCGAATTCACCATCGGGGCCGACAATATTGAAGTCACCAGCTTTATCGTCATCGGCGCGGTCATGGGCGGTGACCAGGGGTTGTGGATCCGCAAGGCCAGCCCCGAGCATTTGAGCATGACGCGGTTGATGCTGCGCCGTATCGGCATCCGTTTTGAGTGTCGCGGCGACGATGTATTTGTGCCCGGCAATCAGCGCCTGGTGGTTGAGCCCGAATTCGACGGCTACATGCCAAAGATCGATGACAATCCGTGGCCGGCATTCCCGGCTGACGCCATGAGCCCGGCCATCGTGGCCGCCACTCAAGCCGAGGGCAGCGTGCTGTTTCACGAAAAGATGTTTGAGAGCCGGTTGTATTGGGTCGACAAGCTGATCAACATGGGTGCACGGGTGATCTTGTGCGATCCCCATCGGTGCGTTGTGCAGGGCCCCAGCAAATTGCGCGCAGAGCGCGTGCAAAGCCCGGACATCCGGGCCGGCGTGGCGCTGGTGATTGCGGCGTTGTGCGCCGAGGGCAAGAGCGTCATCGGCAATGCCCAGCAGATCGACCGGGGTTACGAGCGCTTTGAGGATAAGCTGCTCGCGATTGGCGCCAAGATCGAGCGCCGTTAGGGCGTTGGCCGGTATCGACTGGCGTCGGTCGTTGGCGTCATGAATGACGGCTTCACGGCTTCACGGCTGTTGCAGCAAGCGCGCAAATGCCAGTAACTCGTCACTGGCTAGATCTGACACGGCCCAATGCGTCATGCCAGCAGTTTGCCAGTGGACGATGTGGTAGCCCTGCAGCGTGGTTGTTTGGGGCTCACCAACTGGTATGTCAGCACCTGGCGCTGGCCAGACAAACAGGTTGATATAGTGCAGCCGGCGCTGATACACGAGCGCGGCCACGGGACGGTTGTCCAAGTAATCCAGGCGCCCCCCGACCAGCGGATAGCCAAGGCTAGCTAAATCGACGACCGTGGGTGAAAAATCAAGCTTACCCGCAAACCACGGCTTGACCGTATGTTGATCGGAAGAGACGACATCGGTCAGGTGATTCAGCATCAAGGACCGGACATGGCTGGCTTGGACCTCAGCCGGCACGCTCACACTGGCAGATTCGTTGGGCGAGATTGGCAACGGATGTCCCAAACCAAGGCCAATGAGCGCGACGAACTCAAGCGCGGCGACCGCGGCCATAAGGGGCCCAAATAGACGCCAGCGCGATGCGCCAGCACGGGGCTCGATGCGCATCGTACCAGTGCCAGCTGTATCGGCTGTGCGGAGCGAGGAGCGAATACGCTTGCTGAGCTGCGCAGGTGCTTGATAGCGCAGATTCGCATCCGCCAAGACGGTGCGCATCTGGCGTTGCGATTCGTAAACTTGCGTACAAGCCGCACAACTGTCTGTGTGTTGCTTTAGGGCGAGTGAGGTAGCCGGGTCCAATTCGCCATCCACATCGCCATGGATGAGCAACCGCGATTGTTCGCAATTCACGCCCTGCCTCCATTGCCGACTCGAACGTTTCTGGGGTCGTTTATACGTGGGTGATGTGGGTCAAGCGGGTAGTCATGCATGGTGTCGCTCAAGGCATGCTTCGGATCGATGTGCATGAGGTCACTTAGCCGGTGTTGCAATCGGGCACGGGCTCGCGCCAGACGGGACATGACCGTGCCGATGGGGATGCCAGCGACACGGGCGATATCTTTGTAAGACAGGTCCTCAATCTCACGTAGCACAATCACCTCACGAAATTCAACCGGTAACTCCTCGATGACGCGCATCAGTGACTCACGATCTACCTGATGTTGAAAGATGACCTCGGGGTTAAACGCATCGTATTCTGCTTCCAGGCCTTGCAACTCGTCATCGAACGACAGCACCAGGTCGTTCGCCCGGTTCTGCCTTAGCCAGGTGTAACAGGTGTTGCGGATGATGGTCAAAAGCCAGGTGCGAGCGTCGCCACCGTGAAAGGTGTCGAAGAACCGGAAGGCGCGCAAATATGCCTCTTGCACGACATCCTCTGCATCTTGGTCCCGGCGGGTAAGCCAGCGGGCTAAGTTGTATGCCGCGTCCATATGCGGCAACACAGCCTGTTCGAAGCGCGCGAGTTTAGTTTGTTCTGGCACGCGCCAGTCCTCCTGTTACTTGCGATTCGGTCGGTGGTCATGTTACATCATGATTGGCAAACCGGTGCAGGTGTCTGGCGTTCTACCGGCCGAGCGTCGGCCTGTCGCACACATTTGGCGTCCGCAGCGTGCTTCGAAAACAGGTCTCTATCCCCGTTCATTGGGCGGTGATTGGATGGGTCTATCTGCATTGCTAGGGTATAGGACTACGAGACGCGCGAGTTTATTCCCGCCGATACGGCGTGGAATATTTTGAGGGTCGGCCTGGTCTAGACCCGTGGAGGATAGATCCAATAATGACGATATCCACGACACGATTGGGCCTGCGGATGCGCCCACGACGCCGATTCTTGGCAGGCCGGACAGGCCGTCTTGTGCTGGGCCTGTATTTGACCGCCTGGCCGCTATTGGCTGCGTGTGGTGCTGTGGCGCAACCGGCCGCTCAACCGGCTGCCCAGCCAGTCGCAACCGCCGCGCCGGTCAGTCACATCGCCGCATCGGATGCAATGAGCGCGACCATGGTGATGGCCCCAAAGACACCGGACCCAACCAAACCGGTCCAGCCCCCGGAATCATCTATTACCGGCCCCAAGGTCACCATCGACAACTTCTCGTTTACGCCGCGGGTGATCATGGTCCCGGTCGGCTCGACTGTGACGTGGATCAATCACGACGACGTGCCACACACCGTGACCGCGGCGGACAAGAGCTACTCCTCAAAGGGCCTCGACACCGATGATCGCTACACCCACCAGTTCACGGTCGCAGGTGTGTATAGCTATTTTTGCAGCATTCATTCGGTCATGACTGGCACCGTTGTCGTGCAGTGAGGCGTGACACGCGCCCCGTCGCCTACCGGTTGCCTGAAGAAGACCGTAAATAGTGATTCAGGAGAGATTCAAATGGCAGATCAGATTACAAACAATGTCAATAATGATGGCATCGACCGCCGCGGTTTTCTCAAATGTATGGCATGGGTCGGCACCGGGTTATTGTGGACGTTCACCGGTGGCGTGCTGACGGGTTGCAGCCCGGCCAATCCCCCGTCGCAAGCGCCCGCGAACGCGTCGGGGGCCCCGGGTGCCGCCAATCCGGCTCCAGCCGCAGCGGCTCAGCCGACGGCCGCTCCGGCCGCGACGCCAAACGGCGACTTCAGCTTCATGCAGATCAGCGATAGCCACATTGGCTTTAGCGCCGATCCAAATAAGAATGTGACCGCCACATTCCAGGAAGCCGTCAATCGCATCAATGCCTTAGCCGCACCGCCCGCATTTCTGCTGCATACCGGTGACCTCACCCATCTGTCAAAGGCCGCGCAGTTCGACACGGTGGCTCAGGTGCTCAAAGGGGCGAAGACCGGCCAAGTGTATTTTGTGCCAGGCGAGCACGATGTGATCGGTGACAATGGCAAGGCGTATTTGGACCGGTATGGGAAGGACACCAGCGGCGGTGGCTGGCACAGCTTCGACTATGGCAAGGTGCACTTCATCGGCCTGGTCAACGTGCTGAATCTGAAGGCCGGTGGGTTGGGCTACCTGGGCCAGGACCAATTGGACTGGCTCAAGAAGGACACGGCCGGCTTGCCGGCCAGCACCCCGGTGGTGGTATTCGCGCATATTCCGCTGTGGTCGGTGTATCCCCAGTGGGGTTGGGGCACGGATGACGGTGAACAAGCCTTGACGATGCTCAAACGATTTGGGTCATTGACGGTGCTGAATGGTCACATCCATCAGATTCTGCAGAAGGTGGAGGGCAACGTGACGTTTCATACGGCCCGTTCGACCGCCTTCCCGCAACCCGAGCCTGGCAAGGCTCCGTCACCGGGCCCAATCAAGACCGTGCCGGCTGATCAGCTGCGCAGTATGTTGGGGCTCACGAGTGTGTCCTATGTCGAGCGCAATACGTCGCTGGCGACGGTCGATTCGACGTTGGCCTCGTAACGCGTAACGCGTAACGACACGGGCTGTCTGCTGAGTGGGCGTGGATCATAGGTGACTGTCGGGCCTAGGCCGGTGATGTGCGATGTGCGATGCGCGATGTGCGATGCGCGATGTGCGATGCGCGATGCGCGATACAGCCGATTTCTCAGCGGTCTGTATCGCGCATTCGGCTTTTAAGTCCTAATCACCCATGTGATTGGGCTGCTTATATCCGTCGTCTATCTCGACACGCGTGGTAGATCGAGTTTGCCGGTGAGGCAAGTTCCCATATATGCCACAGGAGTTGCGGCTGGAATTGATATCGGGTGTGCCGAGGTTAAGGCATGGTGTCACCCGAGTCGCCCGGTGAATCACCCGGTGAATCGATACTCAAGCCGCGCTAAAGTCCGGCGCGAATGTCTCCCGGGCAAACGCTTCCAGCGTCGTCGGTGTCGTGTTGTGGGCGCTTCGGGCAGGATAGGTGTTGCCAGGCCCGTCGTTGACCACGACCCATGTTTGCACCAAGGTGTCAGCCGCGCTAGCTGAGAAGCCAGCTTTCAATAGATTCTGACGATACACGTCATACGGCCATTCGACGTAGGGCAGATTTGGGTGGCCGATGGCGGCACCCAAGATAGCCGTTGCCTCGCGGTGGGTGTATTCGCGCGGACCAAGCAGATCACGCACCTGCCAGCCTGTGAAGTGAGGCGTCGTTAAATAGCCAGCGGCGGCTGCGGCGACATCGCGTGTATCGACCATCGGCATCGGAAGATCAGCCTGCACAGCCCCCGCATTGATACCCGCTTGCTTGATGAGCGGCGCCGTGCGCAAGAGATTGGTCATCTGAAAGCATGAGTGCAGCACGACCCCTGACAGCCCGTCAATCGACCTTAGCGACTCCTCCATGGCCCCTAGAAGCCTCGCGGCCCTTTTAGGGGCCATCTAGGGGCTGGGCCACTTTTTCGGTGAGTGTCGCCACCGACCCATAGCGCAGACCTGCGCCTTGGGCACTCAGCGCAACGATGCGTTTGATGCCACTGGCCTTGATCGCTCGGACGTAACTCGCAGTCAAGTGCGCCTGATCGGCCAGGTAGTCAAGAACATCCGGTGCTGATCCGGGCAGCAAAACGAAAGCAGCTTCGGCGCCGCGAAACACCTGGGTTAGAAAGGCCGTGTCATCGAGATTACCCGCATGCGGTTCGGCGCCTTTCGCTGCAAGCCGTGCGAGCCCCGCTGGATTCCGGGCGACGGCTCGGACATGGATGCCGCGGCCAAGAGCCGTTCGGTCAGGACCCGGCCAACGTTGCCGGTGGCGCCGGTAACGGTTATGACTGTTTTCATGTGTTCATCTCCTTTTTGAATCGTCACTTCCTAACATGATGACGCACGACGGCGATGAAAATCGACATGAGGGCAGGGGTGTATCGGACCCAGTCGGCGTGGCGAGGGTAGGGTGATTTCCGGTGGAGCCAGGCGTCAGGGCTTGGAGGGGCATCCGGCACTCGCTGAGAAAAAAGGGATCTATTGCCGCAAACGATTGGAACGCAACAAGGCTATTTCACTCGGTGACCAAGTGCTATTGCGATTCCTTCAACCCATCGCCAATCGCCCACCGCAAGTTGCCGCAAGTTGCCGCAACTCTCTCGCGTCTGGCGTGCAGCTGCGCAACACACGCATGCTACACTCGCATCTGTATGGCGTCAGGTCCAGTATGCTGATGAACCCTCTGGTCAGCCAATAACGTTCAGGCATCAGCACGCCCAGGCCTGCCTAGCCGCTTTGAAAGCAAACGAACCGACTTCCACCGCGATGACGAGCGAGCACCTGCACCCCTTTGTCGAGAGTGACCCATACATAGACCCGGCAGCCTTGCGGTCGGCTATGGCCGAGCGGGGCTATGTCTTTGTGCGCGGCGCCCTACCAAGCGACACAGTCTTGACTGTCCGTCGTCAGATCCTGACGCTGCAGCGCGATGCAGGTTGGATCGATGACAGTGCCCACCCCCTGATGGAAGGCATCGTGAAAGAGGGCGTGCTGCCGACGATGGAGGGCAAGCCTGACTATCTGGCGGTATATCGGCTTGTGCTCAAGCTGCCGGACTTCCACAACCTGCCCACCCACCCAGCGCTGATGTCGGTGGCCGCCAAGCTGCTCGATCATCCCCAGCCGCTGGTGCACCCACGCCGGATTGGCCGCATGGCCTTCCCGAACTACATCGAGGCCACGACACCACCGCATCAAGACCACTTTTATATCCGCGGCGCAGTCGAGACCTACTCATGCTGGGTGCCGCTGGGCGAAGTGCCAGTTGAACTGGGCGGACTCGCTGTGTGGCCTGGCTCGCACCGGCTGGGCTTTGTTGAGCATACGGCCCACTTCGCCGGCGCTGTCGGCGGGCGTGGGGTGCAGCCGGACGAATTGGCCCGGCCTGATGTACCCGTGTGGCACTCGACCGCATTCCGGCCTGGGGATGCGCTGTTCTTCCATGCGTTCACGGTTCATAAGGCGCTGCCAAATCTGTCTGGTAAACGCATGCGCCTGTCGACCGATAACCGCTATCAGCGGCCTACAGATCCCATTGAGCCGGGGGCGCTCCGGCCGCATTTCGATTTGAACTGAGTCCTGTGAGTATGCCCTCACTGAACCGGTTCAACTCCATGCCAAACTCCCCGCCAGAAGGGCCCGGCGCAAACAGACTTTGAGCGCTTAAGTGCTTGCGCGTGACGGCTCGCGCGCCGTTCGCCACTCATTAAGACTAGGCCCAAAAGTGCAGCGTGCGGCTTGACATCCATCATGCAAGTCCTATACTGGAAGCGGTTTCAACCTCGGGAAACCGAATTGCAAACTTATTTGATTTCGGAAGACCCACAAGCATGCCTACAACAATCCGAGAAGTGGCCAGGCGGGCGGGCGTTGGTGTCGCCACCGTCAGCCGCGTGTTAAACAACAGCGGGTTTGTCAGCACCCAATCGCGCCAGAGCGTACTTCAGGCGGTGTCTGACCTAAACTATGTCCCTAATCCTACAGCCCGTAGGCTGTCGTTGGGTAAGACTTTTACCATCGCAGTTATAGTCCCTTTCTTCACCCGGCCGTCGTTTGTGGAACGGCTGCGTGGCATCGATAGCGTGCTTGCGGAGAGCGATTACGACATGATCGTTTTCAATGTTGAGACGACGCAGAGGCGCGACAAGTTCTTTACGGAGGTGCCGCGGCGAGACCGCGCTGATGGCGTTATCATCGTCACGCTTACGCCGACCGATGGGCAGGTTGCCGTCTTTGAAGAAAGCGGCGTTCCGGTGGTCCTAGTCGATTCGGATCACCCACGCCTGCCCTCTGTCCGGGAAGACAGTGTGTTGGGTGGCCGGCTGGCAACACAGCACCTGATCGATCTGGGACACCGCAAGATCGCCTATTTGTCCGACGTGCTCGACGATGTGTTCAAATCTGCCGCTGCCAGCGCGCGCCGCCAGACTGGATATCAGCAAGCCATGCGTGAGGCTGGTCTGCCTTTGAATGAGGCCTATCTCAAAAGCGGCCGTCACAGTCGTGAAGAGGCTCGGCGTTGCGCAGCCGAACTATTGACGTTGCCCGACCGGCCAACGGCTATCTTTGCCGCCAGCGACACCCAAGCCATCGGCGTTATGGAAGCGGCGCGTGATCTTGGCATGCGCGTGCCCGAAGATGTATCGGTAGTGGGGTATGACGACCTTGACATAGCCGATTACTTAGGGTTGACGACGGTGCGTCAATCCTTGTTTGAAAGTGGCCGGCGTGGTGCTGAACTGCTGCTGCACGCGATCGAGCAGCCACACCGCAATACCCGCGATGCGCCTGTTCATGAACTCATGCCGCTCGAGTTGGTGGTGCGTCAGTCTTGTATCCGCCTAAGTGCGGACGACGCGCCCCGGATGACGCATGACCCTAGTCATGCGACAAACTAGGGTGGGCATATTAGCATTTTAGCGAATCAAGGAGGTGGTCGCTAAAGCTGTCTATATTAGACATCCATTGTGTACCTAAATATCGTTTGAGCCAAGCCCCATGACGATGGGCTTCGACCGACCGAGTTGTGTTTGAGACGATTGTATGAACTATTTGGAGGAAAGACACATGAAAGCTGTTTCATTAAAGGGCCTAAGCGTGTTTGCAGCGCTGACCATGCTCCTCGTGGCCTGCGGCGGTGCAGCCCCCGCACCGACT
>Ga0209068_10001544_pt1 | contig 11451 bp, 8 predicted proteins | sample ColStrG_CSR_2012_FD_187200 | JGI IMG/M metagenome (GOLD analysis project Ga0209068, IMG submission 187200) | Freshwater sediment microbial communities in response to fracking from Pennsylvania, USA - Cold Stream Run_MetaG_CSR_2012 (SPAdes)... | ecosystem: Environmental > Aquatic > Freshwater >...
ACCCAGCGACCCACTCGTGGATCCTGGGCAAGGTAGACGTCACCCGTCACTCCAGAACCCAGCCGCCGCGCGACGGTGTATCCGGCAAAGATCGCGCCGCTGGCCAACGCCATTACCCGATCCTAACTGCCGCCGCGATGCGGCGCCCGTCTGGTGCCCGGCGCGCTACGCCTGGCTTCAAGGGCGAAACGCCTTGCCGCGCAATATCACCAGATCGGGACGGTTCAGTACGCCGGGCCCCTGCCGCGGGTCGCTGACGTAGCACAACAGGTCAGCCGATGCGCCATGGTCCAGCCCGGGCCGCCCCAACCAGCGACGGGCGTCCCAGCACGCCGCCCCCAGCGCCTCGGTGGGACTCATCCCGATGCCCTTGAGGGCCTCGACCTCGTCGGCGATGCGTCCGTGCGGGACCATGCTGCCGGCGTCACTGCCCGCATACATCGGCACACCGGCGTCCCGGGCCGCCGCCATCCGTTGATGGCAGCGGGAATACAAGTCGCGCATATGGGCGGCATAGGCCGGATAGCGTGCCGCGGCGGCGGCGATGCCGGGGAAGTTCTCGATGTTGATCAGTGTGGGAACCAACACGGTGCCGTGCTCGAGCATCAGCTCGATCGTGTCGTCGGTGAGCCCAGTGCCGTGTTCGATGCAGTCGATGCCCGCGTCGATCAGCCCCGGCAGCGCGTCCTCGCTGAAGACGTGCGCGGTGACCCGGGCGCCGTTGTCGTGTGCGGCGTCGATCGCGGCCTTGAGCACGTCGTCGGACCAAAGCGGTGCGAGATCGCCGACACTGCGGTCGATCCAGTCACCGACCAGCTTGATCCAGCCGTCGCCGCGGCGGGCTTCGGTGGCCACCGCGGCCGGCAGCTGCGATTCGTCTTCGAGCTCGACCGCAAAGCCGGCCTGGTAGCGCTTGGGTCTGGCCAGGTGGCGGCCGGCGCGGATGATCCGGGGCAGATCCGCGTGGTCGTCGAGGCTGCGGGTGTCGGTCGGCGAACCACAATCGCGCAGCAGCAACGCCCCGACGTCGCGTTCGGCCTCGGCTTGAGTGATCGCCACACCGAGTCCGGTCTCACCGTGGTCACCGAGACCGACGTGACAGTGAGCATCGACCAGGCCGGGCAGAATCCACCCGCCGGCAAAAACCGTGTCGGCCCCGGACACCGGCTCCAGACTGATGTGGTCGTCGACGATCCACATTTCGACCGCGGTCTCGTCCGGTAACCCCAGACCTCGCACGCGCATGCGCACGGCGCGGCTACTTGCTTCCCGGGTTGCCCGGGAACTTGAGCTTGGACAGATCGAAGTCGGCCAGCCCGGGCGGCAGTTCGTTGAGACCGTCGGGCATTTGTGACAGATCCGGGAACCCCGGGGGCATCCCTGCCATGCCCGGCATGCCCGCTCCGAACGGGCCCCGGACCTTCGGCGGCGTGGGTCCGCGTGCGCCCTTCTTGCCTTTCTTGCCTTTTGCGCCCTTGCTCTTTCGAGTCGCCGACCTGCGGCCCATGCCCGGTATCCCCATGCCACCGAGCATGGACGACATCATCTTGCGGGCTTCGAAGAAGCGGTCGACCAGCTGGTTGACCTCGGACACCGCTACACCCGAACCATTGGCGATGCGCAACCGCCGCGACGCGTTGATGATCTTCGGGTCGGCCCGTTCCTGTGGTGTCATTCCGCGGATGATGGCTTGCAGCCGGTCGAGTTGTCTGTCGTCTACTTCGGCCAGCGCGTCCTTCATCTGACCCGCGCCGGGCAGCATGCCCAACAGGTTGCCGATCGGACCCATCTTGCGGATGGCGAGCATCTGTTCCAGGAAGTCCTCGAGGGTCAGCTCGCCGGACCCGATCTTGGCGGCGGCGGCCTCGGCCTGCTCGGCGTCGAACACCTGCTCGGCCTGTTCGATCAGGCTCAGCACATCGCCCATGCCCAGGATGCGGCTGGCCATCCGGTCGGGGTGGAAGACCTCGAAGTCTTCCAACTTTTCGCCGGTGGAGGCGAAAAGGATTGGGACGCCAGTCACCTCGCGGACCGACAGCGCGGCCCCACCGCGCGCGTCACCGTCGAGCTTGGTCAATACCACACCCGTGAAGCCGACACCCTCGCGGAACGCCTCCGCGGTGGTCACGGCATCCTGACCGATCATCGCGTCCAGGACGAACAGCACCTCATCGGGGTTGACGGCCTCCCGGATTGCCGCCGCCTGGCCCATCAGCTCGTCGTCGATGCCCAGCCGTCCGGCGGTGTCGACGATGACGATGTCGAAGTGTTTGGCCCGGGCCTCGGCGAGCCCCGCCGCCGCGACCGCGACCGGGTCACCGGGGCCAGACTCCGGAGACTCCCCCGGGTGCGGTGCGAACACCGGTACCCCGGCGCGCTGACCGACGACTTGCAGCTGGTTGACCGCAGCGGGCCGTTGCAGGTCGCAGGCCACCAGAAGCGGCGTATGTCCTTGGCCGCGAAGCGATGCGGCCAGTTTTCCAGCCAGCGTCGTTTTACCCGAACCTTGCAGGCCGGCGAGCATCACCACGGTAGGTGGCGTCTTGGCGAATGCCAGCTGGCGGGTTTGGCCGCCGAGGATGCCGACGAGTTCTTCGTTGACGATCTTGACGACCTGCTGCGCGGGGTTGAGCGCGCCGGACACCTCCACGCCCCTGGCGCGGTCTTTGATCCGGCCGACGAACGCCCGTACGACGGGCAGCGAAACGTCGGCTTCCAGCAGTGCCAAGCGGATTTCGCGGGTGGTGGCATCGATATCGGCGTCGGTCAGCCGACCCTTCCCACGCAGCCCTTGCAGGGCACCGGTCAACCGGTCAGAGAGCGATTCAAACACCTTGCCAGCCTAGTGGAGGTCGGCCCGGCTTCAGATACGGCCGCCGTGCGCGGCCTTCGCGACATGTAAGCCGCGCACACGACACGCCGACAAGTGTCGCCGTCGCTTGATTATTCGCATACCTCGCATATCTGGGCGAACCCGGGGCCGCGGATCTTGACGGCGGAGCCCTCGCAAACAAAAGTCGAGCTCATGCTCGAGGTGATCGACAAGGGCTCCTGCAGCCAAGCGCATCCGGTACCGCTGCTGTTCGTGCACGGCGGCTGGCAAGGGGCATGGTGTTGGGACGATCACTTCCTGGACTTCTTCGCAGCTGCGGGCTATCGCGCGGTCGCACTCAGCCTACGCGGGCACGGCACCAGCACCACGGCGAAGCCGTTGCCCAAGGTTTCGATTGCCGACTACCTGGAGGATCTCGGTTCGGTCGCCGACGAACTGGGTGGTGCTCCGGTGCTTGTCGGCCACTCCCTTGGCGGATTCGTGATCCAGCGCTACCTCGAAAAGCGCAGCGCCCCGGCCGCGGTGCTGGTGGGCTCCGTGCCACCGCAGGGCGTGCTGAGATTGGCGCTGCGGGTCTGGCGCCGCCGACCGTCGATGACCTTGGAAGCCTGGTCCGACCCCACGCTGCTCAAATTCCTCGCCACCCCGGCGCTCACCCGCGAATACCTGTTCAGCCCCAAGACGCCCGAGGCCATCGTCACGTCGTGCATGCAACGCGCCGGAGCGGAGAGCGTTCGCGCCGCCATGACCGATCCGATGCTTCGCCGCGTCAAACCTCGGCGGGTAACGATCCCGGTTCTGGTTCTCGGCGCCGAACACGACGGCTTCGTCAGCGTCTCCGACGTGCGCGCCACGGCGCGCGCCTACGCGACCGAGCCGGAGTTCTTCGACATGGGCCACAACATGATGCTCGAACCCGGGTGGGCCGGCGTCGCTCAACGAATCCACGCCTGGCTCGAAACGCGGAACCTGGCCGCCTGATCCCGGCGACGCGCAAATCCGGGCCAAGTCGCTACCGCGCCGAAATGCGTTGCCATGCTAGATTTCACACCCGTCGTCTCGTCCCCCTGCGTTGTGGGTAGCGCGGCCGGGCCACATCTATGAGGGGAGCCGTGTCGATGCAATCGAGCACCGACACGGTCTTCGAAAGGGACCCTGCAACGGACCCTGCAACGCTCGCGAGCGGCCCTTCCGGCAACCCGCCGTTGCGTGGCTGGCAGCGTCGCGCGCTGGTGAAATACCTGGCTGGTGAGCCGCGCGATTTCCTGGCCGTGGCCACGCCGGGATCCGGCAAGACAACCTTCGCCCTGCGGATCGCGGCCGAGCTACTCGCCCATCGCGCCGTCGATCAAATCACCGTCGTCGTGCCCACCGAACACCTCAAGGTCCAGTGGGCGCAGGCCGCGGGAAAACACGGCTTGGCCCTGGACCCTAAATTCTCCAACACCAACCCCCAGACCTCGCCGGAGTACCACGGCGTGATGGTCACCTATGCCCAGGTCGCCGCGCACCCGACGTTGCACCGGGTGCGCACCGAACAGCGCAGGACCTTGGTCATCTTTGACGAAATCCACCATGGCGGCGACGCCAAGACTTGGGGTGAGGCGATCCGCGAAGCGTTCAGCGACGCCACTCGCCGACTCGCCCTGACTGGCACACCGTTTCGTAGTGACGACAGTCCCATCCCATTCGTCAACTACACGGGCGGCGCCGACGGGGTGCTGCGTTCGCAATCCGATCACACCTACGGCTATGCCGAGGCGCTGGCCGACGGTGTGGTGCGGCCGGTGGTATTCCTCGCCTACTCCGGGCAGGCACGCTGGCGAGACAGCGCCGGCGAAGAGCACGCGGCGCGGTTGGGCGAACCGCTGTCCGTCGAGCAGACGGCACGGGCGTGGCGCACCGCGCTGGACCCGTCCGGCGAATGGATGCCCGCAGTCATCGCCGCTGCCGACCGGCGCCTTCGTCAATTGCGCACACACGTTCGCGACGCCGGGGGCATGATCATCGCCTCCGACCGGACCGCAGCGCGCGCATACGCGATCCTGTTGAAGAAGTTGACCTCAGAAGCGCCGACGGTCGTCCTCTCCGACGATCCCGGGTCGTCCGGGCGCATCACCGAATTCGCCGAGAGCACCAGCCGCTGGCTGGTCGCGGTGCGCATGGTGTCCGAAGGCGTCGACATCCCCCGGCTGGCGGTCGGGATCTACGCCACCAGCGCCTCGACGCCGCTGTACTTCGCCCAGGCCGTCGGCCGGTTCGTGCGGTCACGCCGGCCGGGTGAGACCGCCAGCATTTTCTTGCCTTCGGTGCCCAACCTGCTGCAGCTGGCCAGCGAGTTGGAGGCTCAGCGCAATCACGTGCTGGGCCAACCACACCGCGAATCGGACGAAGATCCGCTCGACGGCGACCCCGCTGTGCAGACGCAAACCGAACGCAGCGATGCAGATAGCGGCTTTACCTCATTGGGAGCCGACGCCGAACTGGATCAGGTCATCTTTGACGGATCCTCGTTCGGCACCGCCACCCCCGCCGGAAGCGAAGAGGAGGCCGACTACCTCGGCATCCCCGGATTGCTGGACGCCGACCAGATGCGCGCCCTGTTGCACCGCCGCCAAGACGAGCAACTGCAGAAGCGAGCCCTGGCAGGACACCCGCCCGCGACGTCGATGCGCTCGGGGTCCATGCACGGCCAGCTCCGCGAACTGCGGCGCGAGCTCAACACCCTCGTCTCTGCGACACACCACCGGACCGGCAAACCGCACGGCTGGATCCACAACGAACTTCGCCGTCGCTGCGGAGGGCCGCCGATCGCCGCGGCGTCAAGCGACCAGCTGCAAGAACGTATCGAAGCCCTGCGCAAGCTGAATGCCGAGCGCTCTTAGTCGCCGACGGGCTCGTCGACCAGCGCCCGCGCCGATGCGCCCAGCACGGCCAACAGGTGCTCCTCAACCGCGGCCCGGGCGGCTTTGTTGCAGTCCGGCGACCCAGTCACGGACTCGACAGGCACTGCCACGCAGAACACATCGGTCGCTGTCGATCCGAACGTATTGATCTTCGCCCAGGCGAGCTCGGCGCCGGCATCCTCCAGCGCCCGCGTCAGTAAAGCCAGCAGACCGATCCGGTCCATCGCGCGGACTTCGACGACAAGTTGGCCAGGAGCATCGGTTTCAAGCCATAGGATGCGCGGCGGCGCGGTCGATCGCGTCAGCGGCGCCCCCACCTGAACCTCCCCGGCCCGAGCCATCGCCGAGTTGGCAGCGTCGCTATCGCGCTTCTCAAGCGTGCCGAGGACGTCGTCTCCCTTCAGCGCACCGACGAAGTGCTGACGCAGCAGGTCGGCCGCGGGCGGGGAACCAAACAGCGGTGAAACCACGAACTCGGCGATCGCCACACCCTCGTGGATGTTGACCGACGCCGAGAGGACTCGCAACGAGTTCAGCGCCAGCACGGCGGCGGCCTTCGACACCAGACCCCGCTCTTCCGGGGCCACCATTACCGCATGCAAGCGCTCGCCGTCGCCCGGCGTGATCTCGACATGCACCCCGCGGTCAGCCGCCAGCGAAAGATAATGGGGCGCAACCGGTTCGGCATGCGGCAGCGGTTCACCGGCCATCATCATCCGGCAGCGACGAACCAGGTCGGCCATCAGGGAGGCCTTCCAATCGCTCCACACTCCTGGCCCGGTGGCCTTCGAGTCCGCTTCCGCCAGCGTGTGCAGCAGTTCGAGCAGTTGCGAATCGCCGCCTAATGCCTCGGACACGGCCTCGATCGTTTTGGGGTCGTTGAGGTCGCCCCGGGACGCGGTTACGGGCAGCAAGAGATGGTGACGCACCATGTTGGAGATCGTGTCCACGTCCTGGGGCGGCAGTCCGAGCCGCTCCGCGATCGGGATCACCAAGTCGGCCCCGAGCACGCAGTGGTCGACGCCCCGCCCTTTGCCGATGTCGTGCAGTAGCGCACCGAGCGCAAGCAAGTCGGATCGAGCAACGCGGGTGGTCAGCGGGGCCGCATTGATCGTGGTTTCGACGATGTGACGGTCCACCGTCCATTTGTGGGAGACGTCGCGCGGCGGCAGGTCGCGGACCGCGTCCCATTCCGGCAGGAGCCGGCCCCACAGCCCGGTGCGGTCGAGCGCCTCGATGGTATTCAACGCCGGAGGGCCGGCCAGAAGCACGACCAACAGGTCGTCCAACGCCGCCCTGGGCCAGGGAGTTGGTAGGTCCGGGGCGCTATCCGCCAGCCGCTTGAGCGTGCCGGCGCCGATCGGCAGGTTGTTGTCTGCCGCCGCGGCGGCCACTCGCAGTACCAGGCCGGGATCGGTCTCGGGCTTGGCCTCGCGGGCCAGCCCGATCTCGCCGTCATACTCGACCACGCCCTCGTCGAGCGGGCGCCGCTTCGGACGCCGCACCAAAGCCGAGATGCCGCGTCGGGGTAGTGCGTTCTGCGCGGTTCTCAGCCCGGACTCCGAGTGGTAAGCGATAGTGCGCCCCGCGCCGGACAGCATCCGGGCCAGGTCGAATCGGTCACCGACGTGCAGGGCGGCGCTGATTTCGTCGGCGAACTGGGCCAGCAGCTGATCCCGTCCACGGCCGGTTGCCCGGTGCAGTTCAGTGCGAACGTTGAGCAATATCAGGTGGGCGTCGTCCAGCGAGCCCCCCGGCATGTCCGGGTTGGCCATGCCGTGGCGGTCGATGAGCTGAGCAAGCGCCAGCGCATCAAGCAGCTGCACGTCGCGCAGACCACCGCGGCCCCATTTCAGATCGGGCTCGGCCCGCTGCGAGATTCGGCCATTGCGCAGCCACCTGGCATTCGTCATTTCGACGAGCTCGTCCATCCGGGAGCGAATCGCGGTGCGCCACTGCCGTCGCACCCCTTCGATCAGTCCGGCCGAAAGCCCTGCGTCGCCAGTGATGTGGCGCGCTTCCAGCATGCCCAGCGCGGCCGTCATGTCGGAATTGGCAACGTGCAGCGCCCCGGTGACGGTCCGCACGCTGTGGTCCAGCCGGACGTTCGCGTCCCACAGCGGATACCACAGCCGATCGGCAACCTGTTCCAGCTCGCCATCAGACTTGTTGTCGTGCAGCAGTATTAGATCCAGGTCGGAGTGCGGCAACAGCTCGCGGCGGCCAAGGCCGCCGACTCCTACGATGGCGAAACCACTGCCATCCGTGATACCGATCTCAACCGCTTTGGCGGCCAGCCAGGATTCGTGCAGCTCCAGCCACGCCTCGCGCAACCGGGTCGCATCAAGCTCAGCACCATCAGACAGCAGTTGGCGCCGCGAGGCAGCCAAATCGCTTACCCCGCAGGCGCTTCCCGCTTCTGTTGGCTCCGGCCCGTCCGATGCAGCAGCCCCGGACGGGCCGGTCAGGTTCTGTGTCATACCCTCCCGGCCCGCCCAGGGCTGGATGCAGCCTCAATCAGCAATGTGCGGTTACGGTCACAGAGCGTCGGTTCCGCGTTCACCGGTGCGCACTCGCACAATGGTTTCCACGGGACTGACCCAGACTTTGCCGTCGCCGATCTTGCCGGTGCGCGCCGACCGGACGACGGCATCCACCACCTTGTCGACGATGGAATCGTCAACAACGACCTCGATCCGAACCTTCGGAACGAAATCGACGGAGTATTCAGCACCTCGGTAAACCTCGGTGTGGCCCTTCTGCCGTCCATACCCCTGGATCTCGCTGACCGTCATTCCCAAGACGCCCGCCTCCTCAAGGGCGGTCTTGACATCGTCGAGGGTGAACGGCTTCACGATCGCGGTGATGAGCTTCATTTGGGCTCCGCCTCTACTTTCTCGTCCGCGCGGTCCTGCAGGCCATTAGAGCTGTCCGACAGACTCGCATGAGCAAGAACCGACGAGCCGGTCGGAGATAATCCGAAATCGTACGCGCTCTCTGCATGCTCAGACTCATCGATACCTGAGGCTTCTTCCTCAGCGCCGAGACGTATCCCGATGGTGTACTTCAGAATCAATGCCAGGATGAGCGTGACGATCGCTGAGTAGAAGAGAACAGCGAACGCACCGACCGCTTGCCGTTCCAGTTGCGACCAGCCGCCGCCGTAGAACAATCCCTTCGACACGCCCGTGACGCCGTTGATGGCAGTGGATTCCGGGGCAGCGACAAGCCCCACCAGCAGGGTGCCCGTCAAACCACCGATCATGTGCACCCCGACCACGTCGAGCGAGTCGTCGAAGCCGAGCTTGAATTTCAGCCCGACCGCCATCGCGCACACCGCCCCGCCGACCGCCCCGATAACCAGGGCACCCAGCACGTTGACCGACGAACAGGACGGCGTGATGGCCACCAGTCCGGCGACGATGCCCGATGCCCCGCCCAGCGTCGTTGCATGGCCATCGCGGATGCGCTCGACCAGCAGCCAGGCGAGCATGGCCGTGGACGTCGCGATCGTCGTGGTCATGAAGGTGCTACCCGCGGAACCGTTGGAGCTGGTCGCCGAACCGGCGTTGAACCCGAACCAGCCGAACCACAGCAGGCCTGCGCCGAGCATCACGAACGGCACATTGTGCGGGCGGAACAGCGTGGTGGGCCAGCCTTTGCGCTTGCCCAGCACGATCGCCAGCACCAGACCGGCCACACCAGAGTTGATATGGACCGCGGTACCACCGGCGAAGTCGATCGCGTGCAGCTTGTTGTTGATCCAGCCGCCGTGCTCGGAGGCAAAGCCGTCGGCCGCGAACACCCAGTGCGCAACCGGGAAGTAGACCAGCGTCGCCCACAGCGCAGAGAAGACCAGCCAGGCGGAGAACTTCAACCGGTCGGCCACGGCGCCCGAGATCAACGCGACCGTGATGATCGCGAACATCAACTGGAAGGCCACGAATACGGTGGCGGGCATGGTGCCGGCCAGCGGGATATCGGTGGCCGCGGTGCTGCCGGCCGCTTTCACGGCGTTGCCGCCGATCAGGCCTTTCAGACCCCAGTAATCGGCCGGGTTACCTACGACGCCCCATTTGTCGTTACCAAATGACATCGAGTAGCCGTAGAGCACCCACAGCACGGTTACCACGCCCATAGCGCTGACGCTCATCATGATCATGTTGAGCACGCTTCTGGTACGCACCATGCCGCCGTAGAAAAACGCCAGTCCTGGCGTCATCAACAGCACCAGTGCGGAACTCGCCAACATCCAGGCGGTATCGCCGGTATCCGGTTGGCCCATTATCGGGAATGCCACTCGCTATCACCTCCGGTTGAGCATGAATGGCCGTCAGACGTATTGCCTGTGGCCTGATCCAGAACGATGCGCAATAGTTGTTTCGGCAATAGAGCGAGCATGTTTCGTCAGGATTAACGTCCCGCTTGGCGTGTAAGGGCTTTCAGCCAAGCAGTGCGTCGACGAAAGCGGCGGGTTCGAACGGCGCCAGATCATCGGGGCCTTCACCCAGGCCGACCAGCTTGACCGGGACCCCAAGTTCTTGCTGGACGCGGAAAACGATGCCGCCCTTGGCTGTTCCGTCCAGCTTGGTCAGGACGGCGCCGGTGATGTCGACGACGTCGGCGAATACCCGGGCTTGCGCCAGGCCGTTCTGGCCGATCGTGGCGTCGAGCACCAGCAGAACCTCGTCGACAGCCGCGCGCCGGGTCACCACGCGCTTGACCTTGTCGAGTTCGTCCATCAGCCCGACCTTGGTGTGCAGCCGCCCGGCGGTGTCGATGACCACGACATCGGCGCCCACCGCAATGCCCTTATCCACAGCGTCGAACGCCACTGACGCCGGGTCGGCACCCTCCTCCCCACAAACAACGTCGGCACCCACGCGGACCGCCCAGGTCTGCAGTTGGACGGCCGCGGCGGCCCGGAAGGTGTCGGCCGCGCCCAGCACCACCCGCCGTCCGTCGGCAACCAACACCCGGGCCAGCTTGCCCACGGTGGTGGTCTTCCCGGTGCCGTTGACACCGACGATCAGCAACACCGCGGGAGCATCGGCATGCGGCAACGCGCGAATCGAGCGGTCCATGCCGGGTTGCAGTTCTTTGATCAATACTTCGCGCAGCACGGCCCGCGCGTCGGCCTCGCTGCGCACATTGCCGCCGGCAAGCGCGCTCCGCAGTTGGGTGACCACCGACTCGGTGACCACCGGTCCCAGGTCGGCGATCAGCAGGGTGTCTTCCACGTCCTGCCAGGAGTCTTCATCCAGGTCGCCGCCGCCGATCAAGCCCAGCATGCTGCGCCCAAACGCGTTCTGTGATTTGGCGAGTCGCCCGCGCAGTCGTTCCAGTCGGCCGTCGGTTGGCGCTCAGGTTCGGGCAGCGCTACGTCGGAAATGGTGCGCTTCGGCGCGTCGCGCGGGATGGTCGCGTCGTCGCCCACGGCGGCCAGCCCGGTGGTATCGATCCGCTCGACCGGCACAGCTGTGGGTTCGAGCGTCTCGGATTGGCTGAAGGTGATGCCGGACGACGCGGTGTAGCCGCCCGAACGGTCGAGTGCGCCGGGTTCGGGCCGCTGCGACGTGGAGAGCCGGATCCGCCGCCGACGGTAGCGCATCAGGCCGACAACCAGCGCGGCAACCACAACCAGGACAGCAACAACCGCGATGGCAATCCAAAGACCTTGCGTCACGCTGACATCCTTCCAGGGACGCGATG
>Ga0209068_10001545_pt1 | contig 11445 bp, 10 predicted proteins | sample ColStrG_CSR_2012_FD_187200 | JGI IMG/M metagenome (GOLD analysis project Ga0209068, IMG submission 187200) | Freshwater sediment microbial communities in response to fracking from Pennsylvania, USA - Cold Stream Run_MetaG_CSR_2012 (SPAdes)... | ecosystem: Environmental > Aquatic > Freshwater >...
CCTGAGCCCCGCCCCCACGCCAGCGCTGGGCACCCGGCGCAAGCGGTGGTTCCGCGCCGTCGACGCCTGAGCGCCGGTCCTCAGCGGAGGGCGTCGGCGTGGGTGGTGAGGAGCTCGCGGAAATCGGGGTGGGCGATGCCGGCCAGGGCGAGGGCCCGCTCCCGCACCGTCCGGCCTCGCAGTGAGGCCACCCCGTACTCGGTGACCACCAGGTCGAGTTGGTGGCGGGGGGTGGTGACCACGGCACCGGCGGCCAATTCGGCGGCGATCCGGCTGATGCGCTGGCCGCCCACGGTCGCCGTCGACGGCAGGCACAGCAGTGACCGGTCCTCGAGCTCGAACCCGGCCACGGAGACGAAATCCTCGTGGCCCCCGATGCCCGAGAACTGCTTGGGGCCGATGGTGTCGGCCACGGCCTGGCCCCACAGGTCGATGGTGAGGGCGCCATTGATGGTGACCATACGGCGGTTCTTGGACACGATCTCCGGGGAGTTCACGACCTCGACGGGCAAGAAGCGCACCTCTTGGTTGCCGTCGAGGAACTCGTACAACTCCTCGGTCCCGGCCGCGAACGTGGTGATGGACATCCCCTCGTACTGACCTTTGCGGGCGTTCGACACCTTGGCGGCCTTGTGCAGTCGCATCAGTCCGGTGGTGAACATCTCGGAGTGGATGCCGTAGTCGCCGCCGTCGTCGTTGGCCAGCATGGTGGCGATGGTGGAGGGAATGCCGCCGATGCCGGTTTGCAGGGTGGCGCCGTCGACGATGTAGGGGCGGACATGGGCGGCGATGCGGCGGTCGATGTCGGATTCCTCCGCATCGGGGAGCACGAAGAGCGGCCGATCGCTCTCCACCAACACATCGATCTGGTCGACATGCACACGATGGGGGAACTCCGGCGGCAGGCCCAACGTGCGGGGGGCACCCGGGTTCACCTCCACCACCAGGACGCGCTCGGGATCGGCCGACGCCCGCAACAACTCGTGGTACGTGGCGCCGGCGTGGAGCGAGAGGCTGGCGTACCCGTCGGCATCGGGCGGCGCCGCCAGGGTGGCCACCACCCGGGGCTTGAGCCGTTCGGCGATGGGGGTGAAGCGGCGGAAGTCGGACGGGACGAACTGCACGTCGGCGCCGGTCTCCAACAAGAAGCGTTCGGCCGGTCCGTAGAAACCGCTGAGATAGTGGACGCCAGGCTTGGTGAAGAAGGCGTACAGATCGATGAGCAACGCCCCGAACACGGTGACGTCGATGTAGTCGTCGCGATCGCCGAGAGCGTGCAGAAATGCCGGCGGCTGCCCGGGGCCGAGGGGGATGCCCAGCGTGTCGTGGGGGCGGACGAGGGCGGCGGCTTGGGGAGCGGTGAGGACCTGCACCACTGGATCGTAGGGCGAGATCGGGAATGCCCGCCGGGTGCCCGCGGTTGGGAGCAGCAGCGCTACATGTGTGTAATGCCACCGCGCTTCCCGTACGGCCGACTGACGAGAACGAGCTGACCCCGATGACCACCGCCGACCCATCTGCCTCCGCTTCCGGTGCCCCGGCGGGGCCCCCGATCGACCCGGCCGTCTACGAACGGCGCTGGAAGATTCTCGGTGTGCTCTGCCTCAGCCTGGTGCTGGTGGTGGTGGGCAACAGTTCGCTCAACGTGGCGTTGCCCACCCTGCAACGTGACTTGGGCTCGACCAACACCCAGTTGCAGTGGATCGTCGACGCCTACGCCATCGTGTTCGCTGGGCTCCTGCTCCCGGCCGGCGCCCTCGGTGACCGCTTCGGCCGCAAGGGAGCGCTCCAGCTCGGGCTGGTGATCTTCGGGCTCGCCTCCTTGTTGGCCACCATGGCCGATAGCTCCAACCAGCTCATCGCCACCCGGGCCATGATGGGCTTCGGCGCCGCCTTCGTGATGCCGGCCACGTTGTCGATCCTGGCCAACGTCTTCCCTCCCGGTGAGCGGGCCCGGGCCATCGCCATCTGGGCCGGGTTCTCCGGTGCCGGAGCGGCCATCGGGCCCGTCTTGAGCGGCTTCATGCTCGAGCACTTCTGGTGGGGTTCGGTGTTTCTCGTCAACGTTCCCATCGTCATCGGGGCCCTGATTGCCGGGGCCGTGCTGGTGCCGACGTCGCGGGACCCGAACCACGGCCGCCTGGACCCCATCGGCGCCCTGGTCAGCGTGGTGGCCCTGGCCTCGCTGCTCTACGCCATCATCGAAGCCCCGGTAAAGGGCTGGGGATCGACCGAGACGCTCGCCGCCTTCGCCGTGTCCGCCGTCTTCGCCGTGGGCTTCGTGCTGTGGGAGCGCCGCAACCCTCACGCCATGTTGCCCATGTCGTACTTCAAAAATCGCCGGTTCAGCGTAGGGGCGACCACCGTCACCCTCACCTTCTTCGCCATGTTCGGTCTCTTCTTCGTGCTGACCCAGTACCTCCAGTTCGTGCTCGGGTTCTCGCCCTTCCAGGCCGGGCTCGCCACCCTGCCGTTGGCCTTCATGCTCGTCATCTTCGCCCCCCGCAGCGCCCGGTTCGTGGTCCGCTTCGGCCAGGCCCGGGTGCAAGCCTTCGGCCTCACGCTGGTCGCCATCGGTCTGTTGGTCACCGCCTCGCTCACGCCCACCAGTAGCTACGCGGTGGTGGCCCTGGGCCTCGTGATCATGGGTATCGGGATGGGCTGCACGACCGCGCCGGCCACCAACGCCATTGTGTCGTCGGTGCCGTTGGCCAAATCCGGTGTCGGCTCGGCGGTGAACGACACAACCCGCGAGGTGGGTGGCGCGCTCGGAATCGCCGTGATCGGCAGCCTGGTGGTGTCGGCGTACCGATCCACGATGGCTTCCCAGGTCGCGAGCCTGCCCGCCCAGGTCGCCGGCCAGGCCCGCGATTCGGTGGGCGGCGCGTTCACGGCCAGCAAGAGCCTCGGGGCCGGCGGAGCGCAACTGGCCGCCGACGCCAAGCTGGCCTTCACCGACGCCATGGGCAGCGCGCTGGTGGTCGCCGCCATCGTGGCCCTCATCTGCGCCGGCATCGTGCTCGTCTATTTCCCCCGCACGCCCGCGCCGACGCCGGGAAGCCCGAACGAGGCGGTGGACGCCGTGGCGCCGATCGCCTCCGACGACGCCGTGGACGCCGTCGACCCGGCCTAGCGGGCAGCGACCCCGGCTTAGCCCGGAGCGACTCTGTGCCGACAGGTGGAGATCCCACGTTGGCAGCGCAGCCGGTCGTAGCCTCGATGCGAGCCCGCACGCCGGGTCATCGTGGGTGGGCAATGGTGCCCGGCCATCGAGAGGAGCTACCGCCATGCTGATGAGCCCGGTACCGGAAACAGACGACATCACCCGCGAGGAAGTTGTGGCCATCGCCAAGACGTGGTGGTTGTTCGCCGTCGTGGGACTGCTGAGCGTGATCGCCGGCGTCGTCATCCTCGAAGTCGACTGGACCCTGAAGCACCTCGCCCTGTTCGTGGGCATCGTGTTCATCATCCGGGGCATCTTCGACGTAGCCACACCGCCCGTTGACGGCGCCCCCCGCAGCTGGGCGTGGGTCACGGGAGCCGTGAACATCGGCCTCGGCGTGGTGATCTTGGCTTGGCCCGAGCCCACGCTGCGGGTCATCGGTGCCCTGATCGGGATCTGGCTGCTCATCAGCGGCATCGTGCTCATCGTGGGCGCGGTGGCGAACCACAGCCGGCTGCCGTTGTGGGGGGTCACGCTCTTCGCCGGCATCGTGTCGTCGGTGTTGGGGATCTGGTGCCTGCGCCGCCCCGGCCAGACGCTCACCGTCATCGTCGTGTTGGTGGGCATCTGGGCCATCGTCATGGGCGTGCTCGAGCTGGTGGCCGCCTTCGAGGTCAAACGCCTCCCCAAGCAGTTCGACAAGATGGTCGCATCCAGCAGCTGACGCCCTCGTTGTAGGAGCCGAGTCGGCCGTGGCCCACCCCCAGGGTGGGTGGGAGCCGACTCGGCTGGTGGCTGTTGGCTACCACTCGGCTAGAACTCCCCGGTGGCTTCCCGACCTCCGCTGATCCTGCTGCCTCCGTCGGAGGGCAAAGCCACCGGTGGGTCGGGCGTTCCATGGCAGCCCGGGGCGATGACCGCTCCGGAGCTCGACGCCCGACGGGCCAAGGTGATGGCCAGCCTGGCCTCGGCGATGCGCGGCTCCCAGGTCACCCGGGCCCGGCTGCTGGGGGTCAAAGGCCAGGCCTTGGCCGCGGCCACCGAGACGAATCGGACCTTGGCCAGCGGCCCCACCCTCCCCGCCATCGAGCGCTACACCGGCGTGCTCTACGACGCACTCGACTATCCGTCACTCCCGGCGGCTCAGAAACGGCGGGTGGACGGCCAGGTGCGGATCTTCTCCGGCCTTTGGGGCGTGGTCGCTCCTTCGGATCCAATGCCGGACTACAAGCTGAAGATGGGCGCCAGCCTGGGTCGATTGGGGCGACTCACCACGTGGTGGCGGCCGCCGGTGACCGCGGCGCTGGCCGCCGAGATCGGCAATCGCACCGTGTGGGATCTCCTCCCCAATGACCACCGCGCCGCCTGGATACCAGAGCTCACCGGCGTGGCCGGATCAGGAGGATCGTCGGGGGCGCCGCGCTCGGTCATCTCGGTGCGCTTCGCCGATGAGGTGCGCCGCGGGGGCCGCACCGAACTCATCACCGTGGCCCATTGGAACAAGCTGCTCAAGGGTGCCCTCGTCCGCCACGTGGTGGCCACCCAGCTGACCGACGTCGATGGCCTGGCCGAGTTCCTCCATCCCCTTCGCTATCGCTACGACCCCGCCCACACGACGTGGGCCGACGACGGTGTGCGGGTCACGGCCACCCTGGTCAAGTCCCGGTAATCCGGCTCGTCGGCGTCGTCGTCGGGTCAGCAGGGAGCGGTGACCGGGTTCAACGGATCGGTGACGTCCAGCACCTGGATGCAGCCGATCGTGCCGGTGCGGTTGGCGAACGTCAGGTTCGGTTGGTAGAGCAGAGCGCCGGTGAAGTCGGCATTGGACAAGTTGGCGCTGGTGAAGTTGATGGAGATGAAATACCCGTTGGTGGCGTTGGCGTTCGACAGATCGGCGTTGAGCATCGACCCGCCCTGCATGTGGCTGCCCGACAGGTCGGCGTGGTCGAGGTCGGCGGAGATGAAAGTCGTCAGGTCGATGGTGGCGCCGGAGAGATTGGTGTGGCTCAGGTTGGCCCCGTTCACCTCGGCTCCGGCGACGTTGGCCCCGCTGAGGTTGGCGTAGCTCAGGTCGGCCCCATGGAAGACCACGGCCCCCAGTTGACGACCGTGAAGATCCTGTCTCGAGAGGTCGACGAACGAGCAGTCGGAGTAGGGACCCGGGGTGTTCCCGTCGCTACCGATGGAGCAGCCGGTGAAGGTGAACTGATCGGCCCCGGAGACGGGTGAGGTCCCGTTCGGCCCCTCGACGGTCACATCGACGGTGCCCAGGGCACCGTGGGGAGCAAGGACGGAGATCTGGGTGGCGGTGTCAGCGGCAAACGCAGGGGCGAGCACGCCACCGAAGCGCACGGCGGTGGCATCGGTGAAGTGTGTCCCCGTGATGGTCACCGTGTAGCCGCCGGCCGATCCTCCCGTGTTGGCGTCCACGGCCGAGACGGTAGGCACCGGAAAACAGCCGGAGTTGTTGATGCTGCCGTCGGGCATGGTGGTGTTGCAGAACACCGCTCCGGTGAGCTTGGCGTTGGCCAGGTCGCCGCCGGTGAGGTTGGCGTTGGTGAGATCAGCGTTGATGAGAGACGCGTCGGTGAACACCACGTTGGTGAAGTTGGCGCCCCGCAGATCGGCCCCGGTGAGATTGGCGCCGGTCATCTTGGAATCAGCGAAATCGGCACCGCTGGCGTGGGCGTTGGTCATGTTGGCGTAGTTGTAGTTCGACCCGGTCACCACCACGTTGACGAGGTCCGAGCCGGTCAGGTCGACGTAGGAGCAATCCGTCCCGGCGAACGCCGCGCAGCCGTGGTACGTGTACTTGTCCGATGGTCGCAGGAGTGAGGTCGTGGCCCCCGCACTCACGGTGATCTCGACGGTGCCGATAGCCCCCGGGGGAGCGACGGCGGTGATCTTCTTGGGGCCGTTGACCACGAAGGAGGCCGCGGGCGTGCCACCGAAGCTGACAGCCGTGGCCGCGGTAAACGAGCCTCCCGAGAGGATCACGACGTTGCCTCCGGCCGTGCCTCCTGTGGCGGGCGTCAGCTTGTAGATCACCGGCCGGGGAACGCAGCCCACCAGCACCAAGGCTCCCAGCGCCGTGGCCACCAACGCCACGACGACCTGCAGAATTCGGCCCCTCGACATGGTCTGTCGCTCCCTCGCCTCGTAACCCCTCGTGGCGATGGTTGCACGGCCAACCGTGAATGTCGATGGGCGTGGTTTCAGACGGAACCGACCTTGAGCTTGGCGCTGGGCGTGAACGTGACGGGCATGGCCTCGTATCCGCTCACGAAGTTGGCCGGTCGCAAGGGGGTGTCGCCCACGACCTCAAGATCGGGCAGCCGGGTCAGCAGACGCTCCACCATGATCGAGATCTCGAGGCGGGCCAGGCTGGCTCCCATGCAGAAGTGGGTACCGAATCCGAAGGCCACGTGGTCGTTGGGGGTGCGGGTAATGTCGAAGCGGAACGGATCGTCGAACACCGCTTCGTCCCGATTGGCTGACGGGTAGAGCAGCAGCAACTTCTGGCCTTCGCGCAGGGGCTGACCGCCGAAGGTCACGTCGCGGGTGACGGTGCGAGCCATGTTGCGGATGGGGGTCACCCAGCGCAGCATCTCCTCCACCGCTCCCGTCATCAGCTCGGGGTCGGCCGCCAATTGGTCGCGCTGGTCGGGGTGCAACAACAACTGATGCATGCCGCCGCTGATGACGTGGCGGGTGGTCTCATCGCCTCCCACCAGGATGAGCAGCGACTCGTGCAACAGCTCAAGGTCGTCGAGCCGGTCGCCGTCCACCTCGGCGTCGACGAGGATGCCCATGAGGTCCTCGCCTCCCGGGTTGGCGCGGCGATCGGCGATGACCCGCGCGCTGTAGGCCTCGTATTCCATGAAGGCGTTCATGGCCCGCGTGATCGCCTCTTCCGACGAGGCCGATCCGCTCAAAGAGCTGACCATGTCGTCGCTCCACCGCAGCAGATCGTTGCGATCCTCGGGCGCGACGCCCAGGGCGTCGCCGATCATGATCATGGGCAGCGGGGCGGCCACATCGCGGACCAGGTCGCACGAGCCCTGCTCGCACACGGCGTCGATGATGGAGTCGCACACCAGGCGGATGCGCTCTTCGCTGTCGCGGACGCGGCGAGGGGTGAAGCCTTTGTTGACCAGCTTGCGGCGGCGCAGATGGTCGGGGTCGTCCATGTCGATCATCATCGGGAGCGGGCCGTTGTCGGGACGGATCCCCCCGGCGTTGGAGAACGTGGCCGGATCGGCGGAGATGGCCTTGAGATCGGCGTAGCGGGTGATGCCCCACACGCCGCTGTTGGTGTCGAAGTAGACGGGCGCGTTGGCCCGCATCCAGGTGAACAGGGCATGGGGGTCGTTGCCGTAGAACGGCCCGCCGGTGAGATCGATCTCCGGATGGGTGGGGTGCGTTGGCTGGTCGGGCGATGCGGAGGTGGTCATGGGATTCGTGATCTCCTAGAGCAGGATTTCGGCCAGGGTCCGCAGCGCGGTCAGGCCGCCCGGTGAATAGACGAGCAGGGTCGACACCGCGCTCTCCTCCCACGCCGCTACCCGGTCGCGGATGCGTTCGGGGGAACCGCACAGAGAGATGGCGTCGGCGAAGTCGTCGGGTACGGCGGCGATGGCCTCTTCGCGCCGGCCCTCGAAGAACAGGTCCTGGATCTTGAGCGCCTCGGCCTCGTAGCCGAATCGCTGCATGAGCTTGGTGTGGTAGTTCTGGCCCTTGGCTCCCATGCCCCCGATGTAGAAGCCGAGCATCATCTTGACCGGCAGCAGCGCCGCTTCGAGGTCGTCGTTGATGTTGACCTGGGCGCCCGCCGCGATCTGGAAATCAGGACCGGCGCCGGCCAGCGAGTCGGCGTACACCTCCGGGTGATGGGGCGAGTAGTACAGCGGCAGCCACCCGTCGGCGATCTCCGCGGTCATGGCCACGTTCTTGGGACCCTCGGCGCCAAGAAAGATGGGGAGGTCCGAGCGCAGAGGATGCACGATCGAACGCAAGGGCTTGCCCAGGCCGGTGGAGCCCTCCCCGCGATAAGGGTGTTGGTAGAACTCGCCGTCGAAGTCGAGTGGTTCCTCTCGGCGCAGCACTCGGCGGATGATCTCGACGTACTCCCGGGTACGGGCCAGGGGCTTGGTCGACGGTCGGCCGTACCACCCCTCGACGACCTGAGGGCCAGAGACTCCCAGCCCGAGTTGGAACCGCCCGTTGGAGATGTGATCGATGGTCATGGCCGCCATCGCCGTGGCCGTCGGGGTGCGGGCCGAGAGCTGGACCACGCCCGTCCCCAGCTTGATGGTCGACGTCTGACCGGCGATCCACGCCAGAGGGGAGAAGGCATCTGAGCCCCACGCCTCGGCGGTCCACACCGAATCGAAGCCGAGCCGTTCGGCCTCCTGAGTCACGGGGATCACGTCGGGTGGCGGGCCGGCGCCCCAGTACCCCCACATCAGACCGAGCTTCATGCCCATCCCCCTGTCATGGATTTCCCCTCTGGTGACGCCCCGGCACGGTCGCCGGCCTACGGACGAGTTCGGGCCCGACGGTAGCGCACCTGACGCTCCGTCAGATCGGGACCATCGGCGGGGGTTCGTCGGTCAGGCGTAGTGCCGGGCGATCTCGTTCACGGCGCCCACATAGGAGCCGGGAGCAGGGTGCAAGGTGTGCACGAGCAGCGGGAACAACTGGTAAAGCTCGACCCGCTCCCGCCACCCGTCGCTCAGCGGGTAGCGAGCTTCATAGGCGGCGAACACGGCCGGGCCGAATCCACCGAACAGCTGCATCATGGCCAGGTCCATCTCCCGGTGGCTGTACGACACCGCCGGGTCGATGAGCCAGGGTCGTCCGTCGGAATCGACCAGGGCATTTCCGCCCCAGAGGTCACCGTGGATGAGGGCGGGGGGCTCCGGCGGGCCGACCAGTTCGGGGAGACGATCGATGACCCGTTCGACCCGAGCCGCGGTGGGTGCGGTGAGCCGCTCGGCGTCGACGGCCAGGCGCAGCGTGGGGCGCAGCCGGTACTCGCCGTAGAGCTCCGCCCAGGTGTCGCACCAGGCGTTGGGCTGGCGGCGTCGCCCCGTGATGGTGTCGCGGTCGAGCCCGAAGTGCGGCGCCGTCGAGCGGTGCAGATCGGCCAACTCGCCCCCGAGCTCATCGTCGTGGGTGGCATCGGGACGGCCCGGCTCGATCCACTCCAACACGATGAAGCGGTCGGGCCCCCCATCGCCCAACGCCAATACGCGGGGAACCCGAACGGTGCTCGTCGCTTCGAGCCGGCCCAGCCCGTCGGCTTCGGTGGGGAACAGGCCCGGCTCGGCGGTGGCGTTGGTCTTGGCGAACACGCGCGTGGCGTCCTCCAGATCGATTCGCCAGGCGTCGCTGCTCTCGCCACCCCCCACCGGAACGGCCGACGCGACCGGTACGCCGAGACCCTGGCCGATGGCGGCGGCGACGGTGGGGGAGATCACCGCTCGTCGCCGCCGGTGATCTCGGCCAGCAGCCCGGTGCACGCCGTGTCGATGATGTCGAAGACGTCGGCGAATCCGTTCGGTCCGCCGTAGTACGGGTCGGGAACGTCGAGGGCGCCCGGGTAGTCCCCGGCATCGGGCGCGAACGATCGCAGCAGCCGCACCCGTCGGGCCGCCTCGGCGTTGGGGGCGAGGTCGATCAGGTCAGCCAGGTTGGATTGGTCCATGGCCACCAACAGATCGAAGTACTCGAAGTCCCCGACGTGGACCTGGCGAGCCCGGCTGGTGAGCACGATCCCCCGGCTTGCCGCTTCGGCCGCCGCCCGCTCGTCGGCCGGCTCACCCCGATGCCAGGCTCCGGTTCCGGCGCTGTCCAGTTCGATCTGGTCGCTCAAGCCGGAGGCGTCGACCTTGGCTTGCATGATCCCCTCGGCAGTGGGCGACCGGCAGATGTTGCCGAGACACACGAAGCAGATCCGCACCCTTGGAGTATGGACCAGCCGGTCGGCTCCTGCCCCGTGGGCTGCTAGGAGTCGGCGCCCGGTTCCGATGGGCCGAGACGCCATCGGCTCCACGGCCAGGTGCCCTCGATCTCGACTTCCAACGAGAAGCTCAACACGATGCGGATGACCACGATCATGCCGAGGACGGCCACGCTCTCGATGGTGGGGTCGACGATGATCGTTCGCACGATGTCGCCCACGATCAGCACCTCGAGTCCCAGGAGGATCACGCGGCCGAGGCGCTGACGGAGCTGCGCGTAGGCCTCGGGGGCGTCTCCTTTGCCCTCCCGGACGAGGGCGACGATGTAGCCGAGCAGGGCCATCAGGCCGCCGACGATCATGATTCCGGCGCCCACCGCCTCGACGACCTTGACGACATCGGAGATGAACTGGTCGTAGGTCACCGGATCACATCCGTCGCTCGTGAGGCACCCATGGCCACCAGTCTGACCGCTGGGGCCCGCCCGACTCGGGGACACCGCCGCAAAATGGACCAATCTGCGCCCCTGAGCCGCAGTTGGGTCCACATTGCTGCTTCTCGCTAGTGTCTCGTCTGCAACACAATCGATGCGTCGCCCGAGGGGGAAGCCGGTCCGATTCCGGCGCTGACCCGCAACCGTAGGCGGAACCGAGTTTCGGTTCCGTGAGCCGGAACGCCCCGGGAGTCGTCATTGCTCCACCACCGTCGTCGGACTGCGGATGTTGGAGCTCCGGACCGTCCTCCCGCACCGGGTGGCCGACCTGCTGGGGCTTCATCGTTTGCCCCAAGGAGTCGAGTGTCCCCCATGCCCGCCCCATCCCGCCGTCGTCGGCGGACGCACCTGGTAGCTGCCGCGTTCGGCGGTCTGGTGCTGCTGGCCGGACCGGCCGCCCTGGCGGGGACGTCGCTGGGCCACTCCGCATTGGGTTCGACCGACTGCGCCTCGGCCGCCGATACCTCCAAGGTCGGCCTCGTCATCGACTACGGGGTGAAGCTCTACGCCCAGGACCCGCCGGCCCTCTCCAGCCAGTGCCTCGCCCCATCAGGGAACGGCCTGGCTTTGTTGCAGGCCGCTGGCCATACGTTTGGGCTCAACCAACAGAATCTGCTCTGCTCGATCGACGGCTACCCGAGTTCTGGGTGCGGTGAACTCAATTCCGATGGCACCCGCGACTACTGGAGCTACTGGTACGAGAAGGGCTCGACGTGGACGTATTCAGGCTTGGGTCCCGGCGGCCGCAAGCCCGGCGGCGGCGACGTCGACGGCTGGCACTTCGTTCGCGGGGCCGCCAATCCCACCGACCCGCCACCCGCCGC
>Ga0209068_10001546_pt1 | contig 11443 bp, 13 predicted proteins | sample ColStrG_CSR_2012_FD_187200 | JGI IMG/M metagenome (GOLD analysis project Ga0209068, IMG submission 187200) | Freshwater sediment microbial communities in response to fracking from Pennsylvania, USA - Cold Stream Run_MetaG_CSR_2012 (SPAdes)... | ecosystem: Environmental > Aquatic > Freshwater >...
GACAGCAGAGCCGCGTAGTGGAATTGCGGTTCTTTGCCGGCCTTTCGATTGAAGACACGGCCGAAGCGCTGGGCGTGTCCGCTTCAACCGTCAAGCGCGACTGGAGCACCGCCCGCGTCTGGTTGTATCGCGAACTGAATCGATCCGCGTAGCCATGACGCGCGCGCGTGGCGTTTCAAGGCCTACTTGTTGGATTTTGGCGAATCTCAAAAAAATCTCAAAACGATTCAATTGATCTGATTTAAGTGATTTGCGGTACAGTTAGATAGCCTTCCTCAGCCGGGATGGCGGAACTGGCAGACGCAGCGGACTCAAAATCCTACTTATAACCTCGATTAACTCTCTATCACACTGAAATAGATAAACTTATTGACAAGTTGCCATAGTGAGGATAGCTTACACTTCTATTACACATTTTCGAGTTCTCGCCACTTCCAACGAGGAACGAAGATGCCGGAACAACACACCATTCTTGGCGGCAAGGTTTACGTCTACAAGCGTCCAAACAGCAGCCTCTGGCAGTGCTCAAGCTACTTCGCGGGCAAAAATCGGCGGACTAGCACGAAGGAAGACAGCCTCTCCAAGGCCAAGGAAATCGCCGAGGACTGGTACCTACAACTTCGCGGAAAACTCCGCGCTGGCGAGATCAAGAGCGAAAAGACCTTTCGCGAGGTGTCTGAGCAGTATCTCCACGAATACGACATCATCACGCAGGGCCAACGCAACAAGCGGTATGTGGACGGCCAGCACTGGCGATCGAGCGTTCACCTGATCCCTTTCTTCGGGAACCTGGGCATTTCAGAGATCACCGCAGGAAAGATCCAGGAATACCGAATTCACAGACACCAAGAAGCGATTACCAAACGGGGCAAGCCACCAGGCCGCAGCACCATCCATCAGGAAATCGTGACGCTGCGCCAGACCCTGAAGACAGCGCTGCGCCACGGTTGGCTCGACCGACTCCCTGATTTCTCTGAACCGTACCGATCATCACCTAAGATCTCCCACCGGGCGTGGTTCTCACCTGATGAATACAAAAAGCTCTACGAAGCGACACGAAAGCGCGCTCATGAGCCGAAGAAGAAGGGATTCAACTGGGAGGCGGAACAGTTGCACGACTTTGTGCTATTCGCCGTCAATACCGGACTGCGGCCCGACGAGGCTTGGCGTCTTGAGTTCCGAGATGTCACGATCGTTGATGACGAGGATTTAGGCAAAACGATCTTGGAGATTGAAGTACGCGGAAAGCGCGGCGTCGGATACTGCAAGAGTATGCCCGGTGCAGTGAGGCCTTTTGAGCGACTTCGAAGCCGGCTTCGCCCGGCGCGCATTTACGGCGTGAACACGCCCACAGAAACTTCCGTGAACTCCAATGTCCTTGGGGAACAATGGCGCACGCCCGAACCCACCGATCTCATTTTTCCCAAGTGGCAGCGCGAGCTTTTCAAAACTATCCTCGACGAACAGAAGCTTCGTTTCGACCGCGAAGGCAGACCTCGTACAGCTTACAGTCTACGGCATACATACATCTGCCTCCGCCTGATGGAGGGCGCCGACATCTACCAAATCGCAAAGAACTGCCGCACGAGCGTCGAGATGATCGAGAAATACTACGCGGCGCACATCAAGACCTCGCTCGACGCCGCTGCAATCAACGTCATGCGGCCCAAGAAAAACAAGAGAGGCAAGAAAGCCACCCAGAACAGTCAGCCTTCACCGCAACCCCCGCAGCAGGAAACGGATGTGTAAAATCGGGCTGCGAGCGGGCGGCAATCTTGCAGACGGTGTCTGCAAAATGTTGTTCTGAGGCCATACATCATTGGTCCGCCTCATCATTGGCGCGATGGAGTATCGAGGTGACTGCGATCCGGTTGCTTGAATTGAGCGCCAAGGCGAAGGAGAACGGGGAGCGTTACGCAATCCTCACAGCGACCCGCGCAGCGGAATCCGTAGAGCGTCAGCCCTACCGATCAAAACCCGCGCCCGGCCTAGCTAGTCGCCATACCTTTAGAACGATATTTCGGGTAAGCCCAGGTGAGGCCGTCAGCATGGTCGGCTGTCATGCGTGACTTAACATCTTCCAGCCAGCCAAAAAACTCCGCCGTCTTTGTGACGCTGAAAACTTTACATCCAAACGTTTGTTCGGCATCGACAAGCCGATCATTTAGCAAGTCGGCCATAAATTTGTCCGTAAAGAAAGCGTCGCAGTATGGCACATAGGTTGCGGCGTGCTGAACGTCGAACAGAAATCCTGACAACTTCTCCCGCGCCTTTTCAGTGTTGGGGTACGCCCCTTCTCGCACTCGCTTCTTAAACGTGCTGAACAGCCGCGCGGACAATTGCTGAGACGGCACTTCTGCAAAGTGTTTGGACTGAAAGAACAAAGGTATGACCCGCGCTGCATCGGCTTCCATTTTCTTAATTGAAAGAACGTAAACCATAGCTTCCACAATGGAGGCGCTTATCGGCGCATTTACTAGGGCTGAAAAGTCCCCCGCCCAAAGCCGACCTGTTTTCTTTGCGTACTGTTCCATCAAAATGCGGGCGGAGTCTCGTAGCTCAAGCTCCATGTCTTGTTCGAACGTGTTTTTGCTCGAAGCCCAATCACTCAGCGTCTTCACAAGGTCATTTATGGCGTTTTGCTTGGACGCTCGTTTGCGCTCAACGCCAGATGCCGCGCTAAACACGCTGACAGAATAGTCGCCGTCCCAATCGTGAACGCTCGACGGTAACGCGTCGCGTTCCTCTTTTATGTATGCTACTGGCTCATTTGCTAGATAGGCCTGGAAAGCCTTCAGGATTTGCGTTTCTTCAATACGATAGTAAGGCTCGAAGCGGTGTCCGCGCGAAACTCTTTGAATGAATTGCACCAAATCGTCGCGCTGTGCATAAAAAGCCGCCTCCGCTTCGTGTGTAGAGGAGTACGGCACAGCGACCAATTGTAAATCGAGTAACTCCGTTATCCGCCGCATGGCGGTGTCCCACTGAGGATCGCCGCCCCTATAGAGCGAAGAAAAAAAGTGCTGGTCGAGATAAAGAATGCTTTTGCGGGTTTTGATTCCGAGCATCTCTTTTGTCACTTGCATGGGCTGAAACCGAGAAGTCTTTCTGATATTTCCTGACGCCTTCCTTGGCACTACGTTTGGCCGAGACGACGCCCACCTTTAGGATATCAAATGCAAAACAGAAATGGCGCAGGCGCGGTGTTACGCTGCATTGTTCCTGTGGGGTATGCTAGCAGGTCGGAAAATCGAGCTGATAAGAATGAAAGTCATCTCCTGTATCGTTTTCGCGTTGACCTTGGCGGTCGGGTCGGCCCCGACGTTCGGCGCTGAAAAGCCTCACCTTGCGTTTGTGACGGAATATGTTCGTGAACTAGCGGCAATCGAGGATATTCGCGCCTATGGCGAAAAGGAACTAGAGCAGGGCAATAAGGACGAAGCGCTTTCGAACGGTATTCATGCTAGCACTCTAATTCAACTAGAACTGCGGTCGCAGATCGCCGTGTTAAAAGGTATGCACCTCAAGCCCCCTTTCGACGACCTCATTCCAGACCTCACGGGTTTCTATCAGCACAAGATCGCATTGCATCAGAAGTTGATCGACATTAGCAGTGCTTTCGTTTCTTGCCCAAAGCCGGGGGTTGATTATGGCAAAATGGCTGCCGAACTGCCTAAGATAAGGGCCGAATTGGATTACGTCGATCATTCCCTGTTTGACGCCACGCCATTGGTTTTCGCAACCTTAATAGACCAAAAAGCTGACTCCAAGAATCATGTAAGCCATCTGATTATTACAAAGGAAGAAAGAGCAAAGCTGATCGATAACCTCACTGGCTCGTTCGGGTCAAAATTAGATGCGAAGGACCAAAATTCTATTGTTGCCGCCGCATCAGTCTTGAAGGGATATCTCCTGAAAGACTTCAAGTGTTCTGACGAGCCTTGGGAATGATCCTCGGAAATTCTTAGCGTGGAGATTCCATTACCAAATCGTCTTTAGGCTGGCGGCGCGGATGCGCCTGTCACGGCTGATAACTGGCACATTGAAATAGACACCAGTTGCCGCCACCATACGGTCTGGCATGTCCGGCACTTCGGCGCGTGACACTTGCCGCATGGCTTGGACAATGGCAGCGCTAATAACAGCTTCGGTAAAGACGTGCTCGGGGTCGGCCAGCGCTTGCGTCAGCTCATCATAAGCCGACGCGGGCAGACGGTTTTTCTCGACCAAATAAACAACCTCCGCCAAGCTTATGGTCGAGATGGCAATCTTGCGTCTCGCCGTCGCCGCCTCGTTAATGAAGGCTTCGGCGGCTGTGGACAGTCTCTTGTCGTCGAATAAATGCCAAAGGGCGGTGTGGGTATCGGCAACGCCAGCGATCATCAAAAATGTTCACCGAAGTTCTGGAACATATCGGCGCGGTTGGCGTCGATTTCCTCTGCCGATGGAGCCGGTCCGTATTTGGCGAACATGCCGCGTCCCGTTTTGAACGGAGCACCCGATGTTTGCCCTTCGAGCGCGGACGCGAGATCACGTTCAAGAACCTCGTAAACGTAACCTTCGGGGGAAACGCCATGCGCGTTGGCCTGGACCTTTAGGGCCGCTTCAAGCTTCTCTGGAAGTTCGATCATCATGGCTGATTTCCTTTCTCCATGACCAATTGTAGCGATTTCCACGGCGGGGTCAAACACTCATCACAGGCCCCTTATATTGGCCTCTCCCCTCCGTTTTCCCAGCTTCTCCGTCTTCGCTCAACTTGAACCAAACACCTTTCCCATTCGGTGTTCTTAGCCGAAGTCGCTTTCTCTCCATTTTTTTCCCACTCAACCCGCGCCTCCACAACCGGCGTTATTCCAGCGGTGCTCCCTGTCAAGGGTCTGCGATGAACGCGGACAAACCGCGCCCTTGACAGGTCCGCGCCGCTGAACGCCTTCAAAACCGTCGCGGGTTTTCGCGAAGAAAAAATATGTTTTGAAGGAGAAGAAGACAATGCAAAACACCACCGAAAGAAGAGACGTATACAGCCGCATCACCGCACAGATTGTGGAGTATCTGGAAAAAGGCGTCCGCCCGTGGACTCGTCCGTGGAATGCTGAGCACGCCGCTGGCCGGATTACCCGTCCTCTACGCTTTAACGGCCAGCCCTATTCCGGAATCAACATCCTGTCCCTGTGGATGTCCGCTCTTAGTCAAAACTTTGCCGCGCCGATCTGGATGACCTACCGCCAGGCCGGCGAATTGAACGCGCATGTCCGAAAGAGTGAAAAGGGCTCGCTTGTGGTCTATGCCAGCGCCATCACGCGGACTGAGCATGACGAGAAGACCGGCGAGGATGTCGAGTGCGAAATCCCATACCTGAAGGGCTATACGGTTTTCAATGTCGAGCAGATCGAAGGCTTGCCCGAAATCTACTACGCTAAGGCCATTCCAACGCACGATCCTGTGGCGCGCATAGACCATGCAGAGAAGTTTTTCGGCAGCCTAGGCGCGACGATCAGACACGGCGGAAATCGTGCTTACTACGCGCAGGAGCTGGATTATGTACAGATGCCGCCGTATGAAGCCTTCCGCGACGCCGAGAGCTACTACGGCACTCTTGCCCATGAATTGACCCACTGGACGAAGCACGCACAGCGCCTTAACCGTGACTTTGGCCGCAAGAGCTGGGGCGATGAAGGTTACAGCCGCGAAGAACTCGTAGCCGAGCTGGGATCTGCCTTCCTGTGTGCCGATCTCGAACTGCACCAGGAGCCACGGGAGGAAAACGCCGCATATATCGCGACTTGGTTGGAAGTTCTCAAGAATGACAACCGTGCCATCTTTGCGGCAGCCGCTCATGCCCAGCGAGCAGCCGATTACCTTAACCAGAAAGTAGCCGCCGCGCAGGTCCCCGAGACCTGCGCAGCTTGATCCGGATTGGCTACAATTGCCCGCCAGCGGCGAAGTGCTAGAGGCCATCCATCAATCGCACTACATCCGATTTACCCGTGATGCGGGCGGAATCACCGAGGTGACAGGCTGAACCAAATGTCCAGTTTGCCGACACATGGAGCACGGGCTCTGCGAAAACGGCGAGCAGTGCTCACTCATTGCCGCTGCCTGTCAATATAATGAGGTTCCGGGAGGTATCGCTATCATGCGGTTTCCCGGACTAGCATAGGACCTATAACGATGTCGAAGACATATCTGAATCCCAGCGCCCTCTTTCCAAGTCAGCAGTATGGTTTCTCTCAGGGAGTCGCCACGGTGGGAAAAACTACGGTACACGTGTCCGGTCAGGTAGGCTGGAACGCAGCGCAACAGATCACCGATCCCGCCGATTTGGGGACGCAGACCCGGCAGGCTTTAGAGAACCTCGAGATTGCCGTTAGGGTGGCCGGTGGGACCCGGACTGATATCGTATCCTTGCGCTTGTACATCGTGGGCGAACACATCCACAATGCCCGATCGGTGCGCGAAGCCTTACTCGGGTTCTTCCCAGCAGAAAATTTGCCGACCAGCACCTGGATCGGGGTTTCCGCCCTAGCCAGCAAAGATTTCCTGATCGAGATTGAAGCCGTTGCCGTTCTGGAATAAGAGCTGAGCCGCATAAATTCGGATTTCTCACATGTCATCGCGAAAGATTTACCACGATTAGGCGTAGTACGGAGGTGTCACATGCAGTCAGTAGCGGTGATTCGTCAGCTCGGGCGGTATCCGGTCAAGTCGATGCGCGGCGAGTCCTTGGCTGCCACGACGCTGACTCTGCAGGGTGTGCCGGCGGACCGGCGCTACGCGTTCGTACAGACGGCCTCGCGCAGCTCCTTTCCCTGGCTCACTGCCCGGGAGCTGGAAAAGGCGTGGGCAAAATACCGCAAGCAACACTGGCTGGAAATAGCAGGAAGAGTCCCTTCGCGGGTACCGGAAAGCTGCCCGCATTGAGGATCGCGGGAAACTCGGATTCTTCCGCCGGAATTCGGCAAGGTGCAAAAGTCGGAGCAGGTGAACCGCCGAGGCATGATGGCACGACAAGGGAACGCCGGATCCTCGCTAGAATCCAAAGAACTCGTTGTTCTTGCCATCTTGCGCCATTCCAAGTGCACGGAGTGTGGAAAGGAACTGTGGAAAGGCGATTTCCTCTTCCTCGAAGGCGGACACCCGCTGTGCCTGAGTTGCGCCGATTTCGATCAGCTGGTTTACCTCCCCAGGGGCGAGGCCGCCTTCACCCGGCAAGCCCGGAAGTACAGTCCTCTTAACGCGGTAGTGGTCGTTTCAGGACGATTCGGCGGTCTTCGCACGGGCGAGAGCGCTGGTGGCGATGGGTCTTCTTAGCACGTCCACATTGTGGGCGCTCGGGCAGACGCCTGCTGCTGAGAATCAAGCGCGGAGCTTTGGTCCCGACGCGTGCGTTCCGGCGGACCCAGCTTACATCCACACGGCCAATGAGACGGGCGGGATACCGATGTTTTTGCAGCGCTCCGAAGCGACCAAAGTCTTTCAGCTTGTCCGCGAATCAACGAGGAACAACGTGGCAACTGTGTTCTGGGCCACCGGTGCCCTCGACGGGAAGACTCAAACCATCGAAATTCCCGTGGACTCGGTGACCAAGAGAATTACGTTCACGTTTTCGGTGGATACAAAGGGCAGCAAGCTCACGCTGACCGAACCTTCCGGCGCAACGATTACGGAGGGTTCGGCGAGAGCAGAGGTCACGGAATTGAACTGCGGGCGGATTGTAACGGTGAGTTCGGCGAAATCGGGAAACTGACGCGCGGAGGTTGCCGGCACCGGCCGGTTCTGGATGGAGGCGCAGGGGCAGAGTGATATCTATTTTGTCAGACTCGAATTTGTAAAAGAAAGAAGGAGGCCGTCCCGGTCAGGAAGGGCTCTTTCGAATACAGGGCAACCAGTGGTCGGAAGGCCGACCACACTCAAGGCTTCGCTCTCTGCCGCTGCGGCAAAGACGACGGAGTTCCTTCTGGTTACCGAACGCGGGGAGACGATTCAGAAAGCTGCTAATGCGGGCGGTGACTTCGGACCGCGAAATGCTTGAATTCGTGGGAAGCCTGGATAGGCACATTTTCGATGCCTGGCATTAACGATCAACCGCCGACTATGCCCAAACCTAAATCCGACCTGTCCAAATTACAATAATCGGCTGTGCGGTGACAGGTCATTCTCCGCCACGGGCATGGGGATAACGTGTTGTTGGTGAAATTGATTCCATAACAAAGTCCCTAGTACCGCGACCGCTTGATTTGTACCATTTCACCAGAGAGTAGCGCCGCCGTCCCGGCGGCTGTCCGGCGGGCGTCCTCGCCCGCCGCGCCGAGGGCGAGACGCCCTCGGGACAGGCGGCAAGATGCCGGCGCTACTCGTCTCCCACGTTGTAATCATCATGCGGTCACGGTACTAGTGTGCTCGACAAGTGATTGACACCGCCGACATTGTTAGAGGAGCGATTTATCAACAGTTAACAAACGTCGCGCTGCTAAGCAGACGGTTTGGTGCGAAATTTCTGAGGATGCATAACTTCGTCACAGTCCGCGTGGATACCCCGCGCGCAGTGCAATCTGAATCGTGCGCTCAATAAACTCGCTCTTTGCGTTCGCGTATGCTTCGCGAGCGCAAGCGTCGGTCGCGTCCGTCATAGCCGCCAACTGTCTCTTGAGTGTGGCATATTCTCGTGCTACATCGGTGTGCTCGCGCAAGAAATCACGGAATGCCAGCGTACGTCGTTCTTCCTCTCCGCCGGATTCAACAACGTGCACATGGTGCGTGTGTGGCCATTCCTTGGGCCGATGAAAGAAGGGGCAGAGGGCGTCGTCAGCATGACACGGGTGAACGTAGCCGAGCGTTGCGAGTGGCTCTGTATACAAACGAATCGGGTGCAACTGTCCCACCGAAACCTGCATGTCAATGATCGGCTTCGCTTCAAGCCCAGGAACGGCGGTCGAGCCGTTATGCTCGATGCGGTGCGCTATTTCACCGAGCACATGCGCGATGCGATCCCGTTCCGCCTCAAATTCCTGAGCCCAGCGTGGATCGTAGGACGAGATCTGAAGTCGTGGAACCATGTCAGCTGTGACTGGGTATCGCAACGCGGGAAGCCCCAACACCCTCTGTTCCAGTGTAATTGTCGAAAACAGTCACGAGCTCCCCCTGTTCGGCGGGTCGTGAACTCACCAGATTCCATCGTGGACACTTCTTAAGAACGTGTTAATTCCCATGGCATTCATTGGCGACTTGCGACGCTCCATCCATTTCTACGCGTCGGTGTTGACATCGCGGCGCGCGGCGCCCGTCGCGACGAGGCAGGACTTGCCAGCTATCGCAGCTTCGCGTACTCTGCGTTGGCTTGCTTCAGGATTGGGATGGGGTGGGCGTCCTACCTCTGCGAAGTCTGGTTTTGCTGCGCCAAGAATCTGTTCTGACACCCTTTGGCAGCGGTCAACAATTCGCCAAACTCGGGAGTTCCCCGGAGCTTCACCAACAACGGGTCGGTTTGCAGGGCGGGGTAGGCACAATAGTTCTGTTTAAGAGCACTTTTCAACAGTCGCAGGGCAGCATCTTTCTGACCACAGTACGCCAGAATGGCCCCCTGGATGTAACGGTACTCTGGATCAGTATTTGCAAGTACGGACGTTTCCACGACCTGGGCAATTTCGTGCAATTGAGAGGGTGGCTGGGAATCAAGGCACGCTCGCAGCAGATCGCCATAATATGGAGGATTGGATGATGTTTTCTTTGCACTTTCGCCCGCTTCGGCCAGTTTGCCTTGGCGCAGAAGAATTTCAGGTATCGTGCCAGAGGCCCATTCCGAACCGGCATCGAGGCGGACAAAGTCCATTGCTCTTTGTGACTGGCCCAGTTCCATAAAAACGACAGCGCACGAACGGAATTGATAATTCCCCCGATCCAAGGCCAGCGCGGTGTCGCACTCATGTGCTGCCTCTTCGAGCAACCCGGCATAACGCAGGACGTACGCCAGGGTGAAATGGGCCGAGGCGCTTTCCGGTCGGCGCCTAACCAAGGCTGATGCTTCCGCGTAGGCGTTTCCGATCTCGCCTTCATTTGCTCGGGCCGAGATCAGAGCCCCAGCCGCAGAAATTAGGTTCGGATCGAGGGCCAGTGCGCGTTCATAGGCCGAGTCCGAACGCTTGTGCATTTGTTCTCCGCCGCCGGCATATTCGCCGTCGTAGTAGTAGCGCCACGCCAATGCCTCCCAAGCAGGCGCGTAGCTAGGGTCAATACCCAAAGCACGTTCGAGCATCGAGATCGCCTCCTTGTTAGGAGCGTGGTCATGTGGAACCGCAATACTGCGCAAATATAAGTCGTAAGCCTCCTCGCTCTTGGGACGAGTCCCGGCCTCCGCAGAGATCGATGACCCTCCCAGCACAGGGACCAAACCCTGTCGGACTATCGACGTAATCTGCTCCCGCATGGCGATCTTGTCCGAAGCTACAACAGTGATGGTGTCTCGCCAGACGCTGCGGTTCCCCGCAACATCCACCGCCTCCAACGTGACCTCTAACTGGTCGCCTTCCGTGAGGTAGTGACCCGTTACGATGGAGGTCACCCCCATTTCACGACCGGCGTGTTGAAATCCAAATTCGGCCCCTTGTACTTGCTTGTTGTAGCAAATGGACGGATCGACAACGAGGGCACATAGCTCAGCGCAGTTGCAATTTCATCTGGCAAAGCAAGCCGGAGAAAATCGGTGTCCTTGTCGGAGCCCGCATTCTGGAACGGCAGCACCGCGATCACCCTCGGGCTTGCAGAATCAACGGGGGAGGGGGCGGAATTCCGAGATTCCCAGAGAAAGGCCATGATGAGTGCGGCGATAACGCCAGCAGCACCCGCAGCCAGCCATTGTAGCCTTCTTTTGCGAGAAACGGATGCTGACCCATCCACAGGCGCCGACTTGCCGGAGTCCGTGTCCCGCTTCAGCCGTTCCAGATCGGTGCGCATCTCTGAGGCGTGCTGGTAGCGCAGATTGCGGTCTTTTTCCAAACACTTCGTGACGATCCGTTCCAGTTCGACTGGTAGATCGGGGTTCAATCGCACCGGGGGAACCGGTGCGCAGTTCAGGATCGAGTCGAAGATCGTCCCAGGGGTGTCGCCTCGGAATGGCAACACTCCGGTCGCCATCTCGTAGAGCACGACTCCGAAGGAGAACAGGTCGCTGCGACCATCCAGTTTCTTCCCTCGCACTTGCTCCGGCGACATATAGGCAATGGTTCCCAGTGCTGTACCCGGTCTGGTCAACTGCTCTTCCATCGTTAGAATCGATTGCGCCGTCCCCCCGACCGCCTCTGCGCTGTGAAGGAGGGCTGTTCCCTTCGCCAACCCGAAGTCCAGAATCTTGGAATGACCGCGCACCGTCACGAAGATGTTGGCAGGCTTGATGTCTCGATGGATTATGCCCTTGGTATGGGCGGCGTCCAGTGCGTCGACGATGTCG
>Ga0209068_10001547_pt1 | contig 11443 bp, 12 predicted proteins | sample ColStrG_CSR_2012_FD_187200 | JGI IMG/M metagenome (GOLD analysis project Ga0209068, IMG submission 187200) | Freshwater sediment microbial communities in response to fracking from Pennsylvania, USA - Cold Stream Run_MetaG_CSR_2012 (SPAdes)... | ecosystem: Environmental > Aquatic > Freshwater >...
CGGTGCCCATCTGCGCAGCGTCATCACACCGGAACGACGACTCACCGCTGACGAGGTCTGCCGGCGGTTGACCGGGATGGTGCTGCTGGCCTTGGCCACCACCACGTCCGACGGTCGCCCGCTGGTAGGGCCGGTGGACGGCATCTTCTACCGGGGCGCCTTCTACTTCGGGTCCTCACCCGACTCGGTGAGGTTCCGGCACATCAGTCGTCGCCCACAGGTGAGCGCCACCCATCTTCCCGGAGAGGAGCTGGCGGTGACCGTACACGGGCGCGCCGTCCCGATCGACGTCGGCAGTGCCGGCCAGGCCGGCTTCCGCCAGACGCTGCTCGACGTGTACGTCCCGCGGTACGGGCCCGGGTGGGAGTCATTCCTCGATTCGGGGCCGGTCTACGCTCGCATCGACGCCGACCGGATGTTCACGTTCCACATGGTCCAGGGCGCCATCGGCGAATCCGGCGCCGGCTGACCCGGCACCTAACCGGCCGGATCGAGCAAGGTCGGATCACGCCGCAGCTCCTGTCGGGCCATGGCCTCGAAGAACCCGATGAACCCTTCGCCGTCAGAAGCCTTGAAGAACGACCGGGCGGGCTCGGGCAGCTCGCGACCGGCTCCCAACGCCTCGACGTGCCAGGCCCGCCGGCTGCGGTATTCCAGGGCGACGGCGCGCTGGTGGGCGGCGCGGATGCTTCCGGCGGTGACAAAGACGCCGTGATTGGCCAGCAGCGCCATGTCCGCCGTTCCCATCGAGGTGACGGCCCGGGCCGCGCTGTCCCGGCTGTCGACCGGCCCGTCGTACTCGTCGACCACGCACAGCTCGCCCCCGCCCAGGGCCGAGCTCTGGTCATAGCAACCGGGGATCCGTCCGAGGTCGGCCCAGATCGTGGCGAACCGGGGGTGACTGTGCACGGCCACCGTGACATCGCCACGTTGCCGGTGGAGCTCGAGGTGGAGGGGAATGCCCAGGGGAACCGGCCAGTTGCCCTCCAACAGCCTGCCCTCGACGTCGATGACCAGGACGTCCTCGGCACGGAACTCGTCCCAGAGGAGGAGCCACGGGTTGCAGAGGAGGGTCCCGTCCGGCTGGCGGTAGGTGATGTGCCCGGCCAGATGGTCGTCGTAGCCCTCGCGCCACAAGGTGCGGGCCAGGAGGACCATCTCCTGACGCGCCGTGAGCTCGGGCAACAGCGAATCGGCGGTGGGGGAGAACGACATCCGGGTCACGGCACCACCGTGGCCGGGAGCGGCCATCGGTAGAGCCGGGCGGCATTCTCGTGGGTCATCTTCCTCAAGTCCTCGATCGGGAGATGGCCCCAGCACCGCTCGATGACCGCCTGGGTGTCGGGCCAGGTCGAATCGCCATGGGGATAGTCGACCTCCACCATGATGTGGTCGATTCCGATCCGGTGGCGCGTCCCGATGGTGGACGGATCGTCGATGGTGCAGAACCAGAAGTTCCGCTCGAGCACCTGGGCCGGAAGCAGGCCGGAGGAGTCGTAGTCGCGCCCGTACCCCGAGCGGTCAACGATGTTGTCGAGCCGGTCGAGCAGCATGGCCACCCAGCCGATGCCGCCTTCGCTCATGGCGATCTTGACCTTGGGATAGCGCACCGGTAGGCCCGACCAGAGCCATTCCGCGCAGGCCGACAGCGACATCTGGCCGAACAGTGTCGCACCCAGGGCCACCATCGGGCTGTCGGCGGGCATGTCGGGCATCCCCGAGGACCCGACGTGGAGCGATATGACCGTGTCGGTCTCTTCGCAGGCCGCCACGATCGGGTCCCAGTAGCCCGAGAACAGGCTGGGCAGATCGATCCGGTGGGGGCGTTCGGGGAGGGTGACCGATCGGAACCCCCGCCCGGCGTTGCGCCGGATCTCCGCGGCCCCCCGCTCCGGGTCGGCGAGGAACGTGATGCCGCAGGGGATGATCCGATCCGGGTAGGGCTGCCACCACGCCTCGTAGAGCCAGTCGTTCCACGCCCGGGTGACGGCCAGACCCAGGTCGGGATCACTCGCCCCGGAGAAGACCCGGCCGGAGAACCCGGTGATCTGGGAGGGGAAGTTCAGAGACGCCCACACCCCGTTGATGTCCATGTCGGCGATGCGGGCGTCGATGTCCCAGCACCCCCGGCGCATGTCCTCGAACCGGGTCGGCTCCAGGCTGACGCACTCGGGCCGGCGCCCGGCGACGGCGTTCATCCCCACCTGGGAGTAGCGGTTGCCGTCGAACTCCCAGAGCTGGTGGCCCTGGGAATTCTCGATGACCCGGGGGGCCAGACCGGCATACCGCTGCGGCAGACGGCCCTCGAACATGTCCGGAGGCTCGACCAGATGGTCGTCGACGGAGATCACGGTGAACCGCACGGGCCGGGGGGCGGGGTCGGGGAGCAGGGTCTCCCGGCGGGTGGCGATGCTCATGCGGTCCTTCCCACGGAACGATTATGCCAGTCGAGATGCGCCACCTCCCCGTGCCGGTGGCCACCCCGGAGAAGGGGAGGCTCTGGCAGACTGTCGGCCATGACCGAGATCTCCGAGCGCTACGCCCGGTTGGCCGACGCCTTCGCGGCGAAGATCGCCGCCGTCCCCGGGGCCCGGTGGTCGGACCCGTCGCCCTGTGCCGAGTGGACGGCGCTCGACGTCGTCAAGCACGTCGTCTCCACCCAGGAGATGTTCCTCGGCTTTGTGGGGCGGGAGATGGGTGACCTCCCCGACCCCGACGACGATCCGCTGGCGGCGTGGAACGCCGCCCGTTCGGTCGTCCAGCACGACCTCGACGATCCCGTGCTGGCCGGTGCCGAGTTCGAGGGATTCAGCGGGACATCGACGTTCGCAGCCGCGGTCGGCCGATTCCTCTGCATGGACCTGGTGGTACACGGATGGGACCTTGCCCGTGCCGCCGGCCTTGACGAGGAGATGGATCGGGGGGACATCGCCAGGGTGAGCGAGCAGGCCGTCGCCTTCGGTGACATGCTGCGCAGCCCACAGGCCTTCGGCCCCGAGATCGCGGCGCCGGCCGATGCCGACGAGCAGGTGAGATTGCTGGCCTTCCTCGGCCGACGCGCTTGAGCGGATGGAGGCGGCAGATGACGGCGCCGTGCAGCGGGCCGTTCCATACGCCGAGCATGCCGATCATCACGACAGACGGGTTCTCGATGTCTACCGACCCAAGGACGGTGGCCACGACCTGCCGGTCGTTCTCCTGTGGCACGGGAGCGGCCCGAACGAGCGCGCGATGCCCTGGCCGGCCTGGCGAGGGCGGTCGCCAGCCAGGGTTGTCTGTGTCTCGTGCCGGATTGGCAATCGGACGATGTCATCAGGGGGAGGCGGGATCTCCTGGAATCACTGTCGTTCACGCTGAGCAGGTCGGAACGGTGGGGCGGCCACGGGGGGAGGATTGCACTCGCCGGCTGGTCTCTCGGAGCCAACGCCGCTGCCGATGTCGTACTTCATCCCGGAGTCGTCGATGGCTGGCGCCCTCGCGCCCTCGTCGGCATCGCCGGTTCCTACGACGGGTCACCCATCACCGACTTCCCACTGGCCGAAGGGAGGGCCAGCGACACGGGGGTCCGATGTGTTCTCATCCACGGGATACAAGACTCCGTCGTGCCCGTCCAACGGTCGAGGGATACACACCAGGCCCTCCAGGAGTGGGGATGGAGTTCGGTCCTCAGGGAGGTGGACACTGATCACGCCGGCGTCATCGGGGCACGCTACGACCCGACCTCGTCCCGATGCATCCCTGAGCGGACACCCCAGTTCGTGGGCCCGGTGGCGGCGTGGATCTCGGCCTGTTTCTGAGCTCAGGGGCGGTCTCCCTCCGAGACCCGGTCCCGGGTGGATGATGAGGGCATGCGCGTAGGCCTCCACGCACTGGGCATCGGCTCAGGGGCCGATCCGGCGGTGATCGAGGCGGTGGCCCGGGCTGCGGACACGGCCGGGTTCGCCACCCTCTGGTCGGGAGAGCACGTCGTCATGGTCGATCGACCCGACGCCCCATACCCCTATTCCTCCGACGGGCGGATCGCCGTCCCATCCGACGCCGACTGGCTCGATCCTCTGGCCGCCCTGGCCTTCGCTGCGGCCGTGACGTCCCGGATCCGGCTGGCCACCGGAATCCTCCTCCTCCCGGAGCACAACCCGATCCTGGTGGCGAAGCAGGCCGCCACCCTCGACGTGCTCTCACGGGGGCGGTTTGTCCTCGGCGTAGGAATCGGCTGGTCGTCCCAGGAGTTCGCCGCCCTCGGGATCCCGTTTCGCGGTCGGGACAGACGCACCGAGGAGTATGTACACGTCATGCGGACCCTGTGGCGCGAGCGTGATGCGTCGTACGAGGGCGAATTCGTTTGTTTTCGCGATGTGCGCTGCTATCCCAAGCCGGTCAGGGAAGGCCGTATCCCGGTGATGCTGGGGGGAAACAGCGATCGGGCACTGGACAGGGTGGTTGCCTTCGGCGATGGATGGTACGGCTTCAACCTGACCGGGGGCGAGATCGTCGAACGCATCGGGTCCCTGCTTGCCCGATGCGAGCGGGCAGGTCGGGATCCGGACTCGGTGGAGATCGCCGTGTCCATGCGGGACGGCGCTGTGGAGGATCTGCCCGCACTGGCCGGTTTGGGAGTCGACGAGCTGGTGGTGGTGGAGGGCCCTCCGGGGGATCCGAAGAGCGCGCAGCGGTGGGTCACCGGCTTGGCCCGCCGGTGGGATGTCACCGCAGCGCAGCCGGACGAGCGAACGGGTGCTGTGAAGCGCTGAACAGGGACCCGGTCAGTGTCCGGGTTGCCGCCTCTGCCTGGCCTCGCTCTTGATCGACTCCCTGAGCTCGAGCATCTCCTGGCGGTGCCGGTGGCGAAGCTCGTGCATGTCACTCTTCACCCGGCGCCGAAACTCGTGGACGTCACTGTGGAAGCGCTCCCATGCCGCTTGTCGGCTGACGCCGACCGTTCCACCGATCACCTCCCACGTCGCTCCCGCGGCAACGGCCTCGGTGACGAGCTGGGCCTCCCAGGCAGAAAGCAGGCCGGCGAGGGCGCGTGACGCGCCCAGCGCGGCCAGCGGGTCCGGATCGGTCGTCGCCGCCTCCCAGGTGGCGGTCATCAACGGCGAGACCTGGCGCTGCTCGCCTGGCTCGCCCCGTGTCTCGGTATTCGTCGTCATGCGTCAAGACTATCCTGACAATCTCCCCACTGTCAAGCTACCCTGACGAGAAGGCCTGGCCTGGGACGTGCCGACTGACCGACCAGTCAATCGCGACTTCTCAATCGGACAGCATCGTCACGGCCGTGCCGGTGGTGCGGCCGAGGGTGAGGGCGGCCACCGGAGCTACCGTCGTCCACGGGTGCAAGGAGCGGTCGGGACCGGCCGGGTCCTGTTGCCAGCCCTGGAACTCGGTGAGGATCCGCAGGGCGTGGAGACCCGTGTACCAGTCGAGGGTCTGTCGGTCCGGGACGGTCCCCCCGTGGCGCCGGTAGGCGGCGACGAAGCGCCGTGCGAGGCCGGCACCGGCCGCGCCGATGACCGGACGGAGCGCGGCCGGGGCGAGCAGGGGCGGGTGGCGGAGCATGAGCGTGGTGAATGCCAGGTCGTAGGCCGGATCGGCGACCAGGGCTGTGCTCCAGTCGAGCAGCGTCCATCGCTTCCCGTCGACGAGGAGATTGAACGGGTGGAGGTCGCCGTGCCCGATCACCGGCCGCTCGGTCCGGGGCGGATTCCTGGTGAGCCATACGGCCGCCTCGTGCAGGTCGCCCCGCCCCAGCTGATCTGCGGATTCGGCCAGCAGGCTCAGAAAGGCAGTCGCATCGCAGGGCGCCGCCACATCGGCGTCGACGACGGCGGCCCTCACCGGCGCGGGGTCGAGGTCGTGAAGGGCGGCGGTGACGCGCCCGAGCAGGTCGGGGAGATGGCGGGCCAGGGAGGGAAGCCGACGGAAGGTGGCGAGTCCGTCGAGCCCGGCCAGCGGCGGCCGACCGGAAGCGTGGTCCATGAGCAAGAACGCGCCGCCCAGGCCGCAGTCCACGCCGCCGGTCAGCCGGATGGCGGGCACGGGGAAACCCATCCGGGCGATCTCTCGTTGGAAGACCACTTCCTTGGCGGCAATCGCCGGATCGGGCATGACCCGCAATACGAGGGTCTCGGCCGCCGGGGTGACGTTGGCCAGGCGCAGCAGGGTCATGGTGGCCCAGAAGCCGCCGGTGAGCGGCTCCGGCATCCCAGCGAGCTCTGCGTGCTCGAAGCCGGGCTCGGCCCGCAACAGCCCGAGTAGCAGGTCGGTTTCGGGAGGCGTTATTATCACGGTGTTTACTGTAACGGTTATTTCCGGTATTGTCCAGGCCATGAGTGTCGTTGCAGAAGATTCAGAGTGGCCGGTGGAAGTGGTGGCGTCCCGGTCCGGGTTGCCGGTGCGCACGATCCGGGAGTACCAGACGATGCGGGTGCTCCAACCACCGGTCCGGCGTGGGCGGGTCAGTTTCTACCGGGAGGCCCACCTGCGTCGGTTGGCGTTGATCGCCCGTCTTCAGGAGCGGGGGTACTCGCTGGCCGCCATGCGGGACCTGTTCGAAGCGTGGGCCGCCGGTCGGGACCTCGCCGGAGTGCTCGTCGATCCGGACGGCCTGTTCGTCGACGAGGCGCCCCTGGTCCTGGACCAGGACGGGCTGGAGGCCGCGCTCTCGCATGTTCCGGCGGATCGAATCTCTGAGCTGGTCGCCCTGGGCGTGGTCATCGAGAGCGGATCGGACTGCTACTGCGTGCCCTCGCCATCGCTGCTGAGCCTGGTGGACGACGCCGTTGCCAACGGTGTCGGCCTGGAGGAGACCCTGGCAGTAGCGGGCGCCATCGCCACCGGGGTGCGAGGCATCGCCGAAGCCGTTGCGTCCACCCTTGGGGAGGCGCTGGCGGAGCGGGCCGACGACGAGGGGACGGTACGGCTGCTGCGCCGGGGCCGCGTGTTGGTGGCGGAGGCCACCAGTCGACTGTTGCTGCACGAGCTGGGCCTGGCCCTCACCGAACCGGCTGACCGTCGGGTCGACGCCAGGGTGTCACAGCTCGTGGACCGGGTCCGTTTGGGCCGGGGGACCCCCACCTCCCACAAGGCCCGAACGCGCCAGCCCACCACGAGGTCAGCCCGTGGCGAATGAGGAACAGACCAAGCACTGGAATAGCGACCAGGCGGGTCACTGGATCACCCACCAACAGCGCTATGACGCCATGCTGGCCCCGTTCGGTGAGCGGCTCCTGGCGGCCGCTCACGTCGCCAGCACCGATCGGGTGCTCGACGTGGGATGTGGCTGTGGCGCCACCACGTTGGCGGCCGGCCGCAGCGCTGTGACCGGCACCGCAACCGGTCTGGACCTGTCGATCCCCATGTTGGAGGTGGGTCGACGGCGCGCCGTTGAAGAAGATCTGGCCAACGTCACCTTCCTCGACGGCGATGCCCAGACTTACCCCTTCCGGGCCAGCGCTTTCGACGCCGCCATCAGCCGGTTCGGGATCATGTTCTTCGACGACCCCAAAGCGGCGTTCCGGAACTTGGCCGCCGCGGTGGCGCCCTGGGGCCGCCTGGCCTTCGTCTGCTGGCAGGACATGCTCTCCAACCCGTGGATGGCCGTGCCGGGCCTCGCCATCGCCGAGCAGGTCGGGCTGCCGGACCTGGGCCCACCCGGCAGGCCGGGCATGTTCTCCCTGGCCGATCCGGAGGACATCCGGGCCCTGCTGGACGCGGCCGGATTCCTGGAGGTGGTCGTCGACCCCATGGCGGAAGAGATCCTCCTGGGGGGCGGTGGATCACTGGACGACGCCGTCGACTTTCTCCGCCACGGCAGCATGGGGCGCACCGTGCTGGCCGGGATGGACGAAGCCACCCGAGGCCGAGCCCTGCAGGCGGTCACCGCCGCGTTGGCTCCGTATGTCACCGGTGAAGGAGTGCGCATCGGTACCGCCGCCTGGCTGGTCACCGCCCGCCGCTCGTGAACGGGCCACTCCGGCTCCGAGCTCGCCGACACCGGAATGCGTCCCGTGGCGTCGGGGTCAATCAGCTCCCCGGGCGACCGGCAGCTTGGCCCGGCGCCATTCCGGGAACCCGTCCTCCAGCCGCCGTGCCACGAAGCCTCGCCGACGCAGCAGTCGGACGGCCTCGTCGGCGTACACGCAGTACGGACCTCGGCAGTAGGCGACCACTTCGGCCTCGGCAGGGATGGAGCGCAGATGCCGACGCAACTCCGAAAGGGGGACAGCGCGGGCACCGGCGATGTGCGCGGCGTTGAATTCGGCCGCGGGCCGGACATCGAGGAGGACCACGTCCCCCTGCCGAAGGCGACGGGCCAGCTCGGTTCGGCTGACCACCTCCACTCCCTCGCGATCGCCGAGATAGGCCCGGGCCAGATCGTCGAAGCCGGCAACGTGCACCGCCGCTACGTCCCGAAGCACCGTCCAGAGTTCCCCCACCCGATCGTTCGCCAGTGCGTAGTACACCCGAGTTCCCTCGCGCCTCGTCGCCAGCAGACCTGAGCGCAACAGGATCCGCAGGTGCTGTGAGGTGTTGGCTGAGCTCTGGCCGATTTCGGTCGCCACCTCGTCGACCGACCGCTCGCCCTGGCTGAGGAGGTCCACGATCTCCGCCCGGCGCCCGCTGGCCAGCGCCTTGGCCACGTCGGCAAGGGAATCGAAGAGGGCATCCTTGGCGACACGGTCGACCATCGTCCACATCTTGCGCCCTCTATGTCCCCGTAGTCAAGTATTCAACTGATCTATTGACAAGATCGTCCCGGGGCCGCATACTGCCGCCAGGCACACGAAAGGGGACGGGAATGGATCCAGAGCCGGCTGTTCGGAAACGGGCGGGGTCCACCGGGGTCAGCTCTGCCGCGGTGGGGATCGACGCAGACGACGCCTTTGCCATGCTGATCGACCTCGCGCACCTCCCGACATGGAACGAGAGGATGCTGCGCGTGGTGGAGATTCCCGATCGCGTCGAGCCCGGGGCCGAGTGGGTGGTCGAGTTCGCGATGTTCGGTCGGAAATGGAAGAGTCGTTCTCGGGTAACCGGCGTGGATGCCGTCGGTCGCCGATTGGAGTACCGGACGCACACCGATGACGGAAATCCCTCCTACGCCGACTGGCACTGGGCTGTCGAGCGCCAAGGTGTGGGGTGCCGGGTCAACGTCAGCTGGGAGCTGCACCCGCTGACCTTCTGGCGTCGCGTGGTCTTCCTCCCTGTGCGTGCCCGCCGGCTGAACAACGAAGTTCCGGCATCGTTGGCGGCGATGACCAGCGTCGGCGTGGGACATGGGCGGAGTTCTGGATGACCGGCCACCAGCGCCGAAGAAGGGCGAAGAGGTCGCGGTGACGGAGGTGTTGGCCTTCGTCGACGAAGGGCTCGGGAACAGCTCGTACCTGGTGGATGTGGGCGGCGGGCGCGCCCTCGCCGTGGACCCGTCGCGTGACTCGCACCCGTACCTCGCCACAGCCGAGCGACGAGGTCTGACGATCACCCACTCCGTGGAGACCCACCTGCACGCCGACTTCGTGACCGGAAGCCGCCAATTGGCCGCGGGTGGCGCAACCGTTCTGGCGTCGGCCGCCGCCGCCATGGAATGGCCCCACCGGGGACTGGGTCATGGCGACGAGGTCGACTTGGGTGGACTCACCCTTCGAGCCCTGGCCACTCCCGGCCACACACCCGAGCACCTCGCCTACCTGCTTCTCGATGCCGGGCGGCCGATCGGGCTGTTCTCGGGCGGTTCGTTGCTCGTTGGTTCGGTGGCGCGGACCGACCTGATCGACCCCGACGAGACCGAGGGTCTGGCGCGGGCGCTCTGGCGCTCGATCAGCGAGCAGCTGCTGTTGCTCCCCGATGACTTGGTCGTGTACCCGACTCATGGTGCCGGATCGTTCTGCTCCGCCCCTGCCGGCGGGGAGCGCACCACCACCATCGGGCGCGAGCGAGCTACCAATCCGCTGCTCGCCGCCGGGACCGAGGACACATTCGTGGCTCGCCTGCTCGGCGGGCTCGGAACCTATCCGCCGTACTTCCTCGAATTGCGCGAGGTGAATCGCAGGGGCCCGCATGTCTACGCGGGTTTCCCTGAACTGGCGCGACTCGACGGCCCGGAGGTGCGCCGATTGGTCGATTCCGGGGCCGCCCTGGTCGACGTTCGACGCTTCGGCCGCTTCGGCGCCGGGCACATCTCCGGATCGCTGTCGATCGAGTTGCGCCCCCAGTTCGCATCCTGGCTGGGCTGGCTGGTGGAACGCGACCGACGGGTGGTGTTCGTCACCGACTCCGACACCGATCGCCACGAATTGGTGCGTCAATGCCTGACCATCGGATACGAGCGACTCGCCGGGGAGCTGGCCGGCGGGATGAGCGCCTGGACCGGACCGATCGGGCACATCGGCGTCATCCCCAGCGGGGACGTCGTCGGCCTGGTCCTCGACATCCGCCAGGACGCTGAATATGAGGCCGGGCACCTTCCCGGAGCCATACACGTCGAACTCGGCGCCTTGACGGGCACGGGGTCCCGACTCGACGGAGGACCGATAACGGTCATGTGCGGGCACGGGGAGCGGGCCATGACCGCCGCCAGCCTGCTGGCCGCCGGCGGACGCCGCGACCTCGCAGTCGCCGTGGGCGGCCCACCCGATTGGGCCACGGTCACCGGCCGCCCGCTGACCACCGGTCGATGAAGAGGGCACCCAGCCACTCGCTCCAACTCGGCCTGAGCGCCAATCTGGCCCAGTTCAGCCTGCTGGTTGCCGTCAACGCCCTGGTCGGCGGGATGCTCGGTCAGGAACGGACGGTCGTGCCGCTGTTGGCTACTCGTGTGTTCCATCTCCACGACTTCACCGCTGCCCTCACCTTCATCGTCGCCTTCGGTGCGGTGAAGGCGGCCACCAACTTCTTCGCCGGCACCCTCTCGGACCGGGTAGGGCGCAGGCCGGTACTGGTGGCCGGCTGGATGATCGCCGTCCCCATCCCGCTGCTCTTGATGTGGGCGCCGACCTGGGGATGGATCATCGTCGCCAACATCTTGCTGGGTGTCAGCCAGGGACTCACCTGGTCCACGACCGTCATCATGAAGATCGATCTGGTGGGGCCTGAGCGGCGGGGCCTGGCCATGGGTTTCAACGAGGCGGCCGGATACGGGGCGGTGGCTGTCACCGCCATGGCGACGGGCTTCATCGCCGCTCGGTGGGGACTGCGGCCCCAGCCGTTCTTCGTGGGCGTCGCCTGCGCTGCCCTCGGCCTCGGACTCTCCACCCTGTTCGTCCGCGAGACCCGTGGGTACGCGCTACGCGAAGCGCGCACCTACAGACCGTCCTCCGCTGAGCTACACGGAGACCTGACCACCAGCCAGGTCTTCACCCTCACCAGCTTCAAGGAGAAGTCCCTTTCCGCCGCCTGCCAGGCCGGCATGGTCAACAACCTGAACGACGGACTGGCCTGGGGC
>Ga0209068_10001548_pt1 | contig 11438 bp, 9 predicted proteins | sample ColStrG_CSR_2012_FD_187200 | JGI IMG/M metagenome (GOLD analysis project Ga0209068, IMG submission 187200) | Freshwater sediment microbial communities in response to fracking from Pennsylvania, USA - Cold Stream Run_MetaG_CSR_2012 (SPAdes)... | ecosystem: Environmental > Aquatic > Freshwater >...
GTTGGTGACGCCGGTCACCGGCCTCACCAACCGCGTCGACTCCGTGGGCGAAGATGTGCGCTCGCTCAAAGACTCTTTGGCCGATATCACCGCTCGCATGGAGCGCATGGACGCCAAGATTACCGACCTGAAAAATCAAATGCAGATCATGCAAAGCCCGCCGTCCGCCCCGGCGGGAAACGGCATTAGCGTGACGTCGCCATCGTCCCCTCAATCGGTGCTCATCCCCCAACTCCCTCCGCCGGCGGCAAGCGGTCTTACCACAGGCCCAAAACCACCGGCGGGCATCAGCGCCGACCGCAGCTTCGCCGAAGCCATGCGCGATCTGCAAACCGGAAAAAGCGATCTGGCGTATAACGAGTTCCAGCAATACCTCACGTATTTCCCCAACACCGAGTTCGCCGCCAAAGCGCAATATTATTTGGGCGAGATCGACTACAACCGCAACAACTATCCCAGCGCCATCAAGAATTTCGACATCGTCCTCGAACGCTATCCCGAAAATCCGAAAACCGCCGACGCCCATCTGATGAAGGCTTACGCGCTTCTCAAAGCCAACGAGCGAAACCGCGCCGTGCAGGAATTCCGTATTCTGGTGACCAACTATCCGCACACCGACGATGCACGCAAGGCATTGCAGCAGCTTCGCACGTTAGGCGTCTCGGCTGCCGTCGCGCCCGCGAGTCAACCGCCTACCGTCGTGCGGCGCTAGCTGAGATGAGGTAAACGCCGCGGGCCGTAAGGCGACATCATAATTCCCGGTATAAATTTAGTTATACTCAAAGTATGAAAACCGCTGTTTCCCTTCCGGACGAACTTTTCCGCAAGGCCGAAGCCGCCGCCCTTGAGCTCCGTGTTTCGCGCAGCCGTCTCTACGCGACCGCGATTGCCGAGTTTCTTGAGCGCCGGCAGGATCACATGGTCACCAACCGCTTGAATGAAGTCTACTCGCGACAGCCTTCTAAGCTAGATCCGTCACTGCGGCGTGCCCAAATGAAGACGCTCGATAGAGACGTCTGGTAGCGGCGATGGGCGAAATTCGGAGGGGCGAGGTCTGGTGGGCTGATCTTCCTGAGCTGCGGCGCTCCGAACCGGGCTTCAGAAGGCCAGTACTTGTCGTTCAGGCAGACCCATTCAATCGCAGCCGCATTCGAACGGTGATTGTCGTTGTGATAACCGGCAATCTGGAGCTGGCGGACGCCCCTGGGAATATCTTCTTGCCCGCCCGTTCCTCTGGCCTGCCACGCGACTCAGTTGTCAACGTCTCTCAAGTTCTGACTCTTGATCGCGATTTCCTGACCGAGCACGCCGGAACTCTGGCGGCGCGCTTGCTCGATGCCGTCGACGCTGGCCTGCGCTTTGTGCTTCAGTTGTAGCGCCGCTACTGTTTTTGCAGGCGCTAGCCCTTCGACTTCTCAATTAAGAACCGGTAAAGCTCCACCGTCTGATTCGCGATCGTTCTCCAGCTAAACGTCTCTTCCACGCGCTTTCGCCCCGCATTGCCAAACTGCCGGCACCGCGCAGGGTCGGCCAAAAGCTGAGCAATGCGCGCCGCCAGATCGCGCGCGAATTTCTCAGGCTGCGTGGCAAAGCCGGTCGTGGCGTCCTGGTCGAACGCTACCAGATAGCCTGTCTCGCCCTCAACCACTACTTCCTTGATGCCACCGGTGGCGCTGGCCACCACCGGCGCATGGCACGCCATCGCTTCGAGGTTAATGATGCCGAAGGGTTCATAGACGGAAGGGCAACAGAACACGCGCGCATTGCTGTAAAGCTGAATGGCTTCGCGCTTGGTCACCATCTTCTCGATCCAGATCACGCGCTTGTTGCGCTTGCGGGCCTCGGCGACCTTCTGGCGCATTTCGGCGGCAATCTCAGGCGTGTCGGGCGCGCCCGCGCACAGAACCACCTGCGTATCGCGCGGCAGATATTCGATAGCGTCAACCAGATGCGTCACGCCTTTTTGGCGGGTGATGCGCCCGACAAAGAGCACGTACGGCACTTTAGGATCGACGCCGTAAGTGGTCAGCGCGGCATCGTCGGTGGTCTGCCGGTATTCGTCCAGGTCAATGCCATTGTAGATAACATGCACGCGCTCCGGCTTGACGCCGGGATAAGCGCGCACGATGTCGTCGCGGGTTCCTTTGGAGACGGCGATAATGGCGTCGGCATCGAGAATGGCGGTTTCCTCGATCCAGGAACTCATGCCGTAGCCGCTGCCAAGCTGCTCGGCTTTCCAGGCGCGCAAAGGCTCCAGGCTATGCGTGGTGAGGACGAAAGGCACGCCGTAAAGCTTCTTGGCCCAAAAGCCCGCCATGGACGCATACCAGGTGTGGGTGTGGACAACGTCTACGCCGGCCAAGTCTTTCACCTGGGTCAAGTTCAGGCTCAGCGTCTCGAGAGCAGCTTTGAATTTGCCGCTGGTGCCGCTGCTGATTTCGGCCCAGGGCAGGGCGCCGATGACTTGCAATTGGGCGACATCCGACTTCTGGTCGCCCCAACAGCGGACCTCGACTTCGATTTTCTTGGCCAATTCCCGGCTCAGGTATTCGACGTGTACGCCGGCTCCGCCATAGACGTTGGGCGGGTATTCACGAGTGAAGAGAGCGGCTCGCAACGGACCTCCAGTCAAATGCAACGCTATCACGGCGGCACTGCGGAATGTCTCCTTTTCTCACTCGGGCGTTACTGGCAGGCGGCATTGCCCGCATTCGGGAATGCCAAAAAGGTAATGCTGGTTGGCGCGAGTTTCGCCGCTCCCTCGTGAACGCGCTTGCTCTTGATCTCGGGAAGCTTATCGTGCGCGTCCAATTCCAACGTCTTGCCGTTAAGCGCGATGCCGTTTTCCAGCAGGCCGTTAGCCGCGGTCAACGTATAACTCTCGGCACGCCGTGGAAACGCCAGTTCATGCGATGATCCGTTATCTGTATTGATCGCCAGTAGCGCTACGCCGCCCGGGTGCTCGCGTAAGCAATGGGCATAGAGATGCACCGCCGGCGCGGGAGAACTTCCGGCATCCAGCACCGTCTTGCCCATTAGTTTGTGCCATAGTAGCGCGGACCAATAGTTGGGCCGCGGCGTCAACGTGGCTTCGTCAATCAGTGCATAATCGCTCGCTGCCAGCGTGTTATGGGCAACCACTTGAACGCCCTGTTTCGCCAACCTCCCAAGCTGATCCAAATAGCGGAAGCTGTCGGCGAAGCTCGCCGCCCATGGGTTGCCTCCGCAGGCCGCCTCACCGGTTTCCGTGAGCCAAATCGGTTTGCCCGGCTCGAAGCGGTCTCTGAGATTTGCGTAGTAAGCCGCGTCCCGGCTCGTCCGCGCCAACCATTCCTCCGACAGCGCTTCATCCGTATTGGTTTGCAGGCGCGGTCCCATAAAGGCGCAACGCTTTGAAACGGCGCCGTAGAAGTGATAGGAAAACGCATCGACTCCGGGGCCCTCGGCCTTCAACATGTCCTCCGTCTTGATCACGTTAAGACCGTCGCCGAGCCCTCCCGCTTCCCCCACTGATCCAGGCCCGAGGATCAACATTCCGGGCGCCGCTTCCTTAGCGAATGCGCGGAACACTCGAAAATCGCGGCCATAGGACTCCGCTTGGTAGCCCTTGGGCGCTCCGCCCATAATCGCCATCGTCGGTTCGTTGAAGAATTCGGCTGCGGCAATGCTTCCTCCGTTCGTCTTCGTGAACGCGAGTAACTTCTGTGCTTCATTCGGAATCCACACTCCGTTCGTGTCGCGCGCGCCCGGACTGATGGCAAATGATGTAACGATTTTCGCATCCGCCGCCCGCGAGAAATCGATCACTCCTCGCCACTGCTCACGAGTCAAAACTCCTCCAAATCCGTCGGGCGGCGACGCCGGCGCCGGACTATCGGAATCGTGAAAGTATGTCGAGTTTGCCCAGGTGCCGCTCACGCGCATGTACGATGGCCCCAACGCCGCGGCCAGCTTACGCAAACGCGGATTCGACAAGTCAATCGGTTTACGCTGGCGGAACGCCGCTGGATCGATGCCTGGTACCGAGAGCTTCGCGGCCGCGGGTGCCGCTTCGGCAGCGGTTTTGTCCGCCGCTTTATAAGGAGCCCAGAACCTCCCGCCGGTCACCTCCACCATCTCCACGTTGAAAGACTGGAAGCGTTCGTCCACCGTGCCGACACTCTTCATCTTCGCCGGCTCAACAGTAACGGGCTCGGCGCTAAAGCAACCCGCCGCGGTAAAGCTGAGCAGAGTCAAAGCCATCCTATGAGTCATGTTTCTCATTTGTGTTCCTCAAACCTAAAACTGTACTCTTGCTCCCAATTGCGCCGTGCGGCCGCCACCGCCGACCGCGGTGACATAGCCAAAGGTGCTAGGCGTGTTCACCGCCACATTTGGATTGCTGAATTGCGGCGTATTGGTCACCCCAAAGAATTCGCCCCGCAACTCAAACCGGTAGCGCTCGCGGAAAGTGATGAGCTTGGCGAGCGAGGCATCCAAATTGAAGAAGCCCGGCCCGCTCAGAATATTTCGCCCAGTATTACCGGCCACGCCCGCTGCCGTGGGAGCCTTGAAACTCGTCGGATCGAACCAGGGGCTGTTCGGCCCCACTCCACCTAAAATATTGACCGCAGCCACTTGATCCGCTGTCTGCGTGCTTCCGGGCAGCGCCAGCGCCGTGCCGCTGGATGTGAGAGTAAATGGCGTGCCGGTCATGAGCGTCAGGATGCCGGTGGCTTGCCAGTTGCCTAAAAGATTCCCCGCGAAACCTGAAGTCATCCAGCGCTTGCCGGGCCCGAAGGGAAGCTGGTAAACGAGGCTTTGCACGTAAGTGAATTTGCGGTCAAAATCGTTCCGCGCGTAGTTGCGCTGCTGGTTCACGTAGAACGATAAGCCGCCGTCGTCACCGCTCTGATAACCAAGTCCTTTGCCCCAGGTGAACGCGGTGGTCATGTTAAAGCTGGCCGCTTTGCGGTCAAATTTTACCTGCAGCGCGTTGTACGAGGTGGAAAACGGCGCAAACAAATAACTGGTGGACGCGGTTCGCTTGAAGGCGGCAAACTGCGGCCGCCCGGCGTTGTTCGCACCGGGAACGATGCCGGCGTTCAGGTCGTAATTCACTACCGAATCCACCCCGTGATTGCCCACATACGCTACATCGAGGGTGAACTTCTTGGGCAGCGCCTGCTGGATCGCGAAATTCCATGAGATCACGTGCGGGTTCTTGAAGTTTTGGTTGATCACAATGTAAGACGAGTTGATGGGTGCGCTCAAAATGCCGTTTGAAGGGACGGCCGGCAATACCGTCGCTGGGAAACCATTTTGGAAGGTGGCGGGCTGGCCATTGCTCAGCAGTGCCGATGAATAGGAGTTGGCCGGATCGTAAACATTGTTGCCTCGTATCGGATAGTTGTACGCGTAATTGTTGTCGGGGAACGGCGTGTAACTCACACCGAATCCGCTGCGAATCACTGTGGTGTCCGACAGCCGGTAAGCCAAGCCCAAGCGCGGAGCGAAATAGGTGTAACGCGTCTTGACGCCCAAATCGGACGGATTTCCGCCCACGCCCGCCACCACCAGCGTGTTGTCCGCCGGGTTGTAGTTTGAGAATCCGCCCGCAAACTGCGGATGATACGGCGGGTACAATTCCCAGCGCACGCCGATATCCATCGTCAGTTTGGGCGACACGGCCCATTTGTCTTGCACGAAGGTAAATAACTGCCAACCACGCAGCGAGGGAAAGTAAGTAGCGAAGTCTCGTCCAGCTTGGTTGGGCAGGTCGAGCAGGAATGCCGCGAAATTGTTGTACTGGCTGGCGGCCGACGCGGTCTTACCGTTGAGCTGCGTCTGGCCCGAGGCAAACGTATAAAGTCCGCGCGGGCTGAAGCTTTGCAACTGCAGCAGCGCATCGCGCACCTGCCGGAAGTCGCCGCCAAATTTGAAGGTGTGGTTGCCGATAATCTTCGTCCAGGTATTCGCTATGTCGATATTCGCTTCCGCCCGCACCCAAGGCAAACTGGCCGAATAACCAACCAAGGGGTTCGAATAAAACGCGCCGATGTTGATGCCCACAAGTCCGCTCGTCAGGTTGTCGAGGTTGATGCCCGGGATGCCAAGCTTGGCCGATTGAGTCGTGCCGTAATCCGTTTGTTGGGCGACGTTGTTGTAATAGGCCACGCCCGAACGAAACTCAGCCACCAGCGATGGCGAAAACACTCGAGTGTAATTGATGCCGCCGCTATAGGTTCGCTGGACACCGGTACCTTGGAACGCGCCTTGGGCCGCTCCGCCCGCCAGCCCAAATACCGGCGCTTGAAAAACCACCGGGCGCGCAAAACTCAAGCGCACGCTGAGCCGGTCTTTGTCCGTAAGGTTGTCGTCCACCTTCACGTCAAACGAGGTGGTCTCTTTGTGATATGGAAGCAAGGCGAAATAGTTGTTGGCCGCCGTCGCGCTGCCGTTGTTCGGCGCCGGCAGCAGACTCAGAATCGCGCTGGAAATGGGATTGATCTGGTCCGTTCGAATTTTGTTCCCGGGAAACTGGGCTCGTCCCGTGCCATCGGCATTGCCGGTAGCCGGGTCGTAAATCGGCGTGCTCGAGGCGCTCAAATCGCCGGAAATCTGTGCCGCTCCCGGAATCGTCAGCAGGTTGGTGTTGGCCTTGTGCTCGGTCACGCGCAAAATGTCGCCAAAGTAAAACAGCTTGTTTTTCACGATGGCGCCGCCCACATTGCCGCCGAAATAGTTGTAAGCCAGATGGCCCACCGACGGATCGAAAAAGTTGCGCGCATTGAGTTCGCTGTTCTGCAGGAATTCGTAGGCCGCGCCATGAATTTCGTTGCTGCCCGATTTCAGAATCACGTTGGTGACGGCGCCGCTCGCCCGGCCCAGCTCGGCGTCGAAGTTGCTCGTGGAAACGTCCACGGTCTGGATGGCCTCAATCGGCGGAACGATGATTTGCAACAGTCCGGTACGCTCGTTGTCGTCGATACCTTCAATCTGATAGTTGTTGCCCATGCGCATCTGCCCGTTGGCTTCGGTTTGCAGCGAACTGGCGGCATTGAAAAATTGTGAGTGCTGAAATGTGGCGCGGGTTGTTCCGGGCACCAGGTTCAGCAGTCCTTGGAAGTTGCGGTTGGTGCCCACCGGCAGATTTTCTGTCTGTACCGACGAGATACTCACCGAGGTGTCGGCCCGGTCGGTTTGCAGCGGCGGCGGAGCGGCCGTCACTTCCACCGATTGCGTAATGGCGCCCGGCTCAAGCTGGAGGTCCACGCGGGCGCTTTGGTTCACCGCCACGCTGATGTTATCTTGAATCGCTTTCTTGAATCCGGCTAGCTCCACCGCAACCGAGTAGGTGCCTTCGGATATGTTGGGAAAAACGTAGTTCCCGCTGGCATTTGTCTCGCTGTTGCGGCTGACGTTGGTTTTGACTTCCGTGAGAGTAACCTTTGCGCTCGCAATGGTTCCGCCAGAGGAGTCGGTAACCGTTCCCAGCACTGTTCCCGACACGGCCTGGGCAAACACGCTCAGACTGGCGAATAAAAAGAGCGCACCGAAGGCGCACATCACACGCAGATGTTTCATAAAAGCCCCCTTTGAAGCTTAGGTTGCCCTGATTATATAGGAAGCTGCGCGGACGACTCGATTTGAAGATCTATTGCGGTAGGGGGTACTCTTCCACCCCGGAGCTTACGTACAGTCGTTGTGAAGGGGGCTAGGGGCCGCTGGGCCTGCTATGCACGGGATCGCGCTCAAATATTCGTAAATCGCCCGGAGATCCTGGTCGGTCATGCCTTGATAAACCGGCCAAGGCATGATTTGCAACAGAGAGCCGTCAAAAGGCTTCGGCACGCAGTTTGTGTTAGGAGCGCCCGCGCAGGTGGGATGGAGGTGATCCATGTCGACGCCGGTCCGGATGATCTTAACAAAATCGGCGTAGGTGTGACCGCCTTCGGGCCGGCCGGTTTTGTCCGGTGTCAGATTGCGGGAAATGATGTCGGCCGAACCGGGAATCAGGGGGCCAAAGTCATTGCCGCCCGCCAAATAGGTTGCGGGGTTGACCTGTTTGGTGTGCGATCCAAAATACGGGTTTCCGCTAAAGAGATACTCGGTTGCCGGATCGGTGGTGTGACAGCCGTTGCAGTCGCCTTGAGCGTTAACGATGTAGCTGCCAAGGCCTACAAGTTCGATATTCTTCCCTTTAAAATTGAGCGGAACCGGGGCGATTCGCAGTCCGATTCTAGCCAACGAATCTCTATCGTCATCGCGATCATGATCGTGCGCGACAAGGCGCGGCGCGTAATATAGCCCACACGCAAGGACGACCACCGCCGGCGTGGCGAACCACGCGAAATTCCTAAACCAACTTGGTTTGTTCATTACTGACTGAATCCTCCGTCGCTAGGGAGTGTATTCCAAATACACCCGTCAGTAAAGGGCTGTATTGCCGAGAAGGGACCAATGGGAGGTACTGCCAGGTTCAATACCAAAGTAATGGAGCACTCACTCCCGCGAATTGTACGGGTAGACTGAATACTGTTTAAATGCGCGAACTCCTCAGTCTCTCCAACCAAACCGCGCTCATCACAGGTGCGTCCTCTGGAATCGGCGCCGCTACAGCGCGGCTCTTTGCGCAATTGGGCGCGCGTGTCGCCATCGGTTACAACCGCAATTCCCAAGGCGCGGTTCAAGTGCAAAACTCAATTCAGCAAACCGGTGGCACGGCAATTTCCATTCAGGCCGACATGCTGCACGCCGCCGAAATTCTCCGCCTCGTCAACGAAACTGCCGCCAAGCTCGGCCCTATCGATATTCTGGTGAACAACGCCGGTTCGCTGGTCGAGCGCCTGACATTCGACAAAATGACGGAAGTGCGCTGGGACGAGGTGATCGACCTTAATCTCAAAAGCGCCATGCTGGCGGCGCAAGCGGTGGCCCCGTCAATGATCGAGCGCAAGCACGGCAGCATCGTCAATATTGTTTCGATTGCCGGGCGCAACGGCGGCGGACCGGGTGCCGGCGCATATGCGACCGCCAAGGGCGGACTCATCACATTGACCAAGGCGCTCGCCAAAGAGTTCGCGCCGCACGGCATCCGCGTGAACGCCGTTTCACCCGGCGTGATTGATACGCCTTTCCATGAGGTTTTTTCCACTCCGGAGATGATGGCGAATTTCGTCAAAGCCATTCCCATGGGGCGCGTAGGTACCTCCCAAGAAGTGGCGAATGTGATTGTGTTCCTGGCGTCGGAGGCATCTAGTTATATTGCGGGAGAGACGATTGAGGTGAACGGCGGTCAGTTGATGTTGTGAGCGATCTGCCGAGCCTCCACTGCGTACGTCAGTATCGCCCGGATATCGTCGATTGGGATTTCAAATGGCTTGTTATAGTGAAGGCGCCAGTTGAACTGTTCAACTACCATGGCCATCGTCACCGTGAAAAACAAGTACCAAGTCGTCATTCCGCAGGCTCTGCGAGAGAAGCTTGGTATCAATCGCGGGGACGTGCTCGAAGTGCGCGTCGAGCGTGGCCGGTTGACCTATATCCCAAAGACCTTCATCGACCGCATCCCGGAAGGGAAGGCCGAACGCGCCCGCTTTCTGAAGCAGCTCCAAAATGAGGCGCCCGCATGGCTGAAGGAGCGGTGGGCGGCGTCCAAAAAGCGGGGCACAGGTAAGCTCACGATGCGGGAGATCAACTGGAAGTGACCGCCGCCCGCCGCCAACGAATAAGAAAAACGTAACTCCGCTCATTCCGTGACCGGCAACAAGAAGCATTTCCGAGACGACTACGGAGTTACAAAGATCGTTAATGCCCGCGAATTGCTGGAACGGTTGCGCCAAGCCCAGCTTTCGCTTCAACGTCGGAAACAAGGATTAAGAATAAAACGGTAGTTGATGTCCTGATCGCTGGTTACAAAACTTCAAAACCGGCCTGCTCGGCGGCAGCCACAGCCTTCCGTTTTCCAGTTCACCCCATTGTTCGTATTCCGCCGTTCGAACGTTGTGGCCCGGCAATAGATGGCGCAAACCCGTCGGTATGCTTTTATCGAGATGGACAAGCACCCACGCGAGCCCCCGCTGCGTACTTCAGTATCACCCGAATATCGTCGATTGGGATTTCAAACTGCTCGCATAACTCCTCGATTGTCATGCCGTCATCGAGGTTCTCGATGATCGTGTTCGGCGTAATACGCCAAGCGCGGATCGTTGGCGCTCCGCCCAGCTTTCCGGATCGTGCTTAATGATTGGACATCCGGACCAGTCGATTCCAGTGGTTGTCATTTGGTTGTCCTTCCTTAATGGTACAGCTATTGGGGTCACGGCCACAGCCCGGTTCGATACGATGAAGGAAGAGCGAAACGAGTTGCGGTGATCAAAGCTTGGCCTCATATAAGCCTGTACCCGATCCGACGCCCGCCGATGCTTTGGCGATTACGCGGTCTTTGAGAACTCATGGCGGCATGGAGGGCCGGCGATTGGCCGAGCATATCGAAAGGCTCTGCCGTGCCCCTCACTAAATTGCAGTCCTTCGCGTTGCGCAGACTCGCGGCGCAACGCAGCCCGGATAGTTAAGTTGCCTGAGAGGTCTCCTTGAACAGGGAAGGGCCTCGGTTCTCGGGCGATATAGACATTTTTCAAGACTCGGAAGAACGTCTCACGAGCGCTGCCGAAGCTGACGCGGCTGCCCTTGCCCGCGCAGGACATAAATTTTCCTCGAAGAAAATCCAGACGGGCAAGCGTCAAGCACAAGTGGAGGGTGCGGGTGAGGCAATGCAGCTTGAATGGGTTGCCGGCAGCGAAAAACTCGCCTGTTGCTCCGTCTCCTCCGGCATTCCGTCTTCCTTCTGCTTCTTTGGCCGTCCGCCCTCTTGGGCGTAAGGCAGGCTCGTATCCACCGTCGAAGTCATACCTCTTGCCACCTATTTTCATATCCGTGTCCATCTGCATCTATCTGTGGCTCATTTGTTCTCCAGATTTCACCGGTCACAACTCTCGCCCTCAACCCCAAAATATTTTTAATCGCCACATTCCAAACAACTTAACCCATTTCCCTTACTCGCAAAATCGCTTTTCCGTTCAGCCCTCCTCCTCTCCACTGCTAATTTTTGGTTGGTCTCGTCCGCAGTTCTAAACCAACGCGGCGAGCCATTTCCATTTCCGAAGGAGCAACGAATATGACCCCACGTTCCCAACGCCGCGCCGTTGAGCGCAAAGCGAAAAAGGCCGCTCGCAAAGCCGCTGTCCGCCAAGCCAACATTTCCGCCGCCGCCGCGCCCGCGCCCCTACCTCTCGAACCCGAAGCCGTTCCCGTTTCCCCCGCGCCCCAAATCGAACTCCCCAACGACGCTCAACCCGAGCCTCAACCCTCCCATCCCACCACCTCCCAAGCCCAAATCGACGCCAATCGCGCCAATTCCCAATTCTCAACCGGTCCGCGTACCTCGGCGGGAAAAG
>Ga0209068_10001549_pt1 | contig 11438 bp, 10 predicted proteins | sample ColStrG_CSR_2012_FD_187200 | JGI IMG/M metagenome (GOLD analysis project Ga0209068, IMG submission 187200) | Freshwater sediment microbial communities in response to fracking from Pennsylvania, USA - Cold Stream Run_MetaG_CSR_2012 (SPAdes)... | ecosystem: Environmental > Aquatic > Freshwater >...
GCTCCTGCACTGATCAATCGGCCAGCACGCGCCGCGCCGCCGCGTCCGCGATCGCCGAAATATCCGCAGCGTCGGTCGGAAAATCCGCCGCGATCCACACCTCCTCGGCGGCGCGCAACGCCGTTCCGAGCGCCGGCCCCTTGGCAACGCCGCGCTGGACGAAATCGGCGGCCTTGAGCGGGAAGTCGGGCGCTGCCCAGCGCTCCGGCAGCCGCGCGAATTCGTGCCAATCGGTATCCGCAACGCCGGCCGGCGAACGCGTCCAGGCCAGCAGCACCCGGTCGGTGAAGCGCTCGCGGCCAAGCCGATAAAGCGCGGCGTGCCCATCCTGCTCGGCGTTCGCGGCGGAGATGCGCCACCATCCATCCGCCATCGCGTGCAGGCGTTCGTGCTCCACATTGGCCAGCCGCAGGCGATCGCGCAGCCGATCCGCATCCTCGACGATGAACAGCGCAAGCGCGCCCAGGCGGCGGACCGGATCGGGGCCAAGTCCCAGCACCGCCTCGATCTCGGTCATGGCGCGCAAGCTCGCCAGCAGCGGCACCCCGGCGAGCACGGACAAGAGCAGGCCGGCTTCGCTCATGACCACCAGCACCGGCACCGCGTGGGCGGCGACCAGGAGCTTGAACATCTCCATCCGGACCCGCTCGCGCGACAAGCGGTCGAGGTGCTGGCGCGCCGCGATGCAGGCCGCAAGGCCGGCCGGATCGGGGGCGCCGTGCCCATAGGCGGCATGGAAACGGAAGAACCGCAAAATCCGCAGATAGTCCTCCGCGATGCGCGTTGCCGGCTCGCCGATGAAGCGCACGCGCCGCAAGTGCAGATCGACCAGGCCGCCGACATAGTCGTGGATGGTGCCGTCGCGGCTGACCGAGAGCGCGTTCATGGTGAAGTCGCGACGCTCGGCATCGCGCCGCCAGTCGCGGCCGAATGCGACCTTGGCGCGCCGCCCGTCGGTCTCGACATCCTCGCGCAACGTGGTCACCTCATGCGGGCGGCCTTGCGCAACCACGGTGACGGTGCCGTGCTCGATGCCGGTCGGCACCGCCTTGAAGCCGGCCGCCTCCACCCGCGCGATCACCACATCGGGCGTGGCGGTGGTGGCGATGTCGACGTCGCCCACCGGCTCGGCGAGCAACGTATTGCGCACCGCGCCGCCGACCACGCGCGCCTCCTCCCCGTCACGATCGAGCAGGCCGAGCAGCACCGCCACGGCGCCGTCCCGCAGCCAGTCGGCTTCGAGCCGCTGCGGCGCGGCGCTCATTTGGTTTGTCCCGGACTGGTTTGTCCCGGACTGAGCCTGCCGTCGTCCACATGCGCCGGCACATAGGTCGAGCCCGCCGGTGCGCCGCCGAACTCGGCCAGCATGACGAAGCTTCCGGTCATCAGGGACAAGGCGGCCATCAGCAGCCATACCAGGCGTATCGGCGACCATGCGGACGGATCCATCACACCCGCGCGCGTCGCCCACAGAAAGACGGCGTAGACCAGGAACGGGACCAGAAACAGCGCCACCTCGGTGAAGACCGGACGGATCATGCGGGCAATTCCCCAGTTTCTGTCGTCAGCCGAGATAGATTCGTTCGTAGAGGTTGCGCAGGATACCCGCAGTCACGCCCCAAATGTAGCGCTCGCCGAACGGCATGGCGTAGTAGCGGCGGATGACGCCCTTCCAGTCGCGACTGTGCAGCGCGTGGTTCTGCGCGTCCATCAGGAACGCGAGCGGCACCTCGAAGGCTTCGTCGACCTCGGAGCGGTTGAGCGAGAGCACGAGGCTCGGATCGATCCGCCCCACGGTCGGCAGGATGCGAAAACCGCTGAAGGTCAGGTAGAGATCGAGGTGCCCGATCGGATCGACCAGGCCGCGGTCGAGGCCGATCTCCTCCTCGGCCTCGCGCAGCGCCGCAGCGACCGGCGAGGCATCGCTCGCCTCGATCTTGCCGCCCGGAAACGCGATCTGTCCGGCATGGCTCTCGAGGTCGGCGGTGCGCAGCGTGAGCAGGACCGTGGGCTCCGGACGGTCGACGACGCCCACCAGCACCGCGGCCGGCCGCGTCGCCGCGACGCCGGCACGCTCCCACAGGGAGGGATCAAGATCGAGATCGCCGCGTGTGGCCGGGACGGCGTGGTCGGTCAATGCGGGCGGCACGTCGAGCGTGAGCCGCGCCCGGGCGCGGGCAAAAAATTCTTGACCGATCGCACGCCGATCGCTCGAAAGCAGGCCGTCCATCACGTGAAATCCCTCAAGCTCGCGGCCGGCTGCATGGCGAAAAACTCCAGGTCCGAAGCGATGCCGAACATTTGCTGACCGCCGACGCCACGCTCCTCGCCAAGCTCCACCAGATCGTAGAACAGGGCGCGTGTCACCTTGGCCCACAAGTTCCGACGCACGTGCAGGTACGGCTTGAGCCCGCCCGTCGCCGGCTCCGGCTCGAACCGCAACGCGTGTTGAGGCCCGCAGGCGACCCAGTCGTCGACATTGGTGCGAAAGTGAAGAATTCGGCAGCTCGGCTGCGTCTCGACTTTCAGCTCCACGGCCAGAAAGGGCGCATCCTCGACCACGATCCCGCATTTCTCGACCGGGGTCACCAGATAGTATTTGTCCCCTTCCCGCTTGAGCACCGAGGAGAAAAGCTTCACCAGCGCCGGCCGGCCAATGGGTGTCTTGAGATAGTACCAGGTGCCGTCGGCTGCGATTCGCAGGTCGAGGTCGCCGCAGAACGGCGGGTTCCAGAGGTGGACCGGCGGCGCGCCCTTGGCCGCAATCGCGCCTACGGCACCCGCGATCCCGTCGAGGCCGATCACCCGTCCCTGCCCTTCCTTCGCCATTGTTTCCCGCAATCCTGCCCCTGCCCGCCGGGATACTCTCGTGATCGTGATCGAAACTCCGCGTCCCCCTTACAGGCGTGAGGCTTGGGGAAGGGCCGCAAAGGCGCAAGACCCGCCACAAAGGCCACGACAAGGCCCAGCATTGGGCCAAAAGACCGGGCGCGCGCATGGCGGGACTGCAGGAGGCAGCCTCGCGCCCGTCGGAAAATAGCGTATTCTGCGCCCGACCGAGAGGAAACCGCCGCGATTCGGCTTCGACCGGCCGAGGCGGCTCACGGATTGCAATATCTGGCTTGCGATAACATGGCTTGAATATTGCTACTTTGCAGAAAGTTATTGTTGCGGAATGTGCCTATTGCGGAGCGTAACAATGTCAAATCGACCCGGGATGACTTTTTGGTAACGTTGCATCGATCCGAGTTGCTCATTGCAACGTCAAGGCCGACAATGACAAATTCGACCTACGGACACTTTAAACGCTAGACGGCAGGAGAGAGATGTGATGGCGGCAGCCGGTGGTGAAGTGATCGAGAAGCTCGATGACATGATCGTGCGCCAAGCGGAAGCGACGGGGGCGCAGGTCGCCGCCGCGAAGGACGCGATCAGCAAAGTGATCTTCGGGCAGGAGCGGGTGGTCGAGCAGGCCCTGATCACCGTGCTGTGCGGCGGACACGCGCTGCTGATCGGTCTCCCCGGCCTCGCCAAGACCAAGCTGATCGAGACCATGGGCACGGTGCTCGGGCTCGACGCCCGCCGCATCCAGTTCACCCCGGACCTCATGCCCTCCGACATCGTCGGCAGCGAGGTGCTCGATGAGGCCGTCGGCGGCAAGCGCAGCTTCCGGTTCATCGGCGGCCCGATCTTTGCCCAGCTCTTGATGGCCGACGAGATCAACCGCGCGAGCCCGCGCACCCAGTCGGCGCTGCTGCAGGCGATGCAGGAGCACCACGTGACGGTCGCCGGCAATCGTCACGACGTGCCGCATCCCTTTCACGTGCTGGCAACGCAAAATCCGATCGAGCAAGAGGGCACCTATCCGCTTCCCGAGGCGCAGCTCGACCGCTTCCTGATGCAGATCGACGTCGACTATCCGGACCACGCCTCGGAGCGAAAGATCATCTTCGATACGACCGGCACCGAAGAGAGCAAGCCGAAGCCGACCATGACGGCCGATGAGCTCATTTCCGCGCAGCGCCTGGTGCGCCGCCTGCCGGTCGGCGAATCGGTGGTGGAGGCGATCCTCAATCTCGTGCGCTCCGCCCGTCCGGGCCCCGAAACCGGCGAGCTCGGCAAGCTGATCTCGTGGGGACCGAGCCCGCGCGCCAGCCAGGCCCTGATGCTGGTGGTGCGCGCCCGCGCGCTCCTCGACGGGCGGCTGTCGCCCTCGATCGACGACGTCATGGACATGGCCGAGCCGATCCTCAAGCACCGCATGGCGCTCACCTTCGCGGCGCGCGCCGACGGCCAGAGCATCGAAGCCGTGGTCGCCAAGCTCAAGTCCCGCGTCGGATAGTCTGATGGCGGCACCACGACGAGCGGCGGGGCACGAGATCAAGGCAACCCAGCGGGCCGGCGGCCAGGCCCGCTCGCTCGCGGAATCCATGCCGCGTCTCATCCTCGAGGCGCGCCGCATCGCGGCGACAGTCATTCATGGGCTGCACGGCCGGCGGCGGGCGGGACCGGGCGAGAATTTCTGGCAGTACCGCCGCTTCCTCTCGGGCGAGCCGGCGCGGCGCGTCGACTGGCGCCGCTCCGCCCGCGATGATCAGCTCTACGTGCGCGAGCAGGAATGGGAAGCCGCCCATACAGTGTGGATCTGGCCGGACCGCTCGCCTTCCATGGCGTTCACCTCGCCGCTGGCGCAGGAATCCAAGCTCGACCGAACCTTGGTGGTCGGCTTCGCCCTAGCCGAGGTTCTGGTGCAGGCCGGCGAGCGCGTCGGCATGCCGGGCCTCATGCGGCCGACCGGCAGCCGCAATGTGCTCGACAAGATGGCCAATGCGATCGTGCATGACGTGACCGCGCGCGCGAGCCTGCCGCCGTCGTTTGCGCCATCCGGGCTGGCCGAGATCGTGGTCGTGTCGGACTTCTGGAGCCCTATCGCGGAGGTGCGCACCACGCTCTCGCAGCTCTCGGCGACGGGCGCGCACGGCCACGCCGTGCAGATCGTGGATCCGGCCGAAGAGACCTTTCCATATTCCGGCCGCGTCGAGTTCGTCGAGCCGGAGGGCGGCGGCGAGATCACGGTCGGGCGGGCCGAGGCCTGGAAAGGCGACTATGAGGCGCGAATCGCGCGCCACCGCGCCGAGATCCGGGCGGAGACCGACCGGCTCGGTTGGAGCTTTGCGATCCACCGCACCGACAATCCGGCAACCGAGCTCCTGCTCGCATTGCACGCCCGCATGGGCGCGCCGCCCCCGGGTGCCGCGGTCGGCGGCCGCTTGGGCACGCCGGGATATGCCGGGAGGCACCCATGATGGGACTGATGGGCCTGCCGCTCGCATTCGCCGAGCCGCTGATGCTGCTGGGACTGTTGAGCCTGCCGGTGCTGTGGTGGCTGCTGCGGCTGATCCCGCCGCAACCGCGCCGCATCGATTTCCCGCCGACCCGCCTGCTGTTCGACCTTGCCCCGAAGGAGGAGACACCGCGGCGCACCCCATGGTGGCTCACGCTGCTGCGCTTGACGCTGGCGGCGCTCGTCATCATCGCGGCCGCCGGGCCGCTCTGGCATCCGCCGGTCGAGACCGCCGTCTCCAAACTGCCGCTGGCGCTGCTCATCGACGACGGCTATCCGGCGGCCGGGACCTGGGAAGCGCGCATGCGCACCGCCGACGACCTGCTGGCGCGGGCGGAGGCGGCCGATCGCGGCGTCGCCCTCATCCGCTTGTCGGAGCCCGCGCGCGACATCTCGATCGAGACCCCGGCCGCGGCGCGCGTGCGGCTCACTCAGATCAGGCCGCAGCCCTATGCGGTCGAGCGCGCCGACACGCTGCCGGCGCTCGGACGCTTCCTGGACGCCACGCCCGACGCCGAGATCGTCTGGCTCTCCGATGGCGTCGATCTCGGCGGCGGCAGCGAATTCGTGGCGGCGCTCGGCCGGCTTATCGGGACCCGGCAGCTCACCGTGATCAAGGGCGGGCTGCCGCCCGCGCATGCGCTGAGCGCAGCCGACAACACAGCCGGTGCCCTCACCGTCAAGGTCTTGCGCTCGGCGACCGGGACGGCGGAAACCGGAACCGTGCGCGGCCTCGACCTCAAGGGCCTGCCGCTCGGCGATACGTCGTTTGCATTCAAGCCCGAAGAGACCGAGACCGAAGCCGATCTCACGCTGCCGGTCGAAATCCGCAACGACATCGCCCGGCTCGAGATCAGCGCCGAGCACTCGGCCGGCGCGGTGCAGCTGCTCGACAAGCGCTGGCGTCGGCGCGCCATCGGCGTCGTCACCGGCTCGACCGCCGACACCGCCCAGCCGCTGCTCGCCTCGACCTACTATCTCGCGCGCGCGCTCGCGCCGTTCGCCGACGTGCGGATCGCGGAGTCGAGCGCGCCGGCGCAGGCGGTGAGCCAATTTCTCGACCAGCGCTTGCCGATGATGATCCTGGCCGATGTCGGCAACGTCGCCGAGGTACACGATCAAATCACGCGCTGGATCGAGGACGGCGGCGTGCTGGTGCGCTTCGCAGGTCCCCGGCTCGCTGCCAGCGACGACGATCTCGTGCCGGTGCGGCTGCGGCGCGGCAACCGCATCCTCGGCGGCAGCCTGTCCTGGGAGCAGCCCCAGCAACTCGGCGCCTATGCGCATGATGGTCCATTCTTCGACATGACGGCGCCCAACGACGTCACCGTGAGCCGCCAGGTGCTGGCCGAGCCCGACCCGACCTTGAGCGACCACACCTGGGCGACGCTCGCCGACGGCACCCCGCTCGTCACCGCCGAACATCGCGGCAAGGGTCTGATCGTTCTGTTTCACGTGACCGCCGATACCCGCTGGTCGGATCTGCCGCTGTCGGGTGCGTTCGTCGATATGCTCAAGCGGATCGTCGCGCAGGCCGGCACCGCGGTCGCCGCCGAAGGCGCGACGAGCGGCGGACGCGAAACCCAGGAAGCCGTACCGCCCAGCCATGTGCTCGACGGCTTTGGCGTGTTCGTGCCGCCGCCGCCGAGCGCGCGGCCGGTACCGGCCGGATTTGCCGGCCGCGCCACCCCCGACCACCCACCCGGTTTCTATGGTCCACCCGAAGGATTGTTGGCAGTGAACACACTCGCGCCCGCCGACCAGCTCGCGCCCCTCGCCGTCTCGGCGCTCAACGCGCGTCAGGAGGAATTTCGGGTGAGCGAGCCGCAAAACCTGCGCGGACCGATCCTGCTGGCCGCGCTGGTGCTGCTGGCGCTCGACGCCTTGGTGGTGTTCTGGCTCGCCGGCGGGCTCAAGCAGATGATGCGACCGCTGCGTCGCGTAGCAGCCGCAATCGCGGCCATGGCGATATGCGGATCGGCGATGCTCGCCGCTCCTGAAGCGCGGGCGCAAACCGGCAACGATGCGGCCTGGAAGGCGGCCCTGGAAACCCGACTTGCCTATGTGGTGACCGGAAACCAAGAGGTCGACCGGATCAGCAAGGCCGGACTGCAGGGCCTCACGGTTTTCCTGGCGGCACGGACCGCGCTCGAAGCCGCCGAGCCGACCGGACTCGATCCGGCGCGCGACGAGCTCACCTTCTATCCATTGATCTACTGGCCGATCGTGGCGAGCGCCCCCAAGCCTTCGCCCGAGGCCCTGCAGCATATCGACGCCTACATGAAGCAAGGCGGCACCGTCCTGTTCGATACGCGCGACGCGATCGAAGTGCCGCCCGGCGGAGAGTCCCGCGGCCCAGGCGCGCTGGCGCTGCGCAACATTCTGTCCTCGCTCGATATTCCCGGGCTCGAGAAGGTGACGCAGAACCATGTGCTGACCAAGACGTTTTATCTGTTGAGGGATTTTCCGGGTCGCTTCAGCACCGGCCCGCTGTGGGTCGAGGAACTGCCGGCGGAGAGCGAAGACACCGAATCGAACCGTCCGGCGCGCGCCGGCGACGGCGTCTCCTCCATCATCATCACCTCGAATGATCTTGCCGGCGCCTGGGCGATGCGGCCGGACGGTCAGTACATGCTGCCCATGGTCGAGAACGAGCCGCGCCAGCGCGAGTTTGCCTTCCGGGCCGGCGTCAACATCGTGATGTACACGCTGACCGGCAACTACAAGGCCGATCAGGTCCATATTCCGGCGCTGCTCGAGCGGCTGGGACAGTAGGAGATTAGACACCGATGAATTTCGGCATCGCATTCTCGCCGCTTGTGCCAGCTTATGTCCTGTGGGCGGCGCTCGCGGTGACGCTGGTGCTCGCCGTGATGCTGGTCCTGGCCCGCAGCCGCGGCGCCCTCGTCCGCATTCTCGCGCTCGCCCTGTTCGTGCTGGCGCTCGCCAATCCGTCGCTGACGCGCGAGGACCGCGAGCCCTTGACCTCGGTCGCCGCCGTGATCGTCGACAAGAGCCCGAGCCAGGAATTCGGCGACCGCACGCAGCAGACCGAAGCCGCGCGCGCGCAGCTGGCGGAGCGGCTCGGGCACATTCCCGGGCTCGAGGTGCGCTTCGTCGAGGCCGGTCAGTCGGACGGCGAAACCGACGGCACGCGACTGTTCAGCGCGCTCAGCTCGGCTCTGTCGGATGTGCCGCGCGACCGGGTGGCGGGCGCGATCATGATCACCGATGGGCGCGTGCACGACGTTCCGACCGACGCCGCGGCGCTCGGCTTCAGCGCGCCCGTGCACGCCTTGATCACCGGCCACAAGAACGAGCGCGACCGCCGGGTGGCGCTGGTCACCGCGCCGCGCTTCGGCATCGTCGGGCAGTCGCAGACCATAACGTTTCGCGTCGAGGATCAGGGCATTCCGCCCGGCCCCGCCCAGGTGGCGATCCGCCGCGACGGCGAGACGCTGGAAACCCGCAATGTGCGCGTCGGCCAGCCGGTCAGCGTGGACGTGCCGATCCCGCATGCGGGGCCGAACATCATCGAGATCGAAGCCGCGGCCGTCGACGGCGAGCTCACGACGGTGAACAACCGCGCCGTCGTGGTGATCGATGGGGTGCGTGACAAGCTGCGCGTTCTGCTCGTCTCCGGCGAGCCCCATGCCGGCGAGCGGACCTGGCGCAATCTGCTCAAATCGGACGCCAGCGTCGACCTCGTGCATTTCACCATTCTGCGCCCGCCGGAGAAGCAGGACGGCACCCCGATCAACGAGCTTTCGCTCATCGCCTTTCCGACGCGCGAGCTGTTCCAGCAGAAGATCAACGAATTCCAGCTCATCATATTCGACCGCTATGCGCGCCAGGGCGTGCTGCAGATGATTTATTTCGACAATATCGTCCGCTACGTGCGCCAGGGCGGTGCCGTCCTGGTCGCGGCCGGGCGCGACTATGCGAGCCCGACCAGCCTGTGGCGGACACCGCTCGTCTCGGTGCTCCCGGCCGAACCGAGCGGCCAAACCACGGAGACGCCGTTCCGGCCGCGCCTGTCCGATCTGGGCAAGCGCCACCCGGTGACCCGCGGCCTCGAGGGCTCGGCGGAGGATCCGCCGCACTGGAGCAATTGGTTTCGGCTGGTCGACGCCCGCGCCGAGAAGGGCACCACGGTGATGGAGGGCCCCGACAGCAAGCCGCTGCTGCAGCTCTCGCGCGAAGGCGAAGGCCGTGTGGCGCTGCTGCTGTCGGATCACATCTGGCTGTGGGCGCGTGGTTTCGACGGCGGCGGGCCGCACCTCGACCTGCTGCGGCGCCTGTCGCATTGGCTGATGAAGGAGCCCGATCTCGAGGAGGAGGCGCTGCGGCTGTCGGTGCGCGGGCACGATCTCACGGTGCAGCGGCAGACCATGGCCGACGGCGTCGACGAAGTGACCCTGACGATGCCGTCAGGCAAGGCGCGGACGGTGACGCTCACGCAGGCCGAGCCCGGAGTATGGCGCGCGACCGTCGAGGCCAAAGAGTTCGGCCTGTGGCGCGCGAGCGACGGCAAGCTCACCGCGCTCGCCAATGTGGGCCCGGCCAATCCGCGCGAGTTCAACGAAGTCACCTCGACAACCGAATGGCTCGCTCCGATCACCGGCGCAACGGGCGGCGATGCGGTGCGCATCGAGGACGGCGCCGGAATCCATTTGCCGCGGATCGTCGGCGTGCGCGCCAATGACAGCTTTCACGGCGACGACTGGATCGGCCTGAAGCTGCGCGAGGCGAGCGTGGTGCGCGGCATCGGCGTGCTGCCGGTCTTCGCCGGGCTGATCGGCCTTCTGCTGCTGGTCGGCAGCCTCGCCGCCACCTGGGCCCGAGAGGGACGCTGAGGCGCGGGCGCCCACAAGGGGCGCCCCTACCAAACAACTGATGCGTAGGAGCGGCCCTGGTCCTGGTGGCCGCCCGCTCCCCTTCAGGGCTTGCCCAACACGCTCTCGGCGGCGGTGATCACGTTGAGGGTCGGATGCTTGGCGCAATAGGCGTTGAGCTTGTCGGCTTTGGTCTTCGCGTGGTCGAAATCCACCACCACCGGGTCTTCATCCGCGGTGTAGTAGCCGTCGAGCCACATCAGGATGAAGCCGATCCGGTCCGGCTTGAGCTCCAGAAATTCCTTGCACTTGATGGCTGCGAGATCGACCGCTTGGGCATTGGCGGGCGCAGCGGCCATGAGCAAGACCGCGGCGAGAACCGAGATGATGACGGTCACAGGAAATGCCCCCCGCGCGAGGAGTGGGCCGGCAAATCAACGCTAACTTCGCGCCCGATTGCCGTCAAAATCATTCGACGGTCTGGCTGATCATAAAGCGGGCAGCAGCTGATTATTCATTGCGCATCGCGGTCGGGCCGGATCGGCCCGGCGACGTCGGCAAACGCGCCTTCGCTGAGCTCGCAGACCAGAACGCGGCTCGGATCGACCGGCCCCGGCATGACGGCCCGTCCGTCGGGAATTCGCTTGAAGCCGTTCCTCCCGTAATAGGGCTCGTCGCCCACCAGCACGACCAATCGATGGCCCTTGGCCTTGGCTTCGGCCAGCGCCCGGGCAATCAGCGCCTGCCCGATGCCGCGCTCGCGGAACGGCGGCTCGACGGTGAGCGGACCAAGCAGCAGCGCCTTGGCGGCGCCGATGCGGACGGGGGTAAGCCTCACCGATCCGATCATGAGCGTGCCGATGCGGGCGGTGAATGAAAGATCCAGTCGATGCTCGGCGCCTTCGCGGATGCGATAGGCCGTCTTGGCGAGCCGACCGGGACCGAAGGTGCGCTCGTGCAACCGCTCGATGGCCACGGCATCCTCCGCGGTCTCGGGCCGGATCGTGATGGAAGGTTCGGTCATCGCCTCGATCGCCAGCCGACCGCCGGAGATCCCGGATCGGCGCCGCCGATTAGCATTTGGTCAGCGCCAGGTCCATTGCCTGCCGGCGCGGAACGATGCCGGCGTCGATGCGGCCAGGCGAACCGGCCGCAGATTGAGTGACCCGGGAAGCCGACGAACCGCACCTACCACCGCTCCGTGGCCGGCGCTCCGCCGACGACCTCGATGATACGGGCGCGGGTCGCCGCCGTGGTGT
>Ga0209068_10001550_pt1 | contig 11431 bp, 9 predicted proteins | sample ColStrG_CSR_2012_FD_187200 | JGI IMG/M metagenome (GOLD analysis project Ga0209068, IMG submission 187200) | Freshwater sediment microbial communities in response to fracking from Pennsylvania, USA - Cold Stream Run_MetaG_CSR_2012 (SPAdes)... | ecosystem: Environmental > Aquatic > Freshwater >...
ATGTTGATCCACTGACATGTCCAGCAGCTCCGAATCATTCAGCCGCGTGCCCGCGGCTGCGATCCAGGCGTTCATGACAGACGCCTTTTGCGCCTGCGGGCTGCCGGCGGCCGACGCGGCCATCACGGCCGGCGCGATGCTCGACGCCGACCTGTCGGGATCGGACGCGCACGGTATCTTCCGGCTGCCCGGCTATGTGCGCACCCTCAAGAGCGGACACATCAACGCGCGTCCCGACATCCGGATCATCGAGCGCGGTCCCGCGACCGCGCTGGTCGACGGCGACAACGGCATGGGCCATCTGGTGATGACCTACGTGGCCAACAAGGCGGTCGAGATGGCGCGCGAGACCGGTCTCGCCTGGGTCGGCGCCAGGCGCTCCAATCACGCCGGCGCCGCCTCGACCTACGCGGCCATTCCGCTCACCCACGGCATGGTCGGTATCTACAGCGCGGTGTCCGGCTCCAATTTCATGGCGCCCTGGGGCGGGGCCGAGCCGCTCTTGGGCACCAACCCGATCGCGGTCGCCATCCCGGCCGGCAAGGAAGCTCCGGTCGTGCTCGACATCGCGACCTCGGTCGCCTCCAACGGCTCGATCCGATCCTACGCGCTCGAGGGCAAGCCGATGCCGGAAGGCTGGGTGATCAGCCGCGAGGACGGCCAGCCGATCACCGATGGACGCCGCTTGGCGGAGGGAATGTTCGTTCCGGTCGGCGGCTACAAGGGCAGCGGCCTTGCGCTGGTGCTCGGCCTTCTGGCCGGTCCCATGAACCGGGCGGCGTTCGGGCGCGACATCAAGGACGTCAATACCGAGCAGGCGAGCGAGACCAATACCGGGCAATTCGTGATCGCGCTCGACGTCGCCCGCTTCCTGCCGCTCGATCAGTTCGGCGCGGAAGTGGACCGCCACATGCGCGACCTCGGCTCCTCGGCGCGGCTCCCCGGCGTGGATGAAATCCGCATTCCGGGACAGGGCCGCCAGGCGCGCCGGTCGGATCGGCAACAGAACGGCGTGCCGCTGTCGGCGGCCCTGATCAAGCAGGTCGACGAGGTCGCCAAAGCGCTCGGCATCGCGGCCCTGACGGCGCGCTCATAACCATGTCCGAGACCGCGCCAGCTGCCTCAGGCTCTCCCTTCTGGCGCTTCTCGCTGCAATTCTATCGCCTGCCGGGCGCGGCGGAGGCCTGCATCAGGCTGCAGGAGGAGGCCGGCGCCGACGTCAATCTGCTGCTGTTCCTGCTTTGGCATGGCGCCCAGGGGCGCCGGCTCTCGATCGCCGAGGTCGAGCGGCTCGCGCAGAAAATTGCCGCCTGGCGCGATCTGGCGGTTGTCCCCTTGCGGGCGATCAGGCGGGCCTTGAAGTCGCCTCCCGGGCTGGTCGAGGCCGGGGCCACGGAAGCATTCCGCACCAGGATCAAGGCGGTGGAGCTCGAAGCCGAAAGGCTGCAGCAGGAAGCGATGTACGACCTCGTCCGCGGCGCACTGCTCGGAGAAACGGTGCCGTCGGTCGCGGAGGCCGCGCGGGCCAATGTGGCCGCCTACGGCAGCCTGTGCGGGGCGGCCTTCGCCAAGCCCGCGGTCGACACATTGCTCGAAGCCTTGGCGAAGTCGAGGGTCGGCTCGGTATAATGGCAAGCAAGACGGTGATGATGGAACGGGATCGAATACCTCGCGTTTTCGCCTCGATCACCTCACGTTATCAAGGTGTTGATCATTTTTTTGCACCTTGGTCTTGAATGTGCCTTGATCCTGGGTGAATTGCCTTCATAGTCGCGGTATATTCGCGATTGTGGCGAGGAGGGGGAATGTTCTTTCGCGCGGCCTCTATGGTGACGGTCCTGCTGACTGGGCTCGTGGTCGGTCTCGTGATCGATCTCGGGATTCCGAGCGGACAGGCTCAGGCGCAGTTCTATCCGCCTCCACCCGTCCAGCCCTATCCGCCCCAGTCTTATCCGCCGCCCCAGTCCTATCCGCCGCAGTCCTATCCGCCTCAGTCTTATCCGAATCGGCAACTGCCGCCGCCGGTGCAGGCCGAGCAGGACGACGATTTGGACGCGCTCGGACCGCCGAGGACCTTTGGATTTCCGGGCAACCGGCCGCCGCCGCCGGGGGTGCAATACGGGGGTCGTGCCATCTATCCGCAGGATGCCGATCCCTACGCGCCGCCGCCGGGATATGCCTATCCGAACGGTGCCCCGCCACCGGGCTACGGCGGAGGCCCCGGCCCGGATGATAGCCTTCGTCCGCCGATGTCGATCGGGCCGGAACCGCGCGGAGCCATCGCGACCTTGCCGCCCGATTACCAGCCTGAGACCGGCCCACGCGAGGCGCTGGCGCCGCAGTTCCGCCGGACGATGATTGACCTCCGCACCAAGGAACCGGCAGGCACCGTCATCATCGATACGCCCAACACCTATCTCTATCTCGTGCTCGGCAATGGCAAGGCGATGCGCTACGGCATCGGGGTCGGCCGCGAGGGCTTCACCTGGGCCGGAACCGAGCGCATCTCGCGGATGGCCGAATGGCCCGATTGGCACCCGCCGTCCGAGATGATCGATCGCCAGCCGTATTTGCCGCGCTTCATGGCCGGCGGCGAGAGCAACCCGCTCGGCGCGCGGGCACTGTATCTCGGCAAGACCCTGTATCGGATTCACGGCACCAACCAGCCGTCGACCATCGGGACCTTCGTGTCATCGGGCTGCATCCGGCTCACCAACGAAGACGTCTCCGATCTGTACAGCCGCGTCCAGGTGGGAACCCGTGTCGTGGTGATGCCGGGCACGCCGCCCGATACCGCCCAGGCAAGCCCGATGGGACGCTCGATCGAGTCCGCCCCGCTCGCTCCGCCCGGCGTCCGCACGCGCTGAGCGCAAACACGGGCGGCAAAGTTCACGTCCAGACTGGCGATCAAACAGGCGCGCGCCGCCGTTTCGGCACGCGCTGTTCCGGCTTGCCGAGTTGCTGGAGCCCAGGCGCCGGCCGTAAAGGGATTCGATATCATTGCGGCGTACGCTGTGGCGCGGAATTCGATGATGAATATCCTGCCCGCCCGAGCGTTACGGCGGGCACAGCTTCGAGCGTTAATCGTTTGCTAGGGATACTTCACGATTTCCGCGGCGGCGACCGCATGATGGCCTAGCGGAATCGGGCACCCGCCGAGACTTGAGAAACGATTCCGATTGAGGCTGAAAGCCGATGACCAACGCCATCGCGCGCTGTGTGATGATCGCGGTCGCGCTGTTGCCGGTCGCCGCGCTCGCCGAGCCGATCAAGCTCAAGATGGCGTATTTCTCGTCGGACCGGGAGCCGCCCTATGTGTCCGTGCTGCAACCGTTCGCCGACGCGGTGAACAAGGCGGGCAAGGGCGTCATCGAAGTCGTTCCCTATTCCGGTGGCGTGCTCGGGCGAAACTATTCCCAACAGGCGCAACTCGTGCTGGACGGCGTCGCCGACATGACGTGGGTCAATCCGAGCCTGACGCCGGATCGGTTTCCCGACAACGACGTGCTGGAATTTCCGGGCCTGTTTCGCGATCTGAAGGAAGCCACGCTCGTCTACACGCGGGTGGTGGCGTCGGGCGCATTGCGGGGGTACGAGGATTTCTTCGTGATCTCCGCCGCCGCCAATTTCCCGCTGATAGTCCACACGCGCCCGCCGATCGGCTCGCTCGCCGACTTGCGCGGCAAAACGCTTCGCGTCAACAATCTCATCGAGGGCAACGCGCTGAAGGCAATCGGCATAACGCCGGTGGTCATCCCGATCAACGAAGTGGCGTTGGCGATCGGTCGAGGCACGATCGACGGCGCCACCATGCCTCCGAACGCGCTCTTTGCCTACGGCGTTTCGCGCATCACCAGGTTCCACTATGTGGCTCCGCTCGGAGCGGCGCCGCTGGCGTTTCTGATGAACCGGAAGGCGTTCGAAAGCCTGCCGAAGTCCGGCCAGGACGTGATCCGAAAATACAGCGGCGAATGGGCGGCCGCGCGCTTCGTTGAAACCTACGACGCCAACAACGTTCAAGCGATGAATGATCTCAAGTCCGAACCCAATCGCCAAGTGATATTGCCCGCGCGCTCGGAGCTCGACACGCTGCAGGCCACGTTTCAATCGGGGATGCAGCAGTGGCGCCAGGAAAGTCCGCGAAACGCGCAGCTTCTGAAGCTGGTCGAGACCGAGATCGCAAAGGCGCGGTCGGGAGACTGACGTGGAGATTTGCAGGACACTGGCGCGCTGCGCCGCGATCGCGCTCGTCCTGCTGCCGTTTGCGGCGCTGGGCGAGCCGATCAGGCTGAAGCTGGCATTTTTTACCTCCGACCAGGCACTGGCTTACCACGGCGCGATCAAGCCCTTCGTCGACGCGGTCAACGCGGACGAGCAGGGCGGCCTCGTCATCGAGGCTTATCCCAGCGGCGCGCTTGGCAAGGACCCGAGCCAGCAAGCGCAAATGGTCCGCGACGGCGTCGCCGACATCGCTTTTGTGGTGCTGGGGGCGGTGGCCAACCAGTTTAGAGACCATGCGGTCATCGAGCTCCCCGGCCTTTTTCGCGATATGCGGGAAGCCACGTTGGTCAATACCAGGCTGGTCGCATCGGGCGTCTTGGAGGGGTACGAGGATTTCTTCGTCATCGGATCGCTGGCATCCGAGCCGCAAAGTATTCACACACGCGTCCCCGTCGCATCACTCGAGGACTTGAAGCGCAAAAGAATTCGCTCCAACAATCCGGTCGAAGCTTCGGCGCTCGCAGCGCTTGGAATGTCTCCGGTCCTTCTCCCCATGGGCAAGACTTCGGAGGCCATCAGCCGCGGTACGATCGACGGTGCCGCGACGGCGATAGGGCCGTTGATCGATTTCGGCCTTGGACGCGTGGTGACCTACCACTACTTCCTCCGCCTTGGCCCGAGCGTGCTGTCAGTTTTGATGAACCGCAAAAAGTTCGAGAGCCTCCCGAGCGCCGGCCAAGACGTGATCCGCAAATACGGCGGCGAATGGTTGGCGGCGCGGGCCCTCGATGTGTACGAGCCCTACACTGCGGCTCTCTTCGAGCAGCTGAGATCCGACCCGCTGCGCAAGGTCATATTGCCCCCGCCGGCCGAGATCGATGCGGCCGAGGAGGCATTCAAGGCAATTCGAACCGAATGGGCCGACGCCAACCCTCGCCATCGCCTTCTCCTGAGCGCGGTGGAGGCGGAAATCTTGAGGATCCGATCCGACCGCTAGCTTTTGCGAACCGGGAGATCGGGGCGGCAAACCCGTTCGCGCGGCTTTGACCGAGTTGCTTGAGGATATGGTAACCAAGACTGCGAACTTTGCCCGCCGGTTCCGCACGTTCGACGCGGTCATTGGAACAAAAACTTCATTTGCCCACTAGCCTAGGGTGCGTTTTTCACAATGAGCTCGGTGGTAAAGGTGACCGTCAAAAGCTCGTCAGCCCAGGCGCGTTCTACGACGTCAATCGGCCGGAACGTCGCGCTGATCGTGGCGGTGCTGCTGATGTTGATCAGCGGCACCTTGGCGGCTGTCAAGATTACGACAAACTATTTGCTGTTTCAAAGCGCCACATCGGACGCGCGCAGCTGGGCGGGCTTCATGGCGAAGAGCATCGCCGACCTGGAGCCGATCGCCGCCGGCGAGCTCCCGTCCGCCGCCAGCATGTCGTTCTTCCAATGGGCGCAAAAGTCGGACCAGGTCTTCCGATACGAGATCTTCAACCGCGAGGGATATTCGCAGCTGGTGGCGGATCACAACAAGATCGCGCTACTGACCTTGTCCGAATACAGCGCCGCCGCGGCGCGTGCCGGCACCACGGGCCAACCCGTGGTGGAGGCCAAGGAAGGCAATCTGCCCGACTTGCCGTCGTTTTACGCTCGGGCCTATGTCCCGGTCATGGTCGATGCGGTGCCGATCGCCGTCGTCGCGGCCTATGTGGATCAGACGCAGGAGCGCGATCGGGTCCACGACGCGTTTTTGCTCGCCGCCGCATCGCTTTGCCTGTTGTCGGGGCTGTGCTTCGGGGTTCCGGCCATCGCGCTGTACCGCCGCACCAAAGAGAAGCAGCGCGGAGATCGGCGCATCCGTTTTCTGGCATATCACGATGCGCTGACGAGCTTGGCGAACCGCACGCGCCTGGTCGAGAGGTTGGGCGATGCCTTCGCCGCATTGCCGGTCCGCGGCGGCTCGTTCGCTGTGCATTTCATCGACCTGGACGGCTTCAAGGAGATCAACGACACGCTCGGGCACGACGGCGGCGATTTCGTGCTCACGACGGTAGCCGAGCGCCTGCGCGCGACGGCGCGGCCCGGCGACGTGGTGGCGCGGCTCGGCGGCGACGAATTTGTGGTGATCCAGTCACGCGTGGACGGCAAGGATGAGGCGGAAAAGTTCGCCAACCGCATCACATCGGCTTTAACCGCGCCCATGCCGTTCAAGGATAACATGATCGTGTCCACGGTCAGCGTCGGGGTCGCCCTGGCGCCGGAGGACGGCAATAATCCGGAACGACTGCTGAAGAGCGCGGACCTGGCGCTTTACAAGTGCAAGGCCGACGGCCGCAATTGCATCCGTTTCTTCCGGCCCGAGATGGACGCCGCTCTGCTCGAGCGCATCGAGCTCGAAAGGACGATCCGCAACGCGGTGTTGCATGATCGCTTCGTGTTGCACTACCAGCCGATGATCCAGATTTCCGGTCGCCGCCTGGTCGGTTTCGAGGCGCTGATACGTTTGCCCGCGGAAGACGGAAGCCTGATCCCGCCGCTGCTCTTCATTCCGGTTGCCGAGGAATTGCGGCTCATCGACAAGATCGGCGCATGGGTGTTGCGGGAGGCGTGCCGGACCGCCAAGCTCTGGCCCAAGCAGCTGACCATCGCGGTAAACTTGTCACCGGCACAATTCGCGGCCGGCAGCGTCAGCGCCGTCGTTGCCGCGGCGCTCATGGAGGCAGGCCTCGAGCCGCATCGGCTCGAGCTCGAGATCACCGAGACCTTGTTGCTCGGCAACACCGAATCCATCATGACCGAGCTGCAGGCGCTCAAGGCGATGGGCGTGGCGATCGTGATGGATGACTTCGGGACCGGCTATTCGAGCCTCAACTATCTGTGGCGGTTCCCGTTCGACAAGATCAAGATCGATCGCAGCTTCATGCAGGGCTTCGAGGGCTCGCGCCGTGATGCCGAGACGGTGGTCAAGACCATCATCGGCCTTGGACGCGAGCTGAACATGCGGGTGACGGTCGAAGGCGTCGAGACTGCCAAGCAGGCGGCTTTTCTCGAGAAGGCCGACGGCGACCAGGCCCAGGGCTACTATTTCGGCCGGCCGGTCCCGGCCTCGGAGGTTGCCGCCACTATTCTTACGGACTTTCACCAGCAGCACGGCCGCACATTCGACGCCGAGGCCAGTTTGCGGTTGGTCAAATAGCTCAATTCCCTGCGTTCGATCCACTGGCCGAAGGCGTCACGTTCAGGCCTCGCGGCGAATGTGAGCCTGCTGGCGTCCGGCCTTCGTCACGCCGCGGTGAGCACCCGCACCGGCTTGCCGTCGAGGAAGCCGCGGATGTCGTCGACTATGCCGGCGTAGTAGGCGCGGTAATTCTGCTGCGAGGCGTAGCCGAGATGGGGCGTGAGCACGACATTGTCGAGCTTGCGCAGCGGATGGCCGAGCGGGAGCGGCTCGACGTCGTAGACGTCGAAGCCGGCGCCGGCGATCTTGCCTTCGCGCAAAGCCGACAGCAGCGCCGCCTCTTCCACGATCGGTCCGCGCGACGTATTGATGAGGAGCCCCGACGGCTTCATCAGGCCGAATTCCTTGGCGCCGATCAGCCCGCGCGATTTCGGCGTCAGCGGAATGTGTATGCTCACGATGTCCGATTGCCGCAGCAGGTCCTCGATGCTGGCCGCATAGTCGACGCCCGCGGCTTGCGCGCGCTCGGGCGTGATGTTCTGGCTCCAGGCCACGACCTTCATGCGGAACGCCTTGCCGACTTCGGCGACGCGGGTGGCGAGCTTGCCGAGCCCGATCACGCCGAGCGTGAGGCCCTCCACGTCGGTGCCGACAACGCTCTGCCACAGCGCCCCGCTCTTGAGTCGCGCATGCTCGAAGCCGATCCGCCGCGTGAGCTCGAGGATCAATCCCCAGGCGATGCCGGTCGTCGGATTGCCGACGCTCGGCGTGCCGCAGACCACGACATTGCGCGCCTTGGCGGCCTCCAGATCGATCGCCCGGTTGACCATCCCGGTGGTGATCAGCAGGCGCAAATCCGGGAGCGCGTCGATCAGCTGGCGCGGAAACGGCGTCCGCTCGCGCATGGCGCAGATGATGCCGAAGCCCTCGAGCGCCTGTGCGACCTCGTCGGAGCCGCCCAGCGGCTCGCTGAACACCTTGATGTCGAGGTCGCTCGCGACCTTCGACCAATCGGCCATTTTGAGAGCGACGCTCTGATAATCGTCGAGGATAGCGCAACGATGCTTTGCCATTCGATCTGTCCTGTTGGCCTGTGTCGTTCTTTGTAGCGTCCTACGCGGGCTGCAAGAGCCGGATCGGCTTGCCGTCGAGAAATGCGCGGATGTTCTCGACCACGCCGCCGTAGCAGGTGCGGAAATTCTCCGCCGTGACGTAGCCCAGATGCGGCGAGAGCACCACGTTGTCGAGCCCCCGTAGCGGATGATCGCCCGGCAGGGGCTCGATGTCGTAGACGTCGAGACCGGCGCCTGCGATGCGCCGCTCCCGCAGCGCCGCGATCAGCGCCGCCTCATCGACGATCGGTCCGCGCGCGGTGTTGACGAGGTATGCGCTGCGCTTCATCAGGGCGAATTCCTTGGCCCCGATCAGGCCGCGCGTGCGCGGCGACAGCACCACGTGCAGGCTGACGATGTCGGCTGCCCCGAGCAGGGCTTCCTTGGACGGCGCCAGCGCCACCCCGGGCTGCGCGCATCGCTCGGCGGTGAGATTCTGGCTCCAGGCGATGACCTTCATGTCCAGGGCCTGGGCGATCTTGGCGACCTTCGAGCCGAGCCGGCCGAGGCCGATCAGGCCGAGCGTCTTGCCTTCGACATCGACCCCGAGCGTGCTCTGCCACGGTGCCCCGTTCTTGAGGCGCTCGCTCTCGTAGCCGATCCGTCGCGTCAGCTCGAGCATCAGGCCGATCGCGAGGCTGGTGGTCGGATTGCCGGTCGTTTCGGTGCTGCAGGCCACGATGCCGCGCTCGTTGGCGGCTTCGACGTCCAGCATCCAGTTGCGCTTGCCGGTCGAGATCAGCAGCCGCAGATCGGGCAGCGCCTCGATCACGCGGCGCGGGAACGCGGTGCGCTCGCGCATCAGGACCACCATGTCGAAGCCTTTGAGCGCGCGGACGATCTCGTCCGGCTCGCCGAGCGGCGCGTTGAAGACCGTGAACTCGACCTCGCCGGCGAGCTTGCCCCAGTCGGCCAGCCCGAGGGCAACGTTCTGATAGTCATCGAGGATGGCGCAGCGATGGGGGCTTTGGGCTGATGGCACGGTTCAATCCGGGGTGGGGGGCGGGAAGGCGCTTCTGCGTCGTCCCGGCCGAAGAGCCGGGACCCATACGCCGCAGCCGTTTGAGGGGGCACGGCGTATGGGTCCCTGCTTTCGCAGGGACGACCTCGTGAGAGGCATTCGAACACGCAAGCTTGTCAAGATGTGTGGCTGGAATCCGCGGCAGCCACCCCCGATCGTGACAAGATCGGAGACGGTAACCCGGCGGTCAGGCTTCCACGTGGAAGAGGCCCGGCGCCTGACGCGCGTCGACGGCGGCGCGGCGATGTTTGGCGTGCCATTTGGGCCCGGGACCGCGCATATAGTGAAGCTCGGGACGGTAGGGGTCGAGGAGCGATTTGAGCAGGCGCAGGATGTCGGCAAATTCAGCGGCCAGCGCCGGTCTCGTCCGGCCGCCAATCTGAGCTGCTTTTCCCGCCTCGGCCATGACACGCTCCTGTCGGCCCGTTCGCCGCCTTTGTCCGGTTCACCCCGGCTTACCCATTGGTCGCTCAAAAATGCGCCTGGGTTCACGTGCGACATTCGGCCGGAATTCGTTAAAAACTGGTACTAATTTATCGGACTCCTAGCGCGCATTTTAATCATCGTTTCCGAAGGGTTATCCGGGGCAGCTGCGGTAAAGGTCGCGGCACCCGGGTGCCGGTGTTGCCGGTGTGGCCGCAAGGCCATCGCGCAGAACGCGGTTGACGGCGGAAAACTTAATCCCGCGATGACTTGCCCTTGAGCGCCGCCGCCGCTAAATCAGGCCCAATTCCCCCAATCCGGCGCGGATCGTGCCCAACAGCGAGGGCAGGGCGGTTTCATGGCCCAGTTCATCTATCACATGCATGGACTTTCAAAGGCTTACCCGGGACACCGGAAGGTCTTGGAGGACATCAACCTGTCGTTTTATCCGGACGCCAAGATCGGCGTGCTCGGCGTCAACGGCGCCGGCAAGTCGACCCTGTTGCGGATCATGGCGGGGCTCGACACGGAGTTCACCGGCGAGGCCTGGGTGGCCCAAGGGGCGCGCGTCGGCTACCTGTCGCAGGAGCCGCAGCTCGATCCCGACAAGTCGGTGCGCGAGAATGTGATGCTGGGCCTTGCCCCCCAGAAGGCCGTGCTCGACCGTTACAACGAGCTGGCGATGAACTATTCCGACGAGACCGCCGACGAGATGACCAAGCTGCAGGACGAGATCGAGGCCAAGGGGCTGTGGGATCTCGATTCCAAGGTCGATCTGGCGATGGATGCGCTGCGCTGCCCGCCCGACGATGCGGACGTGGCCAAGCTCTCCGGCGGCGAGCGGCGGCGGGTTGCGCTCTGCCGCCTGCTCCTGGAGCAGCCCGAGCTCCTGCTGCTCGACGAGCCCACCAACCATCTCGATGCCGAGTCCGTTTCCTGGCTCGAAGGCCACCTGCAAAAATACCCCGGCGCGATCCTCATCGTCACTCACGACCGCTACTTCCTCGACCATGTAACCGGCTGGATCCTCGAGCTCGACCGCGGGCGCGGCATTCCCTACCAGGGCAACTACTCCTCCTGGCTCGAGCAGAAGCAGAAGCGGCTCGTGCAGGAAGGCCGCGAGGACGAGGCGCACCGGCGCACGCTCGAGCGCGAGCGCGAATGGATTTCCGCGAGCCCGCGCGCCCGGCAGGCGAAGTCCAAGGCGCGCTATCAACGCTACGAGGAACTGCTGCAGAAGGCCGCCGACCGGAGCGTGCAGACCGCCCAGATCGTCATCCCGGTGGCGGAGCGGCTCGGCCAGAACGTGGTCGATTTCGAGGGCCTCACCAAGGCCTTCGGCGACAATCTCCTGATCGACAACCTGACCTTCAAATTGCCGGCGGGCGGCATCGTGGGCGTCATCGGTCCCAACGGCGCCGGCAAGACCACGCTGTTCCGCATGATCACCGGCCAGGAAAAGCCCGACCAGGGCACCATCAA